>Ga0065721_10005352_pt1 | contig 14250 bp, 7 predicted proteins | sample Mesricmetagenome_FD_59108 | JGI IMG/M metagenome (GOLD analysis project Ga0065721, IMG submission 59108) | Mesophilic microbial community from rice straw/compost enrichment Sample: eDNA_1 v2 (version 2) | ecosystem: Engineered > Solid waste > Grass > Composting > Bioreactor | place: USA: Davis... | reverse complement strand
GTCGCGGACGTTACTGCCAGACAGGAAGCATCCTTGCTTTTCCGACCTTCACGGCAACGGTGCGAGAGGAGAAGAACTTACATGGGATCTGCAGATCAAGTGGAATTCGGCTGGTTTATCCCGACGACGGGGGACGGCCCTTATATCGGCATTCCGCCGCAGCGGGAAGCCACGCAGCAATACATGACGGAGGTGGCGCAAGCCGCTGAGCGGGCGGGCTATGAATTCGTGCTCATCCCGACCGGGGGAGACTGCCTGGACGCTTGGGTCGTCGGCTCTTGGGTCGCGGCCCGGACGGAGAAGCTGAAGGCGCTGGTGGCGATGCGTCCCGGTCTTATGTCGCCGGTGCTGGCGGCCCGCATGGCGGCGACGCTGGACCGGGTATCCGAGGGAAGGGTTCTCGTGAACGTAGTGACCGGCCATTACCCTGCGGACCTGCAAGCGACGGGCGATCCCCTTTCGTTAAGCCATGACGAGCGTTACGAGCGGACGAGGGAATTCCTTCACGTCGTCAAGGGCGTGTGGGACCCGGAGACGCCGGGCGGCTTCGATTACAAAGGCCGTTATTACGACATCCAAGGAGGGCAGAGCCGCCCCCCTCTCGTTACGGCTCCCTATCCGCCGCTTTATTTCGGAGGGAGCTCGGTATCGGGCAAGAAGGTAGCGGCCGAGCTGGCCGACGTCTACCTGATGTGGGCGGAGCCGCTCGAGTGGATCGGCGGCCAGATCTCGGAGATGGAAGGATACCTCGACGAACGGAGCCGGGAGACCGGCGAAGCCAGGCGAACCCTGCGCTATGGGTTAAGGGCGCAGCTGGTCGTCCGGGAGACGGAGGAGGAAGCGTGGAAGGCGGCGTGGAACATTCTGAGCCAGGCCGATCCGGCTCTGCTCTCCTCCCGGGAGAAGCTGCATTCGAGAACGGACGCGACGAACCAGAAGAGGCAGATGGACCTGTGGAACGAGTCGCGGGACAACGATTACGTCATCGGGCCGAATCTCTGGTCGGGGTTGTCGGCCGTTCGCGGAGGAGGAGCCGTCGCGTTCGTCGGAACGCCGGACCAGGTGTCGGACCGGCTGCTGGAGTTCGTCGACGCGGGCGTCACTTCCTTCATTCTCTCCGGCTATCCTCATCTGGAAGAAGCCGAGATTTCGGGTCGCCTGCTGATGCCGGTCGTCAAGCGCAAGCTGGCGGAACGCGCCGCGGCAGGCGCCAAGACGCAAACGACGTAAACCATTATCGATTCGAAGGGATAGGGGACTATGAGATATAAGAGTAAACTTGTCACGCTGTTAGTTGCTGCGACCGCCTTGACGGCTGCGCTGTCGGCATGCGGCAGCGCCTCGAGCAACGGAAATTCCGCGAACGGAGGCGCTCCGAACGATGCTTCCCCAAGCGTCTCGGCCGGCTCCTCCTCCGAGGCTCCGTCGTCCTCCGCGCCGTCCGGGGAGAAGGCGACGATCAGCTTCATCCATTGGCGCGGCGAGGACGCCAAAGCGTTCGATGCTATCATCGGGAAGTTCGAGCGGGAGAACCCGAACATAACGGTCGAGACCCAGGTGTTCCCGTCCGACCAATATCAATCGACCGCCCAGGCGAAGCTGGCGGACGGCTCCGTCGGCGACGTCTTCGCGTCCTTCCCCGGAGCGCAGTTCGCTTCGATCGCGAAGGCGGGACTGTACGCGGACCTGTCCGGCGCCGCCTTCCTGTCCAACTTCTTGCCGTCGCTTATCGAAGCCGGGCAGAGGGACGGCAAGCAATTGGCGGTGCCGTATCAGCTCGTCTACAACATCCCGATTTACAACGCCGATATTTTCGCCAAGTACGGTCTGGAACCCCCGAAGGACTGGAACGGCTTCCTTGCGGCAGCCGAGAAGCTAAAGAGCGAAGGGCTCGTGCCGATCGCCTTCCCCGGAGCGGATATCGGTCCCGGTCAATTCATGAACCCGATGGTCATGAACAACGCCCCGGATCCGGACATCTTCGCGAAGCTGGAGGCGGGCGAGACGAAGCTGACGGACGAATGGTGGGTCAAGACGTTGTCTCAGTTCAAGGAATTGAACGATAAGGGATACTTCCAGAAGGACGCTCTCGGCACGAAGGACCAAGGGGCGGGAGCGCTGTTCGCGCAAGGCAAGGCGGCGATCCTGGCCACGGGATCCTATCAGCTGGCCCAGAACAAGAAGAACAACCCGGAGCTGAACCAGAAGCTGCTCGCTCCGATTACCGTGTCCGAGGATCAAGCCGTCTATGAAGGCATCCACACGACGACGTTCATGCTGGGCGTGAACGCCAAGTCGAAGCATCCGGAAGAGGCGAAGAAATTCATCGAATTCTTGAGCCGCAAGGACATCGCCGGGGAATACGCGAACGCGACCGGCCAGAACGTGACGGTCAAGGACGTCGAATACACGTCGGACGAATTGAAGACCGTCGCGGAGTGGACGGACAAGAAGACCCGCTTCCAGCCGCGCTTCACGATCACGAACGCGGAGATCCAGAAGGCGGTCACGAGCTCGATCCAGGCGGTGCTGGGCGGCAATTCACCGGAGCAGGCGGCGCGGGAAGCCCAAGCGATCGTGGATCAGCAGATAGGCAAGTGACGCCATGAAGCCGGGTAAACGACTGATTCTCTTTTACCTGCCGGGAACCGTTCTTTACCTCGCGCTGTTCGTATACCCGACCCTGACGGGACTTTATTATTCCATTACGGACTGGGACGGCTTATCGCCGTCCTACCGTTATGTCGGGGCGGACAATTACGCGAGGCTGGCGGAGGATATCGTCTTCCGCAAATCGTTCGCGAACAACCTGAAGTTTATGCTGGCCGTCGTCCTGGTCCAGACCGCCGTCTCGCTCGCGTTGGCCCTGCAGCTGACGAAGAAGAACAAGAGGACGGTCGCGCTGAGAGCGCTGTTCTTCGTGCCGACCGTCCTCTCTTCCGTCTCCGTCGGCTTCATCTGGACGTTTATCTACGACCCCTCGCTAGGCGCGCTGAACGGCCTGCTGGAGAAGCTCGGGCTCGGCGCCCTGACGCAGAACTGGCTGGGCGACATGGACCTCGCCATCTTCTCCGTCGCCGCGGTGCAGGCATGGGCGCATATCGGGCAGATGATCGTCCTTTACGTGGCCGGTCTGCAGGCGATTCCCCGGGAGCTGCTCGAGGCGGCCCGGCTGGACGGAGGAACAAGAGGGCAGGTGTTCCGCAAGGTGACCTGGCCGCTGCTCGCTCCCGCGGCCGCGATCGTCGTCTCGTACACGACGATCCAATCGTTCAAGGCGTTCGATCTCGTGTTCACGATGACGGGAGGCGGGCCGGCGTATTCGACGGAGATCCTGTCCACGTTCATCTACGGGGCCGCTTTCACCAACGGAACGTTCGGATTCGCCTCCGCGGCTTCCGTCGTCTTCCTGGCCCTGATCTCGCTCATTACGTATTTGCAATTCCGGCTGCTGAGAGCGGACCGGGTATCCTATTAATTCGCCAGGCAGGTGAGAGACTTGAGAGGACTCGGCAGAATCGCGCTTGCCGCCTATGCTTCGGTTATCCTCCTCCCCTTGATGCTTCTCGTCATTACGACGATGAAGACGACGCCCGAATTTTATGCCGATCCGCTCGGCCTGCCCCGCCGGTGGGACTTCTCCCATTACCGAGAGCTGTTCGACGGGCAGACGATGTGGCGCTACTTCGGCAACAGCGCCGTCGTCACGCTGTCCACCGTCGCGCTGGAGCTGCTGCTGGCGGGCATGATCGCTTACGGAATCCTCCGATCCGGGAGGAAGCTCGGAGGCTTCATGTTCGCGCTGTTCGCGGCGGGATTGATGGTGCCGTCCCAGGTGAACATGATCCCCATCTATTCCCTGTTGCGCAAGCTCGGCTGGACGAACAGCCTGACCGGCCTCGTGCTCGTCTCGGCGGCGGTGCTGCTCCCGCTGTCCGTCTTCATGCTCTCCGGGTTTATGCGAACGCTCCCGAAGGAGATGCTGGAAGCCGGGGCGATCGACGGAGCGGGAGAGGCGACCCTGCTTGTCCGCATCGTGTTTCCTCTGTGCGCACCGTACTTAGCCTCGACGGCCGCGTTCCTGTTCGTGATCGTCTGGAACGACCTGTTGTTCCCCATACTGCTCGTCGGGGGCAAGGATAAGCTTACGCTCCCGCTCGCCCTGCTGCAGTTCCGGGGAGAATTCGTGACCGACTATCCGATGCTGTTGACCGGCGTCGTCGTCAGTACGGTGCCTATGATCGTTCTATTCGTGTTCTTGCAGCGTTACTTCATCTCCGGCGCGCTAGCCGGATCGCTCAAAGGGTAAGGGCTCTTATTGTCCGGATCTCCATCCCCTTGAGCGAGACGAAGCGCGGGCCAAGTGACTCCCGCGCCGCTATCGTGTTATAGTGGTTCGAGATGGAGACGGGGTGGAGGAACCGAATGTTCTTATATGATGAAGAGATGGTCCGGCGGATTCGCGAGCGCTCCAAAGAGATGGAAGCGGCGGGGGAGATCGACGATTGGCTGTTGGAGTTGGCCTATGAAGAAAGGCTGTTTAAGCTGTTTGTGCCGAACGAATTGAACGGGCGAATGACTCCGCTGCCGGAAGCGGCGCGGATCTTCGAGCGATCGGCTTGGATCGACGGCGCGTTCGGCTGGCTGGTCACGATCGGCTCGGGCGGAGGCTTCTTCGCCGCGACGATTCCGGATCGGGAGGCAAAGCGCTTGTTCTCCGGGCGGGAAGCGGTGCTGGCGGGAAGCGGAATGCCGACGGGACGGGCTTATCCGGTCCCCGGCGGGTATCGGGTCAACGGCCGCTGGCAATATTGCAGCGGCTCGACGTTCGCGAGCTTCTTCACGGCGAATGTCTACATAGAACGGGAAGGCGAGCAAGAGGAGATGCGCTCGTTCGCGTTCCTGCCGGAGCAGGTCGAGATTATCCGCGATTGGAACTCGTTCGGACTTCGGGCAACCGCGAGCCATTCGATCGCGGTGAAGGATGCTTTCGTACCGGCGGAGATGACGTTCGATATCGTGTCGGAGCCTCGCTATGACGATGCGATCTACCGCTACCCGTTCCGCCCTTTCGCTCAGGTAAGCTTTACGGCGGCTTCCCTGGGAATCTCTCGGCATTGGCTGGACGAATGCCGGTCGTTCGCGGAGCGGCGAACCGAGGCTTGGCGAGAGAAGAGTCCGCAGCGCTTAAAGGCGCTGCTGGGAAGCCTGGAGGAACAAGAGCGGCGCTGGCGGGAGGCGTCGGAGGCGTTCTATCATGCGGTGGATTCCACTTGGGCGGAATTCGAGTCGGCCCGGGAGCTTCCGGAGGAGAGGTGGCGGGAGCTCGGCCGGGTCTGCCAAGAGGCTGCGGCTATCGCGAGAAGCGGCTCGGAGGCGATATTCCCTCTGCTCGGAATGACCGCCCTTCAGCACGATCATCCGCTCAACCGCACCTGGCGCGATCTGCATACGGTGACGCAGCACTCGCTGCTGCTGCCGCTGGAGGAATAAGAACACGGTTTTCCTCGATTCGATCGTTTTGCCGGCCGCGACCTTGGTACAGATATCCGAGAACAGCTGGTTGAACGTGGAGGCGTTGTAGCCGAACAGATAGTTGCCGAACGCCTGCACCGCTTCCCGGTTGCGAGCGAACACCATGATTGCCGCCGGTAATCTTCGCATGTCATGCCTCCCGTATGATGTAAGCGTTTCTAGTCGACATTTTATAGCTAATCATACTTGGAGCGGATGGAATCAGGCGGAACGCCTATACGGCCGGATTCCGAAAGTCTTGATTCGACTAGGCCTAAAGGACCGGTCTTCGCGCGAGGCAAGGGGGTTCGGCCTTTGGCCTCGTTGGATTGTTTGTTTGAGGTACTCGAATTGGAGCGGAGCATCGCTGCAAGAAAAAGGCAAAGCCCAGGTCATCCGTCGACCCGGGCTTTGCCTTTGCTTTATATCATCAACAGCTCGCGAATCTCCTGCTCCGTGATCGTGGACAGCGCCTCTTCGCCCGGCTGGATGACTTCCGCGATCAGGTCCATTTTGCGCTTCTGCAGCTCCACCATTTTCTCCTCGATCGTGCCCTGCGTGACAAGCCGAATAACCTGCACGACGTTCTTCTGGCCGATCCGGTGGGCGCGGTCGGCGGCTTGCTGCTCGACGGCGGGGTTCCACCAGAGGTCGTAGAGGATCACCGTATCCGCGCCGGTCAGATTAAGGCCGGTTCCTCCCGCGCGCAGGGAGATAAGGAAGATGTCCTGCTCGCCGGCGTTGTAGCGTTCGCACAGCTCGACTCTCTCCTGCGAAGGAGTGGAGCCGTCCAGGTAGAAGCAGCTTAACCCTCTCAGCGCGATCTCCTCGCGGATGATATGGAGCATCGAAGTGAACTGCGAGAAGATGAGCATCCTTTTCCCGGCGCCCAGAGCCTCCTCGACGATCTCGAGCAGCTGCTCCAGCTTGCCGGAATCGCCCTCGTAGTTCTCTACGAACAAGGCGGGATGGCAGCAGAGCTGGCGAAGCCGGGTGAGTCCCGCGAGAATCTTCATGCGGCTCTTCTGGAAGCCTTCCGTCTGCAGGTGCATCAGAGTCTCCGCTTGCAGCCGCGCCAGATAGGCGACGTAGAGCTTCTTCTGCTCGTCGGTAAGCTCCGACATCTGCAGGGTCTCGATCTTGTCCGGCAGCTCCTTCAGGACGTCGCTCTTCATCCGGCGAAGAATGAAAGGCTTGACCCGCTTGGCGATCGCCTCCCGCGACAGCTCCGCGAACGCCCGCTTGCTTCCGAACAGCTCGGGGAACACGGCGTCGAACAGCGACCACAGCTCGTCAAGGGAATTCTCGATCGGGGTTCCGGTCAGGGCGAAGCGGTACTTGGCTTTGAGCAGCTTGACGGCTTGGGCCGTCTGGGTCGCATGATTCTTGATCATCTGCGCCTCGTCGAGAATGAGGCAGTGGAAGCGCTGCTTCGCATAGAGCTCCATATCCCGCCGCAGCAAGGGGTAGGAGGTGATCAGCACGTCGACCTGCTCCAGATCGTCCAGAATCCCGCTTCTCTCCTGCTTCGCCCCGGCGGCGATGACGGCGTTCAGGCCGGGCGCGAACTTGGCGATCTCGTTCTTCCAATTGTAGATAAGCGATGCCGGCGATACGATCAGCACCGGCAGGCCCGATTCGCGGATGGCGGTTCTCTCGGATTCGATGAAGGCGATTCCTTGCAGGGTTTTGCCCAATCCCATATCGTCCGCGAGAATGCCTCCGAAGTGATAATAAGCGAGCGTCTTCATCCATTGGAAGCCAAGCTTCTGGTATTCGCGCAGAATGGAGCCGAGCTCCTCGGGCACGGCAAAATCGAGATTGTCCGGGTTGCGCATGTTCTCCAGAAGCTGGCGGAGCGAGCGGCCGAACTTCACGTAATTTCCTCTGGGCTTCGCATCCATCAAGGAGAGCCCGCGCACGACGGAGAGATCGAGCCTCGATCCCTTGATCTCGGAGGCGCGAAGCTCCATCTCGTCCATAAGGCTGGCGATGTCCCGGAAGCTCTCGTCCTCCAAGGACAGGAAGCCGCCGCCGGACAAGCGGTAGTAGGATTTCTTCTCGACGAGATTCCGAAGGATGGCTTGGATCTCTTGCTCGTCGATTCCCTCCATGTCGAAGCGAACCTCCAGCCACCTTGTCATCGGGTCCACGTCGAGCATCAGCTTCGGCGGAGAGAGCGGCTGCTGAAGAGCCTCTCTCAAAACCGAGGTGGACGCGACCTCTGTCAGCTTCTCAAGCTGGGGAAGGAGACGGAACTGGAAGCGGTAGATCTCGTCCTCGTCGTCGAGATAGAGCTCGCTCCCGTTGTATTTGAAGTCCGCCATCTCGATCAGGCTCATGATGCGGCTCTCCGTCTCGACGTCCCGGAGCAGAATGCGGTCCTCGCTCGTCTGCCGGCCCCGCTCCGGCCGCATCGGATCGATCGTAATATCGCCGTATTCGTAGGTCAGCCGGGCGAGCAGCCGTTCGTTCACCCAGTCCAGATCGAGCTTAGGGCGCAGGCGCGGGCTGATGATCCGGTCCGAGACGGCTTGCGCGATGACGACCTCTCCCATTCGCCTTAGTCCCGGAATGACCCGATCCATGAACGGCTCGATCTGGGCGGGAGGGATGAGCACTTGCTTCGCCGATTTATAGGCGAACATCTTCTTCAGCTCATCCAACCTGCGCATGGTGGAATCGTCCACCCGGTATAAGACCGCATCCGCCGCCACATAGCCGTAGGTGTCCATGACCTGAACGCGGTCGAGCCCGTGAATATCGAGCTGGTAACCGTCCCCGGCCGAAGGGTTGATCTGGAATTCCATCGGAAGGGGGGGATCGGCGATGACGATTCTCTCCGCTTCCCGCATCCCTTGCTCGAACCGGACGTTCGCCTGTTCGAACAAGGGGAGAAGCTCCTCCCAGGCCATCGGCGGAAGAATAAGAGCCCTATCCTGCTGCATGGCGAAGGCGGCTCCTACATTGCGATAAGCTTCCCGATAAGCGGCCTCGCTCCGGGCGATGCTGATCAAACGGCGCACGATCGCTTCGTCTTCCGGACGGAAGAGGTGAACGCCCGGATCGTAAGTGAACAGCTTGGCGAAGGCATAGGGGAGCTGCTGCTCGATTTTGCCGAGGAAGTCCTTGATCTTCTGCACGATGTACAGCCGCTTCGGGCCGACCTTCATCTCTATGGCGAAGAGCGGAGAACGGCTGTGTTCCGAGACGATACGGCAAGTGAATTCCGCGTCCAGGTAGACGGGCTCCGCAGCCAGTTCCCCAAGCTCCCCGGAGGAGGAGAGGGGGGTGTCGAATAACGAGATCATGTTCTTCGTGAACTGAATGTCGCGGCTGCTGAAGGCGGGGGGCTCCGCCGGACGGACGGCCGGAGCGCTCGTTTCTTGAGGCTCGCGTGCCAATTGCTCGTTATAAAGATGGATCAGGACGGCGGCGATATGCTTGCAGAAGTACTGCGAGTGACGAGCTTCGCAATCGCACCGCGCGTCCTCGATGCCGGAATCGTCCATGATGATTCGCACGGTATATCTCGCGCTGCCCCATACGTAAGCCTCGTACCTTCTGTCGGCCTCGTTGAAGTTCACCTCCATGACCCGGTGAGCTTCGTAATACTTGAGTCCTCGTTCATAAGCAATCTGGCCGCACAGCAGCTTGATCTGCTGAAGCGATAACGAACGGCTCATTCGGAGGTTCCTTCCTCGCCCGCTGAAATAAAGCGAATGTTATTAATATTTCATTATACCACAGAGTCGGTAGGATAAACGAAAGCGGTACCGGAGCCGACTCCCGCAAAATCGTATAGGACATTCCGTCTAGGAATCCCAATATCGGGTCCTTTAGGGCTATCGAATCAAAAGTTAGGTCTGTTGTATCATGGAAATAACTACCGAACAGGCAGGGAATCGGACAACATGGATAGAGCCAAACAGGGCATTCTTCAGAATCTGCAAGATACCTATTGCGCAGCGCATAAGCTGAGCATCGCGACGGCCGATTGCCAAGGCAAGCCCTTGACGAGGCCTTCTCTTACCGAGAGCGGGGAGGCCCTGTCGCGCTTGATGCTCCAATTGGACGGGTGCGATATCTATGCCGCGCTGGAGAGACAGGCTCCTTACGTAAGGGAGATCCAGGCGGTGACGAGATACGATTACGGGACCTTCCTCAACATGAAATACATCGTCGCTCCTCTTAAGATTCCCGGCGAACCGAACGGAACGGTCTGGGCAGGACCATGGCTCGATGACGGATGGCGGGAATCCGAGCGATCGGGGGCGGATTCGTTCAGGGGGCTGGAACTGGGGCTTTCGATCTCTAACGCGCTCGAAGCCATTCCATCGGCCCAAAGCTCGCATTCCTCCGAAATCATGAGCAGGATCGGGGAATTCGCGGAGGTGGCGGCGGCCGTTCTAAGGGATAGCGAGGAATCGGATCTCCGCGCCGCCCGCGAGTTGAGTCTTCTGCAGACGATGAACCGGTGGACTTCTTCCGCTGCCGACGCGAACGAAGAGGAAGCGCTGCGTCTGATGCTCCGGACGGCCGATTTCGAGGTTGCCGGATACGCTAGGAAAATGGAGCACGAACGGTTCGAGATCGTGTCCGCGATCGGCGAGGATCGGGGCTTGCTGCTCTTGGGACAGTCCTTTCATTCGGGGGAAGGCTGCCTGGGTCATGCCGCTCTGATCCGGAAAAGAACGATCTGGGAACAGGCCTCCGGCAAATCGGGAGGAGCTCTGTTCTCTCGATCCGGCTGCGAGCTGGAGTGGGCGGCGTGCTATCCGATCTTCGTCAAGGAGGAGGTGCAAGGCGTGCTCTTCGGCGGGATGGCAACGGCGCGGCGGCCGAGTCCGTTCGTTCTGGAGCTTGTGCAGAGCCTGGCTAACCATTGGGGGAGCCGCTTGTATGGCGCCGGGTTGCAGGCGACTCAGAAGCGGCAAGCGCTGCTGCTGTCGATGCTGAGCGAAATTCACCATTCCATCGACGCCATGCAGGATCCGAAACGAATTCTATCGATTATGGTGGAGTCGATGCATAAGCTGATCGGCGGCTCCTTCAGCGGAATCGTTCTATTCGGAGAGCCGGGGCGTACGGTAGAAGCCCAGGCGGTATCCAAGGGGCTAAGCTCGGAGCATGTCGCCCGCTATGCGGGAGAGCTTTCGGACCGTTACCTTCGTTTCGCACCCGGAGCGGGCGGACCGAAGGAGCGAAGCCCTTGCTATCGGAGGACTAGCTGGGGAGTGCCGGCGCTGGAGATTCCTCTCTACTATGGGAGCAGGGTCGTGGGGGTCCTGTCCGTCGGAATGCCGGATAGAAGAACCGAGGAAGAGGACCGGTTCTTCCTCTCATCCCTGGCCATAATCGGGGAGATGAGATTGTTCGAGCTTTGGCAGCGGGAGGCGACGCCCAATCGAAGCAATCTCGAGCTGCTAGGCTTTTCTCTCTCCTATTGGGATCCGGAAGGCTATCCCGTTCTTCTTAGGAACCGGGAGCTTCTGGACGCTCTATCGAGACGAATGGGTTTCGCTTCGGAGGCGAGGGAGCGTATCGATCAAGCCTATATGGTCAGTCGCTATGAGACGAGCTTCCTATGGGAAACGATTCCCTGGCATGCCGATGCCATCGGGCTTCTGGAGGAGGCGAAGGCCGTGATCGAGCATCGCGGACAGGCGGATGCCTATCTGGCATACGGTTACAGCCAAGAAGCGCAGGCTCTCGCTTTGATTCTCAACCGGTCGCAGGCGGCGGATTCGCCGATCGGGCCGGGGGGCGACTTGCAGTCCGTCGCTCTCGGCGTGAGGGCGGCGTTCGAGGAGCTCCTGGAGGAGCAAGCTCTCAACGTGAATCGGATTGCCATCGGTCCCGCGAGACCGCTTCGAGAGGACGAGGAGCGGGGCCATTCGTCGCTTACTCTGCGGGAGAGAGAGGTTCTGGAGCTTCTCATCCAAGGCTATACGAATCAGGAGATCGCGGAGCATATGTTCATTAGCGCCCATACGGTAAAAAACCATCTGACGAAAATCTATACGAAGCTTGGCGTCGCGGACCGAACGTCCGCCATGGTCAAGCTGCTTAAGACCTGATACCGATAAAAAAGCCCTATTCCTAGAGGAAAGGTTTCCCATCCCGGAATCGAGGAAATAAGAAGGGACGAGGATAGGAAGCCGCGCCGCTTTATTTGCATAATTAATAAAGAAATGGAATTTTGTACGGAAAGATGCGGCGTTCGAACTAGGACCTGCGGGCGAGATGGAGGGGACAGCAAGTGCATCATGACACCATGTCTGAATATTTAGGCTTGTTCCTGGATGAGTTGGACGAGCAGCTGCAAATTCTGGACGAACGTCTGCTGGAGCTCGAGAGGGATCCCGCTCAGCCGCACACGATAGGAACGATCTTTCGGGCGGCCCATACGCTGAAGGGGTCATCGGCGGCGATGGGGTTAATCCGGATCAAAGAGCTGACCCATCAGATGGAGAACATCTTCGATCTGATGCGAAGCGATCGGCTGTGCGTCAGCCAAGCGCTCATGAACGTGCTGTTCGATTGCGTGGACGAGATCAAGGCGATGAAGGGGGATATTCAAGAGGGCAGAGGGGAGAACGAGAGAGACATCGGCGAGCTGCTCGGCCGATTGACGCCGTTCTCGCATGGTGAAGGCGCCGAAGGGCGTCCGGCAATCGCCGACGCCAAGAATGAAGGCGGCGGCGCTGCGGGACCGGGAATCGCGATCGACAACTTCCATAGCACAGCGATTCTTCACGCATGGGAGAATGGTTTCCGCGCGCTGAGAATCAGAGCTCATTTTATGCCCGACGAGACCTTCGCATACGCCAGAGCGCTAGTCGTGAACAACCTGATGCAGGAGCTGGGAGAGGTTATCGCCTCTTATCCGACGCCGGAGGAGCTGGCGGAATCCGATTCCCGGCACGATTACGTCGAATTCCTTCTTTTGACTTCGGAAGAAGAGCGGACGATCGGCCAGCGGCTGTCTCAGGTTTCCCAGATGGGCGAGTTTAACGTAACGGCCGTCGAACGCGCCCAGCTGGCCGCGGAGGAAGAGGAGCGCAAGCAAAGCTCTTCGGAGGCCGCCGCGCCGGGAGGGTCCGGCGCAAGCGCGGAAGCGAGATCGGCGAGAGGAGGCCAGACGGTCCGGGTCGACGTCGAGCGGCTGGAGAAGCTGCTTAATCTCGTGGGAGAGCTGCTGATCGATAACACGAGGCTGCACGAGGTTAGGAAAAGATTGAACGAGCAATTCGGCGAGCAGCCCGATATCAACGAGTTGGGGGATATCGCCCATCAGATCGACAAGGTGATCGGCGAGTTGCAGGACGGCATGATGAAGACGAGGATGCTGCCGATCGAGCAGCTGTTCAATCGCTTCCCCCGCATGATGCGGGACGTCGCCCAGCAGGTCGGCAAGGAGTTCGACTTCGTCATGGAAGGGAAGGAGACGGAGCTGGACCGGACGCTTATCGAGGAGATCAGCGATCCGATCATCCATATTCTTCGCAACTGCGCCGACCATGCGATCGAGCTTCCCGAAGAGCGCTTGCTTCTGGGCAAGCCGAGGCAGGGGAAGATCGTCCTCAAAGCCGCCCATCAAGACAATCATATCGTCATTACCATCTCCGACGACGGCAAGGGGATCGATCCGGCCAAAATCAAGGCGGCTTGCGTCGGCAAGGGCGTCATTACGCAGGCCGAGGCCGACAAGCTGTCCGATCACGAGGCNGTCCAGCTGATCTTCCGATCGGGGGTGTCCACCGCCCGNCAGGTGACGGACCTCTCGGGACGCGGCGTCGGCATGGATATCGTCCGNGCCCATATCGAGCGGCTGAACGGGTTGGTCGATATCGACACGAAGGTCGGGAGAGGAACGACCTTCACGATCAAGCTGCCGCTCACGCTGGCGATCATTCGATCCTTGCTGGTAGGCGTCGGGGAGCATTCGTTCGCGCTTCCGCTCGTGAATGTCGTCGAGATCGTCCGGCTCGAGCCGGAGCAGCTGCAGAACCTGCAAGGACAGGAGGTATGCGTGATTCGGGGCTCCGTCTTCCCGCTGGTCCGGCTGGCGGACAAGCTCGGGCTTGGCAGCGCGAGAACCGAATCCGGCACGGAGGGAAGGCCGCTGATCGTCATGATCGGAGTGGCGGAGAAACGAGTCTGTTTGGTCGTCGACCGGACGATCGGCAATCAGGAGATCGTGATCAAGTCGCTTGGAAGCTACGTCGGCCAGGTTCCTTATCTGGCGGGAGCCACCTTGCTCGGAGACGGCCGAGTCGGCTTGATCCTCGATGCCGCCGCTTTCTGCCGCGAGGATCATCTCGCCTTCCGGCAAGAAGAGCAGCATTCGGCTCATGCCGCCTCCGCGGAGCTGGAGGAGCAGTACGTGTCCTTCCGGATGGAACGGGAGCAATACGCGATCCGGGCGGGCAAGGTCAGGGAGATCATCACGGTGCCGCAGTTGTTCACGATCGCGGCGTCGCCCAGCGGGGTCATGGGAATGATCCAGCTGCGCGGCAGAACCGTTCCGGTGATCGATCTGAGCCGAGGGCTCGGACTTGCTTCGCGGTCGCTTAAGGATTCGTCGAGAATTATCGTCATGGAGCTGGACGGCCGCGAGCTCGGGATATGGACGGACGAGATCGGGGAAATTCTCAAGATTCGCAAGAGCGAAGCGGAATCCGCGCTCGAGGTGCTTCCGTCCGTTCAGTCCGATTGGATCGAGGGAGTCTA
>Ga0065721_10051561_pt1 | contig 14251 bp, 13 predicted proteins | sample Mesricmetagenome_FD_59108 | JGI IMG/M metagenome (GOLD analysis project Ga0065721, IMG submission 59108) | Mesophilic microbial community from rice straw/compost enrichment Sample: eDNA_1 v2 (version 2) | ecosystem: Engineered > Solid waste > Grass > Composting > Bioreactor | place: USA: Davis... | reverse complement strand
CCCCACTCCATCCGCTGAAAAGCCGGATGGTCCGATGAAAATAGGGAGGGGTCAAAATTGGATAAGTATCACCCCGCCAGTGGGGTCAACATTCCATGCTTAAACACAAACTAGCCTTAAAAGGCCCCGAAAGATCGAAATTGACGGCCATGGGGTCGGTCCATTTATCCGATAGAAGCTGCAATACGTAAATCAGGAGCTTGAAGTGGCCATATCTATCTTGCTTGGAATTATTTTGGCCCGATGGAGACTTCGAGGCCATTCGGTTCGACAGGGTGAGGTCGTGGAAAGAGCGACCCCGTCATGGAAGGTGGTTACATCTCCGAGATCGGGACCTACATCCTGCCCCCGTCCCGGAAACCGTGCTACGCTAGGCTAGAGGGCCCAAACGCCGGTCACCTACCTGGCGCCCCCGTTTATCGATGGATCCGGTGTTTGAAGTTGGACGGTGGGCGTAAGCATCCGGCGTGGGCCGCGGATGGGCCGGCTTGGGTCAGTGGCGGTCATTCTGGCTTTTTTGCGTAACCAGCTTTTCCAAGGGTTCGGCGGCGCGCAGCGCTTTTGCGCTGGCAGCTTCCGCCTTGGCAGTCGCTACTTCTACCTCGGCAGCAACACGCCGCGCACGCTCTTCAGCCAGCGCCGCGAGCGCACTGGCAGGATCATCCGGGAGCTGTTCAGCGGGGTTGTTCATGGCGATGATGGAATCACATTCGTCCCGCCATTCCAGCGTTTTCACTCATCCGACTGATGTTGGTCGCCAGGTCTTTGCGGCATCCGCCAGTCCTTATCCTCCAGCAGATGGCCAAGCTGCCTCGGCGCAATCACCACGGTACCATCAGCCGCCGACGACCATATGAAGCGTCCCCGCTCCAGCTTCTTCGTGAACAGCCAAGCTCCCTAGCCATCTGAACTTCCCCCAGTTTCGACCGGACTGTCGGCATAAGCAGAAAGGCTCAAGCACGGGATTGGGTGCCCGACGGTAACCGACATATTGGATGGGCTGAGGGGATATCCGTCGCAGCTAGGGACACCCGCAGAAGCTGGCAATCATGGCTGATCAACGGATGTCGAAGACTATAACGAAATCCTGCCTACTTCTCGCTCAAGATGGCCTCCGCGGCGGTCCCTCAGGGTTAGAACTAAGCGCCTGGGGCAGCGGGCGCTCGGATATCTAATCCGTCGAATCACGAGTACTTTCCCTCCGTCCCTTCGTTAGTTTAATCCTCGTACGACTAAGATAACGGGAAGGGTGTCAATCTCATTTGGTATTGACTACCATAGAGACCCTTAGTCGCAAGGGGGCTTTATGTCAGAGAGGAGAGATGTTTTCGAGTTTGGGCCATTTCGTCTCCACATGGAAGGCCGGCTGCTTGAGCGGAATGGAGTAGAAGTCAAAATTGGAAGCCGTTCTCTCGACTTACTTTTTGCGTTAGTGGAGCGGCCTGGCGAAGTGCTTTCTCAACGAGAGTTGATCTCACACGCATGGTCAGGGCTAACAGTGGATGAGGCCAATGTACGGGTTAACATCGCGAGCCTGCGGAAGTCCCTGGGTCACGGCGAAGGCGCTAGGCGATACATTGTGAACGTCCCAGGCCGGGGATATAGCTTTGTCGCTCAGGTAACCCGAACGACTACCGACGCCACTTCGCCTATCAATCCCGGTCCCGCGAGCCTACGACCTGTATTGGACCCTGCAAATTCGTTGCCCCAGCGTCTAAGCCGACTCATTGGACGTGAGGCGGCGGGCAAAACATTGGTCCAGTTGCTCATCAAACATCGCTTCGTAAGCATCATCGGACCCGGTGGAATGGGCAAAACCAGCGTTGCGATCTCGGTGGCACACACGATGGTCGATGATTTTCATGGGGCAGTGTACTATGTCGATCTTGCCGCGGCCCCGGACGCCTCTGGTATCCCAAGTCTGATAGCGTCCGTGCTCGGCCTGAAGATGGGGCCCCAGGATCTCAAAGCGAGTATCCTGGCATTTCTTGGTGGACGAAAAGCTCTATTCGTATTCGACAACTGCGAGCATCTCATCGGCGACATTGCAGCTCTAGCAGAGTGGATTTATACTTCCGCCCCCCAAGCTCATCTGCTCGCAACAAGTCGCGAGTGGCTACGTTCTGAGGGCGAGCACGTCTACATCCTTCCACCACTCGACGTTCCACTCGTCAGTGATGGCTTGACAAGATCCGAGGCGATGGCGTCGTCGGCAGTCCAACTCTTCCTAGATCGAGCTCTGGCAGGTGGGTTGCAGACTGCGTGGACATACGAGATGGTCAGCATCGCCGTAGAGATCTGTCGGAGGATGGATGGCATTCCACTCGCAATTGAATTGGCGGCGGGTCGCGCGCGCACGCATGGTTTGCGCGGCACTGCGGAATTGATCGACAGCCGCTTCAAGCTCCTTTGGCAGGGGCGGCGCACCGCGCCTCCCCGGCATCAGACCCTGCATGCAATGCTTGATTGGAGCTACGATCTGCTGTCCGAGTGCGAACGCAGGGTGCTTTACCGGCTATCCATCTTCGTTGGGCCGTTTGAGCTGGCGGCAGCGCAATGGGTCGCGGCGGACGCGAGCTTGACGGAGGCAGAGGTATCAGCGGCAATCAGTAGCCTGATTGACAAATCTCTTCTGTGTCCATCAATCCTGGACGGATGGAGTTATCTGCGCCTCCTGGACGTCACCCGCACTTACGCCGCTCAAAAACTGGCCGAGTCGGGTGAGGGAAACTCCATTTCGCAGAAACTCGCGGAATATCTCGTGGAACAACTTAGTCAAGATGAAGAACGTAGTGATGATGCGTCAGGAATTTCGAACCGAGTATCGCTGCAGGTCGGCAATATACGTATTGGGCTCGCCTATGCATTCTCTGAAGCTGGTGATGGCGATTTAGGAGTCCGTCTCGCAGCGCACGCCGCCTCTCATTTCTTGCGGTTGTCTCTGTACGATGAGTGTCATCGCTGGTGTCGGATTGCACTAGCGCAACTTACTTCATACGAAGGCTCAAGAACGCACCTCTTGTTACAAGAAGCGGAGGCAATGTCTGCGCTTTACACACGGGTCGACCGGGATTCCCTTCGCGATTCGATTAGGATCGGACTGAGCCTGGCTCGGACCCTTGACGATCATCAAGGTGAGCTCAGCCTACTTGCTGCCCAACACATAGTTCTTTGCCACATGGGAAATTTTGTTGAGGCTGTCGATGTTAGCTTGCGCAGTCTCGAGTTGGCGCAAAGAGCGGCTAGACCCGATGGAATCGTGATGTCCGAGTGGATGCTTGCATGCGCGTACCATTTTCTCGGGGACCAAGCCGGTGCGCTACGTCATTGTAAACAGGGGTTCAAGACAGGTTTTGCGAACGGCACTATGAACGTCGATCTGCACGGCTTTGCGCATAGAACCCGTGCACTTAACGTCCTCGCGCGCGCCCTTTGGCTAAGCGGCGCCGTTGACCATGCCGCCCAAGTGGCTCGTCAGGCAGTGGAAGAGTCTGAGCAGGACGAGCAACCTATGAGTAAACTGGTTGCTTTGACTTACAGCGCAACCGTCCTTCTATGGCGGGGGGATCTCGAGGAGTCTGAAGTATTGTTGAGCCGCCTCATGCAGCACGTTGACCGCTACAACTACGGCCAGAACCCTGCATTTGCTATAGCGCTCTCAGGGGAGGTCGCGCTGCTTCGCGGAGAGTTCGGAACGGCAGCCGTTAAGCTACGCGAGGCGGTACGCACTTTGCGTACCGAGAAACGAGACAACCTTACCACCCAGCTAGAGGGGTCACTGGCGGCGGCGCTTTTTCGATGCGGTGAGATTCTCGAGGCCGACGCCGTTATCACGGCCGCGGTGGATCGAGCTGACGGGAAAACTCGATCTTTCACTTTGCCAGAACTAATGCGTATGGACGCAGAGATTGGGATTGTTTCCCGAAGACTAGATTCGTCTGCGGCCGAAGTGATGTTGCGGCATGCGATGCGGCTTGCAAAGCGTCAACACGCACGGAGTTTTGAACTCCGCTCCGCCATGAGCCTGGGCGAACTGCTTGCGAGAGAAGGGCGCACAGAAGAAGCCTTCGCCACGTTAGCAAAGGTCTATGGCAGCTTTACGGAAGGATCGCAAACGCGAGATATCAGAGCCGCCCGAAGCTTGCTGGAGGCTTGGGCTCCTTCCGCTACGATCGAAGGATGATAGTCTGCGGGACTCGCACGTTTCGAAAAGGGGCTCACTTAAGGTCATCTTGGTGTCTGGTCTAGGGCCAACGGCAGCTGCGCGTCAGCCAGCGTTCGCTCTACGAGTCGAAGAAGAAGTCTGCGGCGTCGAACGCTAACGCCAAAGTCAATCCTTTGTCCTGGAAGGACTTCCGACCTATTTGCAAAGTCGCAGAGCGGGCCAGGGGGGTTCAGGTAGTCGTTCCTACCAACACCATCACGGGAATGGTAGGCAGATTAACCGCGACGTGCACCATTATGGAGGGCCAGATGGAACGGCTCCGACGGAAGACCTCTCCAGCAACTAGCCCAGTTATAAGTGCAGCGGGGAACACCATGTTCGCGCCATGAAACACTGCGAAGACAATGGCTCCACCAACAACGCCAATCAAGGCACCGTGGCGTAGAAGGGCACTGGTAACGACTCCCCGAAACAGAAATTCTTCACCTATTGGAGTGACCACACTTAGACAGAAAGTTGTGGCCACAAGCGTCCACCCTCCGTTGCTAGCCCCTGCGGCGTAGATCTCTTGAGGGGCCCGGTGATCTCCTGTAATTGCCACATAGGCGAGGATTGAAAGGCTTTTCACGAAGAACGTCCCAATGCCTGCTAAGGCACCCACGCCAAGCCATCGCCATGTCGTGGTGCGGACGCCAAACGAGTGCCACGTTCTGATGCGTAGAGAGAAGGCTGCAATGAAGCCGGCCATACCCGCGACACCGGAGAGGGCACTCAATATCAGGCCCAGCATCGAAGCATCGATGCCTACCCTAACCAGAGCGAGCGCCCCGCCAATACCGAGGATTGAAAGAACTGCTAAACCGATGGCTATCTCTGGCCAACCAGGTTTACTGCCCGCGTTATCTACACCCACTATCACTTCCTTTGAGCGGGTAATCATGCGACCCGTCTCCCTTCGCAACCAATGCCTACTGGAGGCCCTTCAGGCTAGGCCGGTGGCCGTAGTTACCGATGAGACGCCGTCGGCGATCATAGTTGCCGCCACGGACCATGTTACCGTGTAATCTCCAATAGGCGATGCGTACAAACAGCCTGCCCCGCCGATCGACTGACCACTCGCATCCCACCAACCCGCCAAACCTGCCATTTAAACTCCTGCTTTCGTGGCGGCTTCTTGCCTCCACAGCCGTTAGGTGAGCCTTGCCAACCACTCCGTCAGAAGGCGGGTGCCGGCCTCCTCGAGCGCTTTACCGTTGATTGAAGTCTCTCGGCGCAATTGGTACGTCAGTGCTGGCATCTGCCACGAACGACTGCGTGCGCTAACCAGAACAGGATATCCCCCATGAACAACTTCATCCTCGGCGCTCCGGCCGACACGACCCCGCATGCCCTGACGGCAGCGCCCTCCTCGCTTGCCACGTTGGTCGAGCAGGCGATCGCAGCCACCATTACCATGGAGACAGCCAAACGTGCCGTCGATGGCGACCCGGAAACGCTCGCATCTCTCGGCCGTACGATCGCCGTCCAGGAAGGCTATCTGATCGAGGCCGTCATTGCGGCCCTGGCGTCCACCCACCCCACCCGACTGTCGCTGACTGGCCTGCGCCTTCCCGTGCTGCCCGCCGCGATGGATTTGGTCAAGAAGAACCGTAAGGCGCTCTATCAGGGCCTCAGCCTTGACGCCACGATGGCGTCGAGCGCCACTTACTATCCCGACCTCGTCATCGCGGATCCGCGCTCCCGGTGCGCTTTGATCCTGGACGTCAAGCGCAGCCTCTCCGGTTATATCGGTGGCAGCAAGCTCGGCGAACTGCAGCAGCGAATGACGGCCTCGGCGCTGGTCTTGCCGGACCTGCTGTGGCGCGATCATCAAAGACTGGCGGTGGAGACCGTGGGGACCGCCATCATCGATGCATCCAAATCCACGACCGATGTATCAGATGGGATTTGGCCGCTCTCTCGCCTGGATGAGCTGCTGCAGGTCCAGCATGCATCCCTGTTCGCGTCGCAATCGATCGATGCGTTCCGGCACGGCGTGCGTACCGTATGGCGGCAGGCCATCAGTGAGGCGTCTCAAGCTTCGGCACGACCAGATGCGTCGCTTTACCGAACGACGGTCGACACGATGCCGACCGCGCCTCTCGATGACAAGCCGCGCGCCCGGCGCGGCCGCCCGCCCAAACAGCGGCCGTCCATCAAGGTCGGCCTGATCGGCCCAGGTCTGCTCGCTCACTAAGAGCGGCAGCCTCCCTCACCACATCACGAATTCAGATGCCGGACAAGGATCCGGCCATGGGATCATATTGCCATGACCAAAGTCACCAGCCTCAACCATGAGACCGTTCACTTACCTCATATTCACACTGCGATGACGCCGGGCGTTGCCAGCCAGGCAATCGTCTCTCAACCATCACCGCAAGCATGCGGCGTACCGCATCCCATCGATGAACCAGCCGTCGTCGCGGCGCTTGTCATCAGGATCTCACGGCGATTGGGGCGCTCTTCGAATGTCTTGCCGAAGCTCGTGCATCAGGCCCTGCTCGACCTTGTCTGGCAAGGAGATGCCACCGCGCAGCTTCTATTCGCCTGGATAGAAGAGCCACGGGTCACCGACCAGGAGATACTCAATGCTGCCCGGTTGCCTGATACCTGGAGATCAAGGCCGGGGCCGTCACGCCCCTCCCCTCACGCCCGTATCTACAGGCACAACCGCTTTTTCCGAGCGGGAAGCGCACGCCTCGCCGAACTCGACAGGGCTCGCATTCTCCAACTGCGCGACCTTCTTATTGAGGAGATGCGCCATGACGCTTGACCGCCTCGACCGCCATCTGCGTCTGCGCCTTCGACGCCGCTCTACCCGGGCCGCGTTTCGCGCGGCTGAAGCCGCTGATCTGCTCGTGGGCCACCGGCGAGTTGTCGACGGCCTGGCGGTTGTCGTTTATGCAGATGGCCCTCGCCTCCTCCGCTTGACGGGTAAGGACAACTTGGACCAGGCGCGGCTACTGCGGATTTTGAGCCGACGCCTTGCGCCCCCCGCTGCAATTGCCATTGGGAGACGATGACTCCGTTGAGGCTCTCGTCATCCGCGATCTTGTCGAAGACGGGATGCTCGTAGAGGCGGGCGACAGGTCCAGCAACAAGCACTCCGATCCGACTGGAGGCTGTTTCATGGTCACTCAGGCTACGATACCCGTTGCATCCACCGGCGAGGCTAACGTCATCCGCCTGCTGAGCCGCATTGCCTCCCCTCCGACGGTGGCGGAGACGGCCGTCTGTCTCTCCCTCATAGGGGCGATGCGGGCAACACGCCTGACATCAGCGGATGTGCTTGGTGCCATTGCGCGCCCGGTGCCCTTTGTCTGCCTCCGAGTCCCGTTGCGAGGTTTTGAGAAAGTCCTCGGCATGATGCTGGAGCACGGTGCCCTTGGACGCTCATTCAGACTGCGTGACGGATCCGGGAATTTTTCCCTGAGCAACCGGTTGCATTCCAGTTCTGAGCCCTGTGAGCGGGACACGGCGATCACCTTTCGGGCTAGGGATCTGGAAGGCGCTGGCCCGGACAAAATCCGCACGCTGATGTCGAAGGCCGAGTCCCTCGCCCGACCGATCATCATGGCAAGCGAAGCGCCGGGATCCTGGCCTGAGCGGGTTTCAGCAAGCGCGGATCTCATCCTCGACGCTCCCATCATGGACTGGTCCCTGCTCGCCAGGCTGATCGAGATCTGCGCGGGTATCCCGCATGACGAGGTCATGGTGGCGGCACCACGCTACAGCATCGAGCATCGCCGTCTCGATCTCCATGACCTGTCACTCGCGATCAAGCCGGGTCGCCAGCTACCCGACATCCTGAGCCGCTTGCAGACATTCGCTGGCGGTCACGGAACCGTCTCAGATGACCTGCGGAGCGACACCGGTAATACCGAGACGTCCAAGACGGACGGCGGGGACAGCGCATACTCCAGCCGGTCAGAGCAGACGACCAGGCGAGGCGACAAGAGGCTTTCAACCGACATCATCCAACCGGTCAAGCCAGCGAAAGCAAGACCGCGGCTCAAGCAGCGGCAGGAGCCTTGGCTCGCTGTCGAGACCCTGGCGGGCTATGGCGAGGCCCGCGAATGGGCGATGGATCTCAAGACCGATCTCGCGCTCTGGCGGCAAAATAAGATTGCCTGGTCGGACATGAGTACCAAACTCCTGCTCAGCGGTCCCCCTGGCACCGGCAAGACGACCTATGCGCGGGCACTTTGCAACACACTCCAGATCCCTCTGATCGCGTCATCGGTCGGACATTGGCTGGAGCCCGGCTACCTTGGTGATGTTCTTAAGCGGATCACTGCGACGTTCGACCTGGCCCGGGAAAATGCGCCCATCATCCTTTTCGTCGACGAACTCGACGGGATCGGACGCCGTGATGCAGGAACGGGCCGGTCCTATGATGACTATTGGATATCCGTCATCAACCGCACTCTGGAGATGCTGGATGGTGCACTCAAGTCGCAGGGTATCGTGATTGTCGGGGCAACGAATAGACCGGACGTTATCGACCCCGCCATCCGCAGATCGGGACGGCTTGAGCGTCATATCGAGATCCCGCCTCCGGATATCGATGCACTCGAAGGCATTATCCGTCATCATCTCGGCTCCGATGCTGACGCGGTGCTGGCGACCGCGCTTTGTAACGATGACGGTCCGATAACCAAAGCTCAGGGAGGAGCAGCCAATGTCTGACCCGGACTTGCGGGTATCGCCTGCCTCAATTCCCTCGCCGCGCGCGAAGAGGGGCTTGGCGCTCCGCCACTTGGCGCTCGCCGCTCAGGGCATGACGGGAGCCGACATCGAACGCCTCGTGCGCGACGCGCGCGGGATCGCCCGACGCGCAAAACGCAAACTGCGTTATGCCGACATCATCGCTCAACTAAACCGCGACGCAGGTACCCTGCCCGCCGATCTCCGGTGGCGCGTCTCTGTGCATGAGGCGGGACATGCCCTGGCTTTCCACATCACCGGCGCGGCCGAGCTGATATCATTGACCACCGGTAGAGGTAGTGGCGGGGCAACGGCTGTCCGCTGGCCAGCGACGCCGTCTCAAACAGAAGCTGGTGCGATGGATATCATCGCCTGTTATCTCGCGGGTCGTGCCGCCGAAATCATGATGTTCGGGACGGCACTGATCGGCAATGGCGGCGGCGAGATGAGTGATCTGGCGATCGCCACGACGAACGCGGTTCGGCTGGAGACCGTTTTTGGCTGTTCCGCCGACGCGCCCCTCCTGTATATGCCAAGTGACCGCCCAAGCCACGACCTGCGTTTTGACAGGGATCTTGCTGATCGTGTTAACAAACGTCTCGAAAGCGCGCTCGCGATGGCGACCAATACGGTAACCCAGCACCGCGAGCAGCTGCTGGCACTCGCAAGCGTACTCGACAGGCGTCGCTTTTTGGACGGCGAGGAGGCTCGCCGATTGCTTGGAGCCGTTGCCGGAAGCTAATCGCCGCGCCTTGCAAACGACGTTCACAAATAAACGCTTCCGGAGTGGCTGCGAAGGCCGCTTCGGACTGCGGGTATCCATGCCATGACCGCTCTTAAGCTAGGAGGCCAGCGTCTTACGAGTGGGATGCTTTAGGCTGATCTGACGGCAAAGTGCTGTGAATTTCAGTACCCGCAGGACGCGTTAAAATACTTTGCACTCTTTCGATTCAAGCTTCGATATTATCGATTCCCGGCTGATCAAATTCGTTGCGGGGGCAAACGGCGTTTGTCGCTGCACGGTTTCATCGGACATGTTCCTTGGTGGGACTTCCATCGATGATTCCGATTCAGTTGCAGACGTCGTCTGCGTTCGAGGTGGGACGAATTCTTAGCTCCCGCTCTTAGCGGATATCCGCACGGCATGACGGTAGGCCCCGACCCATCGGCGAATTTTTCGCTTGACTAGGCTTCGGATCCCCCGGACCATATCTTTAGTATCAACGAAAATTTCAAAACATGATCAACGAGATAGACACAGCCGCGCCGGTGAGCGCGGGAGAACTTTCGCGCGTCCAAGACGCTGGGTGCGACACAACACGCAATGCGGGGTCCGCCGCGATCACGCCTGACAACCGAGACCTCATAGACAAGGCAAGTGCCACCCTGCCCTCCTCGATTGGCTGCTGTGCGACATCTTTCGAAGACATCGCGTCATACCTGGAACCGGGCATAGCCTATGTCAGCCAACCCGTGTTCAACGGCATCGATTGCTCGATTTGGATCAGTGCGTCGGCAGTGCAACCAGTGCAGCAGCAGTCCGACGAGGTGGATCCGCATTGGCTTGCCGCCATGTGTGACGTTTACTCGGACGAGCTGCAGCGGGCACATCGCAGGCTGGCGGAGGAGTACGGCGGTGATAGTATCAGGCTCGACGGGAGGATCGTGTTATCCGAACCGGGATCTCCGGACCTCATCGATATCCATCGGATCGTGATCTTCAGCGGGGACGCACCACTCTTTGAACGTCCTTACACCGAGCACATCTTCGAAAATGACGCGGCGTGCTCTCGGCTTCTGACGTTCGTGATAAGTCCGGAGGACGCAATGCGCGCAACCCGAGACTGGACCTCAGCCATGATCCGGGCGAACTCGTTGGAAGAAAATGGGGACTCCCTTTTCGAAGGTTTCCTGTGGCTGCCCTTGAAGACTGGCAGATACCGACCCTCGGTCTTCGTCTCCTATCACTCGCAACGGTTTTCAGAAATCGAGGCGTGTGAGTGGAGCAGACGGCTGTTTCGTCGCGAGATCGAAAACTGCTTCCATATCGATGGGTGGCGAAGCCGATGATACCCCACCTCACACTCAGGCACACTCCATTCCTACATCGCGCAAGCAACGTCGTGTCGGTCTCGTCAAGCCGAATTACAAAGGATCCGATTCACGAAGGTGCGGCTCCGATTCCAGATCCGATTTTTGCGATTCCAACGCGAACGACGTTTGCGGGAGGGCGGTGACATGGCTAAACCGCGGGCACAACGACTACGTGAGCAACGCGAGCGGCAACAGGCCTATCGCGAGGAGCAGAGGCGGCTACGCAAACCCGGTCGGGATGATATCGCCCGGGTGGCGCTCCGCTGGCTCATTCTGGGCACCGCAAAACTCGCCGAGCGGGAGCGGAACCCGGCTCGCATGAATAAGGTTGAGAACGATATCCTGGAAGCTTTAGTTGAGCAGGGATTTGACCGCGCAGCGTCGGACGAGGCCCTTGGTGACCTCATCGACAGATATGTCGACGGCCACTGGGATTTCCGGCGCAAAGTGCATCTTGCCACAGACGATGGACCAGTACCCCAAACCTGATCTGCTCGCTCGATGCGGATCCTGGCGCGACGGGATCGGAATTCGTATAACGGCGTTTTTACGCCCATCATCTGTCTCCCCCCGTTACTTCATAAATCAGCGTTTACGTCTGAATCGGGGAGAGGGACGATGGCTGACGTAACGCCGGCTTACCGCCCGCGCCACGTTCGCAGTTTGACCAATCGGCTATTGACGCCGATCAAAAATCATTCCGACAATGGAATTCCGAAACGCCTTGCAACATTGTGAGTAAACTAGATGATGAATTTAATGAGAGAACTGGACGAGAACCTTAAACGAGATGTCTTACATTTCATTTGTACCGTAGCTATTCGTTTTACTCCTGAAGAGAGTGCGAAGTTTTTGCATGAGCAACAGGAGCTTCATGAAGAGGATGCGTCCGATCTCGCATACCAGAACTATGATAGTGATAAGACGGTGGAGCGGTTTATCCTAGAGGCGCGTAGGATCTGCGACGAGCACCATATCTGGGAGCTGGGTTACGCCTAATCATAGGGTGGCGCTGAAGACTGAGGAGGTATCCATATGATGTTGCCTCCGGCGATGCTGTCCGTGTTGGCTTCGAAGCCTCACCAAAGCCAATCGCTTGCAACATGATGCCCATGTCCCTAGGTACCAAGCGGTCAGGGGGCTTCATGAGCAAGAACGTCATTGTCTACGCGCGCTATTCGACAGATCGCCAAGATGAGCAATCGATTGAGACGCAGATTGAACGCTGCAAAGCACTCATCGATCAGCGCGGCTGGAACTTGGCCAGCACCTACCAGGACAGCGCTGTCAGCGGCACGAGCTACAAGCGTCGACCCGGCATCCAGCAGCTGCTACGGCATGTGGAACGCGGCCGGATAGATACCGTACTGTGCCTGTCCGCCGACCGCCTGTCACGTGATGTGGCCCATACTGCCCAGATCGCGAAGAAACTGGCTTATCACGATGTCGAACTGTGGACTGCGAAAGCGAATGCCCGCATTTCCGATATCGAGATGCACATCGGCGCGGTCCTCAGCCAGGAAATGGTCGAACAGGGGCGCTACCGCACGCGTGAGGGCATGCGAACGACCGTTCAAAAGGGCAAGGCCGCCGGAGGTTTGGCCTACGGATACCGCGTGAGGCACGCCTATGACGAAAGAGGAGACAGAATTCCCGGGCTGCGGGAGATCAAAGATACCGAAGCACAGATCATCCGCTGGATTTTCGAGGAGTATGCCAAAGGCCGTTCACCGAAAGACATCGCTGTCGATCTCAATAGCCGCATACCCGCAGTACCTGGACCTCGCGGAGCCAAGTGGCGCGACACAGCGATCCGTGGGCATGTCAGCCGAGGAAGCGGTATCCTCAACAACGAGATGTACGTTGGCCGAGTCGTTTGGAACCGGCGCGAGTACCGCAAGAATCCCGATAGCGAAAAGCGAGTTGCCCGCCACAACCAGCGCGAGGAATGGGTTGTGAGCGAGCAGCCGAACCTGCGGATCGTATCAGATGAACTCTGGGCCTCAGTCAAACGCCGACAAATGGAAGTCGAGAAGAGTTTCTCGCGGACGGCCACCAACCGGCTGAATAAGGCCCACAGGCCCAAATACTTGCTCAGCGGGATCCTGGAGTGTGCGCATTGCTTCGGTCCTTATGCGATCATGGCTCAGAACCGCTACGGCTGTACCAACAGGCAGAAGAAGCTGCCAATCGACCACCTGGGTGGCATTGTCTGCACGAACCGCAAAACCATCAGTCGCTTCGAGCTTGAGAAACGGGTCGTCGAAGCGCTGCCGGACAGCTTTTTTGGCGCAGACAATCTTGCCCGCATAAATCACGACATTGCCGCTGCCGTGGCTAAAAAGCAGAAGAGCGCGACAGCCGAGCCCGACCGACTTCTATCCGAAATGTTCGCAATAGAGGAAAAGCAGCGAGTCCTTGGCAACAAAATTGCTGATCGCCTGCTAGCCGGTCACGCGGCAGTTCCCGCTCTGGACCGTTTGCTCGACGAGCTCGAACAGCAACGCCGCGCATTGGCTGAACGGCTCGAAGGGCTTCCTTCAACTTCGGAAACAGTAACTGCGCCTCCCCCGCTTAACCCTGGTTCGCTGCGAAGCGTCATCGCGGCGATCAAGACCTATGTTACTGCAGAGGAGACGACGGCAGACGAAACCTGGATTTCGATCGCGCGCCAGATGATCCAGAAAGTGGTCATCGCGCCGGCGAAGGATGGTAAGTCGGCGGATCTGACGATCCACGGTCGATTGGCGGCAATCCTGGCGGCACAAGAAGCGTGGCGCGAGGTATCACGGGAGTTGCGCCAACAGCAATCCGCGGACTTCGTCCGCCGAAGGAACGCCGGTGGCATCAAGTCCGTGGCGGCGAAGATGAAATTCGCCCAGCGCTGTCAGGATATCCTGACAGCCAAGGAACGGGAGTGGATGGCGTTACAAGTTTCGGTGGTTGCGGGGGCAGGATTTGAACCTGCGGCCTTCAGGTTATGAGCCTGACGAGCTACCGGGCTGCTCCACCCCGCGATATTGTTTTTCCGGGATTTGTCCCGGGAGCGATTTCAGGCGTAGCCTGATGAGGTGATGCCGTCAAGTGATCGACCCTGAGGATTGATGACGGCCGAACGGGCTGCTCCACCCCGCGTTGATTTTGCTTCGGGTTTTTGGCCCGTGAGGGAGTTGGTGTCGAGAAGATTGGGATCCATCGTTTGTGATGGCATTGCCTTTAATAGACCTGGCAGCGACCTACTCTCCC
>Ga0065721_10000105_pt1 | contig 14251 bp, 12 predicted proteins | sample Mesricmetagenome_FD_59108 | JGI IMG/M metagenome (GOLD analysis project Ga0065721, IMG submission 59108) | Mesophilic microbial community from rice straw/compost enrichment Sample: eDNA_1 v2 (version 2) | ecosystem: Engineered > Solid waste > Grass > Composting > Bioreactor | place: USA: Davis... | reverse complement strand
TATCGAGAACTTTAAGAGTTATGAGTTATGAGTTTGGGAGCTCTTCTCGATACGCTTCACTTCGTTGCGCTACTCGAAGTGACGGTATACCGAATCAATATGTCACAATGATACGCTCGTCAGTTCGAGTGTTTTTTGGAACGAAGTGAGAAAAATGTATCGATAACTTGTTGATAGTTATGAGTTTGGGAGTATTTCTCGATACGATTTTTTACAAATCTACTCGAAGTGACGTGTGAATTGTTCTGTGGTATAATTAGTTACCTTAAAATCAGGATTAAAAATTAAACTCTTCGGTCAATCTTTTATCTTCATCAAGTCTTTCGATCAGCTTTTCAAGACTTTCAAATTTGATTTCTTCGTGAAGGTGGTCTCTAAATTTTACCATGATCTTTTCATCATAGATATCTTCATTGAAATCAAGGATGTAGACTTCAACAGTCAGGGATTCTCCATTTACAGTAGGGTTGGTTCCTACACTTAGCATTCCCTTATATTGCTGTCCTTTTACAAATACTTCAACAATATAAGCTCCTTTTTGCGGGAGAAGCTTAATAGATTCAGTACTAATATTCGCTGTAGGATAACCAATAGTTCTTCCGATCTTTTTTCCATGAGTTACTGTTCCGGAAACAGAGTAGAAGTATCCCAACATTTCATTGGCTTCCTTGATCTTACCTGCTAAAAGAGCGTTTCGAATTTTAGTAGAACTTACATTATTTTCATGAATATTGATGGCTTCCATTTGTTCCACGTCAAAATCCAGTTCTTTGGACAAAGTCTGAAGCAATTCGAAATTTCCGCTTTTATTTTTTCCGAAAGAATGATCATATCCTATAATAAGGTATTTCACATTCAGTTTATCGATGAGGATTTGTCGGACAAACTCTTCGCCGGTAAGATTTCTGAATTCTTCATCAAATTCTTTCAGGAACAGATTATTGATGCCGTATTTTTCCATCAATACTGTTTTTTCTTCTAATGTATTTAAAAGTTTCAGGTCTTCATTGGGATTAAAAACGAATCGTGGATGTGGCCAGAAAGTAAGAATAGCGGTCTCCAGATTGTTCTCTGCACCTACTTTTATCAGCTCATCAATAATACATTTATGTCCAAGATGTACCCCGTCGAACATACCTAAAGACAATGCCAAAGGCTTCTGAGAGGAGTAATCGTTAAAATTCTTGAAAACTTTCAAAACGGAAAAAATTTGAGTGCAAATATACTTATAATGTAACAATCTATCAATATAACAATGGATCAATATTTATGTAAGGAAATGATCGTGAGACTGACAAACTGTTANATTGGCAAATTTGTAAAAAGTATGACAAAAATCTTTTTTTTATCAATTGTGGGTTTGTGAAGTTTCATTATATTTGCACCAAGAAAAAATTTAGCAATGGCAAACCAAATTAAAGGAAAAATTTCTCAAATTATTGGTCCGGTAATCGACGTAGTCTTTACAGAAGTGGAGGCACTTCCAAACATTTATGACGCGTTAGAAATTCCAAAAGGAAACGGTGAAAAATTAGTCTTAGAGGTAGAACAACATATCGGTGAAGATACAGTAAGATGTATCGCTATGGATGCAACTGACGGTCTTCAGAGAGGTCAGGAAGTGATTGGGTACGGAAACCCTATTACAATGCCAATCGGTGATGAAGTAAACGGAAGACTTTTCAACGTTGTTGGTGATGCTATTGACGGACTTCAAAATATTTCTAAAGAAGGAGGACTTCCAATCCACAGAGAAGCTCCAAAATTCGATCAACTTTCAACTTCTGCTGAAGTTTTATATACAGGTATCAAAGTAATCGACCTTATCGAGCCTTACGCAAAAGGAGGTAAAATTGGTTTGTTCGGTGGTGCGGGTGTAGGTAAAACCGTATTGATCCAGGAGTTGATCAACAATATTGCAAAAGGACACGGAGGTCTTTCTGTATTCGCCGGAGTAGGTGAAAGAACGAGAGAAGGAAATGACCTTTTGAGAGANATGTTGGAATCAGGAATTATCAAGTATGGTGATGATTTCATGCACTCTATGGAAAACGGAGGTTGGGATCTTTCTAAAGTAGATTTAGAAGTAATGAAAGATTCTAAAGCAGCTTTCGTTTTCGGACAGATGAATGAACCACCAGGTGCGAGAGCAAGAGTTGCCCTTTCAGGTCTTACATTAGCTGAGTACTATAGAGACGGTGGAGAAAGCGGACAAGGTAGAGACGTACTTTTCTTCGTAGATAACATCTTCCGTTTTACACAGGCTGGTTCTGAGGTATCTGCACTTCTTGGTCGTATGCCATCTGCGGTAGGTTACCAACCAACTCTTGCTTCTGAAATGGGGGCGATGCAGGAAAGAATTACTTCTACTAAAAACGGATCTATTACTTCAGTACAGGCGGTATATGTACCTGCGGATGACTTAACTGACCCGGCTCCTGCAACTACGTTTGCTCACTTGGATGCAACTACGGTACTTTCAAGAAAGATTGCTTCATTAGGTATCTATCCGGCGGTAGATCCACTAGATTCTACTTCAAGAATCTTGGCTCCTGAAATTATCGGAGATGAGCATTATGACTGTGCTCAAAGAGTAAAAGAAATTCTTCAAAGATATAAAGCGTTACAGGATATCATTGCGATCTTAGGGATGGAAGAACTTTCTGAAGAAGATAAATTAGTAGTTTATCGAGCAAGAAAAGTTCAGAGATTCTTATCTCAGCCATTCCACGTAGCTGAACAGTTTACAGGTATTCCTGGAGCTTTGGTAGACATTAAAGATACGATCAAAGGATTCAACATGATTATCAATGGTGAATTAGACCACTTACCGGAAGCTGCTTTCAACTTGAAAGGAACTATCGAAGAAGCTATCGAAGCTGGACAAAAAATGTTAGCTGAAAACGCTTAATAAATTAGACACAAGATGCCAGATACTAGACATGAGACTTTACGTTGTCTGAAATCTGAAATCTGAAATCTTCAAATCTAAATTAAAATGAATATAAAAATTTTAACACCAGAATACGTAGTTTTTGAAGGAGAAGTAGACTCTGTATTGCTGCCTGGAAAAAATGGTGAATTCCACATCATGAAAAACCACGCAGGAATTGTTTCTTCCTTAGTTGGTGGCAAAGTAAAATTATATACAAAGTCTGTAAATGACGCNTATGCTAAATATTTTNCCAAAGAAAATGTNAACGATTCAGTTTTTTCTTATCCTATCAAAAGCGGTGTTGTAGAATTTAATCATAATAAAGGAATTATCCTTTGTGAATAATTAAATGAAAAGCTAAATATATTTTCAAGAAAGTGTAACTTTGGTTACACTTTTTTTATGCCGTGTAAAAATCTGATTTTATGAAAAAAAATATAATCATATTCTTTACAGTTTTGGGTTTTCTCCTCAATGCCCAAAATATTAAAACCAAAAGAGGAATTATAACAATAGATGGAATTCATGTTGCAAAGATTTCCCACAAATCCAATCAGTACACTTTTCTGGATCTGAAGGAAACGCCTATCTATACCATAGAGTTTGTAGATAAAAGTATAGTGGACTCTGTACGTGATAGTTATATCAGGATCAACAGGATTTATAATAAAGATAAAACCATCGAGTTAGATTATATTTCTCCTTCTGCATTTTCAGGAGAGGAAAAATCGGCGGTATATACCTCTATTAAAGGTTTGAAAATTATTGATAATAAAGGTATTAATATCAGAAACTTAGATGAACTTTTTTCCAAAGCTCCTAAAAGAAATCTGGATGCGAAGACCAAAGAAGCCTATTCGGTGAGGAGTAAAATAGACAGACTGAATATCACGGTGAATAATGTCGGTGAGATTTTAAGTAATGGTAAGCCTGTAGGTTACTTCACCAATCTGCCGGTAAGTTTCGGTTCTGAAGATACGATTACTGACAAAACTTTTATGGATATTGAGATCTATGATGCGAACAGTAAATATATCGGAAGATACAGCACTACCACCAAACAGCTCAAAACAGCAGGCGGGAAAGTCTTTACTTTATACAGAGAAATGTCCGGAAGAGCTTCGATCCTGAAATTTCCTACTTACAAAGCCATTGCAGAAAGAATGGCGATCTTAGATCCTAACTTTATAAAAATTCAGGGAAAACTGGTAACAGGCGATCTTATAAAAGAAGGAACTCAAAAATAGAGTAACAGATCTTTAGTTGAATATAAAACAAATCCCGGAATTCACCTCCGGGATTTGTCTATTTTATGATGATGAAAATTTAATTTTATAAGCTTAAAATAACACCATTCTCTCTAAGTTGCTGTAAAGGTTTTGAAAACCANAATAATTCAAAATCTTCAAACTGTNCTNCAAANTTTGTCTTAAGCTGCTGAAGAGTAACCTTTTTTNCGCCTTCTATAGAATATTCGGAAANNATTTTCATNAGCCANTCTGCTTTTTCCTGNTCCAGATCAATTTTTACGACATTGGTTTTTAAGTGGAATGTAATTCTCGTGTATGACCGGGAGTTTTTCTTTTTTGTTTTTATGTAATTCTCAGCGATTACGTTTTTCTCCGGAAATATGATTTTCGAATTTCCTTTAAAAACAAACTGGTCTTCCTCCAAAAGACAATCATGAATATAATCAGGATGAATGGTCGTTCTNGGAATTTTAAAATCAAACCACTCCTGCAAAGGGATTTCAAAATTGATTCCGTGCATATAATTGAAAAGTGATTTTTTTAATCCGTAACTGAANTTATTATGATCNATTCCTGTCTTATCCTTAAAATCAACATCGTTGTTGGCAAACAAAATTTCCTGTTTCATCGGAATGACTCCAAACTCATCCGGATTCAAACCTACAGGAGAATGAGCGGTCATGGCAAACTGATGCCAGAAAGCACTCTGCATGATTCCCATTTCAAACATCTGTCTCACCATTTCCAAAGAATCTACTGTTTCCTGAACGGTTTGGGTAGGGTAACCATACATGAGATAAGCATGAACCATGATCCCGGCTTCGGTAAAATTTCTGGTTACTTGGGCAACCTGTTCCACAGAAACCCCTTTGTCAATTAATTTCAATAATCGGTCACTCGCTACTTCCAAACCTCCTGAAACAGCAACGCATCCTGAAAGTTTCAGTAAGAAACATAAATCCCGGGTGAAGCTTTTTTCAAACCGGATATTTGTCCACCAAGTTACAACAAGCTTCCTGCGCAGAATTTCCAAAGCAACTTCTCTCATCAAAGCTGGTGGCGCAGCTTCATCTACAAAATGAAAACCTGTTTCTCCGGTTGTTGCGATCAGTTCTTCCATTCTGTCTACCAAAATTCTGGCAGAAATAGGTTCGTAAATCTTAATATAGTCTAAAGAAATATCGCAAAAAGTACATTTTCCCCAATAGCATCCGTGAGCCATCGTGAGTTTATTCCATCTTCCGTCGCTCCATAAGCTGTGCATAGGATTGGCAATCTCAATAACGGAAATGTACTGGTCTAATAATAAATCTGAGTAATCAGGAGTACCGATTTCAGCCTGTTTATAATCGTTTCTTGCGGAATTACTTTTATAGGTAACTTTTTGATTTTCAACTAAAAATGTTCTTTTGAATTGAGATTCATCGCTTTGCTCGGCATGACAAATATACTGATGGAGCAATTCAATAGGCAATTCCCCGTCATCCAATGTAATAAAATCAAAAAATTCAAAAACTCTCGGATCTTTTACTTCCCGTAGTTCCGTATTTGGGAAACCGCCTCCCATGACAGTCCTGATGTGAGGATAATGCTCTTTAATAAATTGTGCACAACGAAAAACCTGAGTATAAATTCCCGGGAAAAGGAATGGAGAAACAAACCATTTTAGGCTGTATGATGTCCAGTTTTTCCTGAAGAATATTTAAAGTGATCTTATCAATAAATGTATGTTCACCGGAAAGCTTTGAGTACAGTTCATCAAACGAATTGGCACTTTTTCCCAGACGTTCTGCATAACGGCTGAATCCCAAAATCTGGATCGATATGTTCAACAATAAAATCAGATAAATCTTCTAAATATAAGGTAGCTAAATGTTTGGCTTTATCCTGTAAACCCATGTTTCCGAAAGCAAATTCCATATCATCCAACTGATTGAAACGGGAAGCTTCCGGAAGGAAATTCATGCTGCAGATCTGCCTTGCCAGAGTGGGACTTTTACCCTGCAGGAAGAAAATCACCTGATCGATGGTTTTAAGGTATTCCTCGCTTAAAGCAAAAATTCTTTGTGAGTTTTCAGAAGCTGTAGTAAGATCGATCTCCGCATTGAAAATTTCATGAAGNCCTTCTGNTGAAAATAGTTTAAGGATCACTTCAATTCCCAGATCCATCTGATAGCTTGAGATATTTTTGGTATTCAGAAAGCCCTTAATATATGCGGTTGCAGGATAGGGAGTATTCAGTTGGGTAAAAGGCGGAGTGATGAGAAGCAGATCTTTCAACAGTAAAATTTTTGCAAAGGTATTTTAATTTCAGGCAACTTCAAAATGATCGGTTGTGAAGAAGTTAACAAAAAAAAGAGACTGTNNNNACAGTCTCTTTTAATTTTTATTAGATTGGTTTGAAACTCAAACCTTGTTCCTGTAGTAATTTTTGTTCCTGCTCTTTGTAATATCCGCTTACCAGTTTGTCGTGGATTGCTTCAAATGCCGCAAGAGTCTCATTGATTTCTGCATCTGTATGAGAAGCGGTAGGAATCAATCTTAATAAGATCATCCCTTTAGGAATTACCGGATACACAACAACAGACGTGAAGATTCTGTAGTTTTCTCTCAGGTCTTTAACCAAAAGTGTAGCTTCTACAGGAGATCCCTGCATCATTACAGGAGTCACACAAGTATTGGTATCACCAATGTTGAATCCTCTTTCTTTAAGTCCGTTTTGTAATTTATTTACATTTTCCCAAAGTTTTGCCTTGATTTCAGGTCTTGTTCTTAAAAGCTCTAATCTCTTCAATCCTCCGATTACCATTGGCATGGTCAAAGATTTTGCGAAAATTTGAGATCTTAAGTTGAATTTTAGATATCTGATNATTTCTTTGTCTCCTGCAAGGAAAGCTCCGAAACCAGCCATNGATTTAGCAAAAGTAGAGAAGTAAACATCAATCTGATCCTGGCAACCTTGTTCTTCACCAGCTCCGGCTCCTGTTTTACCCAGTGTTCCGAATCCGTGAGCATCGTCTACCAATAATCTGAATTTGTATTTTGATTTAAATTCGCAGATCTCTTTAAGTTTACCTTGTTGTCCTCTCATTCCGAAAACCCCTTCGGTGATCACTAAAATTCCTCCGCCNGTTTCTTCTGCTACTTTAGTTGCTCTCTGAAGGTTCTTTTCGAAGCTTACCATATCATTATGCTTGTAGGTAAATCTCTTCCCGGCATGTAATCTAACTCCGTCAACGATACAAGCGTGAGAATCCACATCGTATACGATTACGTCATTTCTGTTTACCAAAGCATCAATGGTAGAAACCATTCCCTGATATCCGAAGTTCAATAAATATGCTGAATCTTTCTGAACGAATTCCGCTAATTCTCTTTCTAATTGTAAATGTTGTTCTGTTTCTCCGGACATTGCTCTTGCTCCCATTGGGTAGAACATTCCGAATTCCGCTGCAGCTTTGGCATCNGCTTCAATCACTTCCGGGTGGTTACACAACCCTAAATAGTCATTGGCGCTCCAAAATATAACTTCTTTTCCCTGGAATTTCATTCTGGGACCGATAGGTCCTTCCAATCTTGGGAAAATAAAATAACCTTCACCGTAATCTGCAAACTGTCCAAGAGGTCCTGGATTTTCTTTTATTCTTTCAAAAATATCCAACATTTTTAAGTAGTTTTTAAGTAAAAAAGCCTTTATGATCTACAAAAAGGCTTTGATTTGTATCGTGATTTATTATTTTTTTATTTAATGAATTCTGTTTTGAAAACNTCATCATAATTGTGAACACAATTGTTGATAAAACCTTGTTCTGCCATCCATTTGTCGCTGTACACTTTGGTAATGTATCTGGAACCGTGATCAGGATAGATCAAAACAATCACATCATCTTTTGAGAATTCGTGAGACTGTGCATATTGAAGCAAAGCCTGAGTAACAGCTCCTGTTGTATATCCTCCCATAATGGCTTCCTTCAAAGCTACCTCACGGGTTCTATAAGCGGACATTTCATCATTCACTCTTACAAACTCATCTACTTTATCAAAAAGAAGAGCAGAAGGGATTAGATTTTTCCCCATTCCTTCAATCTGGTAAGGATGAACATCTTCTTTATGGATTTCCCCTGTTTCGTGATAGCTTTTCAGAATAGATCCGTCTGCATCTACTCCGATGATCTTGATATCAGGATTTTGTTCTTTTAAGAATTTAGCTGAACCGGATAAAGTTCCTCCTGTTCCTGTACATGCAAAAAGGTGAGTGATCTTTCCTTTTGTCTGCTCCCAAATCTCCGGACCGGTAGTCTGATAGTGAGCATCAATGTTCAGTTCNTTAAAATACTGATTGATNTATACTGAATTAGGAGTTTCTGAAGCAATTCTCTTTGCTACTTCATAATAAGATCTGGGATCATCTGCNGGAACGTTTGCAGGGCAAACATANACTGTCGCTCCTAATGCTTTCAGGTAGGCTATCTTTTCAGCCTTTGTTTTATCGCTTACGGCGAGAATACATTTATATCCTTTAATAATACAAACCATGGCAAGAGAAAACCCTGTGTTTCCGGAAGTAGTTTCCACCACTACGGAGTCNTTATTTAATAGNCCTTTTTTCTCAGCGTTTTCTATAATATGAAGAGCAATTCTGTCTTTAGTGGAATGTCCAGGATTATATGATTCTAACTTGGCATAAACAGTTGCAGGAATATCTTTCGTTACAGTATTTAGCTTCACCATAGGAGTGTTTCCTACAAGGCCAAGGATATTATCGTAAACATTACTCATTATTTGTTATTTTTCAATAAAAATCTGACCGCAAAAATACAAAAAAATAAATACTTTTTAAACTTTTGTTCAATTAGTACGCGACCAATAACCAAATATTCAGTTTTTTCTTTCTCATTACGGCGCTTCAGAGGTTTCAAAAACTGCGCCAAATTTTTAAATTTTGTTAAAATCATCACAAAACAAACTAAAAACCTTATTTTCGCATAATTGATTTAATACTATGAAAAATTGGACTTTTAGGCAATGGAACACCATTTTGGGATGGGTTGTTTTCGTTATTGCGTTTTTCACGTACTTGTCAACTATAGAACCTAATTTTAGTTTTTGGGACTGTGGAGAGTACATTTCCTCAGCCGTGAAACTGGAAGTAACGCATGCTCCGGGAGCGGCTCTTTTCCAGATCGTAGGTGCTGTAGCGGCAATTTTTGCTTTGGGCAAAGGCGAAAACTATTCTATTGTGATCAATGCGATGTCTGCATTGTTTAGCGCATTTACTATTTTATTTTTGTTCTGGACCATTACTCANTTGGTAAGAAGACTCCTGAACAAGGATTTTGAAGAAATAACCAAACATCAGGAGATNTCTATCCTGTTTGCAGGGNTGATCGGAGCTTTATGCTTTACTTTTTCCGATACCTTCTGGTTCTCTGCAGTGGAAGGAGAGGTGTACTCGATGGCTTCAATGTTTATCGCACTATTAGTCTGGTTGATCACCAAATGGGAGAACGAATATAATGCTCCCGACAGTGAAAGATGGATTATTCTGATCTTCTTTATTTTAGGACTTTCTGTTGGGGTNCACATGATGTGTATGNTGGCAATTCCTGCTGTTTGTTTAATCTATTATGCAAGAAACTATACATTTACCTGGAAAAGCTTTATCTGGGCGAATGTAATCACTTTAGTGGTTTTAGCTTTGGTGTTCAAGATCATTTTCCCGGTTATAATGACCTTGTTCGGAAAGCTGGAAATATTCTTTGTGAACGGTTTAGGATTACCTTTCCATTCAGGAACTATTGCAGGGTTTATTTTAATGGTTACGATCTGTTATTTCTTAATTAAATATGCTAGAAAAGCTAAAAGAAATGTATATCAGACAATCGCATTATCTGTAGTTTATATGATTATCGGTTTCTCTTGCTGGATGGTGATCCCGATCAGAGCCAATGCAAATCCGCCAATGAACCTTAATGATCCTGATACGGCGATCGGAATGCTGGATTATTATAACAGAGAGCAGTATGGAGACTGGCCGACCATTTACGGGCAGAATTATACCGCTTTCCTGGATGCAAAAGGAATCCAAAAGAATGAAGACGGTAGTTTCAAAACAACCAAGACAGGAGACATCTACGAAAAAGATGAAAAAACNGGAACTTACAGAAAAACCGGAGAACGTTTCAATTATGTTTTCAGTAAATCTCATGTAAGCTTAATGCCGAGAATGTTCAATGAAGATAAAGATGTCATGGGGAATTATATTTCCATGTACGGAGCTCCGGATTTCACATTCAATTATGATAATGAAGATGTGGCAGACAGTCCTGAAGCGAAGCAGATCTTTGATGAACTGAGACAAAAATATGAAGATGGCTCTATTACAGCTTCAGATTACCTGAAAGTAAGACCTTATGACCTGATCAATGTTCAGAGGCCTTCTCTGAGCCAGAATATGGATTATTTCTTTACCTTCCAGAATGGATATTATTTCGTCAGATATCTGATGTGGAACTTTGTAGGACGTCAGAATGATCTTGAAGGACACATGGAGATCACCAACGGAAACTGGATCTCGGGTATTTCTTTCATAGACGATGCATTATGGGGGAATCAGGATAAAATGCCTGCGAAATTCAAGAATGAAAGCACGGTAAAATTCTTCTTTTTACCATTAATATTAGGTTTGATTGGATTCTTCTTCCAGTTAAAAAGAGATTTCGGAAGATTCTACGCATTGTTGTCACTGTTTATTTTAACGAGTGTGGGTATTGTTTTCTATACCGGAGTAAAACCTTTTGAACCAAGAGAAAGAGACTATGCAATGGTAGGTTCCTTCTATGCTTTTGCGATATGGATAGGACTGGGTGCAGGAGCTATTTTATGGTTCATCCAATCCAAAGTAAAATCAAACGCATTGAATATCGTTGCAGGTGTGGTATTATTGGGAGTACCGTTCATGATGGGATTCCAGAATTATAATGTACACGACAGAAGCGGCAGATATACAGCCTATGATTATGCTCATTCCGTACTGAAATCTTTACCAAAAGATGATATTTTATTTGTGTATGGAGATAACGATACATATCCGGTTTGGGCTATTCAGGAGACAGAAAGATTCAGGGATGATGTGAAGGTGGTCAACTTTACTTTAGCTTCCACACCTTGGAATATTGATCAGATCAAGAGAAAAACATATAATGCAGCACCTATTCCAAGTGAGATGACACACGAGGATTACAGAGATGGTGTGAATGACCAGATCTATATGATGAAGAAGATGACTGGGAAGGATTATTTGCTATGTTAAAAGATCAGGGAGCACCTGAAACGGAATTCCAGCAATTCAGAAAATTCCTTACTCAGGATTCTATGACATTGAAGGAGGCCATGAATTTCATCAAAACAAAATCTCCGGAAAAAGATGAACTTCTGAAAATGTATTTTGGAGAAGAAAAGTATGAGAAATACAATATTCTTCCTGTAAATAAATTCATCCTTCCTGTAAATAAAGCCAATGCTTTAAAAGCAGGAATCATCAATGCAGCAGATCTTCCGAATACGGTAAATCAGATTATGATTACCTATAAAGGAAACACTTTATATAAAAACAATCTGATCTTACTAGATATTCTGGCTAATTTCGACTGGAAACGTCCGATCAACTTCTCTTCAGGAGGTATCTATGACAGTGAGAATATTTTCTTCCTGGATGAATACCTGCAGTTTGACGGATTCAGTTACAGATTGGTTCCAATTCATACTCCTCAGAATCCGGATGGTGAAATGGGTAGAGTAGATGCCAATTCTTTATACAACATAGTGAAGAATTTCAAATGGGGTAACTTCAAGGACATGAATGTTCACTTTGATGAAACAGCAACTTCCAATATTGTTAGCTACAGAAGTTCGGCAAGTAGAGCTGCGGCAGCACTTTCAGTAAGTGGACAAAAAGCAAAAGCCATCGAATTATTAGATCTGGCTGCAAGAGAAATCCCTGCTGAAAAGTATAACGATCCTCGTTCTTTAAGTTCAATGGTTTACGGATATATCGTGGCAGGACAAGAGCAAAAAGGATTGAANCTGGCTGAGATCCTTAAAAAAGGAATCTTCGAAGAATATGATTATTACTTAAGCTTAAGCAAAACTGACCAAAGGTATCTGAGAAGACAGATGAGAGCGAAACCAATGGAATATTCACTTGTAGTTTCTGCTGTTACGGATGCTTATGAGAAAATAGGACAGAAAAATAAAGCTTACGACTATCTGGTGAAAATCCATAGAACCTATTGACAAGAAGTTTGATGTTTTCATCAAAGATCTTCAGCAGATGGGAAAAGAAAAGGCAATGAGTGAGTCTGAAAATGTACAAAAGATCACACCATTCTACCAATATTTATTTGATATTATGGAACCGTTCGATTCTACTTACTCTAAAGAAAAAGAGGATCAGATCACCACAGCAATCATCAAAGCAACACAATAACAAGCATACTTCAAAACGGAACTTCGGTTCCGTTTTTTTATTGGGATTGATTATCTTTGCGTAAACAGAAAAGCACAATGTCTGATACAAAGATGAACAAGTTCCCGATCTACGCTGTAATATTTACAGTACTTTTCAANCTCCTTTTTTTACTTACNAATTACATACAGGAAGACGCATTTATCACCTGGAGGGTTGCCCAGAANTTATTGGNTTATGGAGTNATAGGGTTTAACGGAGATACCAGGATCTCGGCTTCTACTACACATTTATATGTTTTTGTTTCCTATTTGTTCAATCTAGTTTTGGGAAAGGAAAACTTCATTACACCGATTTTGATATTCAATTCCCTGCTTTTTACGATAGGCACATTGTTTTTATCCCATTTGGTACTGAAAAATCCGTGGCATAAAGCTATTTTTATATTCCTGCTTGGAATTTTGCCGCCTTCTATCAAGATTTCCATTTTGGGAATGGAGTATGGGATGCTTTTCTTCCTGGAAATGACATTGCTGTATTATGGTTTCAAAAAAGAGAAAAAATGGGCATTTATCATCTTGCCTGCATTCATATTGTTTACAAGAATTGATACGGCTATTTTTTTGGGAATCGTATTTCTGGTAGACACCTTTTGGAACAAAAAACTGAGATGGAGCTATATTTTTGGAGGAATTATCGGTGTTGCTATTGCTGTAGCTTTTAACTGGTTTTATTTTGGTGAAGTGGTAAATAATACAATTCTGGCTAAGAAACTGCTGTANGANCATNGNTTCACTTTTNAGCAGAATGTGNAATATTTNGCTTCNAACTANGGGAACTTTTGGGGAATGTTGAAGCTTCCCGGAAACTTCAATCCTGTAACCATTGTGATTCTGATCTTTGAACTTTTGTGTTTCATCTATCTCATCAGACAAAAAGAAAAAAGAAACTATTTCCTGTGGATGATCTTCATTTTCGGATGGACAAAACAGATTATTTTCATTTCTCAGAAAAGCTTATTCGATTGGTATTATTGGGTTCCGCAGTTGTTGCTCTTTGTTCCGGTCATTATCTTTGTACTGGAACAAAAGATGAAAAGAAATGCATGGCTTTCTTTACTGATCGTCTTCTATATTTTGCCGATGTTGGCTTTCCAAACGATTCATTGTATTGCAACAGGGAACGGAGAGTGGAACTACAGAAGAAAGATGGGATTATTTCTGAATGCTTATGAAAAAGATAAAAACCAATGGATATTACTGGAACCTGCGGGTTATATTCCTTATTTCTCAGGGCTAAAAACCATTGATGAAGTTGGTTTGGTAGATAAGCAGATCCAGACAGAAATTAAAAAAGACAAAAAACATTACTGGATCAATACCATAAAAAACAGAAAACCCAAATATCTGCTTTCTTACAACGATCTTTTTGAAAGTAAGGACGCAGAATATTATAAAATCCATTATAAACTGTTGAAAGAATTCAGAGTGAAAGATTATCTGAAAAGTGATAATAAAATACTGGAAAGAATTTATAAGCTGAAGCCTTCCGGAACGGATTATAATTTATATGTCAGAATTAAAAATTAATTAAAATATT
>Ga0065721_10007188_pt1 | contig 14257 bp, 12 predicted proteins | sample Mesricmetagenome_FD_59108 | JGI IMG/M metagenome (GOLD analysis project Ga0065721, IMG submission 59108) | Mesophilic microbial community from rice straw/compost enrichment Sample: eDNA_1 v2 (version 2) | ecosystem: Engineered > Solid waste > Grass > Composting > Bioreactor | place: USA: Davis... | reverse complement strand
CACGCCTGAAGCCGGCTGGGTCATGCGGCCACAATATCAGGGCAGGGGCCTCGCGCAGGAGGCGCTGACCGCTGTTCTCGCCTGGGCTGACCAGACCATGCCCCGCACCGTCTGCATGATCCATCCCGACAACACGCCCTCGCTCAGGCTGGCGCAAAAACTCGGCTATGCCGAATACGCCCGCGGTCAATACGGCGAGCACACGCCCATCCTGCTGGAACGATTGGCACCGCTGCCTTCGGAAGAGAGGTCCGCGCCCGGTGCCGGGTGAGGCGTCTTGCTAGGTCTGCGCCCGTAGCAGGGGCGTGCCTTTGTCGATATCCCGCTCGAACAGCAGTTCATCCCGGACGACCGTCAACCGCCCGTGATGCACCGCGGTCTTCCGCGCTGCCACATCCGGCGGGCCCTCCTTGGGGTTGAGCTCGTCCCATTCGGGATGGGTGAAGTAGTAGAGCGCCCCATGGTCGCCAACCACCACCACGTCTGCATGCCGCAGGAAGCGCCGGTCCATCGGGTCCGTCCCCGGTTTGTCCCCGATGAGCCCCTGCCGTGTCCAGTTCACCGCATCCCTGCTGCGGTAAACGCCTTGCCCGCGCCACTCATCCACGATCAGCCAGTGCCAGCCGCCGAGCACGAACACATTCGGCCCTTCATGCGGCGGTGCATCGGGCGAGCCGGGTAGTACCAGCCCCTCCTGCCGCCAGTCGAACAGGTCATCGCTGACCGCGCTCCAGGTGCTTGAGCCCGCATCCTCGTCCTTGTACCACATGCGCCAGAGGCCATCGGGGCATTTGAGCACGCAAGCATCGATTACCCGTGGCGAATTGAGCACCAGCGGCCCGATGCGCGTCCAGGTCTCCAGGTCAGGGCTGGTGAAATGCGTGATCGTCCGTGGCACGCCCGGCCAGTCATCCGGCACTCCGGGAATATAGCTCAGCCACATGTGATACTGGCTGCCGTCCCACATCACTTCGGGCGCCCAATGCGTATTTCCGCCCGGCACATCGCCGGGGGCGTCCAGCCCCTTGACTGTTCCGCGATACTGCCAGCTCGCTCCGTCGTCCCGGCTCACCGCCACGCCGATGGGCGAGCCATGGATCCAGGTGAATTTCGGCCCTGCCGCCGCCGGCTGGCGGTTCGTATAGAACATCCACCACTCGTCGGTCCCCTCCCGCCGGATCACGGTGGGGTCCGCCGCGCCATCGGCCACGGGATCACGATAAATCGGTGCGCTCATCCTGTGCTCTTCCTGCTCACCCTGCTGCGCCACCCCCTGCTGCCGGGCCTCAATATACCCGCACCATCCGCCCATCGGGCCGGTCCACCAGCCGCCCGGCCTTTCCGACCAGTTCCCCGGCGAGCTTCACCATGCCAGGATCGGTCCCCAGCTTCCCGTCTCCCGCATCTTCGGTCGACAGCACCGATGCTTTCAGCAGCCGCGAATAGGGATGCTCGGGATTATCCAGCACCGTCCTTGCATCGCCCATTTCCACGATCCGCCCGCGCTGCATGATGATCAGCCGGTTGGAGATGTAATAGGCCGTCGCCAGGTCGTGTGTGATGTAGATGACCGACACGCCCAGATCGTCGCGCAACGACTTCAGCAGGTTGACGATGCTCATCCTGAGGCTCGCATCCACCATGCTGACCGGCTCGTCTGCCACCAGCAGCGGCGGATTGGGGATCAGCGCCCTCGCAATGGCCGCCCGCTGCAATTGCCCGCCGCTCATTTCATGCGGATAGCGGCCCCGCACTTCGGCCAGGCTCAGGCCCACCTTCTGCAGGGCCCCGTCCATGGCCGCGTCGAGATCGTCCCTTTGCTTGAGCTTCAGGAACCGCGCTGCCGTCGCCTCCAGGTACCGATCGATCCGCTTGAGCGGATTGAACGCCTCGAACGGGTTCTGGAACACCGGCTGCACATTGGCCATGAAATCGAGCCGTTCCTGACGGCTCACCCGGTGGCTCACCGTCTTGCCGCGGAAGCTGATCTCGCCCGAAGTGGGCAGTTCCAGCCCCAGGATCATCCGCGCCAATGTCGTCTTGCCCGAACCGCTTTCCCCGATAATGGTGAAAATCTCCGGCGTCCCGACATTAAGCGACAGGTTGGCATCGCTCACCGCCTCGACCACCTTGTGGCTCAGCAGCCCGCCCATGGTGAAGCGCTTGGACACATCGCGTACATCGAGCAGTGTGGTCATGCCATCACCCCCGCGGGCTTGGCCACGTTGACCAGCGGCTCGACATCCTTCCAGCGCCAGCAGGCCGTGCGATGGTCCGGTCCCACCACTTCCATCGGCGGCACTTCCTTCTTGCAGATATCCACGGCCAGCGGGCATCGCGGATGAAACCGGCAGCCCTGCGGCGGGTCCGCCAGATTGGGCGGGCGGCCTTCCAGGGCAGGGCGCTGCTGGGTGTCGCCGATGCGCGGCAGGCTGGCCACCAGATGGGCGGTATAGGGATGCTTGGGCGCAAAGAACATTTCGCGCGTCGGGCCTTCCTCCACCAGCCGCCCGGCATAGATGATGCCGACCCGGTCGGCCACGTTGGCATGCACGCTCATGTCATGCGTGACGAACACCACCGAAGCGCCCATTTCCTTCTGGATATCGCGGATCAGCCCCAGCACTTCCTTCTGCACCACCACGTCCAGCGCCGTGGTGGGCTCGTCCGCGATGATGAATTCGGGGTGGCATACCGTCGCCAGGCCGATCGTCACCCGCTGTCGCATGCCGCCCGAAAGCTCGTGCGGATAGGCCCGCAATACATCTGGCGGCAGCTTCAGGCGGGCGAGATGGGCAACCACGCGGTCCTCGAATGCCTTGTCCTTCAGGCCCAGCGGCCGTTGGGCAAAGTCCTGGAACGTCCTGCCGATCCGGCGCACCGGATTGAGCACGCTCATCGAGCCCTGCATGATGTAGCTCAGGTGCTTCCAGCGCACCGCCTCGATTTCGGCCGGACTGGCATGCGCCACGTCGATCGGTCCGGTGGAAAAGCTGTACTTGGCCGTGCCGCTCACCACCTTCAGCGGCGGGCGAATGGCCGCCGCCAGCACCTTGATGAAACTTGTCTTGCCCGACGAACTTTCCCCGGCAATGCCATAGACTTCGTTCTTGCGCATGGTGACAGTGATGTCGTCCACCGCCCGAACCTCCCGGCTCACGCCGAAATAGTTCATCTGATAATAGGCCCTGAGGTTCTCGACCTTCAGGATTTCTGCGTTGTTTTCCAGGGTCATGGCTCAGGCTCCCATGCGGCGCAAACGGCTGCGCGGGTCGATGTATTCGTTCATGGAGATCGCCAGCAGGAACAGCCCGAGGAAGGTCATGACGATCAGCACCACGGGGATAGCCAGCCACCACCACACGCCCACCACCATCGCCGAGTGCGAATTGGCCCAGTAGAGCACGGTGCCGATCGTGGGATTGTTGAGATTGGTGAAGCCCAGCACCGCAAGGGTCACTTCCAGGCCGATCGACCACAGCATGTTGTTCATGAAGGTGGAGAACACGATGGGCATCACATAGGGCAGGTGTTCCTCCAGCAACACCTTGCGGGTGCTCATGCCGGCGAACACGGCGTGCCTCGTGAATTCGCGATGCTTCAGGCCGAGCGCTACCGAGCGGATCAATCGCGCGTCGAACGGCCAACCGAAGCAGGCCATGATCAGCGCCAGCGTGAAGCTGTCGAGATTGTTGCGCAGCACGAAATAGAAGAGCACCAGGATCGGGAAGATCGGCACGGCCACGAAGATGTCGTTGATGAACATCAGCACCCGGTCGACCCAGCCGCCGATATAGCCCGAGGCCAGCCCCACCGCGATGGAGATGATGCGGCTCAGCACCGCCACGGTAATGCCGAAGATCAGGCTGTTGCGGAACGCCGCCGAGAGTTGCCAGAACAAGTCCTGGCCGCGCGAATTGGTGCCGAACCAGTATTGCGCCGAAGGTGGCTGGTCAGGCACGGCCACGTAGATCAGCGTGGGGTCGACCGGCGAGACATAGCTCAGCGCGGCAAAGATCACCACGATGGCCACCAGGATCAGCCCGATGGCGAATTCGATATTGTAGCGGATGAGGTCGCGCAGAACGGCAAACATGGCTTACTCCGCACGGACGCGAGGATCGAGCAGGGGATGGAGCAGGTCGACAATGAAGATCGCCCCTGCCACCGCGGTGATCGAGACGGTCGAAACCGCCAGCACCAGCGAATAGTCGCCATAGTTCACCGCATCGATCAGCAGCGACCCCAGGCCCGGATAGTTGAATACCTGTTCGGTAATCACGGTGCCCGAGAACACGCCGCCAATGGCCATGGCCAGCGCCGTCAGCTGCGGTACGATCGCATTGCGGATCACATAGCTACCGGCAATGGTCGAGCGGTCGACGCCCGCCAGCTCGGCATAAGTCACATAGTCGTCGTTGATGACATTGCTGACCAGGGCGCGCATGCCCAGGAACCAGCCTCCGAACCCGACCAGTACCAGCGACAGGGCCGGCAGGATCGAATGCTGGAGGATCGAGCCAGCATACTGCCAGCTCCAGCCCGGGCGCACGTCCATGGCAAAGCCGCCGGATACCGGCAGGATGGGCCAGAAATAGCCGAAGATGATGAGCAGGATGAAGGCCACGATATAATAGGGGATCGGCTGGATGCCCATGGACAGCAGGCCGAAAGCCTTGAGGAACCGGTTGTCGGGGTTGTAGCCGGCCAGAGCGCCCAGCAGGTTGCCGATCACGAAGGTGATCAGCGTAGAGGTCACCAGCAGGCCCAGCGTCCAGGGCATGGCCCGCCCGACAAGATCCATGGCGGGTGTCGGAAAGGCGAGCAGCGAGGGTCCGAGATCGCCACGCACCAGCCGCGCCCAGAAGTTGAAGTATTGCTGCAGGATTGGCTGGTTGGTGCCGTACATCTCCGTCAGTGCCACGCGTGTGGCCTCGATCGCTTCGGGCGACAGGTTCGATCGGGCCGACAGTCGTCCAAGTACCTGTTCCACCGGGTCGATGGGCGAAAGATGCGTCACGAGGAATGTCGCCGATATGGCGCAGAAGATAACCGCCAGCAGTTGCAGCAATCTTTTGCCGATGAACCAGAGATAGGCCTGCATCAGGACTCCTTGAACTTGCCGGGCCATGCCGCCGCAGCCAGGCCGCGGGCACGGCGATCCGCGCCTTCCCGTTGCGTCCGCGCTGGCATCCAGCGCTTACGGAACGGGAAGGGGCGCGCCGGAGGGCGCGCCCCTCCTTGAGACCAGGCGTAAGCCTGATCCCTGGGAGGACGTTGGTTACACCGCGCCTTCGACCGGCGAGATCTGGGTGAAGATGTAACGGCCGTTGGACCAGTTGGTCACCGGATTGGCATAGGGATTCTCGGCATTCGGCCAGCCGGTCCAGAACCGGTTCGACTGCACCGAGAACACGTTGTAGGACATGATCGGAATGTTCGGCATCTCCTCGAGATGCAGCTTCACGAATTCATGGCCATATTCGATGCCCACCGGGTCGTTGAAGTCGCTGCCGCGGATCTTTTCGATCAGCGCGTCGAGACGCGGATCTTCCCAGCGCATCCAGTTGCGATCCGGCTGGGATTCGCCCAGCGGCCGGATGTATTCCGAATGATAGCTGTCGAGGAAGAAGCTGAGGTCGGGGTGACCGCCCCAGGTTTCCACGGCCCAGGAGATGTTCACGTCGTAATTGCCGACGCGCTGGCGGTCCCAGGTATCCGAGGCCGCTTCCATCTCCGCACCGATGCCGTTCTGCGCCCAGGTCTGGGCGATGATCGCGCCGAGGCGGTTCACCACGCCATCGGTCGGTACCATCACCGAGAAGCTGAAGGGCTGCCCATCAGGCATCATCCATTGGTTGCCGTTCTTGGTGAAACCGGCATCGGTCAGCAGGGCTTCCGCCGTGGCGATATCCTGCTTCCACCACCCGTAGCCGAACGCGTTGCGGATGGCGGTCTCGTCGGTCGGCGCGTCGGGGAACTGGCCGCGCACCATGTCGGCGATCTGCATACCGATAGTCGGATCGTATGGCTTGACGGTGTTGCCGCCCGCCGTGATCTCGTAATTGGTCAGGAATTCCTGCAGCGGCGCATGATAGTCGCGTGGATGCGTACCGGTGGGCGGCACCGAGATGGCCGACAGGGTCGCCGCGCCGCGATAGGACGCCATCGACATGGCGCGGGCATCGAGCATGAGCGCGAGGGCCCAGCGGACGCGCTTGTCGGTGAATAGCGGCTTCTGCAGGTTGAAGATCGCCATGACCAGCGTCGGATCGGGGTGGGCATAGGGGAAGCCCGGGAACCAGCCCTGTACCTGCGGATCGTCCTTGATGATCGAGAAGGTCGCTTCCGGCGACAGGTCATGCACCATGTCGAGATTGCCGTTGCGCATTTCGATCAGGCGGTTATCCGGGCTGATATTGTTGCGGTAGATGATGAATTTCGGCTTGGGCTCGGCAATCATGCCCAGCGCGGTACGCTGCCAGTCCTCGCGGCGCTGCCAGATATACCAGGTGCCGTTGGGATCGTAGGAGTGGAGCGTATAGGGCCCGATGCTGACCGGCGGATCGTTCGGGAAGCTCAGGATATCCTCGACGCCTTCGAATTGGGCCTTGGACATGATCCAGGCACCGCCCCAGCGGATCGAGAACAGCGTGTGGAAACGCGAATTGGGGCCGTTGAGGGTGAACTTGACCGTATAGGGGTCCACGGCTTCGACCGAAGCAACCTGCGCATTATAGGCGCCGTTCTGGGCGAGGCCCGGGGTTGCCTTGTGCTTTTCCACCGTGAACACCACGTCGTCCGCGGTGAACTCGTTGCCGTCGCTCCAATAGATGCCCTGCTTCAGCTTCACGGTCATCTCCGTGAAGTCCTCATTGTACTGCCACAGATCGTCGGCCAGGGAATTGTAGATGGCGTTCTCGCTGGCGCCTTCGATGCCGGCATCGGGATCGATGAACCAGAATGTGTCTGTGGTCAGGTTATGCAGGCCGTTGGAAAGCCCCGCGCCCGAACCGATCACCCAGTTGTTGAACCAGGCCGGATTGCGGATCACGCCTTCGGGGTTGTGAATGATCAGCGTCTCGTTCCGCGGAAATGCTGCCAGGTCGGGCGCGGTGCCCGCGGCCTCCTGGGCGAAGGCCAGGCCCTTTGCTGAAATCAACAGGGCGCCCGCTGCGGTGCCCAGCATGAAACTGCGTCTATCCATCTCATCCTCCCTTGCCGGCACGCCTCCCGCGTACCGATCCGTGACACCCTCTGGCGCCATCATAAATCATACTTAACTGGACCGGATGGGTTGTCAACGTGCTTCATGATGTAAATCTGATAACATGATACACAATGCAAAAGGCGCGCCGTTTCCGGTGCGCCTTCGTTTGCAGGGCAGTGTTCATGAACAGGCGCGAAGCAGGCTTGCTCCGGGCATTCAGCAGGGAAAGGGCAGGAAATCGACCGGCATGCCGGTGGCTCGCCTAAACCTTCACCCGCACCATCTGATACGANTAGGGNGGCAGCGTCACATTGAGCACGCCACCNTCGGCCTTGGCGCCNGAGCCCTTGCGCGGCGCCACTTCCGTCTGGTTGCGCGCCGTGTTCACCGCCTCCAGATTGTTATGCGTCATCACCTGGTGGTCGATCACTTGGCCAGCGCTGAACCCCTGCAGGCTCAGCGACACATCGATCGCCTCCGTCCCGTGCCGGTTGACCAGGAAGAAGCTCAGCACGCCCTCTTCCTCGTTATGCACGCCCGACACGTCCACATACGGCGTATTGTCCTGGTGCACGCTGTCGTAGCCCGGCGAATTGACGATGAGATTCAACGCCGTACCGCGCCCGAAGATCGAGGCGAAATAATACGGATAGTAGATTGTCTGCGCCCAGGCCGGCCCGCCCTTTTCCGTCATGATCGGGGCGATCACATTCACCAGTTGCGCGATGCAGGCGATCTTCACCACATCCGAGCGACGGATGAAGGTGTTGAGGATCAGCCCGACCATCAGCACGTCTTCGAAATTGTAGATGTCTTCCAAGAGCCCCGGCGCATGCGGCCAGCCATTGCCGCCATCGAGAATGGCCCGGTCCTGCTTGTTGGAATGATACCAGACATTCCATTCGTCGAAGGAGATATAGACGTCGCGCTTGCTCTTCCGCTTCGCCTTCACCTGCACGATGGTCGAAGCCACCGTCTCGATATAGCGATCCAGTTTATGGTTGAGCGCCAGGTAGTTAGCCGTGTTCTTGTCGCGATTGGCGAAATACATGTGCAGGCTGATATGATCGATGTGATCATAGGTGTGTTCCAGCACGATGCGTTCCCAGTCCGGGAAAGTGGGCATGTCCGAATGCGACGAGCCGCAGACGATCAGCTCCAGCTTGCTGTCGAACATCCGCATGGCCCGCGCCGTATTGGCGGCGAGCTTGCCGTATTCGGCCGCATCCTTGTGGCCGACCTGCCAGGGCCCGTCCATTTCGTTGCCCAGGCACCACATGCGCACATTCCACGGTTCCTTGCGGCCGTTCTTGATGCGCAGGTCGCTCCAGTAGCTGCCGCCGGGATGGTTCACATATTCGAGGAAGTTCCGCGCCTCGTCGACGCCGCGCGACCCCAGATTGACCGCCAGCATCATTTCCGTGCCAACGGTTGCGCACCAGTCGGCGAATTCATGCACGCCTACCGCATTGCTCTCGGACGTATGCCAGGCCAGGTCCAGCCGGGTAGGGCGCTGCTCGCGCGGTCCGATCCCGTCTTCCCAGTTATAGGCTGAAACGAAGTTACCCCCGGGATAGCGCACCACGGGTACATTGAGATCCTTGACCAGCTTGGCCACGTCCCCGCGCATTCCGTTCTTGTCGGCAGTCGGATGGCCGGGCTCGTAGATGCCCTCATAGATGGCCCGGCCCAGATGCTCGAGAAAGGCCCCATAGACCCGATCGTCGATCTTGCTGACCGTAAAATCCTTGTGCGCGACGACCGAAGCCTTCACTTTATCCTCCAATCCCGATTTTCTGATTTGTATCAGTTGCTCGGTTGTAAACGAGCCCGCCGGGATTGCGCAAGGGCAGGGGAGTAATAAATATGATTTTTGTGGGTCGGCTGTCCATCCACAGTCACCGACGGGATTCCTCCCCCTGTCACGGAAAGGTTGGGAGGGACGTCTTCCCCTAAGGCCTCCTTGCCCTACCGCTCGGTCTGCAACCGCATGATGATATCCTGGTCGTAATTCCCGAAGCCGCGCCCGAAAATATTGATGCCCCCCGGATGCTTGGCCTCTGCCTTCACCCCGATCCGCAGCCGGATCGAATGGTGGTTGGCCAGGTCCAGGTCCACCAGCGACACGGGCGAAATCTTCATCCCGTCGACATAGGTGCCGTCGGTCGTCACCCGCCAGCTCTTGAGCTTGCCATATTGGCTGCCCTTGAGCTTCCACCAGTCCGGTGTATAGACGCCGCGCTTGTCTCCGAAATCCCCCGGGCTCATCCAGGTGCCGATTTCCGTGCCATTGACCGAAAGCGTGATATCGCTCGGCCAGTCCGCCGACGTGCCTGGGACTTCGCTGCTCAGCTCCATGGAAAATTCCATGGCCTCGATCTTGTTCTGGCTCAGCTTGGCATTGTTGGGAAACTGGTATTCCACATAGCCCCGCGTGAACCAGATCAGTCCAGCCTTCATCCGATCCGGGTCGAGAAACGTGTCCGGCACGTCGAGCAGCCCGATAATCCCCTCGGTTGAGCACAGCCCGCACGGCGCCGATACTTCGCAGCTCGTATAGAGCCCCAGCGGCATCGCCACCTCGATCGTGTTCGATCGTAGCGGCCTGATGTCCTCCTTGAACATCACGAGCACTTCGTCGAATGTCGAATGGCAGATTTTCTGGTTGCCTTTGCGCGCCTTCTGCGTCTCGGTGCGGATCAGCCCGGCCCCTTCCAGGATCTGGATATTGGTCGACACCGTCGATTGCGGCAGGTCGAGCTTCTCGGCAATGTCATTGCCGTTCATCGCGCCCTGCACATGTAGCAGCTTGAGGATTTTCACCCGGATCGGGGATGCCAGCCCTTTGAGGACCTCGATGCCCTCTTCAGGGTCGACGACGAGAAAATTGCGGCTCATGGCAAGGGCGTTCCGGGGCAGAATGTGTCGACATCATGTCTATCAGCATTTCTGATGCAATCAACCGTCAGGTCCCGAACCGCCCCACTGGCACGCCGGGAACTTCTGCCCGCAGCCGCACCACGCCGTCCCGCCCCCCATCCGCCTTGGAGTCGAGGCTGGTGACATAGATCGTCCGCATGTCGTCATCCCCGAAGCAGGGCATGGTGGGCGTGGCAATCGGCAGCTCGATCCAGTCGAGCAGTTCTCCGTCCGCCGAAAAGCGGTTCAGCCGCCCGGCCGAAGGCCCCGCCGACCAGTAATGGCCCGCCATATCGCAGGCCCCGCCATCGGGCCGGCCTGCCGCCTCGTCATGCTCCCGCAGCCGCCGGCGGTTGCTGACCGCGCCCGTCGCCGCGTCGAACTCCCAGCAATCGAGCCAAATGCCGCCACGCGAATCCGAATGATACATCCGGTCCCCCGCCGCATTCCACGCCAACCCGTTGGAAATGGCGATGCCCTCGGCCACCACGCGCACATCGCCGTCCGGCGCCACGCGATAGAGCCTCGCCGCGGGCGCACCATCGCCGCTGCCATCCATGCTGCCCACCCAGAAGGCGCCATCGGGCCCCACCTTGCCGTCATTGAGCCGCATGCCGACCTTGGCATGCTCGACGCGCGCAATCGTCTCGCGTTGTCCGGTTTCCGGATCGAACAACACCACGTCATTGCGCAGCGCCACGACCAGCCGGCCATTCTGCGCCAGCCCCAGGCTGGGCACCGGTTCACCGAACTGCCAGCGCTGCCGCGCTCCGCTGTCCACATCCATCGCGTGGATCACGCCCGCCGGAATATCGCACCACAGCAGCCGTCCCTGCGCCCCGTCCCAGACCGGGCTTTCTCCCACGCCGAAGCGCTCCCGCAGCAGGAATGTCACCGCGCCGGCGTTACCGCCCGATGTCATGCGCCAGGCTCCATTCTCGATAGCGCCGGCGCCCGCCTTCCAGGTGATGCCGCATCGCCGCCCGTGCCTCGTCCGGCTGTCGGTTGCTGATGGCCTCGAAGATGCGCCGATGTTCGGTCTGGATCGTCTCGAGGAAGTCCGACTTGTCCTTCTCGTCGGTAAAGCTGGCGCCCAGCGCTCGGCGCGGAATGAGCCTTTCGCCCATCTCGTCCACGAACAGGCGGAACCGCGTATTGTTCGTCGCGTCGGCTATGGCGCGGTGGAAGCTGCGATCGGCATCGGTGGCCAGTGAATTGTCTTCCAGATGCCGCGCGAACTGGCTCATCGCCTGTTCCATGCGCAGCAGGTTGGTTTCCGTGCGCCGCTCCGCCGCCAGCCCCGCTGCCTCGATTTCCACGCTCATGCGGAATTCCATGAAGTCCAGGATGTCGCCGATATCCTGCGGCGCCTCCATGAACATCGAGCTGCCGCCGGCCGGCTTGGGTGGCTCGCTGACATAGACGCCGCTGCCGCGCAGCGAGCGCAGCCGTCCCTCGGCCTTCAAACTCGCTATGGCTTCGCGCACCACCGTGCGGCTCACCGAAAACTGCTCGCACAGCCTGTCCGAAGGCGGCAGCTTGTCGCCCGGCTGCAGGCCATCCTCAGCAATCATGCGGACCAGCCCGTTCTTCACCCGGTCTGTCAGTCGCAGTGCTTCGATTTCCGCCATCTGTTTTGCCGTTTCTGGATTCACGCGTGCACATCGTCAATGCTAACAGTCTGTTACCCGATCTTCGCCATGTGTGAACAGGCAAATTTGGTCGAACCTGTCATCCAGCCGCCGCCGCCAGGCGCGGGATTTCCGCCGATTTCGTGGCTCACGGGACACAATCTCTTGTAGCATGGTCAAATGTATCATACAACTTTGGAGGAAATCATAAAACACGAGGCGAGTCATGTATATCGGCACCCAGCTCAGTGGTGACAAGCTGGAACAGGTGGGCGACCGCTATCTGCGGCAACTGGCCCAGTTGGGCATTGTCCATGTCTGTGTCGATCCTGTCGGCAGTCCTTATGATTGGACGCGCGACATCCTCGCCCGCCATATGGATCGCATCCAGACCGCCGGTCTCGTGCTCGACATGGTGCAGCTTCCGCTCTCCTCGGCCGGCATCGACAAGGTCCGTTCTCCCGGCATCATCCTGGGGCAGGAGCCCGACCGAGAGCGCGAACTCGACGGCATCTGCCACCTCATCGAGATGCTGGGCAGTCTTGGTATCAAGGCGGCCAAATACAATTTCAACATCCTGGGCATTCCCCGCACGCCGTCCGAGCGTGGCCGCGGCGGCGCCGTGCTCTCCACCTATCGGGCGGACCAGGTGCTCGATGCCGGCAGCGTCACGCGGGCAGGGCAGGTGAGCGCCGACCAGATGTGGGAGCGCATCACCTATTTCCTCGAGCGCGTCGTGCCCGTGGCAGAGGCCAGCAAGGTGCGTCTCGCCTGCCACCCGCACGACCCGCTGACCCCGCCAGGCTACAGGGGTGTGGAAGAGCGCGTGCTCGGCAGCGCTGAGGGTCTCAAGAAATTCGTCTCCATCGCCGAAAGCCCCTATCACGGGCTCAATTTCTGCCAGGGCACCATTGCTGAAAGCCTGGAAAACCCGCGCGAGGAGATCGGCGACATCATCCGCTGGTTCGGAGAGCGCAAGAAGATCTTCAACGTCCATTTCCGCAATATCAAGGGCGGTCGTTATTCCTTCACCGAGGAATTCCCTGATGCCGGCGACATGGACATGCCCACCGCCCTGCGCCTCTACAAGGAAGTCGGCGTCGACTGCATGATCATGCCCGACCACGTCCCCGACATCGATGGCGAAGCCCCGTTCGAAACTGCCTTCGCCTTCACCTTCGGCTACATCATCGCCCTCTTCCAGGCCAACGGTTGGGACCCTTACGGACGGTAGCCACCTTTGGCCGTGGCACGATCCCGCCCCATCCCGATGTCATCCCGGCCTTGCCGGGACCCATCCTGAGATCGCGCCACAGCCGCAAGGTGGATCGTTCGTCCGCCGAGCGCGGGGATGACATGGTGGCTGGGCAGCATGATTGCGTGCTTATGCACGGCGCATCTTTCCACCCGCCGGCGCGACACCTCCCCTATCAAGGGAGTTGGGAGGGGGATCCCCCAAAACAAAGCCCGGACCACGAGGTCCGGGCTTTCCGGCGCCAGGGAGGAATACGCCAGGGAGGTCGTCAGCGATGCGCGGCGATCAGTTTGGCCAGGATATCGCGCTCGCCGTCATCCAGTTCTGTCAGCGGGCTGCGCACCTTGCCGGCCGGGTGCCCGACGATGTCGGCGCCGGCCTTGATCATCGACACGGCATAGCCGCGCTTGCGGTCGCGCAGGGCGATCAGCGGCAGGTAGAAGCTTTTGAGCAGGCTTTGGACCGTGGCGCTGTCATGCGCCCGTACGGCCTTGTAGAAGCGCAGGGCCAGCTCGGGCACGAAGTTGAACACGGCTGACGAATAGGTGGTCACGCCCATTTCGAGATAGGGCTGGGCGAACACTTCCGCTGTCGGCAGGCCGCCGATATGCACCATGCGGTCGCCGATCTTGCTGGCCACCTGCACCATGAGCTGCAGGTCCCCGATGCCGTCCTTGTAGCCGATCAGGTTGGGGCACATTTCCGCCAGTCGCGCCAGCGAGTCCGGCGTCAGCCGCGAATTGTCTCGGGCGTAGTAGATCACGCCGATCCCCACCGCGTCGCAGATGGCCTTCATATGGGCGATAATGCCCTCCTGCTCGGAGAACATCAGGTAATGTGGCAGCACCAATATGCCGGCCGCACCGGCCCTCTCCGCCCGTTTGGCCAGGTCCACCGCCATGCGCGTGCCATAGCCCACGCCGGCCAGGACAGGCACATGGGCCGCGCTGCTGCTGACCGCGGTGCCGATCACGTCGTCATATTCGTCATAGCCGATCGAGAAGAATTCGCCCGTGCCGCCGGCCGCGAACAGCCCGGCCGATTCATACGACGACAGCCATTGCAGGCGCCTGGCATAGGAATCGCGGTTGAATTCGCCCGCCGCATCGAAGTCCGTCACCGGAAAGGAAAGCAGGCCCGAACCGATCTTGGCCTTGATTTCGTCGAGGGTCACGTCCGTCTCCTGCGCAGATAATTAGTATGATTGCTTTGAGTTAGCACCGCCGTGTTCGTCCTGTCAAC
>Ga0065721_10051560_pt1 | contig 14258 bp, 8 predicted proteins | sample Mesricmetagenome_FD_59108 | JGI IMG/M metagenome (GOLD analysis project Ga0065721, IMG submission 59108) | Mesophilic microbial community from rice straw/compost enrichment Sample: eDNA_1 v2 (version 2) | ecosystem: Engineered > Solid waste > Grass > Composting > Bioreactor | place: USA: Davis... | reverse complement strand
CGCGACCGGCAGCTCGAGCCGCTCCGCCAGCTCGCGCGCGAGATCGACCCCGTCCCACCCGTCGGGGACGACGTCGTCGACGACCCGCCCGTCGCGGTCGACCGGCGCGGCCACGGCCACGCCGACGCCGAGCACGTACGCGGTCGCGCCCGACGTCTCGTGCACGAGCTCGCGCACGAGCGCCGCGGCGTCGTCGAGCGGCACCGCCCCGCGTAGCGGCGTGCGCAGCTCCGCGAGCACCCGCCCCGAGATGTCGAACACGCCCGCGTGCAGCTCCGTGCGCGTGATCTCCAGGCCGACGGACGACGCGGCCGAGCCGGCCAGGAACACCCGCATCGGAGGGCGTCCGGTCCGCCGCTCGGCCGCGTCCGACGCGATCCGCTGCTCGAGGAAGCCGCGGTCCTCCAACAGCCGCAACGCGGCGGACACGGTGGGCCGGGACGAGCCCACGCGACCGGCGATCTGCGCGCGCGTGAGCCCGGGACTCTGCGCGAGCGCGCGCAGTACGCGCAACATCGTGGTGGGATCGACGGCTTGGGCTTCGTGCATCGGTCAGGCGGTCCGGCAAGCATCGCCGCCCGACCGGCGGGCGGACGGGCGTTCGTCGCCCCGCTGACGTTCCTGGCGGTGCGCGCCCGGCCCGTCCTGGGTTGACAGAACCGTAAAGCCTGCCGTAGTCTTGGTTGACGTCACTGTAAACCCAGATTGGGGCTCCCCTTGACCGACCACCACGCCGAAGCGCCTCCGCGCCCGTGGACGACGCTCATCCTCCTCGCCGTCGCGCAGTTCATGGTCGTGCTCGACATCACGGTCGTGAACGTCGCGCTCCCCTCGATCGGCGCCGACCTGGCGATCGGCGGCGACGACCTGCAGTGGGTCGTCACGATCTACGTGCTGCTCACAGGCGGCCTGCTGCTGCTCGGCGGGCGCCTCGCCGACGCGATCTCGCGCCGCGGCGTCTTCTTGTGCGGCCTGACCGTGTTCACCGTCGCCTCGCTGCTCAGCGGGCTCGCCGGGTCGGGCGCGATGCTGATCGCCGCCCGCGCCGCGCAGGGCGTGGGCGCCGCGCTGCTGACGCCCGCCGCCCTGTCCATCGTCACCTCCTACTACACCGGCCGCCAGTTGACCGTGGCGCTGGCGACCTGGAGCGCGATCGGCAGCGCCGGCGCCGCGGTCGGCGTCCTGGCCGGCGGCATGCTCACCACCTGGCTGAGCTGGGAGTGGATCTTCCTCGTGAACGTGCCGGTCGGGGCCGTCGCGCTGGTCGCAGCGTTGCGCGTACTGCCCGTCGTGCCCGCGACGCGGCGGGGCCTCGACCTGCCGGGCGCCGCGCTCGCCGTGGCCGGGCTGGTCGTGCTCGTGTACGCGATCGACGGCTCGGCCGAGCACGGCTGGGGCTCGGCGCGGACGCTCGGCCTGCTCGCGCTCGCCGTGGCGCTGCTGGCGCTGTTCGCCCGGGTGGAGGCACGCGTGCGACAGCCGCTGGTCCCGTCGCGCACGTGGCGCAACCGCCCGCTGGTCGGCGGCGCCGCGGTCGTGCTGGGCGTGACCGCGATCCTCGTCGGCACGTTCTTCCTCAACTCGCTGTACCTGCAGGACGTGGTCGGGGCGAGCGCGCTCGAGACCGGCCTCGGGTTCCTCCCGCTCGCGCTCGCGATCGGCCTGACCGCGCACCTCGCGCCGCGGGTGATGGCGCGGGTCGGCTCGCGGCTGCTGATCATCGGCGGGATGACGCTGGTCGCCGCGGGCGCGCTGGTCCTGGCCGCCGCGCCCGCACGGGCGTCCTACGGCGTCGACCTGCTGCCCGGGCTGGTGGTGATCGGCCTCGGCGTCGGCTTCGTCTTCCCGGCCGCGTCGGTGACGGCGTTCAGCGCGGTCGCCCCGCACGAGATGGGCCTCGCCTCGGGCGTGATCTCCACGGCGCACGAACTCGGCGCGGCGCTGGGCGTCGCGGTCCTGGCGGCGGTCGCGACCGGAGCCGGGACGTTGGCCGCGGGCTACGAGGACGGCTTCATCGCCGCGGCGGCGATCGCGCTCGGCTTCGCGGCCGTCGCGGCCACCGCGGTGCCGTCGATCAAGCCGGCGGCAGGGGCCAGCGCGGCGGTGCATTGATCGGGGTGGATCAACCACCCAGCCGTGACGTGCATAAGGGCCGCGAGCCACTCTGAATTTCCGGGCCCGCGGGTAGGACCGCGGCCTTCAGCAGAAGATCAGCGACGGCTGCGACAAGACCAAGCGTGAGCAGCCCCGTCTGGGACGCATTCGTCGAGAAGCCGATCCAGGAGTTCGAGCCGCGTGCTCCTGCGGCTGAGTTGGCGGCGGCGCTCGAGCGCTATCACACGGATATGGACGCGGCAGCCCATGCCGCCGTCCAAAGTCGCGAGCAGGGGCTGCGCGCCCTTGCCGAACTCGCGGTACTGATCGTTGAGCTCGAGCAGGCGGTCGACCGTTGCGGCGGAGCACCGGTCGCCCAACTGCAGGCGCTCACAGACCAGATGCTGGCCGTGGTCGCCTCGACCGGGCTGGAGATCGTGCGGCTACGGGGGTTACGTGCACGAGAAAGTGTCGACTTGGTCGAAGTCGAGAGCTGGCGATATGACGACTCATTCGAGGAGGAGCTGATCGCCGAGGAGTTGGAGGTCGCCGTTCTCCACCTGGGGCGGCCGCTGCGGCGCGGACGGGTCGTAATGGGTGTGCCACCCGAGGGCGGGCCAGAGGCGGCAGACGACAGCGACACGCGCCAATCAACTCCCGCCACCGTTTCTGCGCGCCACGTGACCGTCGAGGAGAGCGAGAGCATGGTGTGCCCGGTGACATCCTGTGGCTTCCTCAACCCCGCCGACTCGGATGTCTGCATCGCGTGCCTGACGCACCTGGTTGGCTACCGGCAGCTGACCTTGTTCCCCCAGGTGCTGTTCAACCGCGGCCTCCGCGCAGCGCGCGCAGGCGATCCACGAGTGGCGCGCGACCACTTCGCCACCGCGATCACGTGGGCTCCCGACGACACTGAGATCCGGCACGCTTACGCGCTCGCCTGTCTGCAGGGCAACGACGAGGCGGCGGCGCGCCGTGCCTGGGAGGAGGTCCTTGCCCGAGTCCCCACCGACACGCGCGCGCTCCGCGGGCTGAGTCAGTTGTCCATTCGCTGAGCAGCGCACGTTCGTTCCACGGAACACGAACGCTCGGCCTGACCCACATGTATAGGCCGGACTTGACCCAATAAGCACTTCTCTGGTTGGGTTGACACGGTTGGTCCGCCATGTCTGCGCGTTCATGTCCGAGATCGAATACAGCATCCTGGGTCCCTTGGCCGTGCGGCTGGAACCGTTCGCCGCGACGGTCGATCTGCGTGAATCGCAGCGGCTGTTGCTCGGTCGCTTCCTGCTGACCCCGGGAGCGACCCTGTCGGCGGCCGTGCTCGCAGACGAGGTCTGGGGCGAGGACCGCGAGCTCAAACGCCCCGCCAACAGCGTGCAGGTGGCGATCGGCCAACTACGCCAGCGGCTCAAAGACTCGGGACCCAATTGGAAGCTGATCGCCACCGTCGGTGCCGGCTACCGGCTGACGCTCAGTGACCCGATGCGTCTGGACGCTCAGCGTTTTCGGTCACTCGCGGAGCGGGGCAAGGCCCTGTCCCGTACCCAGCCGCGCGTTGCGCGCGCGCTCCTCTCCGAGGCGCTGGAGTGCTGGCGTGGCCCTGTGCTCGGCGATCACGGGCAACTGCGCTGGGCGCGCGGCCACGCTACCGAGCTTGAGACGTTGCGGAACCAAGCCGAGACCGCACTCAACGACGTGCGTCTCTCCTTGCATGAATACGACGGGCTCGAGACCACCCTGCGTCGGCAGATCCTCGAGCATCCGGCCGATGAGCGGCGATGGGCGCAGCTCATACGTGCGCTGGACGGCGCCGGCCGCACCGCAGAAGCCGGCCTCGCTTATCGCGATGCAGTCCGCCAGGTCGGAGCGGTTGGGGCCGAGTTGCGAGCGCTGGGCGAGAGGATCGGCCGTGGTCAGCGCGCTCACGACACGCGCGCAGCGACCGTTCTGCACGCTCCTTTTGACGGCGCTCTTGTGTGCGCGAAGCTAGGGCCGGTCCGCGAGCCGACGACGCCGGGCCTTGGCACGGCGATTCTGCTCGTCGATGCCTGCGGCGGTACAGCGCATGTGGTCGGCGACCGAGAACTGGTTGCGTGGTTCGAGGACCGCCACGCGGCGATCCAAGCCGCTGAGGCACTCATCGCGGACGCCCGTCTACAGCCGGCGGTAGCGGTTCACGCCGGACCGTTGGTGCGCCTCGGGGACCTCATCGCAGGCGCCGGTCCAGCGCGCGCCCGCCTTCTCGCCGCCGCAGCCCATCAGGGGCAGGTGCTGGTGTCGGAGGATGCGCGAGTGCGCTCCCGGACCGCGCGTCCGCTGCGAGCCCTCGGGGAGCAGCAGTTTGCCGACCTCCTGCCCGAGGAGCCGCTTTATGAGCTCGGCGGGCCGCGGACCGAGTCCTTCCCGGCCCCCGCAACGCTCGATGCGCGCCTGCACAACCTGCCAGCGCAGCAAACGACATTCGTCGGTCGCGGACGCGAACTGGCCCGACTCTCACGGCTCGTCGCACCTGGACAGTTCGTCACGCTCCTGGGCGCCGGTGGCTGCGGCAAGACCCGTCTCGCGCTACAACTCGCCGCGGCGCGACTACCGTCCTTCGCCGACGGCGCCTGGGTCGTCGAGCTCGAGAAGCTCGAAGCGGGGGCTGATGCCGAGGTCATCGCAATCGCCGCCGCCACACAGCTAGGACTTCGCCCGATGCCGGACGAGCTCGCGTCCGCGGCGATCGTGCGCCATCTCACCGACCGCGTCTTGCTGCTCCTGATCGACAACTGCGAGCACGTCCTGGACGCGTGCGTCGACCTGATATCGGCCGTGCGCGCCACGTGTCCGCAGGTGTGCATTCTCACGACGAGTCGCCGGCCGCTGCGTCTTGCGGGCGAGCGCCTCGTCGAGGTACCGGCGATGGATCTCCGCCACGAGAACCCGGACGCGCTGCCCGACGCCGTCCACCTGCTGATCGAACGTGCAGGGCCGCTGGGCGGAGACGCGCGCGCGACCGTGGACGCCGCCACCCGGATTTGCCGTGCGGTCGAAGGCTCGCCGCTGGGCATCGAGCTGGCCGCCGCGCTCGTGGCGACACACGGACTGGCGGATGTTGCGGATGAGCTCGAGACGCAGGTGTCCGGAGACCGGCTCCCGGAACTCTCGGACCCAGCCCGCCCGCCGCGGCAACAGACGATCGAAGCAACGATCCGCTGGAGCCACGAGCTACTCGACGACCGAGAGCGGCGCGTGCTCCATCAACTCGCAGTGTTCCGCGGCTCCTTCGGCATCGCCGAGGCACAGGCCGTCGCTGGCGGCGGCGCGGCGAGTGTCATCCACGCGTTGCTCGAGCGCTCCATGCTCGCCTCGGCGCCGGCTGTCACCGGAGAGCCACGTGTCCACCTGGGGCAGCCGATCCGTGCGTTCGCGCTCGCCCAACTCACCGCCGACGACCTACGCCACACACGGCGCCGGCACGCGGAGGTCTTCACCGATCTCGTCGCGAGGATCGCGCCGCGCCTCTTCGGGCCGGACGAGCAGCGTGCGCTCGAGCGGCTCGAAGCGGATCACGACAACTTCCGAGTGGCGCTCACGTGGGCGATCGAAGACGGCGATTCCGAGCGAGCCATGACGCTCGTGGGCGGGCTCTGGTGGTTGTGGTTCTCCCACGGCCACTTCGAGGAAGGCGCGGGATGGGTCGAGCAGGTCCTCGCGATGGACGAGCGCCCGTCACGGCGCCGGGTGCGCACGCTCCGGGCCGGCTCGCACTTGTCCTGGTGGCGAGGGGACTACGCGCAGACCGAGGCCTATAACCGCGAACTCCGGAAGTGCGCGCAAGCGATCGAGGATGAGTGGGGCATGGCGTGGGCGGCGCTGGGGATCGGCGCCGTGCAGATGTTCCCGGATCCGGACGGCGCCCTGCACCGATTCCGAGAGAGCCGGTCGCGCTTTCAACGCCTCGGCCGTAAGTGGGAAGCGGCATACGCGCAACAGCTCGTCGCCGCCTCGCACTGGTTCAGCGGCGACGAGGCTTCGGCTGCGTGCGCCTATCAAGAGGCCGCCGATGTTTTCGAAGAGATCGGCCACGGCTCCGTCCTGGCCTCGGTACGTCGCGGCGCCGGGCTGATGGCCGCGCGCTGCGGACAGCCAGGTCGCGGCGAAGCGCTCTGCGAGGCGGCGCTCCGCTTCACGGACGCAATCGGCGACCGCGCCGGCAGTGCGCAGGCACTCAACTTCCTCGCTGTCATCAGTCGCGACACCGAGGATCAGCTCAGCGCACTCGCCCGTTATGCCGAGGCACTTTCGCACGCCGGTGAAGTCGGCGAGTTGTGGGCGACCTGCTCAGCGCTCGACGGCATAGCAGGCGTCGCGCGCCGTTTCGGCGATGCTGAGCTCGCAGTGCGCCTGCTGGCGTGCTCGGGCCATCTGGCCAAGCGGTCGGGCTACCGGCCTTCGCTGCCCGAACGCCGAATCCGAGAGGCGGACTTGGCCGCGCTGCGTGAACAGCTGCCAGGCCGGGACTTCGAACGGGCGGTCGCCGAAGGAGAGCTCATGAGCGAGCGTGAAGCCATCTCCTCCGCGCTGGCCTTCGCGGAACGCTCTGCCTGAGTCGGGTAGCGCTTGTCCACCCGCGCATTGTGAAGCGCCACCGCGCCCCCCGACGAGAGCACCGCTTGAAACGAAGGGAGTCGAACGACCTCTGTCTTTACGTAGTGGACCGCGGGTCGCCGTGCGTACGGCGGAGTTGGAGATCGACCCGCCGGATCAGATCGCGCGTCTGCTTACCGGGCCTTATCACGCCTCGTACCGGTCCGGTCGTGAGGCGCTCCCGCGCATCGCCGAGCAACCCGCGTGCGTTCCACGTAGCCTTGATGAGCCCGACCGTCGTCCAGCGCTCCGGCTGATAGGTTCCGGCGTAGGCCGACACTCGGCGCGAGAGCAGCGCGGTCACGCCGCCGTCACTGTCGCGCGCGAACGCCGCGATCGCCTGATCGAAGTCGTCGGCAACTGACCACAACACGAGCATGTGGGCGGCGACCTGCGCGTCGGTGAGCTCGTGTCCACGGTGGGAGGCGACGTCACACATCGTCGCTGTGTCGCAGTACAGGTCGACGAGTTGGGTCGTCGCTCCGACCAGCGGTCCCGTAGCGAACGCAGTCGCGCCCAGCCGGCGCCGGCGCTTGTTGGCAGTCTTCTCGACGTCCTTCTCGGTCCGGTCCTCCGGGAGCTCATCGTCCCTGACCGCGCGGACCAGGCCCTCGAGGAACGCCTCGAATCGCGGGTCCTCGTCGGGAGTGCGTTCGATCAGGCGGCGGAAAGCCCGGAAACCGTCCAAGCGTTCAGATGCCGCGTCGCGCGCGGCCTGAGCCGCGCCCGTGGCGCGGGTGACCATGCGGTTCTTGAAGCTCATGGAATCTCCGTCGAGGGCGTGAGGACGGTCGGCTGCCCTACGACGCCGGCGCGCAGGGAGGCGGTGCGCCAAATTGCCACTGCCCTGCCGGCCCCACTGCGGTCGTGCTCGCGCCGGCGACGCTGAGCACGTCTGCGCCCGCCGTGTTCGTCACCCGCCCAGTCAGCGTCTGTCCGGCGCCCGGTCGTGGTCTCATGCGTCGATTCCACACGAGCCCGCTGACAATGCGCTGAAGTCAGCCGGTTTCCAGTGGAGGAGGGTTGAAAGCGTGGATGAGCGCCCTTCCGCGACAGCGTGACGCTCGAAGTGCTGACCACCGGCGGGCAGTCGGACCCGGTGGGATATGTGTTCCGGATCTTCGCCGTCCGCGGGACGCGCGTGACGCCCAAGTACCGATACGTCAAGCACCGCTCGGCGGCCCGCGTGCCGTACGCGCCAACCACTTCGCAGGACACAGACTCCCCACTGAACGGCCTGCACGGTCGCGCGATCAACGGAGCTTCGCCCGGCGCGAGGCGATCACCTCGGACGGCTTGGATCTTTCGCATATGGCTCGCGAGCGACTCCTCGACGATCTCGACGTCGGTCGCGCAGACCGTGACGTTCCGCCCGCCCAGCGCGACCGTGTCGGCATCGTTCGCTCCAGTACCCCGGCCGTGCTGGCGGGACAGCCAGCTGCAGGGCTTTCGCACGGCGCCGGCGCAGAGGACTCGGTCGTCGGGACATTCTCTCGCGCAGGCCAAACGTAGTACCTGTTTCGATGGACCGTTGAGAGAACTCCCACACCGTCCAGTTGACAGCGTGTCGCTTCGCGGTACTGTCGCTTTGAGCCTCCGGCGCGCGAGGGTCTGTCGTCGTCGCCGGGATAACACGGAGGGAATCCATGAAGCACGCGTTCCGCGCAGCGACGGCGACGGCCGCCATAGCTGCGTTCGGCATCTTCGCCGGCCCTGCCACCGCGCAGACGCCAAAGCCGAGCTACTACGACGAGCTCGTCGGCAAGCTCGACGCTGCCAACTCGTACGAGACCGTCCGTCATCTCGCGGAGGACATCGGCGGCCGCTTCTCCGGCACGCGCCAGGAGGACCAGGCCGCCGAGTGGTTGAAGCAGCAGATGGACGCGTTCGGCTACCAGACGAAGATCGACCAGTACCACGGGTCGGCGACGACGTCGTCGGGCGTGGTGCGCTCCCCGGACACCAAGCTGTATCCCGGTCCGACCTGGATCATGCGCGCCGCCGGCAACTCGAAGATGACCGGCTACGACACGCCGATCAGCGGCGAGGTCATCTGGATCAACAACAGCGGCGCCAGCCCGGCTGACTTCCCGGCGGCGACGGCCGGCAAGATCGTGGCGATCAACAACGTCACGGGCGCGGCGCTCAACACCGCGGTCGTCAACGCCACGGCCGCCGGCGCGATCGGCGTGATCAACATGGGCACCGGCGCGTCCCCGCAGGGCGCGTTCACGCTCGCCACCGCGGCGACCATCCCGGTCGTGTCCTCCGCCGACGTGCACTCGGACACGATCAAGGAGCTGCTGTGCACCCCGGGCCCCGACGGCTCGGTGTTCGACCCGCACCCGGGCGGCACCATCGGCCCGACGCAGAACGGCCCCTGGTGCGCGGATCAGAAGAAGCTGACGCTGACGATCGCCACCGAGACCGTCACCGCCAACTCGTCGGCCACCGTCGACGCTCCCGGCCTGTCGACGCGCGCGGTCATCACCGCGGAGAAGCAGGCCGTCGGCGATGTCGACGACACCGCGCCGATCGTCGGTATGGGCGGTCACATCGACTCGACGTTCGGCTCGCCGGGCGCGCATGACGACGCCACGGGCGAGGGCATCTGGCTCGAGGTCGCGCGCGTCATGAAGGACGTGCCGCTCGACAAGGAGCTGCGCTTCGGCGGCTTCGGCGGCGAGGAGCAGGGCCTGACCGGCTCCACCGCGTGGGGCAACGACCACCTGTACGTCAGCACGGATCACGACAACAACCCGCTGACGCCGAACCAGGTCGCCACGCCGCGCACCAAGAGCGCCGAGGCCGAGCGCTACATCGGCCAGTGGCAGATGGACATGACCGGCACGACGTACGCTCCCGCCAAGCTGTGGGCGCTGACGGTCGACGGCAACCCGAACCGCGTGACCGAGGAGGCCTTCAAGGCCGCCCAGCGCAGCGGTATCACGACCGGCCCCGGCGGCTACTTCGACCAGTGCAAGCTGTCGCAGTCCGACCACGTGCCGTTCCACAACGCCGGCATCCCGGCGGCGCTGTTCATCCACCTGGACTACCGCAAGGCCGCCAGCGGCCTCTGCAACACGGGCACCGGCTCGAACTGCACGGGCTGCAGCTACCAGACCGAGCCCGTCTACCACTCCGCGCGTGACGCGATGGACAACGTCTCGCAGATCTACCTGCAGGAGCAGCTGGACGTCATCGGCGCCTCCTACATCTGGAACTCGCTCAACAAGGTCGACGTCGACGTCACCGACGGCTCGGGTCAGCCCGCAGCCGGGGTGAAGGTCCTCGGCGACTGCGGTGACGGCGTGCGCGACTTCGGCACCACCGACGCCGACGGCTACCTCGAGGTGCGCGTGCCGCACGTGACGTGCGACTTCACGCTCTCCAAGGGCGGCGCCGTGGCGACCGTCGCCGATGTCGAAGTCGACGGCGACGAGTCCGTGACGCTGGCGCTGACCGGCGCCAACGGCGAGGTCGGCGGCACGGTTTCCGCGACCCTGTCGCTCGAGCTGGCCGGCGCGGCCGCCTTCAGCCCGTTCATCCCGGGCGTGGCGAACACCTACCTGGCGTCCACCACGGGCGTCGTGACCTCGACGGCCGGCGACGCGCTGCTGACGGTCGCCGACGGCAGCCCGGTCGCCACCGGCCACCTGGTCAACGGCAGCTTCTCGCTGGCGCGGCCGCTGCAGGCGCGTGCGTCCAACGCGTCGACCCCGGCGGGTGCGTTCGGGGACATCGGCTCGTCGCCGCTGCCGCTGCTGACCTACGACGGTCCGGTGGCCAACGATCCGGTCACGGTCGGGTTCAGCCAGGCGATCGGCGCCAACGACCCGCTGCGTACCGGTAGCTACGGCAAGACGCTCACCTTCACGCTGAGCACCACCAACCCGTAGTCCTCGGCTCCATCGGGCGGGGCGCTCGGTCGCCCCGCCCAGCGGACCGCGTCACTGCGCCAGCTTCACGACGCGGTCCGCGAGGGCGGGTTCCTCGCGGCCGCTGACGCGCCGCTGACGAACGCGCGTCAGCCGCTCGTCCGTGAGAGGTCAGCGGGCTCTGGTCTGGTTCGGGCCGTGCCCATTCTCCCCACCCTCTCAGGAGACGAGATGACGAAGCTGGTCGCTCCCCTCCGTCGTCGCTTCACCCGCGCCACCGTGCTCGCGGCTGCCGGCCTGCTCGCGGCCGGCGCGGCCGGCGCCTCGGCCGCCGACGGCGAGATCCTCGGCGAGAACGCCAAGAACGCGATCGAGGACCGCTACATCGTGGTCCTCGACGAGGACCTGAGCAAGCGCCAGGCCTCGAGCGTCATCGAGGAGCTCACCGACGAGCACGACGCCGACCTCACCCATCGCTACTCGAGCACGGTCCAGGGCTTCTCGGCCGAGATGAGCGAGGAGGACGCGAAGGCGCTCGCCGCCGACCCGGCCGTCGCCTACGTCGAGCAGGACCGGACGGTCACGGCGCTGGCCACGCAGTCGCCGGTCTTCTCGTGGGGCCTGGATCGCATCGACCAGCGCAACCTGCCGCTCACCGGCACGTTCACGTACCCCAGCACGGCGTCCAACGTCACCGCGTACATCATCGACACCGGCATCCGCACCACGCACAGCGCGTTCGGCGGCCGTGCGAGCTGGGGCACGAACACGGTCGACGCCACCAACACCGACTGCAACGGGCACGGCACGCACGTGGCCGGCACGGTCGGCGGCGCCCAGCACGGCGTGGCCAAGGGCGTCAAGCTGATCGCCGTCAAGGTGCTCAACTGCGGCGGCAACGGCACGCTCGCGGGCGTCATCGCCGGCGTCGACTGGGTCACCACGCACCATCAGGCGGGCCAGCCCGCGGTCGCGAACATGAGCCTCGGCGCCTCCGGTGCCAACACGGCCCTCGAGGACGCCGTGCGCCGCTCGATCGCCGACGGCGTCGTGTACTCGATCGCCTCCGGCAACTCCGCCGACAACGCCTGCAACTACACCCCGGCCCGCACGCCCGAGGCGATCACCGTCAACGCCTCCAACTCCAGCGACGCGCGCTCCGGGTTCTCCAACTACGGCTCCTGCACCGACATCTTCGCGCCGGGTGAGAACATCACGTCCGCCTGGATCGGCACCGACACGGCCACCAACACCATCAGCGGCACCTCGATGGCCGCCCCGCACGTCGCGGGCGCCGCCGCCCTGATCCTCGCCGGGAGCCCGACCCTCCCGCCGCAGTACGTCAAGGAGCGGCTCCTGAACGCCGCGACCCTGCACAAGATCGCCGGTCCCGGCTCCGGCACCCCGAACCGCCTGCTGTTCGTGGACAACTTGGACGGGCCCTGGACCGCCACCGGGACGGGCACGACGTTCGTCAGCGGTGACAGCATGAGCTACTCCGCCGCCGGCTTCGACGGCAGCTGGACCTTCTCCAACACCGCCAAGAGCGCTCGCCGGCAGACGCTGAACTACCGCTACAACGGCTACCACGCCTGGTTCCAGGTCCGCGTCTCGATCGAGCAGTTCGTGATCCGCAACGGCGTCGAGATCAACAAGCGGACCCTCAACGCCGCGGGCCCCGTCAACTGCTGCGCGGCGCCGTCCGGCGGGTTCGACTACAGCGGCACGGCCACGTTCGATCTGCAGCCCGGTGACAAGTACGGCTTCCGCATGAGCGGCGGCAACTTCGACTCGGACAACCGCCTCTACGGCACGGTCACGCTGACCAGCTAAGGGGGAAGCGGCCGGAGGCACGCCCGGCACGATGCCGGGCGGGCGTTCGGGCGTCGCGCGAGCTTCACGAAGCGGTCGGCCAGGGCGAGCTCCTCGCGGCGGTGGGCGATCAGCAGCGCCCCGCGCTCCGGATCGACCTCGTAAGCGAGTCGTGCCGTCGCGAACAGATCACGACACGCACCAAGTTACGAGATCACGTCATCTCACGGTGCATCTCCACCAGAAGTGGCTTTGGGGTGATCCCCAGCTCAGCGGCCTTCACGTGAAGCAGCGCGGCGCGCTCGCCGACCGGAGGTTGCATGATCTCGCGCTCGCGCAGGACCGGAACGGACTCGGTGCGATAGTTCTGCGACGTCTGCGAGCCACCAAACCCGCCGCGGCCACCCACGTTAAGGTCCACGGTGCGCTCGAAGCGTTGCCCGAGGCGGTTGGAGAACTCACCTACGCTTTTCGGGCTTGCGCCGGGCAGGATGGCGAACGCCGCTGCATTGGAGAGGATCGAGGATCGCTCGTTCTCATCCTTTATCTGCGCGACGTCCTGCATCGCGAGCACCACGCCCGCCCCGGCAGATCGCGAGACCTCGAGCAACTGTGCGAGGTCAACACGGTCGCTGATCTGCGGAGCCTCGTCGATCACGATCAGCGTGGGCCGGCGCTTCTGCCCAAACCGCTCGTACAGGCGCTGTTTGAGCTGATTCATCAGCAAGCTCGAGAGCGTCTCCGACACCTGGCCGCCCCGCAGAGGCGCCGAGACGATCAGTAGATGGTGGTCATCCAGGACATGTTCAAGATCCAGCGAAGGACGACTCGGGGCCGAACGCATCACCGCGCTGATTCCCGCGCCGGTCAGTGGCGCCAGTGCGGCCACCACGCCGCTGATGACCTTTGGGTACTCGGCCTCCGGATAGCGCAGAACGGACTGCAGGTCGGCGACGCCTGGCGCGCGCGGATGTTGCTTCACCGCCGCGTCGAGCTTCATGTCGTCCTCGAGCGCACGCAGGAGGTCGGAGGGGGTCCGAGCGTTCGGAAGCGCAGCGCGCGCGAACTCGAGCAAGCCGCGCAGCGTCCGGTAGTCGCGCTGGTAGAAGAAGGGATCGGTTCCCGACCGTTGCTCTCGACGGCCGAGGATCGCCGTGACCGCAGCGTCGACGCGCGCGTCGTCACTCAACTCGCGCAGAAACTCCCACGGCGCGGACTGCAGAGGGTTCATGAAGTCCCACTTGGTCATCCGCGCACCAAGCGTGCCTGCGCCGAACGTCTCCTTGAACCGAAGGAAGTCCTCGAGCAGGTCGCCTTTGACGTCGACCGAGACGACGGACCAGCCAGAGTCAAGCGCTGCGTACATCCAGGGAATCAGCAGACTCTGCGTCTTGCCCGAGCCGGCTGGGCCGACGATCACGGCGTGCCGGTTCATCACTTGCCCAGGCAAGCCGATCGGACCACGAAACTTGCGCTTGGCCAGGTCGGCGAACGCACCGACCGGAAACTGGCCATCGCTCAGCGGCTGCGCTTCGCGCCAGGTAGCGACACCGCGGTAGTCGAAGTAGTCCGTCGGAGCGGTTGGGGGAGGCGTGGGATCCCCTGGCGCCAGCAGTCCACGCCGCGCGCCACGGCCCGCGGCGTGCAGGGCCCACTGCGTGGCCAGTCCCTCGCCGAGCTGCGCACCCGCTCGAGCGCCTCCCAGGATCGCTTTGCCGCCCAGCTTGTAGGCGCCCCACATCAGCGCGGCCGCTCCTCACGCGGCGGTTCGTCCCGGGTCGCCCGTTCTGTGGCGAGCCGGCCCGCGGTGCGAGCGGCCCGCTCCTGTCGCTCGTGACG
>Ga0065721_10051559_pt1 | contig 14259 bp, 12 predicted proteins | sample Mesricmetagenome_FD_59108 | JGI IMG/M metagenome (GOLD analysis project Ga0065721, IMG submission 59108) | Mesophilic microbial community from rice straw/compost enrichment Sample: eDNA_1 v2 (version 2) | ecosystem: Engineered > Solid waste > Grass > Composting > Bioreactor | place: USA: Davis... | reverse complement strand
TCAACGCACTTGCGTCTTTTTTTCAGTATGCCGCAATTATCATTGAAACAGGAGCATTGAATGCCTATCGCTATCAGGGCGATCATCAGAAATATTTTATCAACACCGGAGACTACATCAAAGGCATCACGTTCGACACTTCCACCACAAACGCAATTCTAAGTAGTCTTGGTCTGATCTATTTTCTTTTCAAAAGAAGTTATCGGATGATGTTTCTGTGCATGGCAACATTGTTACTCACTGCCAGTAACATCACCGTCGGGTTGATGATCGCCTGTTTTGTGGGATTGATGATCATTGGTACAGATCGCAACCAGAAAAGTCTGATTGTTGTATGCATAGCGCTCGTTGTTATTTTCTTCGGAAAGATCACACCACACAACAGCGATTATGTAGCCACAAAAATCGAAAGTTATCTGGGGATACCAAAGCCCGAAACCGGAGAATCACAAAAGGTGACAGATGCAGATGCTAAAACCAGCATCGCACGCAATTATCTGGATAGTATCTCGAAAGAAGCAGTGCCTGAATTGCCGGTAGCAGCAGCTGCTGTCAATCCCGGCGAACTACCGGTTTACAAAAAACCCAGGTTACCAAAAGTGGATATTCATTCCGACCCCTATCAATTTAAAGATGATACAACCATCGCACGAAAAGAATTGATTGAACTCGCGCAACAGGATAGCACCAGCTATCCTGAAGACATTCCTGGAAAAATTACAGCAATGAAACAAAGCCTGCATTATTTGCTGGAACATCCGGTAGAAATTCCACTGGGACATGGCATGGGTAAATTTTCTTCAAAGCTCGCATTCAAATCTTCAGGATTAAGTTTCGCCGGTGGTTATCCTGCACGATTTGTACATGTTGATACTGCGTTCAGACAAAACCACCTGGATCTGTATAGTTATTTTTTCAGCAGGCATCCGCAATTTCATTCAGTAGTCAACTCGCCCAATTCAGTTTATGATCAAATGACTGGTGAATATGGTCTGATGGGTCTTGCTGCATTTGGTCTTTTTTACCTTGGCTTTTTTGTAAAACGATACAGAAAATTGAGTTATGGTTTGCCTTTGTTATTGATGATGGCTTCCTTCTTCTTCATCGACTACTGGTTCGAGCAGTTGTCTGTGGTGATTATATTTGAACTATTAGTCTTTCTTAATTTAAAAGAAAGGGAGGCAATTGAAAAACAGTCCTGAAATATCTGTACTGATGACCGCTTATAACGCCGAACGTTTTATCGGCGAAGCGGTTGAATCCGTGCTGCAACAGACATGGAAGGATTTTGAGTTTATCATCATTAATGATGGTTCTACTGACCGCACAGGAGCGATCATCGAGTCATTTGACGATCCCCGCATTCGGCTGATTCGCCAGGAAAACATGGGCATTGCCGCTTCGCTGAATAAAGGTTTGCAACTCGCACGCTCAACATATATCGCAAGATTTGATGCAGATGATATTTGTCATCCACAACGTTTGGAAAAACAGTTAACGTTCTTCCACGAACATCCGGATCATATACTTGTAGGTTCAGACGTTGATGTGATTGATGCTTCAGGAAATTTTATTTATGCGTTTCATCACAAAGCATATCATTTCGAAGACATTCAAAAACTGAAGCCGGAAATCTGTGCATTCATCCACTCCACCGTATGTTATCATCGTGAAGCGGTGCTGAAAGCCGGTGGTTATGACGAAAACGCACACACCTTCGAAGACCATGTTCTGTGGAGAAATCTCATTAAGATTGGCAAGGCTGCCAATATGAAGGGCCCACTTGTTAAAATGAGATTTAGCCCCGATTCAGTAACAATTGATGAAACCTGGCGAGGCAAACGTTTCAACAGGATCAAACGCGATGCCATTCATCGCGGAAATGCCACGCCTCAGGAAGGTGCGGCGTTACTCGACATCATTCGCAGTCAGGACAATGATGGCATCAAAAAAGGATCTTATTATGCCCTGATCGGGAAGAAATATTTGTGGAATAATTACAATCCCAAAATAGCACGACAGAATTTCAGGCAAAGCTGGAAATGGAAGCCACGGGGTTCACTGGTGTTTTTATGGATATTGTCTTTTATGCCGCGCAGTGTCATTAACTATCTCTATCGCTGGGCCAAAGAGAAAAGTGTTTTTGAAATCAGTCAATCCGCACGTTCATGAAAGTAGCCTTCATTGTACGATCAACTCTGGATACGGTGAGCGGAGGCGATTCTGTGCAAATTCATGAAACGGCAAAACATTTGAAAAAACTGGGACTTGAAGTTGATATTTATAAAACAACTGAAACCATTCAGTACGATCACTATAATTTGTTGCATTTTTTCAATCTTATAAGGCCTGCGGATATCATTCGACATATTCACAAAACAAAAATTCCATTTGTGCTCACCCCTGTCTGGATCGATTACAGTGAATATGACAAGCGCCATCGCAAAGGTTTTGCCGGCATGATGTTTCGGTTTGTAAATGAAGAGAAGGTTGAATATTTCAAAACCATCGCGCGGTGGCTTATGAGACGTGATGTCTGGCCGGGTGGCAGCTATCTATTGAAAGGACAAAAAGGCTCCATGCGCGAGGTATTGTCAAAAACCGCAATGCTGTTGCCCGGAACCAGTCTTGAATATCAAACCCTGTCTACCGTTTTTGGAATACAAAAAAATTACAGCATCGTTCCATTGGGTGTTAATGAAGAAATTTTTGTGACGAAGAAAGAAATCAACAAAGACCCACTACTCCTGCTTTGTGTTGCAAGAATTGAAGGAATTAAAAATCAGCTGAACCTGATTCGCGCGGTCAATGGGACGAAGTATAAACTGATATTGATCGGAAGAGCAGCACCCAATCATTTATCATATTACAAACAATGCAGAAAAGAAGCAGGTTCGAACATCAGCTTCGTTGATCATTTGCCGCAGGAAAAGCTGGCAGACTATTACAGTCGCGCAAAAGTCCACATTCTTCCCAGCTGGTACGAGAACTGTGGGTTGTCAACTCTCGAGGCCGCCGCATTACAATGTAATGTCGTTGTCAGCAACAGAGGATTCATTTCCGAATATCTCGGCGAACATGCTTTTTACTGCGATCCGTCTTCACCAGATTCAATTTTGCAGGCTATCGAACATGCCGCAAACGCGCCGGTGAATTCTGTTTTGCAAAACAAAATTATCGCCTCCTACACATGGAATAAAGTCGCGGAAACAACTTTCACAGCCTATCAAAAACTTCTTGCGCCATGAAACAGTTGAAGATTGGATTTTTGGGAACAAGGGGCATACCGAATCGCTATGGCGGATTTGAACAGGCTGTGGAACGACTTTCTGTTGGACTGGCAGAAATGGGGCACGATGTTACAGTTTACAATTCACATCAACATCCATACAAAGAAGAATGGTTTCATGGTGTAAGAATCGTTCGCCGTTACGATCCGGAACATCTGATCAAAACTGCAGGCCAGTTTATTTATGATTTGAATTGCATCCGCGATGCACACAAAAGAAATTTTGACGTCATACTGTTCATGGGGTATACCAGCAGTTCAGTCTGGTGGCGATATTTTCCGAAAAAAAGTACCATCATTTCAAACATGGACGGGCTGGAATGGCAACGTTCAAAATATAGTGCGTTCGTACAAAAGTTTTTGAAAAAAGCTGAAAGATGGGCAGCGATGCATAGTGATTTTCTTGTGGCTGATTCAATGGGCATTCGGGAATATTTGAAAGACAGGTATGAGAAAGATTCAGCTTTTATTCCTTACGGCGCGGATACAAATCTGACCCTGCTTCCCGGTTTTTTGTCAGAAATGAAACTTCAACCATTTGAATATTTCATGTTGCTTTCCCGGATGGAACCCGAGAATCATCTCGACATGATACTGGAAGGTTTTTCCGCATCAAATTCGGGGAAACAATTTCTGGTGGCTGGCGGTCCTGAAAACAGGTACGGGAAAAAACTCAGAAAAAAGTATGCGTCCGACCAAAGAATTCGTTTCATCGGACCAGTTTACGACCAGGAAAAAGTGCATACGTTGCGCCATTATGCCGCAATCTATTTCCACGGACATAGTGTGGGCGGCACTAACCCCTCCCTTCTGGACGCAATGGCAAGTAAGGCTGCAATTGTCGCACACGACAATATTTTTAACCGTTCCGTCCTGGAAAACGACGGATATTATTTTTCTTCGGCTGACGATGTGAAGAAACTGATTGAGCAAGGAGAAATAGTTCGGGAAAAATTTGCAGAAAATAATTTCACTAAAATTCAGAACCTGTATAACTGGCCCAATATCACGCGCATGTATGCAGATTTTATCAGCAGATGTTATTGGGAAAAAAATCATGAAAAGACTCTTTACCATAGAGGACAAACTGTCTAACAAAATCAGTTTCTATCATCTGGCGTTCTTCCTGGTCATGTTGCCATTTGACCGGTTTTACAGTCAGCTGGTTTTAATCAGTTTTACCATTCACACCCTGCTACAACTGAGAAGAGAAAATTTTAGACAAATCCCTTTCAAAACGCTGATTATTTCACAGTCAGTCTTTCTGCTTACTCTGGTCGGAATATTTTATTCCAACAATACGGGACAGGCAGGATCCATGCTATCCCGACAACTTGCGATTTTTCTTTTTCCTTTTTTGTTCGCGCTTAGCAGCCTTGATCTGAAAAAATATCTTCCCCAGCTGCTGCTTTTCTTTTCAGTTTCCTGCGCGGCCACAATTCTGTATTTATATGTGGATGCTTTCAGAATCATTTTATATAACAAACTACCGCTATCTGCGATTGCTTCCGACTTTTTTATCAACCATAATTTTTCGTCGCCCATCGACATGCACGCCACCTACCTTTCGTTGTATGCAGGGCTGTGTTTGTTGTTTTTGATCGGAGGATGGCCCGCGGAACGTTTTGGTAAACATGAAGTGTTGCGCGGGATTGCAGCACTCATATTGCTGGCCGGGCTTGTACAACTGGCATCAAGAACTGTATTTTTTACAACCCTTGTGTGCGCATTTATTGTGCTCCCTGCATTGCGTTTCTCCGGCGCGCAAAAAAAGAAGTTGCTGATCAGCGGCGGAAGTATTTTGGTGCTGCTGACAATTTTGATCAATAGTTTACCAGGACTTCGATCGCGTTTTTTGGATGATTTACGCGCGGATCTTGGACAATCAAAAAACTATACAAGGATCACGGAACCGAGAATGCAACGATGGAAGCTGGCTGCGGAGATCATTCAGGAAAAACCTGTGTTTGGCCATGGTTCTGGAGACGAAGTGGATCTTTTGAAAGAAAAGTATTTTGAAAACAAATTGTACAAATCATTCCTGCTGAACCTGAATGCACACAATCAATATTTGAGTATGCTGATCCGGTTTGGCGCAATAGGTTTGATCATTTTTTTAATGGCAATATGGTATGGAACCCGACTTGCCCTGAGGGAAAAGGATACCATGTTTCTTTGTTTCATGCTGTTAATGATCATGCTGGCTTTCTCCGAAAATTTCCTGGACGTGAACAAAGGAATTTTCTTCTACGGATTTTTCTTTCCGTTATTTCTTTTCATGCACCAACGCCATCCACACAATCAGAAGTCCGCCGATTCAACCCCGAAAAAGAAAACGACGTCCATATACTAGCCTTTCAAACACCAAACGTCTACCTCACGCCTCAAACATCACCTCTCCCGTATCAACATCAATCTCCTTATAGCTCGTGAATCCAAATTTTTTCGGAAAACATTTTTTCAATTCCAGTGCACGGTCGCGATAACCTTTGTAGGTATTTCGGATGACGGGATAGTGTTTTACACCCCAGGATTTTGAAAATCCAACTTTCACTTCATTCATTCGTGCACGAAAGAAAAAATCTTCATGTTCTCCCACTTTGAATTGCTCGTCCCAGCCACCAATGCGTTGCACAACTTCTGTTTTTGCAATAAAAAAATTATTCACAATATCAGCCTTCACCAGCCCGGCATCAGGCATTTTGTGAGAAATTTTTAATACGCAGTCTTTGTCGCACACTTCAAATTGTCCCACATAAGTTGTTATTGAAGGAATTGAAAGCAACAATCGATACAAACGCACCGGATGCAAAATCGTTTTCAGAATTCTGTCTTTTTGCAGCGAAATATAATTGTAAACACATCCTGCGATAATATCGAATTCCCCACTGCGAACAAATTGAAGAACATGAGAAATATTTGTTCGATCGTCAAAAACAAAATCATCATCACAAAGCACAAAGTAAGGCGTTCGCACTTTTGACAACAGAAGGTTTCGTCCGGCAGAGAGACCGCTGTCAAAAGGCATGAAGAAGTATGAAATATTCAGGTGTGGAAAAGAATTTCTCACAAGAGCTTCGCCCGACTCACGACTATCATCGGCAATCAGTACAGCCAAATGATCATTACCCGTTTTCACCAGTGAACCCAACAGTCGCAGCAAAGAAGAAGGACGGTTGAAGGTTTTAATCAGGATGGAAACTTCTGGTAATTGTTTCATTTGCTAAAAAGAAGCCGGTAAGCTGTTTTCAATTTTGCGAACACGAGGTTGCGTGTCAGCCAACTCAGTACAAGGTAACAAAAAATCACTGCCACAAGACCGACGTAAGGATTCTCAAAAAGATAAATACCAATAGCCAGGGCCGCCGATGCGCAACAAACTGTTTTTACCAAAGCGCCAATGTCAGGACGAACTTTATCCTGCCTTGTGTAACGAATAAACAAAATCCACTGCAGCAGATAACCCGCAACAAAACTGCATGCCGCACCAATGGAACCAATCGAGGGAATGAGGATCGCATTCAGGGCGATATTCACGATTGCAGATGCCAGCGCAATTTTCATCGTCAGTCTTAACTGACCCTGTGCAAAACAGAGGTTCCAGTAGTAGTCAGTAGCAAACTGGAGTGGCACGGAAAGAGAAAGTATCCAAAATAGTGTTCGCGCTTCAATTCCATATTTTCCTCCATAAAATTTTTCGACCAGGGGGATCCAGAGCATACCCAGTATCAGAGGAATAAGCACCGATATAAACATTTCAGCGTTGTAGAGCAGTCTGGATTTGATAAAATCTTTTTGACTGGAGTGCGCGTTGGTAAAAATTCTTGTAAACACTGGCATTAGTAAAGGTGAGATCACAAGCAGTGGAATGCGGGAAATTTCAAACGCTTTGTAGGCGAAGAAATAATCAGCAGCGAGCACTGTTGTACTGGCAATACCCAGCAGCATCCAGTCGAAGCGGGCAAGAACGGCATTAAAGAAAACCACGCCCCATTGCGGAAGGGATTCTTCCACCATTTCTTTATGTTTTTTCCAGGTCCATTGCAGAGGAAATAGTCTTGCTTCGCGAAGTCCCAATATCATTGCCAATAACAATTCAGCAGCAGAACTGGCAATGTAAATCCATGTCACGGTTACGAGGGAAATACCTCCTGACAGAAAAAGAAAAATCAGGATACAGCGTGTGGCATGTCCCGTAAGATTCATCCATGCCAGTTTGAAATATTTTCGTTTTCCGTAGCAAACCTGTTTGAAGGGCGATGCGACAAAACCAAGCAGAAGACTGATGGCCATTCCTGTCATCAGAAAATTCAGGTTGTCTGATGAAAACAGGATGAGAATGGGCAGCAGCAACAGAAAGATCGATCCAAATGCGAGTACATGAACGAGGTGAATGCCAACGGTTTCGCCAACATCTTTTCCTGCAGCGACTCTTCGTGCAGCGATAAGGTCCATGCCGGAGCCGGTGATGGCGAGAAAGATGGATAAGGTGGCGATGACCCAGTTGAGCGCACCGAAATCAGATTTTTCAAGATGTCGGGAGAGCATGACGAACACCACAAATGCGAGCACCTGGGTGGCGATCACCTGAAAACTGCTGGCAGAAATGTCGCGGATAAATTTTTTCCCCATCCGGTGATTTGGTTGAATTGCCTGGCGGCAACGGCCCACAATAATAGTTTTTCGCTACTAAAATCCTTACGTTAATTTTAAAGAGAGGGTCGGCATCAGGTGGGCAACCTGTCAGGACGGCCGTGCGTATTTATCTCTAAACTCCGCCGATTGAATAGCAAAAAGAACATACTGGCTGCTCTCACGTATTTCGACCTATTCAATTATCCCCTTACCCAGACTGAAATCTGTCAATTTCTTCAGGAATCGTTTTCAAATGAGGAAATTACGCTGGCGCTCCAGGAACTCGCTTCAGAAAGTCTTGTGTTCAAGTTTGATGATTATTACAGTCTTCAGGACAATTATTCCCTGATTCAGCGGAGAAGAAAAGGGAATCTGAGGGCGAAATCCATGCTGAGAACGGCGGAAAAAATCGCCGGTTTTCTGTCGGCCTTCCCTTTTGTCAAAGGAGTGGCGGTTTCGGGATCATTATCAAAAAACTATGCTGATGAGGATTCAGATATAGATTTTTTTATCATAACATCTAAAAACCGGCTCTGGCTGGCGCGGACGCTGATGCATTGCTTTAAAAAGCTCTCTTTTTTGTTTAAAAAGCAGGACTGGTTTTGCATGAATTACTACATTGATGAAACGGCCCTTCAGATCCGGGAAAAAAACATTTATACAGCCATTGAGGTAGCGACCCTGCTTCCACTGCGTGGAATTGGCGGTTTTCGTGAGTTTTACGAGCATAATCGCTGGTATCGCGACTTTCTCCCCAATCATTCCATGCGGATTTCATATGTGGAGGAGGTAAAAAAACCTCTCATAAAGACAATTTCAGAATTTGTTTTTAATAATCCTTTCGGTAACTTGCTTGATTATCTCCTCATGAAGTTGACGGCCCGCAGGTGGAAGGCAAAAAGCAGGAAATTGAAGAAGAACAAGCGGGGCGCTGTGATGGGTATGGATTGTTCCAAACATTACGCCAAGCCGGATCCGGGGAATTTTCAGAAACAGTTGTTGGATATCTACGCCAGGAGGATCCAGAATCTGTTTAACAAACACCAAACTGAGGTCAAAAGCATTTTTTAACATGAGTTCTGTTTCAGTAGTCATCATAACCCGTAACGAAGAGAACAATATTGTCGCCTGTATCCAGTCTGCCCGCCAGCTGACGAGCGACATTATTGTGGTGGATTGCGGCAGCGAGGATCAAACGGTTAAACTGGCAGAAGGAGCAGGCGCGACAACTTACCAGATCGCCTGGCAGGGCTTTGGCTATTCGCGCAATTTTGGCGCTGAAAAAGCCCGCAACAACTGGATCTTCGCACTTGATGCCGACGAAAGAATCAGTCCCCAACTCGCAGCCACCGTCAGAGCCCTTCCCCTCGATCAACCCAACCAGGTATACCGATTCAGAAGAAACAACCACCTCAATGGGAAAAAAATCAGATTCGGCACCCTGGGATATGAAAAAGTTTCGCGGATTTACAACCGTCTCAACTGCGAATGGGACCTCTCCCTGGTGCACGAAAAACTCGTGGCCAGACGTCCCATCAAAAAAAATCGCATCGCAGGTCATATCGACCATTTCGGACTGAAGAGCTTCGAAGACTATAAAGCGAAATCCATTCTTTACGCACAACTCAGTGCAGCCAAATATTATCAGGAAGGTCGCAAAGCCACCTTCATCAAACGTTTTATTTCGCCGATCTTCAATTCGGTAAAATCTTATCTCTTCCAGTTTGGATTCCTGGAAGGCCTTCGCGGTATCGGCATGGCAGTCATGATCGCGCGATACAGCTGGCTGAAATACTACTATCTACACCAACATTACCGTCAAAAACCTGTGATCCAGGAAGAATATCACAGAGCATTGCAAACAGCAGAAACGGTTTAGCTCTTTTCCAATTTTCTCATTCTACGCTGCGCAACCATTGATTTCAATTTGTACACCGGTATTTTGAACAAATTACCCAGCGGATTTTTCAACGCTTTGTGGAACTGCACCTCATTGTTGATCATCTCAATCGCCTGATAATAGTATTCACGGGGATATGTTCTTTTAAAATCAATATCACGATCGGTACTTGCTTCCCAGGGTAATTGCGTAATGAAACGATCTTCTACTTCTGCATACAAGGGCGTGCCTTTGATAGGATAGGCAATAGTGATGGTGAAAAAATCAGGATCCGATAATTTCAAATGCCTCAATGTTTCGTAAATATCTTCCCTCGTTTCACCGGGATAACCGACCATGATAAAAGTTCCGGCCTGCAAACCGTGTTTGCGCGACAAACGGATCATCTCACGCACCTGCTCCACTTCCACCCTTCTGTCCATCAGGTCAATCACTTTTTGAGAACCACTTTCCGCACCAATCCACACACGAAAACAACCACTTTCTTTTAACTGCTGAATCACTTTTTCATTCATCCTGTCCGCACGTGTGATACATTCATACCTTATCCCAATCTTCCGCCCCTTCATGAGCGTTGCAAATTCTTCCAGCCATTTATGACTTACGGTAAACACATCATCTACAAACCAGATGCTGTCTACATCGTAGTTTGACTGTATCGTTTCAATTTCAGCAACCACGTTGGCAGGACTTCTTCTTCTGTAACTTTGTCCATATACCGCACGACTGCACCATTTACAACTATAGGGACAACCGCGCATGGTATTGATGGAAATTGCATTGGTGCCGTGACGTTCTCTCCAGGCATCGAGATACAATTGAAGATTTACTTTACCACGATTGGGAAAAGGAAGCGTGTCAAGATCTTTCATCTTAGTGCGTTCGGCATTGCGACACAGTGTCCCATTTCCGTCGAGATATGCAATACCCTGAATTGATTCAAGTCCTTCACCGGCACCATTCTCCAGCCAGCGAACCAGTTCCAGCATGGTTTGTTCTCCTTCACCCATCACTATATAATCCGCGCCATGCAATAAAAAATTAGCAACGTGATTTCGTACTTCCGGACCGCCCAGAACAATTTTCAGGTTTTTGAGTTCATTTTGTTCTTTGATAAACTTCACGATCCGAAGCACATTGATTTTTGTCATCAGATTCGTATAAATGCCAATGACATCAGGTTTTGTCTCTAACAGAGTGTCACAAAGATTCCTGAATGAAGAAAATGTACTGTCGAATACTTCATTATCATACCCATGTTTTTCCAGATATGCGGAGATATAAAGAATACCCAGCGGTACATAAGGCTTCATTATGAGTTGTTCCTTCTCATCTTCATGCAAAAAATATCCATGGGTCAGCAGGATTTTCATTCCATTCGTTTTAAAAGAATAAAACTGTGATCTCCCAATGAAGCGAGTGGCAAAAAACTTTTCTTACGTTCCATCCATAACAAACAGCGAAACAACAAGGGTCGTTTTTTCACCAGACCTTCGAGATATGAGGGTGGTACGAACAAACCAACAGGACGTGTTTCCACAACTTTAAAGCCCTTCATCTTTCGAAATGTTTTGATGGGATGATAATAAATGGTTTGCACAACATCTTCCGTTAACGGCACCTCCACTCCATCATTTGTTTTTCTTCTAAAGGCAAGTCCGGGTTTGCCTGTGAGAAGATAATAACACATTTCCCAAAGGCAGTTTTTTCCAAACACCACCAACGCCACATGACCTCCCGGCTTTAACATTCCATGCAAATCGGCCATCAAACGTTGCAATCCGGATTTGTCCAGACAATTCAATCCTGCAAAATTGGAGAACACCAGATCAAATTTTTGACCTTTGAAATTTGTTCCAATGTTTTCAAAGCTGGAAAGAGAAAAGTTAAGATGGTATTCTAATCCGAAAGAATTTCTCTTTGCTTTGTCAATCATTCCTTCCGAAACATCTGTTGCCCAAACGCGGTGTCCAAACGAAGACAACCAGATTGCATCCACGCCGGTGCCGCAATTAATATCAAGGATTTCAAGATTTTGTTTTGCTTCTAAAAAATGAAGCAGGCATTTCCGACTTTGCTCACGTTGATGAATACCCGTAATACTCCAGGTGAAACTGCTGTCATAATCCGCAGCCAGTTTATCAAAAAGGGCTGCTTCATTCATGCGCGTATCGTTTTAGTTGTAAACGACAAATTACTGTTCGGGGTAAATACAACAATGAAGATGCCGCTGTTCTGACATCTTTCCAGCGAATGGAAAATGGCGAAGCAAAAAATTTCTCCATCGCCATTCTGCCTTTCTGCATCCGAAATTTATAATGCACATACCGATGCAGTTTTTTATAAAACTTCGGCGCATAAGTATTTCTGAACATCAGCGCGAGTTCATCTGAATCAGTCCAGTTGGTTTTATCACGCAAATCTGCTCGTACTTTTTCGTAGAAGCCTGTGCCAGGTAGCGGATACGAAACAGACACACCAATTTCGTGTGGCTTCAATCTGCGAATCATATCCAGCGTCAGACGAATATCATCTTCCGTTTCTCCAAGATATCCAAACTGTATAAAGAAACAGGGTTGAATGCCATGTGATTTCAATAACTGTGTGGCAGCAGCCACCTGTTCTACCTGAATGCCTTTATCCATCGCATCCAGAATTTTTTGAGATCCACTTTCTGCTCCCATCCAGACCTGTTCACATCCGGCTCTGGCCAATGCTTCCACATATGATTCCTGCAAAAGAAGATCAGCGCGACTTTGAATTTTGAAACGAAAGCGTAATCTTTCCCGCTCTACCAAATCTGCGAACTGTTGCACCCATCCCGGCCTGAGTCCGAAAATGTCATCGCAAAACCAGATATGATCAAAGGATATTAATTGTTGCAATGCTTTCAATTCGCTGATCACATGTTCAGGCGAACGGGAATTATACCGATTGCCATAGATTGGTTTCGCGCACCAGTTGCATTTAAAAGGACATCCGCGCGTTGTACCAATGTTAATTGAAAAATATCCGGTACGTCGTAGCCACATTTGTCTGTAAGGCTCGAGATCCATCAAATCCCAGGCTGGTAAAGGAAGGCTGTCAAGATTCCGCATCACTGGTCTTTTTGGTGTACGCACCATATTTCCATCATGCATCAATGCAAGTCCCGGAATCGAAAGAAAGTCTGCATCTGAATGATTCAATGCCCGAACTACTTCAAGCAATGTTTGTTCTGCTTCGCCAATTAATACAAAATCAGCCCCCGCTTTCAGATATTTTTCAGAATGATCTGTAGAATCCGAGCTTGATACGATGACCACACATCCCCGTTCTTTTGCATAACGAATCATGCAAAACGCGGCTTCGCGCATATTCGTGAGACACATTTTTGTGAGATAATTGAAACCATCATCATAAATCACAAAAATGGAAGGCTTATAGTTGTCAATCACCGAAACAACTTCTTCCGGTCCGTCGGAAAGCTGAATATCATGAACGGCAACTTCGTATCCGTGTTCGCGCATAAGAGCTGCGGCATATAGGGTTCCCAGTGGAGGATATGGTTGTCCCAGCTTCCATTGTTTTGGATCGAAGCGAAGAAAATAAGAATGTGTCAGTAAAAGCCTCGGCATCTGATCAACTATTTACGGGTTTACTGTCCAATGAAGCTTCAATGCGAAAAATATAATTGGTTTCCAAAATGTTCTTCTTCTCCACAAGCTGATTCAGTGCAAATCCATTTTGTGATGCAAAATTTCGAATCATGTTCAGGTCACAACCATCGCTCAACACCATCAGTACCAATGATTCTCTATGAACAAACCCTGACAGGTTGCCAAACAATTCTTCAAAATATTCTCCTTTGCTTCCGCAATACCATGCTCTTTCCGCTTCTGTAGCCGGATCTTTTTTATAGTATGGTGGATTAATCAAAATATAGTCAAAGGTTTGTGCAGGGATATCACGAAACAAATCAGACAACACAACATTCAGCTTTACATCATTGGCCTTTGCGTTCTTTTTAAGAGTTAGAACAGCCATGGTGTTAATATCTGATGCTGTCACATTTGCATTGTTTTTTGCAGCATGAATGCTCAGCAAACCACTTCCGGCACCGAGTTCGAGAACTGATTTGTTTTTTAATTCAAGATTATCAAGATAATTTAGGAGTATGCGGGTACTGAAGAAAAATCCGGGATGAAAAACCTGTGGTGGCACTTCTACTACCATTCCGCGATAAGAATAAGTGCGCGTTTTGGAAAGGTATCTCACCAACAGCGGCTTGTATGCCCTCGTAGCAATATATCGCGCAATTCTTCTCATCAAAATCCTTCAATTTCAGGCTGGCGATATTTCCACAACATTTGCAACGCCTTCAGTTCAAGAGGTTTTTTATACATACGGGTTTTATAACGCGCATATGAAATGGTACGCAACATTTTTCTTTTGA
>Ga0065721_10000012_pt1 | contig 14261 bp, 13 predicted proteins | sample Mesricmetagenome_FD_59108 | JGI IMG/M metagenome (GOLD analysis project Ga0065721, IMG submission 59108) | Mesophilic microbial community from rice straw/compost enrichment Sample: eDNA_1 v2 (version 2) | ecosystem: Engineered > Solid waste > Grass > Composting > Bioreactor | place: USA: Davis... | reverse complement strand
TCCCTTATCCCGAACTCAGGTTAAATAATAAAAGCATGGTTCAATTATTAAATATTTGAGATCATGCTTTTTTCGACCTTTAAATGAAACTTAACAACATGTCGCAACAACTTGTTTTTGAAGATCATTATAAAAAGTTCGGTCTACGTACCTTTTCCCAGGAAAATTTGGAAACTCTTGATCAGAAGCAATTCCATCCCTACATTAAAATTCTTTTTGTTCCTGAAAACTATGAGCTTACCGTAGACTTCGACACCTATAAAACGGATAAACCCACTTTATTTTTTGCCACTTACCAACATTTACACATAAAAAATGCCAGTTCGGATGAAGCTTTCTTAATTTATTACAACAGAGATTTCTACTGTATTCAGATTCATGACAAAGAAGTTGCCTGTGACGGGCTCCTCTTCCACAATATTTTTGAAATTCCAAAAGTGGAACTTGATTCTTCGGAAACAATTCTCATTAAAAATCTATTGACTAGCATAAAAGAAGAACTGGAATGGCAGGAATCTTCCGGCGAAGAAATGATCAGAACTTATTTAAAACAGATCATTATCAGGGCGACAAGAAAATGGAAAAAACAGAATCTTCACACCGATACTTTAAAGATTCCCAATAGTGAAATTGATATTTTCAGAGATTTCAGCAGACTTTTGGAAATCCACTTCAGGGAAAAACACCATGTTTCCGATTACGCAGACCTGCTTCACATGGCTCCCAAAACATTGACACACAAATTCAAAAGTCTGCAGCTGGAATCTCCAAACCAGTTTATTATCAACAGGATATTACTGGAAGCTAAACGGCTATTGCATTATACGGATAAACCTGTTAAAGAAATCGCCTTCGATTTGGGGTATGAAGATCCGGCCTATTTCAACCGGCTTTTTACCAGCAAAGTAGGAACCACTCCTGTAAACTTTAAAAAAAATTACACTTCGGGAAAAAAGTACAATATTTAGTTCTTTTTGTCTATTGATCCGGCTGTTCAACCACCATAAATTTGTATCATCAAAAAAGCAATATATATTAACAATAAAAAAATAACATTATGAGACGTAACGCAACAGCCGTTTGGAACGGTAACATCAAAGAAGGAAACGGACACATCACGACACAAAGCACAACGTTGAACCAGACTCAGTATTCTTTCAACAGCCGTTTTGCAGAAGGTGTAGGAACCAATCCTGAAGAATTATTAGCTGCAGCTCACGCAGGATGCTTTACCATGAAGCTAAGTGCAGAACTTTCTCAGGCAGGTTATATTCCTGAGGAATTAAAAACAACTTCTGTGATCACTNTGGATCCAAGTATCGGAAAAATCACCAAATCAGAATTAANTTTAACNGCAAAAGTTCCGGGAATTTCGGAAGAGGAATTCCAGAAATATGCAAAAATAGCTGAAGAAGGTTGTCCGGTAAGTGCCGCTTTCAATTTTGAGATCACATTGAATGCTACTTTAGCTTAAATAATATTTAGTCTGAGCCAAAACGTTTCAGGCTAAATTTTTAAAATAAAATATACCGATCGGTATATTTTTGTATATTTGTATCACAATTTCAAGTGAAATGTCAAAAGCAGAAAGAACAAAACAACTGATTATTGAGAAAACCGCTCCTTTATTTAACACGAAAGGTTATACTACTACATCTCTTTCGGATATTACTCAGNNAACAGGTTTAACGAANGGCAGCATTTACGGAAACTTTGAAAANAAAGATGAAGTAGCCATTGCAGCCTACAAATACAATTCAGGCTTGCTCAAAAAAAACATGGCTCGTTCATTTGGAGACGAATTTCCCACCACAATCGATAAGCTTCATGCTTTTGTTGCCTTCTACCGAAAAAATTGGCAGACTGTTTTTCTGAACGGAGGATGTCCTTTGATGAATGCCGCAACAGAAGCAGATGATACTTTTCCCGATCTGAAAGACCATGTTAAAAGATCTTTTGAAGAATGGACAAAAAGAATATCAAACGCCATTGTACAGGGTCAAAAGGACAAAGAACTTAATGAAAATGCCAATGCACAGGAATATGCCTCACTTTTTATTATGTTGATAGAAGGTGGAATTCTGCTTTCCAAAACCACAGGTGACGAAAAGTTTCTCAACCTCGCTTTGGACAGAATCCTTCACCTTATAGATCACGAACTTAAAATCATTCCATCATAAATATCGCCCCTATGGAAACAAAAAAAGTAGCAATTGTAGGATACAATAGAACTCCATTTGCAAGAATAAATACAGCTTATGCAGACAAAGACAATCAGGAACTCCTGCTTGCCGCACTGAACGGATTAATAGACCGTTATCATCTCAAAGGGAAACTTTTGGGCGAAGTGGCAGGAGGAGCCGTGATCAAACACATTTCAGAAAGCAACCTCATTCGGGAAACCCTTATGAATACTTCTCTGGATCCCGCAACTCCCGGTTGCGACCTTCAGCAAGCCTGCGATACAGGAATTGAAGCCGCTATTTACATCGGAAATAAAATAGCTCTAGGACAAATAGAAAGCGGCATCGCATGCGGTGTTGAAGCAATGAGTAATGTTCCTTTCGAAACATCACTTAAATTAAGACAAGCTTTATTAAAAGCCAATAAAGAAAAGTCTGCATTCGGGAAACTAAAACAGCTGCTTAGCCCGAAACTGAAAGACTGGATGCCGATTCCTTACAAAGGACAGGAACCCAGAACCGGTCTTGTGATGGGAGAACATACAGAAATCACAGCGAAGTATTATCAGATATCCCGCGAAGATCAGGACGAATTGGCCTTGAAAAGTCACCAAAATATGGCAAAAGCTTATGATGAAGGATTTTTTGATGATATGATCACTCCTGCATTNGGTTTGAAGAAAGATAATAACTTACGTCGCGATACCAGTTTAGAAAAATTGGCTCAGCTAAAACCTGCATTCGATAAACAAAACGGAAGTTTAACCGCAGGAAACTCTACTCCTTTCACTGATGGAGCTTCTGCTGTTTTGTTAGNCAGCGAGGAATGGGCAAAAGCCAACAATCTCCCGGTTTTGGCGTACATTACTTTTTCGGAATTAGCAGCCATTGAATATGTTGAAAATAAACACAACTTACTTTTAGCGCCGGTTTTTGCTGCTGACAAAATGCTTAAAAAAGCAGGGATGAATCTTGAAGATTTTGATTTTTATGAAATTCACGAAGCTTTTGCCGCTCAAACTTTAGCTACACTTAAGATCTGGGAAAATGATGATCTTGCAAAAAAATTCGGGCTCGAGAAAGCTCTTGGAACAATAGATCGCAGCAAACTGAACGTAAAAGGTGGCAGTTTAGCCGTAGCGCATCCTTTTGCAGCGACCGGCGGAAGAATTATCGGGACGATGGCTAAACTTCTTCATCAAAAAGGAAGCGGAAAAGGTTTTATCTCCATTTGTGCAGCAAGAGGACAGGGAATAACAATGATTTTAGAAAAATAATTGATATGGATAGACTAGCACAATTACAAGAATTTATAGGCAGGGAATTTGACCAGTCTCCATCTCCATTTATGAAATGGCTGAACCCTATTGTTGTTTCCGCAGAGGAAGGGCATCTGGAATTCCAATATCAGGTAAGACCGGAATGGCTGAATCCCATGAAGAATCTTCACGGTGGAGTAACTGCTGCTATTGTTGATGATATCATAGGAGCGACCATGTTTTCATTAAATGAAAATTCTTTCATTACTACGATTAATAATGTGATCGATTATTTTTCAACTGCAAAAGAAAATGATATTATTGTAGCTGAAACTAAAATTATAAAAAGACGAAAGCAATTCGTGAATGCTCAATGCGAAATCTGGAATGCAGATAAAACAAGGCTGATTGCAAGAGGAACCTCTAATTTATTTAAAATCAACAATTAAGCATTAAATCAACTTACAATTGTCCCAGACAATCCGTAAAATGATGATGCAAAAATAAACATTCATATATGAAAAGAGTTGTCATAACAGGATTGGGTGCTGTAACGCCTTTAGGAAACAATGTTGAAGAATTCTGGCAAAACAGTATCAATGGCGTAAGCGGAGCCAACCTGATCAAACATTTCGACACAGAAAAATTCAAAGTTCATTTTGCCTGCGAGGTGAAAGATTTTGATCCCAAAATACATTTAACCCACAATGAAATAAAGAGAAGTGATCTTTTCACTCAATATGCCCTTTATTCATCTGCCGAAGCTCTTAAAGATTCCGGTCTGGAACTGGAAAATATGGATCCGTTTGACACAGGTGTGATTTGGGGAACGGGACAAGGCGGAATGTGGACATTCGAAAGTGAGGTTATGGAATTCTCCAAAGGTGACGGAACTCCGCGTTTCAATCCTTTCTTCGTTCCGAAATTCATCGCCAATATGGCATCAGGAATGATCTCAATGAAATATGGACTTCAGGGCATCAATTATACAACGGTTTCAGCTTGTGCCACCGCCAATACGGCTTTAATGGATGCATTCAACTATATTCGTCTTGGTAAAGCAAAAGTAATCATCAGCGGAGGATCGGAAGCGGCTATTACTCCGGCTTCGGTGGGAGGTTTCTCCATTATGAAAGCGATGTCTACCCGAAATGACGATTTCAGTACCGCAAGTCGACCTTATGATGCGGACAGAGACGGCTTCGTTATGGGAGAAGGAGCAGGAGCACTCGTTCTGGAAGAATATGAACATGCCAAAGCCAGAGGAGCTCACATTTATGCAGAGCTGGTTGGAGCTGCAATGACCGCCGATGCTTATCACATGACCGCACCACATCCGGAAGGAGTGGGCGCCATCAAAGCCATGCAATTGGCACTCAGAGAAGCGGAAATTAATCCTGAAGATATTGATTATCTGAATCCTCATGCTACCTCAACTCCTTTGGGAGATCTTATAGAACTGAAAGCAATCAACAATGTATTCAAAGGAAGTAAAAATCTGGACATCAGTGCCACTAAGTCTATGACAGGACATTTATTGGGTGCTGCCGGAGCTGCGGAAGCTATTCTTTCAATAAAAGCAATTCAGACGGGAATTATTCCGCCAACCATTAATGTGGAACATATTGATGAAAACATCCCTAAAGAGGTGAATATTGTTTTTGGAGATGCCAAAGAGAAGGCAATAAACTTTGCATTAAGTAATGCTTTTGGATTTGGTGGACATAATGCAACCCTGATCTTTAAGAAATTAAAATAAATCTTTTAAGCCTATACGCTTTTGAAAACGCTATAGGTCTGATTTACCATAAACAAAAAAGCAGTCGATCGACTGCTTTTCCTTTACATTTTACTTTTTATTAAGCTTTCAACCACTCTGATTTGGAAAGATAATTCTGATCCGGATAATAGATGAAAAGAAGGTTTCTTCCTTTGATCGTATTAATGATCGGCTGTGTAAGATCTCTCGGTACTGCAGGACATCCCCAACTTCTTCCGATCCTTTTGTGTGCTGCTGCAAAGCTTTCACTTACATAATCTGCACCGTGCATTACGATCGCTCTTTTATAAGCTGCATCATTAAATCCTTTATCCATTCCCAACAGTCTTAAAGAATATCCATTATCTCCATGATAAGTAGCATCTGTAATATAAAATCCCAGGCTACTTTGAAGTGAACTTTCCGTATTGGAAAAGTTGGTAGCAAATTCTTCTCCTGTATTTTTCCCGTGAGCTACGAGTGAATTGAACAATACTTTTTTTTCATTCACATCAATGACCCAAAGTCTTTTGGAATTGGAAGACATAGAAAAATCGCAAACTGTCAGTAAGTGCGAATCCTGAGGAAGTAATCCCGCTTTTTTCAAATTTTCGAATCCGGTTAAAGCTTTTGAAAAAACTTCATAGTTCAGTTCGTGATTCGGTTCAAACGCAATTGATCTGTATAGTGCTTCTGATGAAGAACCTTCATTGGCTGTCTTCTCAGATTCCGTGTCGTGTAATAACTCTATCTTCTTTTTTGTGCTGATACTTTCCTTTTTTGAGACCTCCTTTCCTGATGAAAGATAAAACGAAGTCGTGACCAAGTATACAACACCTAATAAACCATATAATCCCCTCATTAATATTATGTTAAATTCAAATAAGCGGAGCAAATTTATAAAAACATAATAACCTGATAGACATAAGCCTAAAAAGTTTAACTCAATTTAAGAAAATTTAACTTCCTGATTCTGTGAATAAAAACCTTAATTTTATTACATATCCGGAGCAAAATCCAGACTCACGGAATTCATGCAATATCTTAATCCTGTAGGTTTCGGACCATCATCAAAAACGTGTCCCAAATGAGAATCGCATCGTTTACAAAGCACTTCTACCCTATCCATTCCGTAAGTAAGATCCCTTTTATAATATACCCCTTCTTTATCCGCTTCAAAGAAACTCGGCCAGCCGCAACTGCTTATAAACTTGGATGAAGAACGGAACAAATGATTTCCGCACACGGCACAGTAATAATCTCCTACCTCATCAAATTCATTGTATTTACCGGTGAATGCTCTTTCGGTGGCTGCTTCTCGGGCTACAGCATAAAGATCCGGCGGAAGGATTTTTCTCCATTCATCATTAGNAATATCAAGTTTTGCAGTATCTGTTTGGGAATAGTATGGATTGTTTTTTGCTTTGTCTTCCATAGAAGTAGTTTTGATGGGTTTATAGTTCTGTGAACATGTTTGCAGAAAAATGAATAATACGACTGAAATCAAAAATTTCGTAACCAAATTTACTAAATTTGAGAATATGAACGACGAAGCCAAAAGAATACAGCTAAGAAAATACAAAGCTTTCGCCACCGGATTATTTCTGCTGATGGCAGCACTTTTTATACTCACTACGTTTTTGCAGAAGACCAATGATTCCCACTGGATCGGTTATGTCCGTGCCTTTTCCGAAGCTGCAATGGTGGGTGCTTTGGCGGACTGGTTTGCCGTAACGGCACTATTCCGTCATCCTCTTGGATTACCTATTCCTCATACGAATCTGATTGAAAGCAGTAAACAGAAACTGGGTAACAATCTGGGAAACTTTGTGGTGACAAATTTCTTATCTCCTCAAAACATCCGTCCTTATATTCAGAAGCTTAAAGTATCTCATTTCGCAGGTGAATGGCTGGGAAAAGAGAAAAACCAGGAAATTTTAATTAAAAATATTTCTGATATCGTTCTGGATATTCTTCATAAGCTGGATGATCCCGCAGTAAGTCATTTCATCAGTAAAAAAATATCGGAAATGACGGATGACATCAAGCTCAATAAGATCATAGGAAACGGAATCCATTATCTTTTGGAAAAAAATGATCATCAGAAAATGATCACCAATCTTTCCAGACAGATCAAAATATATGTTCTTGAAAATGATGCGATGATCCAAAACAGGGTAAGAGAAGGAAGCTACTCTTTTATCCCCAAATTTGTAGATAATAAGATCGCCGAAAAGATCGCCGCCGGACTTTCAGACTTTTTCAGGGAGATAGAAGAAGATCCTGAACATGAGATCAGAGCTTTAATCACTCAAAAAATCCTTGATTTCTCCGTTGATCTTCAGGAAGATCCTCATTGGAATGATGAATTTAAAAACATCAAAAATGATTTATTAAAGAACAACAAGCTGGACGAATATTCACAGGATATCTGGATTTCCATCAAAAAAACTTTAACNAACGAACTTCAGGAAGAGCAATCGGCATTGAAAAACTATATCCTTAAGAACCTCAACCAATTTTCCCAAAACCTGAAAAATGATGAGGGTCTTCAGCACAAAATCGATCATTGGGTGAGAGTTACTGCGTATAAATACATTCTTAAAAACACCCATCAATTCGGAAGCCTTATTAGTTCCACCGTAGGAAACTGGCAAGGTAAAGAACTAAGTGAAAAACTGGAACTCGAAGTGGGAAAAGACCTCCAGTTCATTCGTGTGAACGGAACTTTAGTCGGCGGACTGGTCGGACTGATCATTTATACCATTTCGCATTTTTTCATTTGATGCTACAAAACTAAAAACCACCATGAACAAAATCTTTACTTTCTTCTTTTTATTGTTTTCCCATTTTTTTCTCAGCCAGAAAGTTGAATTGAAAAGCATTACGGATTCTTCACAAGTCTTTAAAGGGGAAATTGCAGGATTGGGCATCACTTTACAACTGCATTACAAAGGCATTGTAGATTGCAACCAATATCAGCATTTTGTTGAAGGTTGGTATTATTACGATAAGTATAAGAAAAAGATTCCTTTGGCTGGTATTTATGATTATGGGAATTTATATCTCTATAATTTCGGCAACAGACAGAAGCAGAGTTTTAAAAATTTGCAGAAGAATATTACTTCCTTCCATTGGATTAAAAAGGCGGACAGTATTGCGCGAACAATGAAGCCAACAGAAATTCTTGAGTTTAAAGAATCTCAATTGGACAAAGAAATCCCGGGAAATTTATATCTGAAAAATAAAACACACCAAGCGAAACTGCTTACAAAAAACAATATGATCTACCGTTATAATGATTATTTAATCCTTCCCAATAATAAAAAGATCAACACCTATGACATTATAGATCATTTCGGTGGAAATGAATTGATTTCTTACAAATCCGATAAAGGCGGAAACAGGGNTCTCCTNTANTTTGAACGTCCTTCAAACTTTAATTTTTGTGGAATGTGCGGAGCCAGTGATGGTGAAAAAGGATATCGCGTTTTATACTTTACCAATGACTGGAATTATAAAAAGTATGAAGAATACCTTACGGAAAGCTGTTTAGCCAATATTTATGACACAAAACAAGCGAAAATCAAAGACAGCATCATAAAATTCAGCATCAAAAGAACTTCAACTTCTCCGGCTNATACATTGACTGTAGATTTAAAGAATGCTTCNGTAATGAAATCTAAATAATTTAAGCCCAANCTTATNTTCNTTCAAGTATCTGAAACCAGCATCGGGAAATTCAAATTCAGATTAAAATAAAAAAGAGAGCCCAATACGACTCTCTTTAAGTTTTCTATGATCTCGGCAANCGGCTTGCTCTTTTTAAAATCTCTTTATTGATCTCATTGATCAGTTCCGGACCTTCATAAATAAANCCTGTGTACAACTGAATNAGACTTGCTCCTGCATCCAGCTTTTCGATAGCATCTTTGGCAGAGTGAATNCCTCCTACACCAATGATCGGGAATGCTCTGTTGCTTTTATCTGAGAGATATTTGATCATTTTTGTACTTCTTTCACGAATCGGTTTCCCGCTTAAACCTCCGTTTCCGATCTGTTCCAGAATTTCAGGGGAAGTTTTCAGCCCTTCCCGGTTTACTGAAGTATTGGAAACAATGACACCATCTATTTTTGTCTCCGCAACAAGTTCAACAATTTCATCAAGCTGGTTGTTATTCAGATCCGGTGCAATTTTCAGTAAAATAGGCTTTTGTACCGCTTTTGACTGGTTGATTTTCTTCACTTCCGTAATAAGTTCACGAAGGTATTCCACATCTTCAAGCTTAGCATGACTTCCGACATTCGGGCAGCTTACATTTAAAACAAAATAATCTACATAAGGATGAAGCCCTTCAAAACATTCCAGATAATCCTGGGTATAATTTTCCGGTGCCGTATTCGTATTTTTNCCGATNTTCCCGCCGATGATTATTTTCCCTTTNTTNCCTTTCAGNTTTTCGATCGCTGCTTCAAGACCATCATTATTGAAACCCATCCGGTTGATGATTCCGCCATCTTCTATCAAACGGAACAATCTTTTCTTAGGATTTCCGACCTGTGCTTTAGGAGTTACTGTTCCAATTTCCACAAATCCGAAACCCAGGTCTCCCAACTCATTGAACAAAACCGCATTTTTATCGAAACCGGCAGCCAATCCTACGGGATTTTTAAATTTCAGTCCAAAAACTTCTCTCTCAAGACGTTTATCCTCAATAGGTTTTGGGAAAAATAATTTAGTGATAAATCCAAAATTCTTAAGCATTGAAAAAGTAAAGTGGTGAACTTCTTCAGGATCGAATTTGAAAAGGATCGGGCGAATAAGCGATTTGTACATTGAAAAAAAGTTTTACAAAAATACTTATTTTAAAATAAATGCTTCATTAACGTATGATATTTTCTGAAAAAAGATTTCTTAACGCAAAGATTCATTTTTCAAAAACATATTATTTAAGTTGGCAAAGATTTAATCAACAAGTTGATTTGATGAAGCTGCATCTTCAAATTTTGTGAAGTAACTTTTGTTTTAAAATAGAGTCCAGCGGTTAAGAATATGAACTCAGATCCAGATTCAAAATATTTCCTACCCGTTTAAACTCTTCATCTATTGTTGCATTTACCGTAATTCTCTCATGAGAAACCGGATGATTGAAAATCAANTGATGAGCATGAAGCGTCATTTTGTTGATCCCNAATGTTTGAAGCCACAACTTATTCTGTTTATTGCATCCATGTTTCCGNCAACCTAAAATCGGATGCAAAATATGTTTGAAATGNTTCCTNANCTGATGNAANCTCCCCGTTTCCGGAATAGCTTCCACCAGACAATATCTCGACGTCTGATGCTTTAAAAAAGGCAAATCTATTTCCGATGTCTGTAAACGACGATAATAAGTNANGGCNTTTTGCTTGACCTCATTTTCATTAATTAAATCGTAATNGATGGTTTCCTCGTCTTTTGTCCAACCCCGAAGAATGGCGATGTATTTCTTTTCAACTTCCCTTGAAGCAAACTGATCACTCATCGCTCTCAAGGTTTCTTTATCTAAAGTGAACAGCAAAACTCCCGAAGTTTTCCGGTCTAAACGATGAATAGGATAAACCTTTTGCCCAATCTGATTTCTCAACTCCCGAATTGCATAAGTATCGGCTTCTCCTGAATAAAAGGATTTGTGAACCAATAATCCGCTCGGTTTATTGATGGCAATAAGATGCTCGTCACGATAAAGAATTTCTAACATGAGGCAAAAGTAGAGATTTTGAATCTATTCGAGACAAGCTTCATTCTACACTTTAAAATATGCTCTTCAACCTTACGGAATGTAGGATAAAAACCTCCCGGGTTTGCGAAACCCGGGAGGTTTGAAACTGGCTTAAGCAGGTATTTACAATAATCGTAGTTAAACAATATATTCCAAAATATTAAGTTGTGAAAGCAACTTCCAAACTCATAATCTCCATATATATAAAAACTTCCATCTTCCAGTCCTAACTTCCCGCTTTTTCACTATTTTTGCAAATTCAGACGTAAAAATTATGGCAAAGCAAGAAGATGTTTTCAAGAAAGTGATTTCTCACGCGAAGGAATATGGTTTTATTTTCCCTTCCAGTGAGATCTATGACGGTTTATCCGCTGTTTATGATTATGGACAGAACGGTGCCGAACTTAAAAATAATATCAAACAATACTGGTGGAAAGCTATGGTACAGCTTAACGAAAATATTGTGGGTATTGATTCGGCGATCCTTATGCATCCTACGACATGGAAAGCTTCCGGTCACGTAGACGCTTTCAATGATCCTCTTATTGATAATAAAGATTCTAAAAAACGTTTCAGAGCAGATGTTTTAGTGGAAGACTACTGCGCTAAAATTGAAGATAAGGAAAATAAAGAAATTGAAAAGGCTGCCAAAAGATTTGGTGAGGCATTCGATAAAGCTCAATTTGAAGCCACCAATCCTAAAATTTTGGAATACCGCGCAAAAAGAGCTGCAATTCTTGCAAGATTGGCCAAATCGTTAGAAAATGGAGACCTTGCCGATGTAAAAGCTTTAATTGAAGAGCTTGAAATTGCTGATCCTGATACCGGTTCTAAAAACTGGACGGATGTAAGACAGTTCAACCTGATGTTCGGAACGAAATTAGGAGCTTCTGCGGACAGCGCAATGGATCTTTATTTAAGACCGGAAACTGCACAGGGTATTTTCGTGAACTTTCTGAATGTTCAGAAAACTTCCCGTCACAAACTTCCTTTCGGTATTGCACAGATCGGAAAGGCGTTCAGAAATGAGATCGTTGCAAGACAGTTCATCTTCAGAATGCGTGAATTCGAGCAAATGGAAATGCAGTTCTTCGTAGCTCCGGGAACAGAACTTGAGTTCTATGAAAAATGGAAGCAAACACGTTTAAACTGGCATTTGGCTTTAGGTTTAGGTGATGAAAATTACAGATTCCACGATCATGAAAAACTGGCCCATTACGCAAATGCTGCTGCTGATATCGAGTTCAACTTCCCATTCGGATTTAAAGAATTGGAAGGTATCCACTCCAGAACGGATTTCGATTTGAAAGCTCATGAAGAGTTCTCCGGAAGAAAACTACAGTTCTTCGATCCGGAAAGAAACGAAAACTATGTTCCGTATGTAGTGGAAACGTCTGTAGGTTTAGACAGATTATTCCTGGCGTTATTCTCTCATTGCTTGAGAGATGAAGTGCTTGAAGACGGTTCAGAAAGAACGGTTTTATCTCTTCCTCCTGCTTTGGCTCCGGTAAAAGCCGCTATTCTTCCGTTGATGAAAAAAGACGGTTTAGGAGAATATGCAGAGAAGATCTTCAACGACCTGAAATATGATTTCAACCTGATCTACGAAGAAAAAGACAGCATCGGTAAACGTTATAGAAGACAGGATGCCATCGGTACTCCTTACTGTATCACGATCGATCATGATTCNTTGAATGATAATACGGTAACTCTTAGAGACAGAGANACCATGACTCAGGAAAGAGTTCCAGTTTCCGAACTGAGAAGGATCATTGATGAGAAAACCAATTTNAGAAATTTACTTTCAAAAATATAGCATNAAGGCCTTGAGAAATCAAGGCTTTTTTATTTGAAAAACGGTTCAAAACTTCCTGTACAAAAAAACCTTTCGCATTGAAAATCAAACACTAAATACAATTTTACAAAAACACACTTCCAGTATTATTGAAATATCCTTTTAATTCTTATTTTTAGGCTCAAAATTTAACCATGAAGAAAACACTTTTACTGGCTTTCGGCTTAGTTTATACCTTAAACTTTTCCCAGACTCAGGATCTTGCAGCATTGGCTTCCGGACAACACGTGGGAATGAATGCATTGTTTGATGATAAAGACAATCTGTACGGCTACATTTCTTTGTATTCTTACGGAAAGACCGGACCAAAATCACAGAAATTTGAATATGTAATTCTGGATAAAAACCTTAATCCGGTAGCGAATAATGAATTTGAAGCCGGACTTCTTGTTTCCAGCTATATGGGNTATATAGATTTCAAAGGGCAGATTATTTTACGTCCGTCTGATTTCAATTTTTCACAGGTTTTTGCTAAAGATGCAGCTACTCCTGTTTCTATGGTAATCGATCCTAAAACCAATAAGATATCTCCAAAAGTCTATTACGATTATCAGAACGGTACGTTCACAGAAGTTACCCAGCCAAAAACATGGAAGGCGGAAAGAAAGGAAAACAGAGCGGAGAAAAAAGAGAAAGGTTATAATTATGTTTCCGCTGTAGGTGAAGTTAAGGAAGGAGGATTCATTGCCGTTGAATATCACGATTACGGAAAATATGTGAATCACAACAGCATCATAAGATTTGATGAAAACAAAAAAGAANTGTGGAGGTACAGTTATAATACCAACGGTACTAAAAAGGTATTTTCAGATTTCTCCATCCTTGAGAAAGACGAGAAAAACATCTACGGAATTCTGAGAAAGGTAAATAATGATGAGAAAACATTCTCTCTCCTTGTTCTTGATATGAAAACAGGAAAAGAAATCACGAATAAGCCCCTTACTGGTCTTTCTCCTGAAACTTTACAATCTATAGAGAGCATGTATTCTGCGGGAAGTCGCCTGGATAACGACAAAAATTTTGATGATAAGCTTGTCCTGTTAGGGAGAAACTACGAGAAAGGAGATAAAGGTTTTGCCCGTTTTTTACTGGATAAAAACAATTACAATGTAGACCTGAGAACACTGAATTACAAGCCCGACTTATCCAATTACATTCCTAAGTTAAGTGCAGACGGCGGTGTGGAAAACGGATATTATCTTCAGGTGAAAGATGTTTATTTTATGAGTGACGGAAGCGTAGGTATTCTTTCCGAAAAATTCAAACCTGCCGGACAATACAATGCTCCTAAAACCACCGACATGGTGTACNTNAGTACTGACAAAGATTTTAAAACCAAAGAAGTACAGATCTTTGAAAAAGAAAAATCGAAATGGGTAAACAATGATTATCTTTTCTCACAATACCTCAATGGGGGAAAAGATGTAGTTTTCTTCTTCCGTG
>Ga0065721_10051557_pt1 | contig 14265 bp, 8 predicted proteins | sample Mesricmetagenome_FD_59108 | JGI IMG/M metagenome (GOLD analysis project Ga0065721, IMG submission 59108) | Mesophilic microbial community from rice straw/compost enrichment Sample: eDNA_1 v2 (version 2) | ecosystem: Engineered > Solid waste > Grass > Composting > Bioreactor | place: USA: Davis... | reverse complement strand
GGCGTGTCGAGCCGCTACGATCTGGACCGGCTCGACCTGACGGTCGCCAGCACGATCAATACCGAGGCGCAGCGCCAGATCACCGCCACGCTGATGAAGCTGCGCGACAAGGAAGGCGCGCGCGAGCTCGGCCTCTACGGCCACAACATGCTGCGCGATCATGACGATCCGTCGAAGCTGGCGGCCAGCTTCACGCTGTTCGAGCGGGTCGGCAATGCCAGCTATCTGCGCGTGCAGGCCGACAATATCGACCAGCCGTTCGACCTGAACAGCGGCGCGCGGCTCAATCTCGGCTCGACCGCCAAGCTGCGCACGCTGGTCACCTACCTCGAGATCCTTGCCGAACTGCACGACCGCTACGCCGGCATGACGCGCGCCGAGCTGCAGCGCGTCCCGGTCTCGCCGCAGGATGGGCTGACGCGCTGGACGATCGACTGGCTGCTGAAGAACCCCAACGGCAATCGCCGCGCGATGCTCGAGGCCGCGCTCGAACGCAAGTACGCCGGCGGCGCCGGCGAGGCCTTCTTCACCGGCGGCGGGCTGCAGACCTTCACCAACTTCGAGCGCTCGGCCAGCGTGGAAAGCCTGACGGTGCGCCGGGCCTTCCAGCACTCGGTCAACCTGGTGTTCATCCGCATGATGCGTGACATCGTCCGCTACGAAGTCCACCGCGCGCACCCCGATGCCAGCGAGCTGCTGGCCGACCGCGATGCGCCCGGCCGGCGCAAATGGCTGGAGCGCTTCGCCGACGAGGAAGGCAGCCAGTACCTGACCGGCTTCTATCGCAAATACAACGCGCTCGACAAGAACGGCCGCATCGCGCTGCTGCTGCAGCGTGTGAAGCCCATCGCGGTGCGCGTGGCGGTGGCCTTGCGCAGCGCCGATCCGACCATGGACGAGGCCACTTTCGCACGGCATCTGCGCGCCAAGCTCGGCACCAAGCTCGACGACGAGGATGTGTTCAAGCTCTACGACAAGTACGGCAAGGACAAATTCTCGCTGAACGACCGCGGCTACCTGTCGCGCATCCATCCGCTCGAACTGTGGTTGATCGACTATCTGGACGACCATTCCGAGGCGGACCTGAAACAGGTGCTGGAGGCCAGCGCCGACGTTCGCCAGGAGGTCTACACCTGGCTGTTCCGCACGCGCAGCAAGGCGGGGCAGGACAACCGCATCCGCATCCTGCTCGAGCGCGATGCCTTCGAGCGGATCGGCGAGCGCTGGCGCCGGCTGGGCTATCCCTTCGATACGCTGACGCCTTCCTATGGCAGCGCGGTCGGCGCCTCCGGCGATCGTCCCGCCGCGCTGTCGGAGCTGGCGGGCATCCTGCTCAGCGGCGGCCTGCAGCCGTACACCGAGACCGTGCGCTGGCTCGACTTCGCCGCCGGCACACCGTACGAAACCCGCTTCGTGCTGCGGCCCGGGCAGCGCAAGCGCCTGCTGCCCGAGGATGTCGCGGAACTCGCGCGGCGCTCGCTGCTGGACGTGGTCGAGGGCGGCACCGCGCGCTCGGCACAGGGCGCCTTTCCGGCCGATCGCGGCATGGCGCTCGGCGGCAAGACCGGCACCGGCGATCATCGGCACATGGTGTTCGGCCGCGGGGGCTACGTGATCGCATCGCGCGCCGTCAGCCGCTCGGCCACCTTCGTCTTCACCATCGGCGAGCGCTACTTCGGCACCGTCACGTTGCATGTGCGCGGCCCGCATGCGGCGCGCTACAGCTTCACCAGCGCCTTGTCGGTCAGGCTGCTGCGCGGGCTGGCACCGACCATCGTGGCGATGGACCCGCAGGCCGGACCGGCGACGCTCGCCTGCACCGGCGGTTGAACGAGCCCGAGCCCGCTGTCGCCATGGCGCGGACCTTCCGCGCGCGTGGTTGACGCCATCTGTTCGCTGCCCCACCAATCCCCCGCCGCGCCGCGCCCGAAACGTCGCGCCGCGACTTTGCCCGCACCGTCCCTGCGCTTACCATGCAAGCAAACGACGAGCATCGGCAACCGCCGATACGCAGGCAGAAAATACGTCGCCGAGGAACGGGGGGCACCTTTGAGCAGCTACATCGAAGACTACTGCGCGCGCATCCGGCAAGGCGGCGCCAACGCCGTGATGGCGCATCCGGTCGTGGTGGACAGCGACGGCACCTACGTGATGAGCTACGTGCCGTTCGAACACGTCAACGCCACCGCCCGGCTGGTGCTGGTCAGCACGACGCCCGGACACATGCATGTGCGGCTCGCCGCCGAACTGACCGAGGCCCTGCTGCGCGCGCATGCGCCGGGCCGCATCGTCCAGCTGGAAAACAAGCGCCAGATCGAGTTGGGCGGGCCGCTGGTGCGGCCAAACCTGATCCGCATGCTCGATCATTTCGGCATCCCGGCACTGGTCGGCGCCGAACGGGCGACCGCCCTGTGGGAGGACAGCTTTCACCTGCTGCAGCCGCTGGCCTTGCTGCCGCAGGCGACCATGCGCCGTGGGCTGGCCTTCGATGGCACGCTGGAAGCGCTGCTGGCCATACCGATGCTGCGCCGCGCGTTCGAGACGCAGTTTGTCGAACGGCTGACAAGGGTCCGCGACGGTGCCCTCTATCTGGCGCTGGGCCGCACCGCGTGGGCGGGCCTGTGCCACGCGGCCGACAAGGGCGTGATCGGTGCCGGCCAGCTGCTGGGCATGATGCCGGTGCCCGCGCGCGCGGGCAGCATGGTGCGCTACTTCCTTGGCGAGATCAGTGCGGCGAAGCTGTCGCCCAGAGACCCGGTCAGGCACCGCACCGCCTGGCTGGACGCGGCGCGGCGCGAATTGATCGAGAACGTGCGCCGCCACCGGCAGGCGCAGAGCGGCGCGGCGACGGGGGTCACCACTGCGGCCGCGTAGGTCGGCGCATAGGTCGGCGCATAGGTGTGAGCGTACGCCGTCGCCCCGCCGACGGCCGATGACGATTGCCTGCGCTACAGCGTCTGCGCGCCGCTGACCGGCCGCAATTGCTGCGCGGCCTGCGCGGCCAGCTCGAAGGAATGCAGCCGCGCCTGATGATCGTAGATCTGCGCGGTCAGCATCAGCTCGTCCGGACGCAGATCGTCGACGAAGCGCTGCATGCCCTCGCGCACCGTATCGAGGTTGCCGACCACCGAACAGGACAGCGAACGGCGGATATGGGCGGCCTCAGTCTCGTTCCACATCGATTCGATATCGTCGACCGGCGGACGGATGCGCCCCGGCGTGCCGCGCACCAGCGCCAGGAACTGCTGCTGCAGCGAGCTGAACAGCCGGGTCGCCTCGGCATCGGTATCGGCGGCGAACACGTTCAGGCCCAGCATCACGTAGGGCCGGGACAGCGCCTCCGAAGGCCGGAAGGTCTGCCGATACAGATCCACCGCCTGGCGCATGAAGCCGGGCGCGAAATGCGAGGCGAAGGCGAACGGCAGCCCCATCGATGCGGCCAGCTGCGCGCTGAACAGGCTGGAGCCCAGCAGCCACAGCGGCACCTTCAGGCCCGCGCCCGGTACCGCGCGCAGCCGCTGGCCGGGCCGCGGCTCGTCGAAATAGGCCTGCAGCTCCTCGACGTCCTGCGGGAAGGTGTCGGCCGTGTCGTGGGTCGCGCTGCGGCGCAGCGCGCGCGCCGTCAGCTGGTCGGTGCCGGGCGCGCGGCCCAGTCCCAGGTCGATACGGCCCGGAAACAGCGAGGCCAGCGTGCCGAACTGCTCGGCGACCACCAGCGGCGAATGGTTGGGCAGCATGATGCCGCCCGAGCCGACGCGGATGGTCGAGGTTCCGTTGGCGACGTAGCCGATCAGCACCGCCGTGGCGGCGCTCGCAATGCCAGGCATGTTGTGGTGCTCGGCCAGCCAGAAGCGGCGATAGCCCCAGCGCTCGGCATGCTGCGCGAGGTCCAGCGAATTGCGCATCGATTGGGCGGCGTCGCTTCCCTCGGGAATCGGCGAAAGATCGAGCAGGGAGTAGGCAGTGGTGGGAGCGGTCATGCGGGAAGGATGCGGGAAGGCGAAGCGGGAACGGTTTTTTGGCCGGGCGTGGCGCGATCGATGGCCGACCGGCACATCGACGCATCGGCACGCCGCGGCGCCGCCAGGCGTTTGCCGTGGACGGCGATCGAGTTGGAACGGCAACTATAGCCGTTCTCTTCCCGCGTTGTCGGAAGGGTCTCCCGGCGCCAGACAGTCCGCATCGGGCTCGCTAGACCGCCAGCACACGTTCCCCTTGCAGCTGCTTCCAGGCATCGATGCCGCCCAGCAGCGCCCACGTATTGGCATAGCCGGCCGCGCGCAGCCGCTCGGCCAGCATGGCGGCGGACAGTTCGTTGGGGCAGGCGCAATAGATCACGATCTCGACGGCCGGGGGATGTTCGGCGAGTACGTCCAGCGGCGCCTCCGGGTCCACCGCCAGAGCGCCGGGGATGCGCTCGAGCGCCGCGCTGCCCGGCGCGCGCACGTCCAGCACCAGCGGCAGGCGGCCGTCCTGGCGCCGCGCCTCCAGTTCGACGACGCTCATGCGCGGAATCAGCCGGGTGCGGCGCAGCAGCCGGACCCGCTTCCACCAGCGCCAGACGATGAACAGCGCGAGCGCAAGCAGCGCCAGCATAAGCGCCAGGTGGCCATAGGTGCCGAAGGCGTCCAGCACGGCATCGATCGCATCGCTGAACGCCGCGCCGATCATCAGCGCCCCGCCGGCCCAGACCACGGCACCGATCGCGTCGTAGAACAGGAAGACCGTGAACGGCGTGGCCGTCATGCCCGCCATCGCCGTCGACAGCGCGCCCGCGCCCGGCAACAGCTTGGAGAAGATCAGCGAACGGGGCCCCAGACGCAGATACAGCGACTGCGTTTGCCGGATACAGCTGTCCTGCGACAGCGATACCTTGCAGATGGTGCGCAGCATCGGCTGGCCCAGGCGCCGGCCCGCGAGGTACCACAGCGAATCGGCGATCAGGCAGGCCACCACGACGGCGCCCAGCACCGCGCCGATCGACGGTCCGGTCTCGCGCATGCCCAGCGCCCCGGCAACCAGCAACAAAGGATAGGCGGGCACCGGCAGCCCGGCCTGCTCGATGAGCACGTTCAGAAATACCAGCGTCAGTCCGTGCTGTTCCAGCAGGACCTGCAATTCGCCCACGGCGGTCTCCCGGTGAATGATCGATGGCGCGATGATTCGCGATATGGGCGAAGTTTGCCAGCACTGCGGCCACCGCGGCCGGTCCCGGGCTGGACGATCGTTTCAAAAACTCTGAATGTCCGGTGCGCCGGACTGCTCGCCCTGCGCCCAAAGGCGTGGCAAGATGGCGCCGAAGCGGCTCGGACCCGCCGGCCGCTCGAAACTGGGAGATGCGTATGCTGTCATTCCTCGGTACGGTGATCGTCGGCCTGATCGTCGGGCTGATCGCCAGGGCCATCAAGCCTGGCGACGACAAGATGGGTTGGATCTTGACCATATTGCTTGGCATAGGCGGTTCGCTGATCGCCGGATATGTCGGCCAGGCGCTCGGCTGGTATCGCCCCGGGGAGCCGGCCGGCTGGATCGCCTCGGTGATCGGCGCGATCGTGCTGCTGGTGATCTACGGGCTGGTACGGCGCAGAGCCTGACGCCTGCCCAGGGGGCGGGGCCATTGGCGGCCTCGCCCATCGTTATTTGGCGCCGGGTCCCGCTTCCGCCCCGCGCCCATCCACTCGGCACCCGGCGGCTTGCACGCCGGCCCGCCAACCGCAGTTCGCTGCGTTCGCACAACAGTGCCGGCGCCCTTTGTTGCGAAAGATTGAACTGCCGACACATTTCCGTAAGAAATCGCGCTGAACCGTGCGTAGGCTGGCGTTCCCCCAAGCCCGCCACCGTTCCCGCCCACTCCCCTTGCGGCGGACGGCGAGCCAGTCCCGACGGAGGACGCCGCCATGCAGCGCAACCCATTCGAGCCCTTCCCCGACGACGCCAATGCCAGCGGGAATCCGGCGCGGCCGGCCACCGCTTCTCCGTCCGCATCGCCGTATTCTCGAACCCCTCCGTCAAGCTCCGCAAACAGTGCACTCCCCGCCGTCCATGCCGCCATCCGAAGCGGCAAGGTGGCGCTCGTCCGACAGGCCCTCGCGGCCGCGCCGGACGCGCTGCAGACCTGCGATGGGCAGGGCGATCCGCCCCTGCACTACGCGGTCCGTTCGGCAGCGCCGGTCGCTCTGCTGGCATGCCTGCTGGAACATGGCGCTCGTCTCGATGCGCGCAATATGCGCGGGGAAACGGCCATGCATATCGCCTTCAGCCAGCAACACACCGATCCGGCCTGGTTGGCGTGGTTGCTCGGCCATGCCGGTCGCAAGGGCGACACCGGCGCCTGGCTCGCCGCCTTCGTACCCGATGCCGATGGTCGCTATGCCTATGAATATGGGCTGGGGGCACAGCGTCAGCCGAGGCCCGGCATGGAACCGATCATGGCGGGGCTGCAACGGCAGGATGGTTGGTACCGAGCCTATCTCGCCAACATGGCCAGGGCAGTGTCCTCGGCGGACCTCGCCGAGCTGGCGACGCTGCTGTCATGCGAGATGCCGCTGGATCTTGCCGTTCAGCGCGGCAAGACAGCGCTGATGGTCGCCGCCGAACTGGGCCACGAGGCCGTCGTCGACATGCTGCTGGCCCACGCCGACGAGCACGGCATGCGCCAGCTGAATCTGGGTGCGGCAGACAGCGGCGATACCGCGTTGATGCTGGCTGCCTTTCACGGACATGTTGCCGTCGTGGAGCGCCTGCTCGCCGCCTCGGCGGCTACCGAGGTGCCAAGCCAGTGCGGCGACACTGCCCTGATGGCGGCCGCCATCGCCGGCCACGACGGTATTGTCGAGAGACTGCTGGATGCCGGTGCCATTGTCGATACCCGCAATGCGCTGGGCCGGACGGCGTTGATGTTCGCCGCCGTGGCCGGACACCGGGGCACCGTGGAGGTCTTGTTGCGCCACGGCGCCGCGGTCGATGCCAAGGATGGCGAAGGGCGAACCGCACTGGCTTTCGCCGCCCTCCACTCGGCAACGCTGTATGCCGGGGCGTCGTTACAGGACCGCGTCACGGCAATCCATGTCGATGCCATGGGTTCGTTTGCCGCCTTGACTCGTTCCGGCACACCGCAGGGCGCAAACGAGCGGCGTGACGTCGCTGCCGGCCTCGGTCCCGCCAGACACCGCGACACCGCCCGGACGTTGCTTCACCACGGCGCCGCAGTCGATTCGAGGGATATTCGCGGCGCCACTGCCTTGATGCATGCCGCCGCCAACGGCCATATCGAAATTCTGGCTGTGCTGCTCGGTGCAGGAGCCGACTGGGACCTGCGGGACAATTCCGGACGAACCGCTCTGACTTACGCTACCGCAGCCGGACACGTCCATGCCGCCCGCATGCTGAAATCCTGTCAGGGCTGAATACCGTGGGCGCGGTGTGCGGATCGGCGCGTCAGCCTGCTCCTACAGTCGCTCCACCGGCCGGTACGCGACCTCGCCAACGCCGATCTTCTTCCAGAAGGGTTCGGGCAACCTCTCCCGCAGGAACGCCAACGCCCCTGACCGGCGTTCATACTCCTGTCGCATCGCCGTCTTTCCTTCGATGAACTCCTGAAACAGTTGCCGCAACGGTTTCAGCATGGCCTCGTCGCTACGCAGCGCCATCCCTTCCATGGCTGCCTTCAGCGCGTCGGTCTGCGCCTGCGATGCGAAACAGCGCAGCTTCTGCGAGATCTCCTCGCGGTCCTTCGCGTAGGTAGAGTCCAGCCGGACCGATGAACGCAGCCTGATCGCTTCGAGCAGGTTCGCATCCATCCCAAGCGACACGAGTGCTTCCGTCAGCGCACATCTGGTCACCGGGCGATCACCGTCAAGGAGCGCGTTCAGCATCGCCTCAATGGCCACAAATCGGTTGCTCCGCATTTCTTCGATCGTAGGTTGCCGCCGCTCTTGCAGAATGCGCTGCGCCATGGCCATCAATTCGACATCGCGATTCGCTGCGCGGCCTGCATCCTTGCGATCATTGACGAAGCGCAGGACACCCGAGGTGAGCCAAAAGACCCCGGCAGCGAGAGCGATGGCGAGCATTGCGATGGCGAATATGCCTCCGGTGCCGGTCGCCGCCAGGACAACGAAACCAACCCCTATTGCGATCGATGTCGCACCGTAGCCGATACGAAATTTCGCGCGAGAGATCTTCTTGAGTTCATCCGTCTCGATCGCCTGAAACGCCTTCTCCTGATGATGCAGCACGATCCCGATCAGCTCCTTCGCGCTCGCGGCGTCTTCAGCTTGCTCGGATGCTGATACGGCAGCGCCTGCAATATGAGATTGCCGGACAGCAGCAGATTCCGTCCGGGCGGCCTGGTCAGTCAACCATTGCCGATGATGATCCGCCGCCTCCGAGACCAGCCGCTCTGCGCCATTGGCGGTCCGCAGCTCGGGCCTGCGGCTACGAGCCGCTTCAAGATCCAGCAGCCGTCGCTCCGACTGATACAAGCCGACCACGGCGGCACCGATGTGGAATGCGCCCATCGCAATGCTGAAGGCACCACTGGCGACACTGTTTGCCGCAACATCGACGCCTTGCACACCGAGCTTTACCGCGGCATCCGCCGCATTGCACGCGGCTCCGCCCAGTTGTACGACGCTGTCCCGCGCAGCGGCGACGCCCATGGCATGGAGATTGTCGGTCGCTTCGGCGAGCTGATTGGCGGCCTGCTCATAGCGGACGTAGTGCTCGAAATCCGCGGCCAGATCGAGCGCCAGTTTCTCGAGTTTTTCTTCCACACCCTTCAGGTCGGCCCGGGTTCTCTGAAGGTTCAACGGCGATGCGGACAGATCCCGTTGCCAATCCGGCAGCAACTTCGCTTCCGCGTCGCACGGCCAGGTATTGAGCAACGTGGAGAGCGCCAGTCTCTCACCAAGCAAGCTGGCAATTTCCGGGCTGCCATTCACGAAACGGTCCCGCCCAGCGGCATGCTTGCGCAGCGCCTGGTCCAGTTCCGACTTCTTCCGCCCTGCCTTCCATACGAGGTGAGCAGTACCGATGGCCTCCATCACTGCAAACGTGCTGCCGACCAGGGCACCTTCATTCGCTGCAGGCAGATACGAAGTGGCCGAGAACGTCCTCAGTTCGTCCGTGGACGACACGGCGATGTGCATCCCCTCGCGTCCTACCGTTACCGCGCTCCATAGGCCGTAGGTAACTTCATTGAGCAGATGCCATCCCTTTGTCTCCGAGAGCTTCGCGTGAGAGAGGTACGGGGGAGGCCATGTGGGGACTTGAGAGGACCGGACAGGTTCGCGAGGAGGGACGGGCCTCACGTTTCGGTTGTTAGTCGACTTCTCAGCGATTCTGCTACCCAGCTCGTCAATGACGATTAGCGGATTCAGAGACTCATCTTTGAGCAGGTTCAATGCATTGGGACCCCGATCGATATCCAAGTCTGGTTGGAACGATGGTGCGATGCCATGGCCGGATGAACCTATATCGTCGAGGAGCGGGTCGCCCCGGGGGCTTGTATTTGACCGCCCGGTTTCCGAGTCGGGCAACTTATTGTCATTCGATTGAGTACTCGGGCGAAACCCATCAATTCGCATCGTCTCCTCCGGGCTATTGCTATTCTTTGCGATCCACGCAACGGGGCGTTGCTACATGATGTGGGATGGCAAGCGATCGATTTTTGGTATGGGGCGATCCATGATGCTGCTGTATGCGCGCCATGGATCCGGCGGCTTCACTGTGCCGGGTAAAGGCTTAGGCGGCTCCCTGGGGACCAACTCCTCTGCGGTGCAGGCCGCCTCGTACTGCCTGGATTGCAGGCTGTCTACTGCGCGGTAGAGCCAAATCAGTCTGCAGAGCAGCATTCCCTCGGATTCGACATTGAACTTGCAGTTGAATGTGTCGCTGCTCAAATGATCGAATCCAGCTCTCAGGCCGCGCACGGTAAGGACATCCTCGTTGCGGGGATGCGCCGAGACCGCTTTGTATATCGACTCCCAGCGGCGCACGGTTCCGGGCAGATCATCAGGGCTGATTCGTTGTGCGAGTTGTGCGAGGACTCTCGCCTTGGCCAGATGTTCGTCATCACTTTGCGCATCGATCTGTATGGCGCGGTCGGTCAATATGGACAAGAGCTCGCCATCCGAATCGGGCAGCCTCATGGCCAAGTGGCGCATCAATTCAAGAGCCCACAGTGTCGAACGATCCTTCGCACGTTGAAGGATCGCCAACACGATTGCTCGCCTGCCTGCTGCCGACATCCCGCCGGCCATCCGAACCACCGCTGCAAGTGCCCACTCGCGAGTGGATGCCTTCGCATTGGCAATGGTGTCGATCATTGGAACGAGCTGACTCGCCCATCTCATTCCGGCCATACGTCGGGCAAGAGCGTCGTCATCGCGATACCGTGGCATCTTGGCCACGGCGGCGATGGCATCGTGAAATTTCCTGCAAGTTGTTCCCAACGATGCATCGCGACGGAAGAAGTGCCGCTCGTCATGGGGCACCCGCGCCATCACCTCGCAAAGCAACTCGAACGGAAGCTTCAGAATCGGAAACGGTGTCGCGGATTCCGCTTTGGCCGGGGGTGGGGCCGATTGGACGACCGTCGTTTCGACTCGGTTCTCTACCGGCGGCCGATCGGAAGCTGGCCGCGAGTCGCCGATGTGTGGCCGTTCATGATGGGGAGCGGGCTTTCGGATACCGAAGAACGACAGGACCTTGTCCCAGGGACCGGCCTTCCCGTCGCCCCCCTGGTGGGCCGGAGGCCCGTCCGCAGCACGGACATACTGGATGCGAGCCGAGTTCCCGCCTGCTTGCACGGCCATCGTGCCATGATCGCGTGGCGTATCGACGCCCGGATCGGGCGGTGGCCTCGAGTCGACGATGGCAGACGAAGCGACAGTGTGAGTGCCAGCCATGATTGCTCCTGACGAAGTGGGGATGGATTCCGCCAGACCGTGGCGGAGGGTGGTGCAGCGGCGGCGTACCGCCGATGCTGGCCAGATGGTGCCGGGCAGCAAGCCAGTGGCGCTATTGGAAATCGTTGGCAGGTTTTCGATTCAGTCGTGGTACAGCGGGTAGATGGCCGAACGGGGACGCCCGCACGGCTGCGCGCTAGTGAGCGGTGTGAACGCGCCTGAGCATCTCATCGATACCCGCGAGGGCCGCCAGCATGCCTGCGCCGAGGGCCTCCTTGCGCAGCGCCATCAGCTCGGCCCGCAGCCCGGTCTGGCTGGCACCGCGCTGGCTGCGGCCCAGCGCCGCCAGGACCCGGGCGCGGCGGATCAGGAACTGTGCCCACGGAAACGGCTCCGGTCGCGTGTAGGCCTGCAGCGCGTCGGCATAGCGGTCCGCATCGTCCCAACGGCCGTTGCGCAACGAAACTTCGATCGCAGCCTCGTAGAGATCGAGGTGGCAATGGCTGACGCAGCTTTGCGTCAGGATCGCCTCGCCTTGCGCCAACGCACGGCGCTGCTTGTCCGGATCGCGCGAGGTGCGGGCGAGAAACCCCAGGATCATCGGGCCGGAGTACCGCATGCCGGTGTCGCGGCTCAACGCCAGCGCTTCGTCCAGCAACTGTTCCGCGGCCTCCGGATGCCCTTGGTTGCCGATGGCCAGTGCCCGCCGTCCGGCCAGTTCCGCTTCGAAGCGACGCGCCCCCAAACGCCGCGCCAGCACCAACGCCCGTTCGGCATGCGCCTGCGATTTCGCCCAATCGCCGGTCTGCTGCTCGGTGGACGCCATCACGTCATAGGCCAGCAGTTCGATGCGCGCATCGCCGATCCTGCGGGCGATGCGCAGCGCCTCCTCGCAGCGCGCCAGCGCGGACGGCAAGGCATTGCACAGCAGGTCGACCGCGCCAACCATGGGCAGGTTTGCCCCTTCGATCCGCACGAAGCCGCGCGCGCGGGCCAGTTCGACGCAGCGCACGAAATGCGCGCGGGCGGTGACCATGCGGCCTTGCTGATAGTAGGCATCGCCGAGGCCGCCGAGCGCGCGAGCCTCTCCCAGCGCCGAGCCCGCCGCGCCGGCGTGCTGCAGCGCGCGCTGATGCGCGGTCAGGCAGGCATCGAGGTCACCCATCGGGAAATGAACGTTGCCGCGCAGCGATTCGATCTGCGCCAGCATGTCGGCGTCGCCGATTGCCGCGGCGCCGCGCTGCGCATGCTGCAGGGCGATCAACGCGCGCTCGTAGCGGTCCAGCAGCCGCAGGGCAGAGGCCACGCCGAACCACGCGTGGGCGCGTTGGCTGTGGTCGTCGGCCAGCGCCACCGCGTGCTCGAACGCCTTCAATGCTTCGGCCGGCTGGCCGAGATTGAGCGTCAGCTCCCCGCGCAGGCAGGCCAGCGACTGCCTGGTCGTGCCATCGCCGACGATCTCCAGCGCGCGTTCGACCAGCCGCAGCGCCCGCTCGTTGCGGAAGTGCCCCGCCTCGTGCCGCGCCGCCGCTTCGTAGGCCGGCGCCGCCCCGGCATCGCTGGCGGCGTCGAGATGCTCGGCATGCAGCGTCAGATCGCGGCTCCGATACCAGTCCGCTGCGCGCCGATGCAGCGCCAGCCGGCGCGATTTGAGCAGCGACGCATAAACGGCTTGATGAATCAGCGCGTGCATGAACAGGTAGTCTTCGCCCTCGGGCCGCAGCATCGCCTGCCGCGCCAGCGCATCGCAGGGATCGTCGGCCGTGCCAAGCAGATGGCGCAGCGCCACCGGCGAGAAGCGCTGACCCAGCACGGCGGCCGCCTGCAGGGCCTGGCGATGCGACTCGGGCAAGCGGTCCATGCGCGCCAGCACGATGCTCTGCAGCGTGCCGGGCAGCGCCTCGGCGTCCGTGCCGGGGGCCGCATTGCGCAGCAACTGATCGAGAAAGAGCGGATTACCTTCGGCGCGGCGGATGCAGGAATCGGCCAGCTGCTCGTCGACATGGCGATAGCGCGTCGCCAGTTCGCGCGCCTCCGCATCGTTCAGCGGCCCGAGGTCGATCGTGGTCAGCGACGCGCCGCCCGCGGCCGCGCGCCATGCGCTGTCGAGCGGATCCTGCTCCGGCCGCACCGTCATCGCCAGCACCAGCCGGCAGCTTCGCGTGGCGGCAGCGAGCCGCGCCAGACAATCGAGCAGCGCGCGCTCGGCCCAATGCACGTCCTCGACGACGATCAGCAGCGGCTTGAACGTGCTGCGGCGCGCGACCTGCGCCAGCAGGAAGCGCTGCACGCCGCGCTGCCGCGCGCCAGCATCCATCGCCGCCAGCGCCGCGGCCTGCGCCTCGGGTTGGGGTACGTCGAGCAGATCGAAGGCGAACGGCACGTCGTCATCGTCGATGCGGCCGCTGGCGATCGAGCCCGCAATGACCGCCGCGCGCGCCTCGGTACTGGCGCCGGCATCGATGCCGAACAGAGCGCGCACCAGCACGCGCAGCGGATCGCCCGACGTACTGACGCCGAAATCGAGCACCAGCGCGCGCAGCGCTTCCATGCCGTGTTCGCGCGCCAGCGCGACGAAGCGCTCGGCGAGCCGGCTCTTGCCGATGCCGGCCTCGCCGCGGATCACCACCACGCGGCCCTGTCCGGAGCGCAGGCAATCGCCGGCCACGCCGGCCAGTTGCACCAGCTCGGCCTGCCGTCCGACGAAGGCATGCTGGGGCGCCGTCTCGGCGGCATCGAGAAACCGGCGTACGCGCCATAGCGGAATCGGCTCGGGGATGCCCGGCATCGACACATCGGTCAGATGCTCGACCTCCAGGCGCCCCGGCAAGGCGAGAAAGACGCGATTCGAGACCACGGTCTCGCCGGCCTGCGCGTGCTCCATCACGCGCGCGGCGACGTTGACCGGCGGGCCGGTCAGCGTCATCGCGCCGCCAGCGGTCGGTGGCGCGGCCGCGAACAGGACCTGTCCGCTGGCGACGCCCACCCGCACCGCCGGCGGCGTCGCGCACTCGGGGCACAGGCGCCGCACGCCGTCGTGCAGGCCGACGGCGACGTGCATCGCGCGTTCGGCATCGTTGCCGTGGGCCACCGGCACGCCGAACACGACGGTCAGCCGCGCGCCGATCTCGTCGGTCACGGTGCCCCCGCAGGCAGCGGCCAACGCCCGGGCCCGTTCGCGCCAGCGCATCAGCAGGCCATGGATCTGCTCGGCGTCGAGCCCGGCGGCATGGGCGCCGATATCGTCGACGCTGGCAACCACGACGACGGCATGGCGCGGCTGCGGCGTACCGGGTGCGACCGCCGCGGCTGCCCTGGCGGCGCCGGCGATCGGTGCGGCAGTGGGGCCGGCGCC
>Ga0065721_10005841_pt1 | contig 14265 bp, 14 predicted proteins | sample Mesricmetagenome_FD_59108 | JGI IMG/M metagenome (GOLD analysis project Ga0065721, IMG submission 59108) | Mesophilic microbial community from rice straw/compost enrichment Sample: eDNA_1 v2 (version 2) | ecosystem: Engineered > Solid waste > Grass > Composting > Bioreactor | place: USA: Davis... | reverse complement strand
GGGCGCACGCCGCTCGCGGCCTCGACCGCATCCGGGAACTTGGCCGGATGGGCCGTCGACAGCACCACCATCGGCGTCGCGGCATCGGCCTTCAGTGCCCGCCGGGCCGCCACCATGCCGACGGCGGTGTGCGGATCGAGGAGGTAGCCGGCCTGGCGCCACGTCGTGCCGATCTCGGCCGCCACCTCGGTCTCGTCCGCCCGCTCGGCAAAGAAATCGCGTCGGATGGCGGCGAGCAGGGGCTCCTCCACCGTGAAGGCGCCGGACTGGACAAGCGCCGTCATCATGCGCCGGACGGCGGCGGCGTCGCGCCCGCCGGCCTCGAACAGCAGGCGCTCGAAATTGGACGACACCTGGATGTCCATGGACGGCGAGGTGGTGGCCGCGACGCCGGCCGTCTCGTAGCGGCCCGTGGCGAGCGTGCGCACGAGGATGTCGTTGACGTTGGTGGCGACGCCGAGCCGGCCGACCGGCAGGCCCATGCGCTTCGCCACGTAGCCCGCGAGGATATCGCCGAAGTTGCCCGTCGGCACGGTGAAGGAGACGGGACGGTGCGGCGCGCCGAGCGAGACGGCGGCGGTGAAATAATAGACCACCTGCGCCGCGATGCGCGCCCAGTTGATGGAGTTGACGCCGGAGAGTGCCAGCTCGTCGCGGAAGCGGTGGTTGTTGAACAGGCCCTTGAGGATGCCCTGGCAGTCGTCGAACGTGCCCTCGAGCGCGATGGCGTGCACGTTGGGCGAGGCGACGGTGGTCATCTGGCGGCGCTGCACCTCGGACACCCGCCCGTGCGGATAGAGGATGAACACATCCACCTGGTCGAGCCCCGCGAAGGCCTCGATGGCCGCCGAGCCGGTGTCGCCGGAGGTCGCCCCGACGATGGTCGCCCGGGCGCCGCGCTGCTTCAGCACATGGTCCATGAGCCGCGCGAGCAGCTGCATGGCGACGTCCTTGAAGGCGAGCGTCGGCCCGTGGAACAGCTCGAGCACGAAGAGGTTGTCGCCCACCTGGGTCAGCGGGCACACCGCCGGATGGCGGAAGGTGGCATAGGCCTCGGCGATCATCGCCGAAAGGGCATCGGCCGGCACGTCGCCGTCGACGAGGGCGCCGACGATCTCGTTCGCCGCGGCGGCATAGGGCTTCCCGGCGAGGGCGGCGATCGCCTGGTGCGTCAGCTGCGGCCAGGTCTCGGGCACATAGAGCCCGCCGTCCCGGGCAAGGCCCGCCAGAAGCGCTTCGTTGAAGGCAATCGCGGGCGCCTCCCCGCGGGTCGAGACGTGCAGCACCGAACCTATCTCCTCATGGGACGGCGGACAGTAAGCCCCGAAGGATGGCGAGACAAGGACGACGCCCTCAAGCCGCGCCGCGCAGCCGCCGCATGGCGAAGGCCGCGAAGACGCCGAGAAGCCCGATGGCGAGACCGAGCCATGTCAGCGCATATTCGAGGTGGTTGTTGGGAAAGCTCACGCGCGTCAGACCGCCGCGCGGCAGGCCGCCCGGATTGGACGCCCCGTCCGCCTCGACGATGAAGGGAGCGACGCGCGCGAGGCCGAAGGCGTCGGCGATCGCGGCGGGATCGCGCGTGAACCACTCGCCCTTGCCCGGATCGTCGGCGGGCAGGAACCAGCCCCGCTCCTGCGGCGCGCGCATGACGCCCGTCACCTCGACCTCACCTTCGACCTGACCGGAGGCGCGGGTCGCCGGATCGCGATTGTCGAGGGGCACGAAGCCGCGGTTCACCACGACGATCGAGCCGTCCGGCCGGGCGAGCGGGGTGAGCACGTAGTAGCCGGCGAAGACGCGGCCGCGCTCGTCGCGCGGGGTATTGCCGTGGACGAGCACCTCCCTGTCGTGCAGGAAGCGGCCGCGCACGGTGACGCGGCGGTACTCGTCCTCCTCCGCCCGCCATGACGGCCAGTCCGCCTCCTGCGGGACGGGGACAGGCTCGGCATCGAAGCGGGCCTCGATACGGGCGAGCAGCGCCTCCTTCCAGCCCATGCGCGAGAACTGCCACGCGCTCAGCGACAGGAGAACCGCGAGAACCAGCAGAGTCAGGACACCAGGAAGGATGAGGCCACGCCAGCGTGCCGCCACGGTCATTTCTCCAGCCGGCCCTCCTCGGCCTTGTGATGGTATTGCAGGGCGATGAGCACGCCCTTGAGCGGCCGCAGCATGCCGAGGCACACGATGAGCGCGAGCGGCAGCGACACGACGAAATGCACCCAGAACGGCGGCTCGTAGGTGAGTTCCAGCCACAGCGCGAAGCCGCAGACGATGAAGCCGCCGACGAGCATCACGAACACGGCCGGCCCGTCTGCCGAATCAGCGAAGGAGAAGTCGAGGCCGCAGGCGTTGCACTTGGGCGCGATGGTGAGAAAGCCGTTGAACATGCGCCCCTGTCCGCACCGGGGGCAGCGGCCGGCAAGACCCGTCGAGACGGGCGACTGGGGCGCGTGGTCCTCGTGGGCCATCTCTCATCCTCCATAAGGGCGCCTGCGGCGCATGCCCTTCTAACGCAAAAGGGGCGGCTTCGGCCGCCCCTTTGTGTCGCATCATCGGCGCTGCGCACCGACGACGGGTCAGTGAGCCGCAGGCGTGCCCGCACCCCAGACGTAGATGGCGGCGAAGAGGAAGAGCCACACCACGTCGACGAAGTGCCAGTACCAGGCCGCGAACTCGAAGCCGAGATGCTGCTTCGGCGTGAAGTGGCCGAGGTAGACGCGCAGCAGGCAGACGCCGAGGAAGATGGTGCCGACGATGACGTGGAAGCCGTGGAAGCCCGTCGCCATGAAGAAGGTGGCACCGTAGATGTTGCCCGAGAAATCGAACGTGGCGTGCGAATATTCGTAAGCCTGCACGATCGAGAACAGCACGCCGAGGACCAGCGTCAGCCACAGCGCCTGCTTCACGCCGGCGCGGTCGTTGTGCAGCAGCGCATGGTGCGCCCACGTCACCGTCGTGCCCGAGGTGAGCAGGATCAGCGTGTTGAGCAGCGGCAGGTGCCAGGGGTCGAAGGTCTCGATGCCCTGGGGCGGCCAGTGCCCGCCCGTGAACTCCGCGCGCTGGAACTGGATGGCCTCGCCCGGGAACAGGCTGACGTCGAAATAGGCCCAGAACCAGGCGTAGAAGAACATCACCTCCGAGGCGATGAACAGCAGCATGCCGTAGCGGTGGTGCAGCTGCACGACACGGGTGTGGTCGCCCCGCTCGGCCTCGCGGACCACGTCGGTCCACCAGCTGAGCATGGTGTAGAGCACGCCGATGAGGCCGGCACCGAAGACGTAGGGCCCTGCCTTGAGGCCCGCCAGCGACAGGTCCTTCATCAGCATGATGGCGCCGCAGGCCATGACGAAGGCGCTGACCGAACCGAGGAGCGGCCAGGGGCTCGGATCGACGAGATGGTAGTCGTGATTCTTGGCGTGAGCTTCGGCCATTTGTGTTGTCTCCGGGTCCCTCGGTCCTTGCTCGCGTGGGCGCGTTAAGCGTTCAGAGGCTTGGCTTGTCCGCCGCCTGGCTGGCGGCCGTCACCGGCGCGCCACCCTTGGCGGGAAAGACGGTGTAGGAGAGCGTGAGGGTGCGGATATCCGCGATGTCACGCTCGTTGACGATATCGGGATCGACGTAGAAGACGACCGGCGCCTCCACCGTCTCACCCGGCTGAAGCGTCTGCTCCGTGAAGCAGAAGCACTGGATCTTGTTGAAATAGGCCCCGGCCAGTTCCGGCTGGACGTTGAAGGTGGCGATGCCGCTCGTCGGACGGTCGCTCGTGTTGGTGAACTTGTACATCACCGTCTTCGTCTCGCCGAGCTTGACGGTGACCTCGCGCGCCTCGGGCGTGAAGCGCCAGGAGATGCCCGGCGCGACATTCGAATCGAAGCGCACCGTGATCTCGCGCTCGGAACGGCGCGCCGACGGCCCGTCGCTGATCTGCGGCGTGCCACCGTAGCCGGTGACGCGGCAGAAGAGATCGTAGAGCGGCACGGACGCATAGGCGAGGCCGACCATGCCGAAGACGACGCCGGCACAGATGATGGCCGTGCGGCGTGCCGCCGCCCTCACCTTCGGGTCCTGTCCGTTGGTGCTCATGCTCCAGCCCTCACAGCGGCCTGTTCATGACGTTCTCGCCGAGCCGCGCGATCGTCATCGCGTAGAACAGGACGACGAGCAGCCCGAGAACGACGGCGATCGCGATGTTGCGTCCGCGGCGGCGCTTCACCTCCTCGGGCGACATCTTGGGCGGGCCCCCTTCCACAGCGCGCTCCTTGTCGTCGGTGCGGTCGTTATCGCTCATCAGCGCCCCCACCCGGCGAAAAGGCTGCCGAAGCCGAGCGACTGCTCGGCGAGCAGCGTCGCGAAGAGAAGGAAGAGATAGAGAATGGAGAAGGCGAAGAGCTGCTGCGCCGCCTTGATGGCCGCCTCCCCTTCGCGCCGGCGCAGCACGCGCCAGGCGAGCGCAAGCATGCCGAGCCCGGTCACGCCGGCGACCGTCGCATAGATCGCGCCGCCGAAGCCGAGGACGACCGGCGCAAGCCCCGCCGGGGCGAGCAGCACCGTATAGAGCATGATCTGCCGGCGGGTCGCGTCCGCGCCCGCGACGTTCGGCATCATCGGCACGCCGGCGCGGGCATAATCCCCCGCCTTGACGAGGGCGAGCGCCCAGAAGTGAGGCGGCGTCCAGAGGAAGATGATGGCGAACAGCACGAGCCCGTCGAGGCTGACGTGGCCCGTCACGGCCGCCTCGCCGATCATGGGCGGGAAGGCCCCGGCCGCGCCGCCGATGACGATGTTCTGCGGCGTCGCCCGCTTCAGCCACATCGTGTAGACGACGGCATAGAAGAAGATGGTGAAGGCGAGGAAGGCCGCCGCGAACCAGTTCGAGGCGAGGCCGAGCACCAGCACCGAGCCAACCGACAGCGTCATGCCGAAGGCCAGCGCCTCTCCCGGCGCGATGCGGCCAGCCGGGATCGGGCGCTTGGCCGTGCGCGTCATCACCGCGTCGATATCGGCGTCCCACCACATGTTGAGGCAGCCGGACGCTCCGGCACCGATCGCGATGGCGAGCAGCGAGGCGAAGGCGAGCACCGGGTTGACGTGGCCGGGCGCGATCACCATGCCGACGAGGGCGGTGAAGACGACGAGCGACATCACCCGCGGCTTCAGGAGCGCGATGTAGTCGCCGACGCTTCCGGAGACCGACACCTGCGCCGCGCCGGCCGCCTCGCGGCGGCCCGTCTCGGCCAGTCGGTCGCTGATCATCGCCATAACGCCATACCCGTTCGGTTCATCACTCGCGGCACCATCGGTGCCTTCGCTTCTCGGCGAGGGGCCGCCCTTGCGGCCTCCGGCGGAGAAGCGGCGGCCGGGACCTTCCCGGCCGCGCGCTATCGTCAATGCCGATGGATCAGTGGCCGGAGCTCGTGATCTTCGGCAGCGTCTCGTACTGGTGGAACGGAGGCGGCGAGGACAGCGTCCATTCCAGCGTCGTCGCGCCTGCGCCCCACGGATTGTCGCCGGCCTGCTGCTTGCGGACGAAGGCGAGCGCCACGCCGTAGAAGAAGACCAGAAGACCGACGGCAAAGATGTAGGAGCCGATCGAGGAGATCAGGTTCCAGTGGGCATAGGCATCGGGATAGTCCGCATAGCGGCGCGGCATGCCGGCAAGGCCCGAGAAGTGCATCGGGAAGAACAGGAGGTTCGCGCCGATGAACGAGACCCAGAAGTGCAGCTTGCCGATCCAGTCCGGGATCACGTAGCCGGACATCTTCGGGAACCAGTAGTACCAGCCCGCGAAGAGGGCGAAGACCGCGCCGAGCGACAGCACGTAGTGGAAGTGGGCCACCACGTAGTAGGTGTCGTGCAGCGCGCGGTCCACGCCGGCGTTGGCGAGCACGACGCCGGTCACGCCGCCCACCGTGAAGAGGAAGATGAAGCCGATCGACCAGATCATCGGCGAGGTGAAGCGGATGGAGCCGCCCCACATCGTCGCGATCCAGGAGAAGATCTTCACGCCCGTCGGCACGGCAATGACCATCGTCGCGAAGACGAAGTAGCGCTGCGTGTCGAGCGACAGGCCAGCCGTGTACATGTGGTGCGCCCACACGATGAAGCCGACGACGCCGATCGCCACCATGGCGTAGGCCATGCCGAGATAGCCGAAGATCGGCTTCTTAGCGAAGGTCGAGACGATGTGGCTGATGATGCCGAAGGCCGGCAGGATCATGATGTACACTTCGGGGTGACCGAAGAACCAGAACAGGTGCTGGTACAGGATCGGGTCACCGCCGCCGGCCGGATCGAAGAAGGTCGTGCCGAAGTTGCGGTCCGTCAGCAGCATGGTGATGGCGCCGGCCAGCACCGGCAGGGCCAGCAGCAGCAGGAAGGCCGTCACCAGCACGCCCCAGGCGAAGAGCGGCATCTTGTGCAGCGTCATGCCCGGCGCGCGCATGTTGAGGATCGTCGTGATGAAGTTGATGGCGCCGAGGATGGAGGCCGCGCCGGCGAGGTGCAGCGACAGGATGCCGAAGTCGAGCGCCGGGCCCGGATGGCCCTGCACGGCGAGCGGCGGATAGACCGTCCAGCCGCCGCCGAAGCCCGTCGAGCCGGGCGCCCCCTCCATGAACAGCGACAAGATCAGCAGGCAGAAGGCCGCGACCGTGAGCCAGAAGGAGATGTTGTTCATGCGCGGGAAGGCCATGTCCGGCGCACCGATCATGAGCGGCACGAACCAGTTGCCGAACCCGCCGATGAGCGCCGGCATCACCATGAAGAACACCATGATGAGGCCGTGGCCGGTGACGAAGACGTTGAACGTCTGCGGGTTGGAGAAGAACTGCATGCCCGGCTCCTGGAGCTCGAGCCGCATGCCGATGGACAGTGCACCGCCGACGAGACCCGCAAAGAGCGAGAAGATCAGGTACAGCGTGCCGATGTCCTTGTGGTTCGTTGAATTCATCCAGCGCTGCCAGCCCCGCGGCAGGTCGTGGGCGTGGTCGTGCGCTTGATGGGATGTTGCCGGCGAAGCCATATGCTCAGCTCCTCGTCAGGCCATTGCTTCTTGTTGTCGGCCGGAATGGGCCGGGACGGTTCGACGGATCACTCGGCCGCAGGCGCGCGGCTTGCCACCGTCACGGGGCGATCCCCGGTCGCGGCAAACCTCTGCTTGGCCTCGGCCAGCCAGGCGGCGTACTGCTCCTCGCTCACCACGCGGATGGCGATGGGCATGAAGGCGTGGTTCTGCCCGCACAGCTCGGAGCACTGGCCATAGTAGATGCCCTCCTGCTCGGCGCGGAACCAGGTCTCGTTGAGGCGGCCCGGCACGGCGTCGATCTTGATGCCGAAGGACGGGACGGCGAAGGCGTGGATCACATCCGCCGCGGTGACCTGCACGAGCACGACCTTGTTCACCGGCACGACCACCTCGTTGTCGGTGGCGAGCAGCCGCGGCTGGCCGGGCTGCAGCTGGTCGTCCGGGATCATGTTGGCGTCGAAGGTGAAGCTCTCGCCCTCGTTGCCGGGATATTCGTAGGACCAGTACCAGGTGTGGCCCGTCGCCTTGATGACGACGTCGGCCTGCGGCGGCACGAGCTGCAGCTTGAGGAGGCGGAAGGACGGCACCGCGATGACGATGAGGATGAGGACCGGCACCACGGTCCAGGCCACCTCGATCAGCGTGTTGTGCGTCGTCTTCGAGGGGGTCGGGTTCGCCTTCTCGTTGAAGCGCACCATCACATAGATGAGCAGCGCCAGGACGAAGAGCACGACCGCGCCGATCAGCCACAGGAGACCGTCGTGGAACCAGTCGATGTAGCGGGCGACCTCGGTCACCGGCGTCTGGAAGGTCATCTGCCAGGGCGAGGGCTGGCCCGTGCCCGCAAGCGCCGGCTGCGCCAGCGCGGCGAAGGCGAGCGTCAGCGCAAACAAGGGCCGAAAACGAAGAAAATCGATCCGCATCGGTCGTCCGGAGCTCCCGTGATCGGCGGGGCGCGGTTCCCGGTCTCTCGCCTCGACGAACCGTCCGCCATCGTTCCATAAGTACGCAAAACGACAGGCGGCGCATGGCGGCGCCCCCTGTCTTTGATCCAGAGCAAAGACCACAACCCGGCGTGCGGCGCAACGGTGTCGTTGTAATCATTCCATGCGGCATAAACGCGCGAGCCATGTTCTCCCCGCATTTTCGCGCCGCTTTCGCCAAAGTGGCACCTCGCGCTGCACCCGAAGGCCCGCCGTTCTTGACAGCTGCGGGCAAGGCGTGTTCGGAACATCCACAACGATCATCGCATGCGCGGCCGCCGGCTGCGCGAATCGTTCGCATGCGGCCGCGAAGCCCGGCCCGAACCGTTTCGAGAGAAAGCCACGCGAATGTTGCGCCGTTCACCCGCTCCGCGTCTCCTGCCCCGCGCCGCAGCCCTGGCCGTCGCGCTCGCGGGCGCCCTCTCCGGCGGGCAGGCCGCCCTGGCACAGGGGGCCGTCAAGGACACGACCGGCCACTGGCAGACGCGCTGCGAGACACCGCCCGGCGCCCAGAAGGAACAATGCGCGATCGTGCAGAGCGTCGCGGCCGAGGACCGGCCCAACGTGACGCTGGTCGTCATCGTCCTCAAGACGGCCGACGGCCAGAGCCGGCTGCTGCGGGTGGTGGCGCCGCTCGGCGTCCTCCTGCCGGCCGGGCTCGGCCTGAAGATCGACGAGACGGACATCGGCCGGGCCGGATTCGTGCGCTGCCTCAACACGGGCTGCGTCGCCGAGGTTGTGATGGACGACAACCTGCTCGGCCAGCTGAGGGGCGGCAAGACGGCGACCTTCGTCGTCTTCCAGACGCCGGAAGAAGGCATCGGCATCCCGGTGTCGCTCGAGGGCTTCGGCCCCGGCTTCGACAAGCTGCCCTGAACGGGCGCGGCAGCACGGACAGATGAATCAAGGACGGGTGGAAGCGATGCGGTCTTCGGTTTTGCTGGTCTCTCTCGCGGGTCTGCTGGCAGCGTGCAGTTCAACATCCGGGGACGGCGGTTCCGCCCAGGGCGGCGGCTCCTCGCTGAGCAACCTCCTGCGCTATGGCAGCACCACCTTGCCCGAGCAGCGCGAGGCCCCGCCGGACGAGGTCATCTGCCCCTACGTCTTCGTGTCCGAGGGCGGCTCGGCCGTGCGCTCGGGCGGCGAGAACAATGCCAGCCTGCGCTATCAGCTCACCATCTCCGAGACCGCGCGCGAATGCACCGCGCTGCCGGGCGGCGGCATGTCGGTCAAGGTCGGCGTGCAGGGCCTCGCGCTCCTCGGCCCGGCCGGCGGACCGGGCACCTTCTCCTCGCCCTTCCATGTGACGATTCGCGAAGGCAGCCGCGTCTATGCCTCGCGCACGCGCACCGTCTCCGCCACCGTGGCGCGGGGCGAGACGCAGGGCGAGTTCCTTTTCGTGGAAGAGGGCTTCACCCTGCCGCCCGAGGCCACGGGTGACAATGTCATCATCGAGGTGGGCTTCGGCCGCGGCCAGGGCCAGGCGGCCCCGACGCGCGGCGCGCGTCGGCGCTGACCTGGCGAAGACACGGGCGCAGCGTGCCCTGTCGATCGCCGCTCGGCGCCCGTTGACAGGACGGGCGCCGCACTTCATGACTGGCTGGTCAACGTCGATGATCCCCGCGGGAGAGTTCGCCGCGTGCCTGGCACGCGCGCGACGCCGAAGGCGCAACCGCCCCGGACACGCTCAGGCCCAAGGACCGCGCGGGAGCTGACACTCTGGAGAGCGGGCCTGCCCAGCGGCAGGCCCCACCGAAGGGGGTAACCCGGTCCTGCCGGGGAAATCTCTCAGGTTCCCGGACAGAGGGGGCGCGAGCGGGCATTTGCCCGATCGCGAACCCTGTCGCGCGAGGAACCGTCGATGGCGTCTTCACCCCCGGGCTCAGCCCCGCTCCGGCATACGCCGCTGCACAGCCGGCACGTGGCGCTCGGCGCCCGCATGGTGCCCTTCGCCGGCTACGACATGCCGGTGCAATATGCCAAGGGCATCATCGCCGAGCACCAGCACACCCGCAAAGCCGCCGGGCTGTTCGACGTGTCGCACATGGGCCAGGCCGCCCTCGCCGGCCCGGACCATGCAACCGTCGCGCGCGCGCTCGAGGCCCTCGTCCCGGCCGACATCCTCGGCCTTGCGCCCGGGCAGCAGCGCTACAGCCAGCTTCTCAACGACCAGGGCGGCATCATCGACGACCTCATGGTGACGCGGCCGGCGGACGGCGACGGCCGTCTGCTCCTCGTCGTCAACGCCGCCTGCAAGGACGCCGACATCCGCCACATCCGGCAGCACCTGCCCGAAGGGGTGCGGCTCGAGGTCTTCGACGACCGCGCGCTCCTCGCCCTGCAGGGCCCGGAGGCCGAGGCGGTGCTCGCCCGCCATGCGCCGGAGGCAAAGACCCTCTCCTTCATGACCGCCGCCGCGATGAAGGTGGCCGGCATCCCCTGCCATGTCTCGCGCTCCGGCTACACGGGCGAGGACGGCTACGAGATCTCTGTGCCGGCCGATCGGGCCGGTGCCCTCTGGGATGTGCTCGTGGCAGAGCCCGAGGTCGAGCCGATCGGGCTCGGCGCGCGCGATTCGCTGCGCCTCGAGGCGGGCCTGTGCCTCTATGGCCACGACATCAACGAGGAGACCTCGCCGGTCGAAGCGGCGCTCGCCTGGTCGATCCAGCGGCGCCGGCGGCAGGAAGGCGGCTTCCCCGGTTCGCACCGCATCATGGAGGAGCTCACGGACGGGCCGCTGCGCAAGCGCGTCGGCCTCCTGCCCGAGGGCCGCATGCCGGCCCGCGAGGGTACCGAGATCAAGGATGCGGCGGGAGAACTCGTGGGCGAGGTGACGTCCGGCGGCTTCGGCCCGACGCTCGGCGCCCCCGTCGCCATGGGCTATGTGGCGAGCGACTTCGCGCGCGAGGGCACGGCACTCACCCTCGTCGTCCGCGGCAAGGAGATCCCGGCACGGGTCGTGCCGATGCCCTTCGTGGCGCACCGCTACAAGCGCTGACTCGAAATCCGGCCCGCAAGGAGCCGCATCGGTCTTTCAGGGGAACGAGAGATGACCACCTATTACACCAAGGACCACGAATATATCCGCGTCGAGGGCGACACCGGCACGGTGGGCATTTCCGACTATGCCCAGAGCCAGCTGGGCGACGTGGTCTTCGTCGAGCTGCCCAGTGTCGGCAAGNCNCTGACGAAGGGTGCCGAAGCGGCCGTCGTNGAGAGCGTCAAGGCGGCGAGCGAGGTCTATGCCCCGGTCTCCGGCGAGGTCGTCGCCGTCAACGGCGCCATCGAGGAAGCGCCCGGCACGGTCAACGAGGACCCGCTCGGCAACGGCTGGTTCGTCCAGATCAAGCTGAGCGACGCCGGCGAGCTCGACGGGCTGATGACCGAAGAGCAGTACGAAGACTATCTGAAGTCGATTTCCTGACCCGAAACGGGCGATTGGGACGAAGCCGCATGCGCTATCTGCCGTTAACCGATGCCGACCGCAGCGAGATGCTCGCGCGCATCGGCGTCGCCACCGTCGACGAGCTCTTCACCGACATCCCCGAGCGCATGCGCATGGCGGCCCTGGCCGACCTGCCGCGCGCCAAGGGCGAGATGGAGGTGGAGCGCCACCTCGGCGCCATGGCGGCACGCAACGTGCCGGCCTCGTCCGTGCCCTTCTTCGTCGGCGCGGGCGCCTACAAGCACCATGTGCCGGCGACGGTGGACCATCTCATCCAGCGCTCGGAATTCCTGACGAGCTACACGCCCTACCAGCCCGAGATCGCGCAGGGCACGCTGCAATATCTGTTCGAGTTTCAGACGCAGGTCGCCATGCTGACCGGCATGGAGGTGGCCAATGCCTCCATGTACGACGGCTCGACCGCCGCGGCGGAGGCCGTGCTGATGGCGCACCGCGTGACGCGGCGGCGCAAGGCCGTGCTCTCCGGCGGCCTCAACCCGCATTACGCCGAGGTGGTGAAGACGCTGTCCGACCTCGCGGGTGACGAGGTGGTGCGCCTCTCGCCCGACGTCACCGCCACCGAGGACCTTCTCGCCGCGATCGACGACAGCGTCTCCTGCGTCGTCGTTCAGACGCCGGACGTCTTCGGCAACCTGCGCGATCTCGGGGCCATCGCCGACAAGGCGCATGCCCACGGCGCGCTTCTCGTCGCCGTCTTCACCGAGGCCGTGTCGCTCGGGCTCGTCGAGGCCCCGGGGGCGATGGGCGCCGACATCGTCGTCGGCGAGGGTCAGTCGATCGGCAACGCCCTGTCCTTCGGCGGTCCTTACGTCGGCCTCTTCGCGACGCGGCAGAAGTTCGTGCGCCAGATGCCGGGCCGCCTCGCCGGCGAGACGGTGGACGCGGACGGGCGACGCGGCTTCGTGCTGACGCTCTCGACGCGCGAGCAGCACATCCGCCGCGACAAGGCGACGTCGAACATCTGCACCAACTCGGGCCTGTGCTGCCTCGCCTTCACCATNCACATGTCGCTGCTCGGCGANGCCGGGCTNACGCGCCTTGCCCGCGTCAACCACGCCAATGCGGTGAAGCTCGCCGAGGCACTCGCCGCCGTGCCGGGTGTGAAGGTGCTCAACGAGACCTTCTTCAACGAGTTCACGCTGCGCCTGCCCAAGCCCGCCGCCGCCGTGGTCGAGGCCATGGCCGACCATCACGTGCTCGCCGGCGTGCCGGTGTCGCGCCTCCTGCCCGGTGCGGGCCTCGACGACCTCCTCCTCGTCGCCTCCACCGAAGTGAACACCGACGCCGACCGGGCCGCCTTCGTCGCCGCCCTCACGGAGGTGCTGTGACGTGCAGTTGAACGGTGAGGCTCCGATGGCGGCAATCCCCTCCCCCCGCTTGCGGTGGGGAGGGTTAGGGTGGGGGGCGCCGATGACACGAACCGAGCGTGACAGATCGGATCGGCGGACAAAGATTTCCCGTCGCCTGCGCCGCGAGGCCACGCCGTTCGAGCGCAGGCTGTGGTTGCGCCTGAAATTGGTCGATCTGCCTCAGGGACATTTCCGGCGCCAGGCGCCGATCGGGCCCTACTTTGCCGACTTTGCCCATCACGGCCTACGCCTCGTCATCGAGATCGATGGCGAGCAGCATGGCTATGAGGCAGGCCTCAGCCGCGACAGCGCCCGCACCGCCTATCTGGAGCTAAACGGCTATCGCGTGCTGCGCTTCTGGAACAACGACATCCGCGACAACCTCGACGGTGTCATGGAAACGATCCTCCATGCGGCAGCCGAGCCCCCCACCCCTAGCCCCTCCCCACCGCAAGCGGGAGGAGGGGAAGTGCCGCACCTGCGCCGCGACGATATCGATGGAGCCCATTCATGCTGAACCGCCAGGGACGCCCCACCACGCCGGGCGCGGGTGCTGAGAGCGACCACCCGACCTTCACCGGCAACCGCGCCCTCCAGCAGGAGGAGCCGCTGATCTTCGAGTTCGGCCGCACGGACGTGACCGGGGTCGATCTCGAGGAACCGGCGCCCGTGGCCGACCGCCTCGGCGGCCTCGCCCGAAAGGAAGCCATCGGCCTGCCCGGCCTCTCCGAGCCGGAGGCGATGCGCCACTACGTGCGCCTGTCGCAGAAGAACTACGGCATCGACACCGGCCTCTTCCCGCTCGGCTCCTGCACCATGAAGCACAACCCGCGCCTCAACGAGCGGATGGCGCGGCTGCCGGGCTTCGCCGATGTCCACCCGCTGCAGCCGGCCTCGACCGTGCAGGGGGCGCTGGCGCTCATGGACGAGCTCGCCCACTGGCTCAAGGAACTGACCGGCATGCCGGCCGTGACGCTCTCGCCCAAGGCCGGTGCGCACGGCGAGCTCGCCGGCATGGCGGCCATCAAGGCCGCCATCGCGGCCCGGGGCGAGACGGCCACGCGCAAGGTCGTGCTGGTGCCCGATTCGGCCCACGGCACCAATCCGGCGACCGCGGCACTCATCGGCTTCACCGTGAAGGCGGTGCCGGCGCGGGAGGACGGCACGGTCGATCCGGCCGAGGTGGCGAAGCTCGCGGGGCCCGACACCGCCGCCATCATGCTGACGAACCCGAACACCTGCGGGCTCTTCGAGCGTGACGTCGTCGAGATCGCTCGCGTCATCCACGAGGCGGGCGGCTATTTCTACTGCGACGGGGCGAACTTCAACGCCATCGTCGGCAAGGCACGGCCCGGCGACCTGGGCGTCGACGCCATGCACATCAACCTGCACAAGACCTTCTCGACGCCGCACGGCGGCGGCGGGCCGGGCGCGGGGCCG
>Ga0065721_10051556_pt1 | contig 14268 bp, 9 predicted proteins | sample Mesricmetagenome_FD_59108 | JGI IMG/M metagenome (GOLD analysis project Ga0065721, IMG submission 59108) | Mesophilic microbial community from rice straw/compost enrichment Sample: eDNA_1 v2 (version 2) | ecosystem: Engineered > Solid waste > Grass > Composting > Bioreactor | place: USA: Davis... | reverse complement strand
ACGCCATCGCCCGCTACATCCGCGAGCACAACAGGGCATCCAAGCCCTTCGTCTGGACCAAACCGGCCGAGGAAATCCTCGATAAACTCAGCCGTTTGCCTGCATCTTCTGAATGAGTCAGTGCACTAGGTATGTTTGGGAAGATCCGATCCTATTCGTTACTCGAACAGGTTGCTGATTGACGAGGTCAGTTTGGCCGTCAGGACGGGGGCAGCTTGCTCAAACTTCAGGTTCATCTGGTCCGCGTAAGCGACAGTACGGATCTGGTACTGCTTGAAGTCGCTCGTTTCATCAACGGTCTGTACCTTCATCCGAGCGTTGGCCGATCCCTGAGTGACAACTCCAGCGGAAGTGCCGAGAGCCTGGCCGTTGGCATTGCCGCTGGCGGAGGCGGTCGCCGACTTGGTGAGGACCTTCTTTCCACTCAAAGGACGCTCAGACAGTTGGATGTCTACGACGACGGAATAGGTCACATCCTTGATGAGTTGATTGGCGAGGTAAGAAGCCGCGCCGACGGCAAGACCAGCGCCGAGTGCGCCTCGGTTGGTGGCTCCGAACGTGGCGGCCGTGCCGGCGGCCAAAGCACCGCCAAGAAGCGGCTCGCCATACTTCGCTGCCAGAACCTCTCCTTTGGTGCGCGGATCGATTTCGCCTGCCTGCAGAATGTTGATGCGCAGCATGTAATGAGCGGCATTCGGGTTGTCTACGATGCGGTAACCACGCGCGGCAACGGCTTGCGTCAGTGGACTGCGGAGGTCGATCTCCGGATGGTCGCTCGTGTTGCGGGCGGTCACATAAATCGTGCGCGCCGCCGGAGGCACCGGATCCAGGAAGACGCTCTCGCTCATATGTGTCTGGACCTTAAGGTCGCTGTGGTTCAGCGCGACGTCCGCCGCCGCACATGCGCCGAGCAGGGCGACAGCCGACAAAGCTGTGGCTATGCGAGGCAGGCGGAAAGCGTTGCGCGTGCGGACACGATAAGGCGAGGTCATGGAGAACTCCTGAGAGTTAAGAGCATTCTGGAAATGCGGTGTTTTAATGCTCCATAGGCGAGTGCGAATATGGAGCTGGTGCTATTGTGTAGCGATCTTAATATAACAATCTCTCGTCAAGATAATATTTGACGCAATTATCACCGCTAAATTGAAAAACCTTGGGGTGTGCTAGAAAAAGTTTTTGGCCTGGTGCGGAGCGGAGGCTGCTCTAGGCCTTTGTTTTCAAGGGCGAATTTATACCATTAGCCTCCCGATCGCGCTCGCGATCGGCTTTGAAAATCTTACGGTGTTCTGAAGCGGCACTGCGGCAACAGGTCGCGCATCGAAGCGGACATGCAAAAAGGCGGTGAACAAACCGGCAAGGCACAATCCGCCGGTTCCGAAGCGGCGTGCTGCGGCGTTCACTCCGCGGGCGTCGGTGCCGCTTCACGCTTGTCGGGCGCCCGGCGCGGTGGGCGGATGCGTTCGGTCAGGTACTGGAAGGCGACGAACAGGACCGGCACGAAGATGATGCCGACCAGAGTCGCCGCGGTCATGCCGCTGAACACCGTTGTGCCGATGGACCGGCGGCTGGCCGCGCCGGCGCCGCTGGCGACCAGCAGGGGCACTGCCCCCAGGATGAAGGCGAGCGCCGTCATCAGCACGGCGCGGAAGCGCTGGCGGGCGCCGACGACGGCGGAGTCGATGACCGGGTGCCCGGCGGCGCGCTGCTCCCGCGCGAACTCCACGATCAGGATGGCGTTCTTGGCGGCGAGGCCGACCAGCAGGACGAGGCCGATCTGCGCGTAGACGTCGTTGGCGATGCCGGCGATCGTCAGCCCCAGCCCGGCGCCCAGCACCGCCACCGCGACCGACAGCAGCACGGCCATCGGGATCAGCCAGTTCTCGTACTGCGCCACCAGGAACAGATAGCCGAACATCACCGCCAGCCCGAAGATGATGATGGTCTGGTTGCCGATGCGGCTTTCCTGGAAGGACAGGCCGGTCCATTCCGTGGCGTAGCCGGAGGGCAGCGTGCGGTCCGCAACCTCCTGCATCGCGGCCAGCGCCTGGCCGGAGCTGCCGCCGGGGGCCGCCTGCCCGTTGACGGACGCGGACAGGAACTGGTCGTAGCGGATGATGCTGTCCGGGGCGAGCGTGGTGCGGACGGTGACGATGCTGCGCAGCGGCACCATCTCGTTCGACGCGCTGCGGACGTAGAGCTGGTCGATGGCCGCCACCCGGTCCCGGTACTCCCCGGCGTCCTGCACCTGCACCTGGAAGACGCGGCCGTAGAGGTTGAAGTCGTTGACGTAGCGGGATCCCAGATGGGCCTGCAGTGTGGTGAAGACATCGCCGGGCGACACGCCCAGCAGCGCCGCCTTGGTGCGGTCCAGGTCCACGAACAGGTGCGGCACGTCGGGGCTGAAGGTGCTGAAGACGGCGGACAGCCGCGCGTCCTGGTTGGCGGCGATCAGCAGGCCGCGCAGTACGGCGCCCAGTTCCTGCGGGGTCTGGCCGCCCAGCGCCTGCACCCGCATATCGAAGCCGCCGGTGTTGCCCAGGCCCGGAATGGACGGCGGGTTGAAGGCGGCGACGTTGGCCTGCGGCAGGGCGGCCATCTGCGGGCGCAGGCGCGCCAGGATGGCGTCCACCGACTGGTCCGCCGGCCGTTCGGCCCAGGGCTTCAGCACCGCGATCTGCAAGCCGACGTTGGAGGCGGCCCCGCTGAGGATGCTGTACCCGGAGATGGCGATGACATGGGCCACGCCCGGCGTGTCGCGCAGCATGTCCGTCATGCGGCCCATCACCTCCTCCGTCCGGCTGACCGAGGCGGCGCTGGGAAGCTGCACGTTGACGAAGAAATAGCCCTGGTCCTCCGCCGGCAGGAAGGCGCTGGGCAGTGCGCGCAGCAGCATGACCGCCGCCACGCACAGCACGGCGAAGATGCCCAGGCCGACCACCAGCTTGCGCGACAGCCAGCCGACCAGCGTGCCGTAGCGGTCGCGCACCCGCTCCAGCCCCCGGTCGAAGGCGGCCAGCACCCGCCAGGGCCGTCCCGGCGGCCGCAGCAACATGCCGCACAGCGCCGGCGTCAGCGTCAGCGAGACCATGCCGGAGATCAGGAAGGCCACCGTGATGGTCACCGCGAACTGGCGGTAGAGCTGCCCGGTGATGCCCGGCAGGAAGGCCACCGGCACGAACACCGCGGCCAGCACCAGCGTGGAGGCGACGATGGCGCCGGTCACCTGATCCATGGCGAGGCGGGAGGCGTCGGGGGCGGGCCGGTCCGGATGCTCCTCCATCACGCGGCGGACGTTCTCCACCACCACGATGGCGTCATCGACCACCAGGCCGATGGCCAGCACCAGCGCGAACAGCGTGATGGTGTTGGCGCTGTAGCCCAGCGCCAGCAGGACCGCAAAGACGCCGATGATCGACACCGGGATCGCCAGCGTCGGGATCAGCGTCGCGCGCCAGTCCTGAAGGAAGACGTAGATGACCACCACCACCAGAAGGAAGGTGATCCCCAGCGTCAGCACGATCTCTTCGATGGTGGCGCTGACGAAGGTGGTTGTGTCGAAGACGATCGCGTAGTCCAACCCCTCCGGAAAGCGGCCGGACAGCCGCTCCAGCTCCGCCCGCACGGCCTTCGCCACGTCAAGCGCGTTGGCGTCCGGCGACTGATAGACGACCAATGTGGCCGCCGGGTTGCCGTCGAGCTTCGAGGTGGAGGTGTAGCTCTGCGCACCCAGCTCCACCCGCCCGATGTCTCCCACCCGCACCAGCCCGCCGTTCTCGTTGGTGCGGACGATGATGTCGGCGAACTGCCTGGGGTCGTCCAGCCGCCCGCGGGCGAGGATGGTCAGCTGCTGTTGCTGGCCGTTGGGGGCCGGCGGCGCGCCGATCTGCCCGGCGGAGGCCTGGAGGTTCTGGTTCTCGATCGCGGCCACCACGTCGGACGCGGCGATGCCCAGCGCGGCCATGCGGTTCGGGTCCATCCAGATGCGCATGGCGTAGGTCAGGGCGCCCATCACCTGCGCGTCGCCGACGCCGGGCACGCGTGCGATGGCGTCGCGCAGGTTGATGCTGGTGTAGTTGGAAATGAAGATCGGGTCGAACGCCCCACCGGGAGAATAGACGTTCACCGCCAGCAGCATGTTGGTGGACTGCTTGCGCACCGTGAGGCCCTGGCGCGTCACCTCCGTCGGCAGGGTCGGCGTGGCCAGCGACATGCGGTTCTGCACGTTGATCTGCGCCAGATCCGGGTCCGTGCCCGGCGCAAAGGTGATGGCCAGCGAATAGGACCCGGTGTCGGTGCTGGTGGAGGACATGTAGAGCATGCCCTCCACGCCGTTCACCTGCGTCTCGATGGGGGCGGCGACGCTGTCGGCGACGACCTGCGCGTTGGCGCCGGGATAGGTCGCGGAGACCTGCACCGACGGCGGCGTGATCGGCGGGAACTGGGCTACGGGAATGAACAGGATCGCCAGCCCGCCCGCGATTGTGACCACCAGCGCGATGACGATGGCGAGGTTCGGGCGCCGGATGAACAGGCCGGAGAACATGGGCGTCTTTCCTTTGCCTGCTTATCCCTTGGGCTGCTCGGCGGTCTGGGTCGCCGGTTCCGGCTGCACGGCCATGCCCGGCCGGACCTTCTGCACCCCGCCCACGACGACGGTCTCGCCGGCCTCGAGCCCCTTGCGGACGGCGATCTGCTGGTCGAGCTGCGGCCCCGGCTCGATCGGGCGCCGCTGCACCCGGTTCTGGTCGTCGAGGACGAGGACGTAGCTGCCCTTCTGGTCCTGCTGGATGGCGGACACGGGCACCACCGGCTGCTGCTCGCTCTGCGCCGGGCGGATCAGCACCGTGACGTACTGGCCGGGGAGCAGGATGGCGTTCGGGTTCTTGAAGTCGGCGTAAACCGGGATGGTGCCGGTCTGCGGGTCGATGCGGTTGCTGGCGAAGGCGACCCTCCCCTTTTCCGGATATTCCGACCCGTCGGCGAGCCGAAGGGCGGGGAGGTAGGCTGCCACCGCTTCCTCCGGGGATTTGTCCGGCATGGACTGCTGCGCCTTCAGCAGGTCGCGGTCGCTGACCGAGAAGACCACCCGGATCGGATCGAGCTGCACGACCGTGGCAAGCGGACCGCTGGACGGGTTGACCAGATCGCCGGGGGTCACCGCCGTGGCGCCGATGCGGCCGTCGATGGGCGAGCTGATGTGGGTGTAGCCCAGATTCAGCTCCGCCTGACGCAGCTTGGCCTGAGCCTGCATGATGTCGGCTTCCGACGTATCCAGGGCCGCTTGGGCCTGATCGACGTCGGCCTGGGAGATGTTGCCGCGGGTCCGCAGCTCCTGCGCGCGCTGGAAGGCGCGCTGCGCCTCGCGCTTCGTCGCCTGGGCACGGTCGAGATCGGCCTTGGCGCTGTCCACGGCGGCCTGATAGGGCGCCTGCTCGATGACATAGAGCAGGGTGCCGTTCGTGACGTTCTGCCCTTCGCGGAAGGCCACCCGCTCGATGAAGCCTTCCACGCGGGCGCGGGCGTCAAAGTCCTGGATGGCCTGGACGCGGCCGATGAATTCGCTGGTCGGGGTGACGTCGCGCTGGCGCACCACTTCCGTCGTCACGGTCGGCGGTGGTCCGGCTGCCGGCTGCTGCGCTTCGGCCAGGGATGAATTGAGCAGAAGAAGGCACGAGGCGGCGAGGCCGAGGCGCGGTCGATGCATCGAAGGGGTTTCCCGAACAGCGGTGCCCCTGTGAACAGCGCAAGCGCCGCTCGGGTTCATCGCCTGTCCGGAAAAGGGCCTGTCCGGAAAAGGCCCCCCCCTGGAATTAGGACTGCTGGGAAAAGCCTCCGCTGCGGGCCGGCGTTCGGCGCCGGCCCGCAGCGGAGGAAACGGTCAGTGCGACGCCGCGCTGGCAGCGCCCAGGCCGGTTTCGGACCGGATGTACTGGTACTTGTAGGCCTGCGCCTCGGCCGCGGCGCGCGGGCTGCGGTCGGTGACGGAGAACAGCCACGTCATCGAGAAGGCGATCGCCATGGAGAACAGCGCCGGGTGCTCGTACGGGAAGATCGCCTGCGGGAAGCCGAAGACGCTGACCCACACCGTCGGGCCCAGCACCACGAAGGCCACGCAGCTGACCAGCCCGGCGAAGCCGCCGACGAAGGCGCCGCGCGTCGTCAGACCCTTCCAGAAGATCGACAGGATCAGCACCGGGAAGTTCACCGACGACGCCAGGCCGAACGCCAGGCCCACCATGAAGGCGATGTTCTGGTTCTCGAACGCCAGGCCCAGCGTGATGGCGATGACGCCCAGCGCGAGGGTGGCGAAGCGGGACACGCGCATCTCCGACGCCTCGGTGGCGTTGCCCTTCTTGATGACGCGGGCGTAGAGGTCGTGGCTGACCGCCGACGCGCCGGCCAGGGTCAGGCCCGCGACCACCGCCAGGATGGTGGCGAAGGCGACCGCCGAGATGAAGCCCAGGAAGACGTTGCCGCCGATGGCCTTGGACAGGTGGATGGCCGCCATGTTGCCGCCGCCCAGGATCTTGCCGGCCTTGTCCAGATACTCCGGATTGGTGCCGACGATCACGATGGCCAGCAGGCCGATTGTGACGGTCAGGATGAAGAAGTAGCCGATGAAGCCCGTGGCGTAGACGACCGACTTGCGGGCTTCCTTCGCGTCCGGAACGGTGAAGAAGCGCATCAGGATGTGCGGCAGGCCAGCCGGTCCGCACATCAGCGCGAGGCTGAGCGACACCGCCGCGACCGGATCGGTCATGGCAACGCTCGGCCGCAGGATGGCGACGCCGGCCTTGTGCGCGGCGACGGCCTTCTGCAGCAGCAGTTCCGGGTTGAAGCCGAACTGCGCCAGCGCCAGCCCGACCAGCACCGTGCAGCCGCCCAGCAGCATCACCGCCTTGATGATCTGCACCCAGGTCGTCGCCAGCATGCCGCCGAAGGTCACGTACATGATCATCAGCACGCCGACCAGGACCACCGCGTAGGCGTATTCCAGGCCGAACAGCAGCTGGATCAGCTTGCCCGCACCCACCATCTGGGCGATCAGGTAGAAGCAGACCACGGTCAGCGACCCGACCGCGGCCAGCGACCGGATCGGCGTCTGGCCCAGGCGGTAGGACGCGACGTCGGCGAAGGTGAAGCGGCCCAGGTTGCGCAGGCGCTCGGCCACCAGGAACAGCATCAGCGGCCAGCCGACCAGGAAGCCGACGGTGTAGATCACGCCGTCGAAGCCCTTCGCGAAGACCATGCCCGACAGGCCCAGGAAGGCGGCCGCCGACATGTAGTCGCCGGCGATGGCCAGCCCGTTCTGGAAGCCGCTGATGCCGCCGCCCGCCGTGTAGAAGTCCGACGCGGAGCGCGTGCGCTTCGACGCCCAGTAGGTGATGCCCAGCGTGCCCGCCACGAAGAGCAGGAACATGATGATGGCGGTCACGTTCACCGGCTGCCGTTCCACGGCGCCGTCGATGGCGCCGGCCGCGAAGGCGGTTCCGGCGACGAAGGCCGGGAGGCTTGCCGCCAGGAAGGTGAGGAGGCGCGTGCTCATCGGCTGCACTCCTCCAGCAGGGCGCGGTTCAGCGCGTCGTAGCGGGAATTGGCACGGAGAACATAGACGCCGGTCATCAGCGAGCAGAACACGGTGATGACGACGCCCGCGGTCAGGCCGACCGAAAAGGTCATGCCGTCCGCGATCGGACGCGCCAGGACATCGGGAGCCGTGGCCGCGGCCAGGACGAACGCATAGTAGACCGCCAGAACAATCAGTGCCAGCCGCCAACTGAAGCGCGCGCGGCTTGCCGTCATCTCGGCGAACTTCGGGTGAGCGAGCACCCGTTCATAGATCTCGTCTGACATGTTCATTTCGCTTTTCTTGGAGCCCAGGCATTGCGCAGTGCAGCAATACGCGTGGCGCATACCCGTAAAAAGCGAAATTAAATTACCGGCGTGTGTAATGCCGTTGTTATTGGTAGTACGCTGTCAAAATTTAACCGAAATCCGGTTAAGGATTAGCCGGATGTCGGTTCTCGACCTCGAAGAGTCCCGGCTTTTGTTGCGACAACGAGTCGCGGGGGCTCAGCCTGCGATTCCCCCGCGCAGCCGGACGCGGATCAGGCCGCTGCCGGAAGGGTCGGAGCGGTCGGGCTTGGCCATGGCCTCCAGCAGCTTCTCGTCGCTGGACCAGTAAGGCACGTACCATTGCCGGTCCACATCCATGACCAGCACGCGGTGGTGTTCCGCGTCGTAGGCGCCGAGCGGGGCGATGTGGCCCACCGTGGCGTCGCCGGTCAGGGTTCCCTGGTCGTAGGCCAGCAGGATGATGTCGCGGCCGCTGCGCTCGTTCTCCGTCAGGATGCGGCGCAACTCGGCCAGCGTCTGGGGCGTGGTGTCCCTGGCGCGGAAGACCTCCACGTCGGCATCCAGGCCGAAGGCCTCGACCGTCCGGCGCACGTAGCCCTCGAAATCGGTGAAGGAGACACCGTCGCCGTTCTCGGCGCTGGCGGCCTTCCAGACATCGTCGTCCACCTCGTTCAGCACGCGGTTCTGGGTGACCAGCCGCTCCGTGGACGGGACGGGCACCCCGCGCAGCGCGTTGATCATCATCGCCACGCTGGCGACGGAGCAGGCGCTGCCTGTCTGCTGGGGCACGTAGTAGGGCATCAGTGCCCAGAAGTCCGGCGCCTCCGCCCGGCGCAGGTAATCGCGGTCCTGCGTGACCGGCACCGCGTCGGGGCCGAACTTCGGCTTCGTCTCGAATCCGGCCGCGTCCTGCGCGCGGGCCGGGAACAGCGGTGCCGTGGCCGGAAGGGCAACGGCGGCGCCGAGGGCGATCAGCGCACACAGCGCCAAGGGGTTCACGCGGTTCATCGGACTGGAATCATGGAGGTGACGGGAACTCCGCAGGCTCGCTCCGTTGCCTTACCCCGGAGGTGTGGGCCTGGATATGGTGCGCTGCGGAACGAGGGCCAAGCAATTCTGCACAATGGCCGCGCAGGAGCCCTGTGACGATGCGCGGTACACCAGCTGTTCGACCACGCCGCCCTTCAGCGTGAAGGTCGCCTCGCAGCGCCGGTCCTGCACGTCGCCGGGAACCGGCGGGTAATAATCCCAGGGATCGTAGTCCAGGGCGCGCCGCCCGCCGAAGCCGCCCCACGGATAGCCGATGGGCGGCGGCGGCGCGTAATAGGTGATGGAGCCCGCCTGATAGGTGAGATACTCCAGCGGGCCGCTCGCCGCCTGCCGCTGGGGCACGCCGGCACAGCCCAGCAGCGTGTCCTTGGGCATGCCGATCAGCGCGCTCTGCGCCGCCAGCGCGGCGTCGGCACCGGGATCGGCGCAGGCGGCGGTCATGGCGAGCAGAGCGGCGGCGGCCAGAAACCGAAACTCGACAATGGGATGTTTGACAAGGGGATGTCGACGGAACACGGACGGACCCTCCTCCCCTGGGGAATACCCCATAGGAACAGTGTCCGCCAGCGTTTGATCCAACCGACCTTTGATGCCGGCCGATTTCGCGTTTCCGCGCCGGTCGTCAGGCGTCCCAGAAATGCGGCATGGCGTCGGTCGTGGCGTAACCGTCCAGCCCCATCTTGTTCCAGGCCAGGTCATGGATGCCCATGCCGAAGGCCGGGGAATCCGCCTGCAGCGAGTAGTCGCCGTAGTAGGGGTTGTTGAACAGCGGCTTGGCGATCACGTCGTGGTCGCCGTACCGCGGCAGGTTGTAGATAAGGTTGTTGTCGATCACCACGTTGCCGGCGGTCAGCAGCTCGACGTAGTCGTCGAGCGGCAGCGTGCCGCTGACCACGTTGTCGGTGATCGTGTTGTTGCGCGGCAGGCCGGGGTCGCCGTGCACCGGTGCCCATTCCACGCGGATGAAGTCGTGGTTGTTGGCGTCGATGATGGAGAAGTTGTTCGACACCACGTTGTTGTCGCCGCCGTGGATCTGGACCGCCGCCCAGCCGGTGTTCTTCAGGAAATTGTCGGCGACGGTCACGCCGCCGGTCATGTCGTCCAGATAGATGCCGAAGCCCTTCTGGCCGTACAGCCACTGGTCGGTGTTGCTGGTGGCGAGGCCCCCCGTGTTCTCCACCCAGTTGCCCTTGATGATGGTGCCGGTGTCGACTCCGGACCGCCCCAGCACCTCGATCCCGCCGCCGTCCGCGGTCTCCAGGCCGGTGTTGGTGACGTGGTTGTACTGGATGACGTTGTTGTGGTTGATGTTGGTGGAGTCCCAGTTCTTCAGCGAAATGCCGTAGCGGGCGCTGGAATCCACGTCGTTGTTGGAGATGACGTTGTCGTCCACGCCGGTGCCGATGATGCCGGACACCGCCTTGCGCACCTCGCCGACATGGGAGATGTCGTTGGCGTAGATGGTGTTGGCGTTGCTGCGGCCGTCCAGGTCGATGCCGTTGACCGCCAGATGGTCCAGCGTGTTGCCGCCGACCATGTTGTGGCTCGATCCCGCGGTCAGCTTGATCGCCGTGCCGACGTTGACGAAGCTGTTGTTGCCGATGTGGTTGTTGGACGCCCCCGTCAACTCCAGGGCGTTGCCGCCGGTGGTGGTGTTGGTGAAGCCCAGGCCTTCCACCGTCACGTCGCTGGCCCCCTTCAGGCGGATCAGCGTGCCAAGCCGCGGCACCTCGACGCCGTCCTGCGCGAAGTGGGCGGGATCGGCCGGCTTGAAGACCAGCTTGCCGTCCGACGCGCGCCACGCGAACTCGCCCGCCTGGTCCACGAAGGCCGCGTTGTTCAGCAGCTTGTAGGTGGTGCCTTCGGTGAAGGGCAGCGACGCGCCGTTCTTCAGGATGATCTGGCGGGTGGCGTCGTCGATGCTGACCACGTCGGTCAGCGTGTCGGACAGGCGTTCGGCGTCCATGACCTGGATCTTGGTGCCGGGCGCCAGATCGGCCGCGGTGATGTCGCCGGTGTGGTAGCGGATGGCCCAGCCGCTGGGGCCGCCGCTGCCCGCGTCGGCGAAGTACCAGCCGGACGTTTCCGGATGGGCGCTGTCGATCAGCCCCTTTTCCGCCAGATGCTGCCGCACGCCGCCGATGACCAGATCCAGATCAGTCGCGCTGGACAGCTTGGCCGAATAGACGCCGTTGCCCTCGCTGGTGAAGTTCTTGACCACCTCGCCGCCGCTCAGCACCGGCTTTTCACCGGGGTAGTTGCGGAAGCTGTGCCCGTTGTCGAGCTTGGTCAGTTCCAGGGTCTTGGTCAGGTGGTAGGTGCCCTCGCGCACGTAGGTCGTGTCGATGTCGCTCGACCGCATGGCATCGCGGGCGTGCTCCAGCGTTGCGAAGGGGCCGTCGGTGCCGTCGGCGTTGGGTTCGGCCAGCTTGCCCGACCAGGTGTCCTTGCCGTTGGCGGCCACATAGAAGGCCGGACCGGTCGGCGGCGGGGGCGGCGGTTCCGGCGGGGCCTTGAACAGGTCGGCCGGGGCATCGACGTTCAGCGCGCCGCCCCAGTACAGCCCCTCCTGCCCCTTCACCACGTCCTTTCCATCCACCGCACCCTTGTCGTAGGTGACGATGGGATCGGTGACGGCGACGGTGTGGCCGTTGATGGCCACCGACTTGACGTACAGGTTGCGGTCCTGGCCGTTGACGACGCTGTCGTTGTCGTACCAGACCTGGATCTTGTGGCCCTGCGTCGTGTCGAGGTCCGTCTTGAAGGTGAAGGCCGTCGGGTCGCCGGAGGTGGCGCGGCCCTCGCCGATCACCTTGCCGTCCACCAGCAGCTTGAAGTGCGGCGGCACGCCGCCGGCCGACTGGCCCGAGGCGGTGACGACGATGTCCACGCTGGACAGCACCGGCGGCGGGGGAGGCGGCGGCGGGGGCACATAGGTGCCGCCGAAGTAATCCTCCGGCACGCCGAAGGTCAGGGCGCCGCCCCAGAACAGGCCTTCCTGCCCGGCGACGACGTATTTGCCGTCCACCGGCCCCTTGTCGTAGGAGGCGAGCGAATCGGTGGACTTGATCTCCTGCCCGTCGATTTTGATGCCCTGGACGAACAGGTTGCGGTCCTGGCCGTTCACCGTGGCGTCGTTGTCGTACCAGACCTGGATCTTGTGGGCCTCGTTGGGATCCACGTCGACCTTGAACGTGTAGGGCGTGCTGCTGCCGGCGTTCACCCAGGCGTCGCCCACCACCTTGTCGTTCACCAGCAGCTTGAAATGCGGCGGCGTGCCGTTGGCCGCGACGCCCCAGGCGTTGACCACGATCTCGCTGGTCATCGTCGCCGGGGGCGGGGGAGGCGTCACCGGGTTGGATGCGAACAGCGTCTTGGGCATGTCCACGTTCAGCGCGCCGCGCCAGTACATCTCCGTCTGGCCGGCGATGACGTTCTTCCCGTCGATGTCGCCGACGTCGTAGGTGACCGACGAATCGATGCTGAGGATCGGGGTGCCGTTCACTTCGAACGACTTGACGAAAAGATTGCGGTCCTCGCCGTTCACCGAACCGTCGTTGTCATACTGCAATTGCAGTTTGTGGGCCTGATCGGCCGGAACGCGGGCGGTGAAGGTGTATTTGGATTGGGACGCGGAGGCGACGGTCGCCTCGCCGATCTGCACGCCGTCAAGGCGCAGCACGAAGTGCGGCCACTTCCCGCCCGCCGGGACACCCCAGGCGTTGACGGCGAAGGTCACGTCCATAAGATCAGTTGTATCGGTTGCCATGTCAGACCTCTTAAGACCTTCGTGCTAGCTCAGCCGGAGGTTGGGTCGACATGCTTAACGGGGTTATAAGAAGTTTGGTTAATATTTGGTTGCACCTAAGGATAGCCGTGACAAGAAAAGGGTTCGTGCATTCGGACAAAAATGTTTGCACATTGACAAAAAAACTCTGCACATCGACAAAAATGTTTGCACCTAGGCCGAGCTACAGCTTGGCTTGGGCTCCTTGCGCCACGTTCGTTTTTCCCACGCCCGTATCGTTACGGCAGGTCCCTCTGGGGTGATGTCCATCTCCGATTGCTGTCCGAGGCAGAGCGGGAGATGAAGCGTGACGCCGCCTGGAAGGCGGCGATCTTGCCCGTCGCCAGCACGCTGGAGATGATGGATGCAACGTCTGGAGTGCGGCGCATGCACTTGGCATGATGCACGTGCTCGACGCCATCGCCCGTATCTGTCCCGGCGCAACGGCAAGTAGCCCCGGTGCACGGGAACGCCCTGCGCGCCATGCTCTCCACGCTGCCGGTCCATGCGTCCGGCATCGAGGCGAGCGCGATCACCGCCATGAGGGGCGACGTCAGCACAAGCGCCCGGGAAATGACCTGCCAGCGGCCGAGGCGGGCTGGGCTTTCTGCTCGCTCGACCAATATCGACGTCGTCGATCGGTCACCAACTGTCATAGTCCGATGCCGAAGTTTTCCCGCCGCAGGTCGCTTGCCGCTGTGATCGGTGCAGTGCTGTTCGCTTGCCCCGTTTCGTGGGGCTGGGCTGCGGAACCAAGCACGGTTGATCCGAAAGGGCTGATCGTTCTCGTGAGGCACGCGGAGGCGCCTGGGGTTGGCGATCCGGCCAACTTCCAGCTCCGTGACTGCGCGACCCAACGGAACCTCGACGCGAACGGCCGTCAGCAGGCCCGGCGGATCGGGGGAGAACTGCGTCTTCTCGGCATCCAGCAGGCTGTCGTGTATTCGAGCCAATGGTGCCGATGCCTGGAGACGGCCCGGCTTCTCGATATTGGGCCCGTACAGGAGCTCCCGGCGCTCAACTCTTTCTTCAATCGGCGTGACGAGCAGGACGCGCAGGTAGCATCGTTGCGCAAGTTTCTAGCTGGCTTGCCATCGGATGGCGCGCCGGTGGTGCTGGTCACCCATCAGGTGGTCGTGACTGCGCTGACCGGCGTCCATCCCGCGTCGGGCGAATCGGTCCTCCTTCGAGCAAATGGAATGGGCGAGCCGCCAGTCGAAGGACGTATCAAGGCTGGCGACTCCATGCAGGCGGTTGGCGCCTCGAAGCGATAGCGTTGGCGATCGCTGTGGGCGGCATCGTGGCTGAACCCCGCCGGACGACGCGTCAGACCGGTACAGCCCCAAGCAAACCACCGAGCCGCCATAATGGTGCTCGGCTTGGTGGAGGCGGAAGCACGACCGCTGGCTTAAGACCGGAAAGTCCCGCCGGCACGGAATCAGTGAGGCGACCTTCTACACCTAGAGCGGTTTCCGATCAGGTTGCATAGCCGGCATTTCTGAAGAGGTTCCGGCATTCGTCCGGCTTGTACAGGTCGATGATGCGTCCGATGGCATTCCAGAGGCCGTCGCGGG
>Ga0065721_10051555_pt1 | contig 14270 bp, 15 predicted proteins | sample Mesricmetagenome_FD_59108 | JGI IMG/M metagenome (GOLD analysis project Ga0065721, IMG submission 59108) | Mesophilic microbial community from rice straw/compost enrichment Sample: eDNA_1 v2 (version 2) | ecosystem: Engineered > Solid waste > Grass > Composting > Bioreactor | place: USA: Davis... | reverse complement strand
GCATCGGCGTTCCTCCCAACTGCCTTTGGCGTGAAAACGGCTAATTGAGGATGCCCTGAACAAGGCAAAGGCGCCAGTGGCAATGTGTTTTGCGCTGCAAACAGCCGCAATTGGCGGACACGATATTGGTCGCCGTTCAAACCGGACGTCGCGAAGGCCGTCATCGGCCCGATTGCAATCAGAACTGCGCGACCCGGCCGCTGTTGCCGGCCGGGTCATTCGCCTTCAGGTATCAGGTGCCCTGGAACGTCACGGTGACGCCGCGCTGGCGGAAATATGCCTGCAGCAGCTTGCGGCCGGCGCGGTTGTTCTGCGCGAGCTTCGCCGGATCGAAGACGGCTTCCTTGAGCCCGGCCCGCGCCAGCGCCGCCTTGAGGTTGGCGATATGCGCGTCGAGGTCTTCGTTGTCCGCATGCAGCGATTGATAGATGCGGCTGGTTGCTTCTTCCACGCTGAGTTCTTCGCTCACCTGTCACTCCTGTCAGTCATCGTCCGGCGCTTGGCCTCACATGCTTCCCCTATCGTGGGGAACGGACGCCGCGTCAATGGCGGGAATCGAATGCTGCCACGCGCGACGCTCCAGAATGGTCAATCGACACGAACGGCCGAAGACCGTCACCAGAGCTGTTCGGGGGCGATGTGCTCGGTGCTCATGTTGAGCCGTCCGAGCACGCTGAGCTTTGCCTCGAGCGCTCTCAGCATCGGCTCGGCCATGGAAAGCGTCTGCCTGAGCCGCGTATGGCTGAAATCGGTGAGCAGCCGTTCGGCAAGGCCAGGCTCGCCGGCCTCGATGAGGATTTCCGCGCTTTTCATCACATCCGGCAGTTCGGCAGCGAGTTTCGCCTCGCAAGCGCGCCAGATACCGCTCACCTCGGCGAGCGTCGCCTCGCCGTCCTGGAAGACGGCATGCATCAGCTGCCTGAACACCTGCACCGCCGAGCGGGTGATTTCCACCCCCTGCGGCACGACGGAGATCGCATCCGGCGAAGCGACCGCCTTGCGCATGTCCTGGAAGCGGGCCGCCTCGTGGTCGGTGAGATAGCGGTGCATGGCATATTCGTGCGGCACCTCGCGCATGCCGATGAAGACCGGCACCAGCGGTGCGGTGACTGCGCCCACCGGCGCGTGCCACATGACCCTGAGCGAGGGATGCCGGGGATGGACAAGCGGCACGATCTGTCCATAGCCGGCGGTGTCACCCGTCAGCCTCCCGGTCGAGATTGCCCAGACGACGTCGGCGAACCTGATCTTCTCGGGCCGGGCGGCGCGACGGCGCATCTCGTCCTCGATCCAGGCCACACCCGCCCAGCGGCCCTTGCCGTCGCCATAGACCGCATTGACGTTGAACGGGCCGCTTGCCGGATCGTGCCAGCCGCGCTCGACGGCCGTGGAAATGAAATGGGCGGGGAAGAGGAAATCGACACTCGGCTCTGCGGGGATTTCGCCGATATAGCCCGGCCTGGAAGCGCGAATGCTGTCGGGCCCGAGACGCTCGGCGACCCAGAGGCCGAGACCGCCGGAAAATTCGATCACCACCCATGCCTCATCGGGGTCGGCGATGAGATGCGAATTGCCGCCATAGCAGGAATAGCCGTGTTCGGCGATCAGCCGGCCGATGATCTCCACGCCTTCGCGTGCGCTGCGGGCACGTTCGAGCACGATGCGGGCGAGATCTGAATAGTTCGGCCCCTTCTGGTCGGGCGGCGTCATGGCGACGAGTTCGGGCCTCGATGGCGACCAGATGTCCCTGACTGCGACGCCATGCTCGTTGAGCCCGCCATTGGTGAGCGGTGCCGGCACGCCGAGATAGTGGCTGTAGCTCACGCGCAGATGCCGCGCGGTCTCGGCAACCTGCGGGATGTCGCTCAAGACACCGGGAAGCCGCGCCTGCGGCGTGACGCCGACGCGGATCGCCTCGCCCGGCGCATGGGTCTTGCGCGGCACGATCTCCAGCCAGTGGCTGGACGGCTCGTCGCCATAGCCCGCAAGCCAGGCGTGTCCCGTGGCCGAATGGTTCTTGCCGATATAGAGGCCGTAGCTCATGAAATTTTCGTTCCCCGATACAGTCTTCGAAGACCGCACCATAGGGGACAGCGTACAGGGAAAACAACGGCTTGCGCTCTCCCGTACAATGCCGTTCACGGCGAGGTCATGGTCAGCCTGATCCCATGAGCTGAGACCGCTTCCAGTTTGCGCTTTCACAAAGACGGTCCGGCCCGAATTCCTAGGATTGCTCCGACTGGAAAGGAGCAGCAAGATGAATGCAACGACCGCCGAACCCACCCGCCCGCGCGGCGGCATACCGAGAGGATTGTCGACCACGGGGCCGGTGCTGTTTTCCTACGGCTTCCGGCCGTTCTTCCTCGGCGGCGCGGTCTGGGCATGCCTGGCGATGGCGCTCTGGATCGCCTCGCTCTTGACCGGCTGGGAGCTCGCCGGCGACTATGGTGCGCGCGCCTGGCACGCCCATGAAATGCTCTTCGGCTTTGCCTCGGCCGTGCTTGCCGGCTTCCTGCTGACGGCCGTGCCGAACTGGACCGGACGGCTGCCGGTGTCCGGCCTGCCGCTTTTCTATCTCTTCCTCCTCTGGGTGGCGGGCCGTGTTGCCCTGCTGCTGCCCGTAGCGATCGGCGCGGGCACGGCCGCCATCATCGACAGCCTGTTCCTGCCGGCCCTTCTCCTCATCTGCATGCGCGAGGTGATCGCCGGGCGCAAATGGTCCGACCTCAAGGTCATGGCAGGTCTGGGAGCGCTCACGCTCGCCAATCTCGCCTTCCATTTCGAAGCGATCGTCTATGGTGCGCCCGACTATTCGCAGCGGCTGGCGGTGACGGCCTATGTGATGATGGTCATCATCATCGGCGGCCGCATCCTGCCGAGCTTCACCCGCAACTGGCTGAACCGCGCCGGCAGCACCAAATTCCCCGTGCCGTACAACCGTTTCGATCTTGCCGCCATCGCCCTTTCCGTGCCCGCACTGGCGCTCTGGGTACTCGTGCCTGAGATCCAGTTCACCGGCATTGCCTGCCTGGCGCTCGCCGTGCTCCAGACCATCCGCCTTGCCCGTTGGCGCGGCTGGACAACGCTCGCCGAGCCTCTGGTCGCCATTCTGCATCTCGCCTATGCCTTCGTGCCCCTCGGTTTTGCGGCCATCGCCGCAACCGCCTTGGGGCTCATCGACAGCATCTCGGCCATGCATGTGCTCACCGTCGGCACGATCGCCGCGATGATGCTGGCAGTGATGACGCGCGCCACCCGTGGCCATACCGGCCGCGAGCTCACTGCCTCGCGGCTCACGTGCCTCTCCTATGCCGCCGTCATCCTCTGCGCACTGGTGCGGCCGCTGACAGCCGTGCTGCCCGGCCAGACCGAGCTCATCTACGCCGCCTCAGGCATCCTCTGGCTCGCCGCCTTCGTGCTCTATCTCGGCGAATACGGCCCGATGCTGATTGCCCGGCGCAAGGTCTCGCACCGCCTGACCTGACGCACCACCAGTCCTCTCACTCGGCAGCCGCCATGCGGCTGCTTTCAAGATAGGCGGCAAGCCTGTCGCCGTCCGCCCAGCCGTGGAAGGCGGTCTTGCCCTGCAGCTCGGCCGGCACCTTCCAGCCGGGATCGATACCTTCCATATTGGGCAGTTCGTGCGCGATGCCCTTGTGGCAGTCGATGCAGGTGGCCTTGCCGGAGAGCAGGTAGCGGGTATGGATGTCGGCCGCCCGCGTCGTCTGCCGCGTCAGGTCCATGGCCGCCATGGAATGGCAGTTGCGGCATTCGAGACTGTCGTTGGCCTTGAGCCGCGCCCATTCGTGCTGCGCCAGTTCGAGCCGCATGTTGAGGAATTTCTCGCGCGTGTTGATGGTCCCGAAGATCTTGCCCCAGACCTCCTTGGAGGCCTGCATCTTGCGGGCGATCTTGTCAGTCCAGTCATGCGGCACGTGACAGTCCGGACAGGTGGCACGCACGCCCGAGCGGTTGGAGAAATGCACTGTGCGCGTCAGCTCCTCGTAGACGTTGGTGCGCATCTCGTGACAACTGGTGCAGAAGGCCTCGGTATTGGTGAGTTCGAGCGCCGTGTTGAACGCGCCCCAGAACATCACGCCGCCGACAAAGCCGCCGAGCGTGAGAAAGCCGAGGCTGAGCGTGCTGGCAGGCGTGCTCAGTACCCGCCACGCCCAGAGGATCAGGGCCCTTAGCTTGCCGATCATTGCTCGGCCCCCGCGGGCCTGACACCCATCTCGCTCATGTCGCGGAACATGTTGGGCACCAATTCCCGCGTCTCGGCCTGCGGCACGTGGCAGGCGGTGCAGAAATAGCGCCGCGGCGAGACGTCGGCGAGCATTTGGCCCTCGCGCGTCATGTAGTGGGTGACGCTGATCATCGGGGCGCCCGACCCTTCCGTCAGCTCGCGCTTGTGGCAGGACAGACAGCGGTTGGTGTTGACCGACAGCTGGTACCCCTCGATCGAGTGCGGGATCACCGGCGGCTGGTCGGGATAGTTGCGCATCTTGCGCACGTCATCGACGTTCCACTTGGGCAAGGGCGCTGCCTCCCGACTCTCCATCGGGCTCGAATTGCCGGAGAGCTGTGGTACCGTCTGCGTGAGCTGCGGCGCCATCTGCGCCAGCGCCACCGTGCCCATGAGCAGCACGAGCACAAGGCCGGCAAGCGCCTGCAGGCGCCGTGCGATCAGGCGACGGGTGTGATCTTGACTGCGCATTTCTTGAAATCCGTCTGCTTGGAGATGGGGTCAGTGGCGTCCAGCGTCACCTTGTTGATCAGCTGGCTGGCGTCGAACCAAGGAACGAAGATCACCCCGCGCGGCATGCGGTTGCGTCCCTTGGTGTCGACGCGGCTGATGATCTCGCCGCGCCGCGACTGGATGCGCACCTGCGCACCCTGGTTGATGCCAAGCCTGCGCGCGTCGTCGCCGTTCATGAAGCAGCGTGCTCCGGGAAAGGCACGATAGAGTTCCGGCACACGCATGGTCATCGAACCGGAGTGCCAGTGTTCGAGCACCCGGCCCGTCACCAGCCAGAAATCGTATTCCTCGTCCGGCGCCTCTGCCGGCGGCTCGTAGGGCACTGCGAGGATGACGGCTCGGCCGTCCTTCTGGCCGTAGAAATTGAGCCCCTCGCCCGGCTTCACATAGGGATCATAGCCCTCCCGATAGCGCCAGCGCGTCTCCTTGCCGTTGACCACCGGCCACCTGAGCCCGCGCACCTCGTGATAGAGGTCGTAGGGACCGAGATCGTGGCCATGTCCGCGGCCAAAGCTCGCATATTCTTCGAACAGGCCCTTCTGGATGTAGAAGCCGAAGGCTTTGGCCTCGACGTTCTCGTATTCGGGCGAGATTTCGGAGGCCGGGAAACGGTCGACCTGGCCGTTCTGGAACAGCACCTGATAGAGCGTCTTGCCCTTATAGTCCGGGTTCTTGTCAAGGATCTCGGCCGGCCAGACCTCGTCGGTGGTGAAGCGCTTGGAAAATTCCACGATCTGCCAGAGATCGGATCGTGCCTCGCCCGGCGCATTGACCAGTTGGTGCCAGACGTGAGTTCGGCGCTCGGCATTGCCATAGGCGCCTTCCTTTTCCACCCACATGGCCGCCGGCAGGATGAGGTCGGCACTCATTGCCGTCACCGTCGGATAGGCGTCGGAGACGACGATGAAGTTGTCCGGATTGCGGTAACCCTGATAGGTCTCGTTGGAGGTATTGGGTGCGGCCTGCACGTTATTGTTGACCTGCACCCAGTAGAAATTCAGCTTGCCGTCCTTGAGCATCCGGTCCTGCTCGACCGCGTGATAGCCGACCCAGTCGGGCAGCAGCCCTTCCGGCACCTGCCAGAGTTCCTCGGCATGCCTGCGGTGTTCGGGATTGGTCACCACCATGTCGGCTGGGAGCCTGTGGGAGAAAGTGCCGACTTCGCGCGCCGTGCCGCAGGCGGAAGGCTGGCCGGTAAGCGAGAATGGGCTGTTGCCCGGTTCGGAAATCTTCCCGGTTAGAAGATGCAGGTTGTAGACCATCTGGTTGGCCCACACGCCCCGGACATGCTGATTGAAGCCCATGGTCCAGAGCGACATGACCTTGATCTTGGGGTCGGCATAGAGTTCGGCGAGCTGTTCAAGGAAGGCCGCATCGACGCCGGAAATCTCGACTGCCCTTTCAAGCGTATATTCAGCAACATGCGCCTTGAACGCCTCGAAGTCGATGGCCTCCATCTTGGTCGCCTCGGCCACACCCTTGGCCTTGACCTCAAGCGGATGTTCGGGCCTCAGCCCATAGCCGATGTCGGCCGTGCCCTTCATGAACTTGGTGTGCCGGCCGACGAAGGCCTGGTTGACGCGGCCGGTCTGGATGATGTGGTTGGCGATGAAGTTGAGGATCGCCAGATCCGTGCCCGGCTTGAAGATCAGAGGGATGTCGGCGAGGTCCATGCTGCGGTGGGTAAAGGTGGACAGCACCGCTACCCGCACATGCTCGTGACCGAGCCGCCGGTCGGCCACCCGCGTCCACAGAATCGGGTGCATCTCGGCCATGTTCGAGCCCCAGAGCACGAAGGCATCGGCATGTTCGAAATCGTCGTAGCAGCCCATCGGCTCGTCCATGCCGAAGGTACGCATGAAGGCATAGGCGGCAGAAGCCATGCAGTGCCGGGCATTGGGATCGAGATTGTTGGAGCGGAAGCCGGCGCGCATCAGCTTGGTCGCCGCATAGCCCTCGAAGATCGTCCACTGGCCGGAGCCGAACATGCCGACGGCCTGTGGCCCCTTTTCCCTCAACACCTTCTTGGCCTGGGCGGCCATGACGTCGAAAGCTTCCTCCCAGCTCACCGGCTCGAATTCGCCGTCCTTGGCATAGATGCCGTCCCGCTTGCGCAGCAGCGGCGTGGTCAGCCGGTCCTTGCCGTACATGATCTTGGAAAGGAAATAGCCCTTGACGCAGTTGAGGCCGCGATTGACCTCTGCCTCCATGTCGCCGTGGGTGGCGACCACTTGGTTTTCCTTGACGCCGACCATGACGCCGCAGCCGGTGCCGCAGAAGCGGCAAGGCGCTTTCGACCACTTGATCTTCAGCGACTCGACGCCGCCGGGCACGGCCTGCGCGACCGCAGGAGACGCAATCCCGGCGGACGCCGCGGCAATCGCAGCCGCCTGCGCCTTCAGCAGATCACGCCGCGTGAGTTCCGTCGTCATCGATTGTCTCCTCCATGTCCACTGCCTGCTCGAAAACCATGTGGGCGGCGAGAACGCCGTCCATTGCCGAAATCCCCACCAGTGTCTCGCCGAGCGCGCCCGGACCGGGCCCCTCGATGACGACGACGATCTTGCCGGCCGCCCGTGCATGCACCTCGACCCCGTCGAGCCGGTCAATGCGTGCGGCAAGCTCCTCCGTCCGCTCCGGCCGGGTCATGACGACGGCACTCGAAATGTGATGGCGCACCTCACGCATCGGCTGTCTCCATCGGCTTCATCGCCACCGCATCGACCGGACAAGCAGCGATGCAGGCGCCGCAACCGGTGCATTCATCGGCGTTCAGGGTGGGAATGAACGGGCCGCCGATGCGCGGCCGAAAGCGGATCGCCATGGTCGGACATACGTCGCGACAGGTCTGGCAATCGACGAAATTGAGCGCCAGACAGCCATCGCCGATCTCTGCGACATGGGAAAAGGAAGTGACGGGCTCCGGCGCAAATACCGGCACGGGACATCGTTCGGCGCAGGCGCCGCAGAAGGTACATTCGCCACGCCGGAAATCGACCTCCGGCAGGCCGGCCGACATCACGATGATCTGGGTCGGACAGGTTTCGACGCAGGCACCGCAGCCGGTGCAATTGGTCAGGGAAGCCTCGCTGGCGCCTGGCGGCAGGAAGCGCAACCGTTCTTCGAACGCCTTTCCGGTCAGGAAACCCCGGCGGGTGCTCGTCTGGTTGCGCATCGCCCGCCCTCACTCTGCCGATCCGGGCGGGGCGGTATGCACCTCGTGCGGTCCCGGTGGCCCATAAACGAGCTGATACATCCAGACGAGGAAGCCGTATCCGCCGACCACGCCGACAGCCACAATGGGCCATATGCCGAAGGCGAGAACGACGAAGGTGAGAAGCTCCCGCCTACGCCGCCTCCGGAATTCTCTCACAGAGTCCGTGATGTCGCTCACGACGTCCTCCCAGAGCCGTTAGGGGAAGCGTCGCACAGCGCACCGGAGGTGTCCACCCCCATTGATCATTGCGCCGCATCAAAAGGCACGGCTCGAAACGGCACGGGAGTCGAACCGTTCCCCTTTCGTGGTCATCGCGTGAGCCCGCGATAGATGGCCGGCAGCGTCTGCGGCAGCCGGCCGATGTCGCCGACGATGGCAAAGCCGTTGCGGCCGAACATCGACGGCAGGTAGCTGCGCGCGTCGCGGTCGACGGTGACGGCGAAGACGGAGGTGCCGCTGCGCCGTGCTTCGAGCACCGCCCGGCGCGAATCCTCGAGTGCAAAGCGGCCCTCGTAATGGTCGATGTCGTTCGGCTTGCCGTCGGTGAGGATGAGCAGCAGCTTGCGGCGGTTGGGCTGCCGTGCCAGTTCCGCCGATGCATGTCGGATCGCAGCGCCGATGCGCGTATAGTAGCCTGGTTTGAGCCCGGCGATGCGCCGTTCCACCCGCTCGCCCATCGGCTCGCCGAAGGCCTTGACCGTCTCCATGCGCACCCATGAGCGGCGCCGCGAGGTGAAGGTCAGGATCGAATGATTGGTGCCGCAGGCCGACAGACCGTGGGCCAGCACCGCCAGCGCCTCCTTCTCGACATCGAGCACCCGGCGGTTGTCGAACCAGGCATCGGTCGACAGCGACACGTCGACGAGGGTCATCACCGCCAGGTCGTGACCCTGAGGCCGCGACATGAGATGGATGCGCTCAGTGCCCTCGCCGCCGGCGGCGAGATCGGCGCGCATGCGCACCACCGCGTCGAGATCGAGTTCGGCACCGTCGAACTGCGCCTTGAGGATTTCCTGCCGGGGCCTCAGGATCTCGAACTGGCGGCGCACCTTGCGGATCAAGCCTCGCAACTCCTCCGAGGCCTTGACTGACGCCGCATCTTCCGCTGCCGTGCCTGAGAGCACCCGGCAATAAGAGGGCATGTATTCGCCCTTGCGGTAGTTCCATTCGGGATAGGTAAGCTCGGCCTCGATCGAATTCGGGTCCACCGCTTCCGGCGGCAGATCGAGATCGAAGCGGAATTTCGATGACGGCCGTTCCTTGCGATGGCCAAGCCTGATTTCGTCCAGATCCCGGGCATTGTCCTTTTCTGTATCGTCCTTGTCGTCGGTCGGCCGGTCGACATTGACCATTTCCGCCATCGCCAGGATCTTCTCGAAACGGTTGAGGATGAACGGGCTGCGATCGGCAGACTTACGGTCGGTGTCGCGGTCGGCGCGGAAGAGGCCGTCGCCTTCGAGCGCCCTGGTGGCGCTCGCCCCGTCCTCGTCGCGGCCGTCATCGGCTGCGATTTCCTCGCGCGGCTCGAATTCCGGCCAGAAAGGTACGATCATCATCGGCTGGTAGCCGGCCGGGGCGGCACGCGGGAAAATGGCCGGCGGCGTTTCGTCGGCCAGCCCCGCGCCCTTCCGCAGCATGGCGATGATCCGGTTTTCGACGAGCCTCTCAACCGGCGGCAGCACGCCGCGCCGGCGCTCGCCGAGAAGGGCCGCGCAAAGCCGGCCATAGCGCGGAGCCAGACCGGGGAAACTGGCGAGCACCGCAGCAACGGTCGCACGCGCCATTTCAATCCGCGCAAGATCCCGCTGCAAGGGGTCGTCCGCCCCGTCATCGACGAGCGGCATCACCGCCATATAGGCGGCAAGCCAGACATAGAGATCGCGGTTGAGCGCCCGGTCCGGGAAGAGATCGATCGCCGGCGGCAGCCGGACCGTGCCCGCATCGCGGCTGGCGCCGGCAATCTTCTCCTCGCCCAGACCGATAAGCTGGCGCAGGCGCAGGCGATGGGCGGCAGTGTTGGGATGGGCCGGCCCGAGCTGTGCGGCCATTTCGCCGCCGAAGCCGCGAAAGACGGTCGCAAGGACCGGTTTTACCGCATCGAAGCTCACGGCATGGTCGGGATAGCGCGGCATGCTCGAGGTGGAGCCCACCATGCGATGCCAGAACTTGCCGACCGTCTCTTCCAGTTCCAGGAACTCGAACATGGTCAAACCTCAGGCAATCACGCCGCTTGCGACTTCGATCAGTGCCGCCTTGACGTCGGCGTCGTCGGTGAGCGGCTCGATGATCGCCGCCTTCACCGCCTCGCGCGTGCCCATGCCGCTTTCGATCAGGCTTGCGCAGTAGACGAGCAGCCGCGTCGACACGCCTTCCTCGATGTCGTGGCCCTTGAGCCGGCGGAGGCGATTGGCAAGTTCGACGAGCGGTGCGACACGCGCCTCGTCCAGGCCGGTTTCTGAAGCAACCACCGCGATTTCCTGGGCCTTGGGCAGGAAGTCGAATTCGATGGCGACGAAGCGCTGCTTGGTCGACGGCTTCAGCGCCTTGAGGATGTTCTGATAGCCTGGATTGTAGGAGACGACGAGCATGAAGCCGGGCGGCGCTTCCAGGACCTCGCCGGTGCGTTCGAGCGGCAGGATGCGCCGGTCGTCGGTCAACGGATGCAGCACCACCGCCACGTCCTTGCGCGCCTCGACCACCTCGTCGAGATAGCACACACCGCCGTCGCGCACCGCCCTGGTGAGCGGCCCGTCGACCCAGACCGTGTCACCACCCTTGAGCAGGTAGCGGCCGGTGAGGTCGGCTGCGGCCAGGTCGTCGTGGCACGACACGGTGGTGAGCGGCAGGCCGAGACGTGCCGCCATGTGGGAAACGAAGCGGGTCTTGCCGCAGCCGGTCGGCCCCTTGAGGAGCAGCGGCAGCTGCCGCGTCCAGGCCATTTCGAAGAGCTGGCATTCGTTGCCGCTCGGAATATACGGCGGGATGTCGGCGATCGCCCGTTCGCGGGCGGTGGAAAGCATGTTCATGGGAATTCTCCTGGATAAGGGGGATTGGCGGCCCCGCGAAACGCGGGGCCACCGCTCATTCAGCCGGGATGGCCGCGGGGGATGCCGTCGCCCGCTCCTTGCCCGGCACGAAAATCGCCCACAGGAACATCAGCGCCGAGACCAGCACGACGACGCCCGAGCCGAGGCGGATCCAGTAGAAGAGGGCGAGCTGGTCCTGCACGTCCATGTAGCTTTCGCCCATCACGCGCTGCAGGTGCACCTGCAGGATGCCGGCGAAGGTGAGCGCGAAGGTCATCACCGACATGGCCGAGCACATCAGCCAGAAGCTCACCATCGATAGCCACTGGTTGTAGGGCGCGCGGCCCCTGATCTCGGGCACCGCATAGGCCATTGCCGCGAGGTTCAGCATCACATAGGCGCCGAAGAAGGCGAGATGGCCGTGCGCAGCGGTCACCTGCGTGCCGTGGGTATAGTAGTTGACCGACGAAAGCGTGTGCAGGAAGCCCCAGACGCCGGCGCCGAAGAAGGCCATGACCGAGCAGCCGATCGACCACAGAAGGGCTGCGCGGTTCGGATGCTTGCGGCCGGCCTTCCAAGTCATGACGAAGGTGAAGATCACCATGGTGAAGAAGGGCGCGACTTCGAGCGTCGAGAAGATCGAGCCGATCCACTGCCAGTAGCCGGGCGCACCGATCCAGTAGAAGTGGTGGCCGGTGCCGAGGATGCCCGAGAACAGCGCAAGACCGACGATGACATAGAGCCACTTCTCGACCACCTCGCGGTCGATGCCGTTGAGCTTGATCATCAGGAAGGCGAGCACCGAGGCCATGATCAGCTCCCACACGCCCTCGACCCAGAGGTGGACGACATACCACCAGTACATCTTGTCGAGCGCGAGGTTGGCCGGGTTGTAGAAGGCGAAGAGGAAGAAGATCGCCACGCCCCAGAGGCCGAAGATCAGGATGTTGGTGACCACCGTCTTGCGGCCCTTGAGCACCGTCAGCGTGACGTTGAACAGGAACATCAGGCAGACGACGACGATGCCGACCTTGATGGCGAAGGGCTGTTCGAGGAATTCCCGGCCCTCGTGATAGCGGAAGAGATAGCCGACAACGGCCACCGCCGCCGCCACCAGGAAGATCCAGAACTGGGCGATGGCGAGTTTCGGGCTGTAGAGCTCGGTCTCCGCCTCTTCCGGCAGCAGGTAATAGGTGGTGCCCATGAAGCCGATGAGCAGCCAGACGATCAGCGCATTGGTGTGGATCATGCGCACGATGTTGAACGGCAGGAGTTCGGAGAGCGTGTTGGGCAGCACGTAGATGGTGCCGGCAAGCACGCCGAACAGCACCTGGGCGAGGAAAAGGCCGAGCGCGCCGTAGAAGTACAGCATCGCGACCTTCTGTGACTGGTATTTCATTGTGGACGTTCCTTTCCTCGGAGGCTCAGCCGGCGTCGTTCGGCGGCCAGTTCTGCGTCTTGATCTTGCTCGTCCAGCGCAGGAATTCGGCGAGATCGTTGAGCTCCTGGTCGGTCAGGTTGAACTGCGGCATCTGCCGGCGGCCCTCGATGCCGCTCGGCTGGGCGGCCATCCAGGCCTTGAAGGTTTCGCGGGTGGATTCCGGATCCTCGTCGCCGCCCATGCGGATCCAGACATTGCCGAGCTCGGGAGCGAAATAGGCGCCTTCGCCGAGCAGCGAATGGCAATTGATGCAGGCATTCTTCTCCCAGACATGCTTGCCGCGGGCGACCGCATCGGTGAGCGTGCTTTCATCCGTGGAGGTGGTGCGCATGTAGAAGTGGCTGTGCGCGGTCAGCCCTATGAAGATCGCAAAGAAGAAGGCGGACCCGCCGTAGAAGACGTTCCGCGCTCCGGTTTTGGTTAGGTGTTCCGACATATGATGTCCCTCTGGCCCTTGGGGCGTCATTGGTTCGGGGCGCACGGAGACCGCACGCGCCTCGGGACCGAGGGATGCCGGAAAGGCGGAAGCCCTTCTTTGCGAAAATGCAAATAACTTGCGTCAATCCGGGACGGAGGGCCGAAGATGCACAAACGGACGCATGGCGTCACAGAATGATCGCAGTTGCGGCCGATATGCGTGGGCGCAAGGCGATTGTCGCCGGCGCGTTCACCGGCGCCGGCAGCCAGACGCGGCAAATCGTCCACCCGCTTGTCTTGACACAACCGACACCCAGATACGACAGGAACACGCATTCCTGTCCGATCCATGGAGACCACTCTTGAGCACCGCAAGGCTCCCTGTTCTTCTCGCCCTTACCCTCGCCGCCGCCTCCCCCGCCTGGGCGCTCGACAGCGAGAGACTGAACAGGGAACTCCTGAAACTTGATCCGGTAACCCGGCTCGAACAGGCCTGCGACACCGAGGTGATGCTGAGGATCAACAAGGAAAACCGCGACTACAGCGTCGACAAGGTGATCGCCTATACGTTCACCAATCCCACCATCGGCCCCAACTCGATCAAGGCGCCGGGTGCGGCGCTCAGGAGCCGCGGCACCTGGTACCACCTCTCCTTCTACTGCGAGACCGAAGCCGAACACCTCGACGCGAAAAAGCTTTCCTACGAGATCGGCACCGCCATTCCGCGCGAGGACTGGGAACAATATTACCTCTACGATTGAGGGCGGCGACACCAAGCGAAGCGCCAGGGCAGGCATCATCACCTTCACGGAGAATCGTAAAGGCGGGTTTCCGCCTTCACGGGTTTGAGGACACGAAAAAGCCCCACGGGATTCTCCCGAGGGGCTTTTTCATGATTCCAAGGCGGGAGCTGCGCCGCCGGCCCCGAGCCGGATCAGGATGCCGCGCGCGGGCGCGGCGGGAAGACGCGGGTGGCGATGCCGAAAGCGATGCGGCTCACGAACATGGTGAGCACGAAGGCGATTGGCCAGGCGATGATGAACTGCCGCGGCCAGACCTGCAGCCATTCGGCCGTCGGGCCGAGGGCGATCAGCGACATGATGCCGGACATCGAGGCGGCCATCATCAGCGTGATCAGGATTTGTGCCAAAAGCAGTGTTTTGCGATCCATTTGTCGTTCTCTCGGAAACAGGGCAAGCGCGGCCCGGGCGTACTGCCCGACCGTCACATGATGCCCGCTAAGGTTGACGCCGTGGGTTCGCGCGATGACGACTTTCTCGCTCTAAGCGAGGGCTGGACTAACCAAACCAGCCTGAATCTTTCCGGCCCGCACCTGCTATTTGACCCGCCGACCCATGTCAAGTGCGGCAGATCGGGGCGCGACGATTTCAGCCTGGATGCAGCGGCAGG
>Ga0065721_10006005_pt1 | contig 14270 bp, 12 predicted proteins | sample Mesricmetagenome_FD_59108 | JGI IMG/M metagenome (GOLD analysis project Ga0065721, IMG submission 59108) | Mesophilic microbial community from rice straw/compost enrichment Sample: eDNA_1 v2 (version 2) | ecosystem: Engineered > Solid waste > Grass > Composting > Bioreactor | place: USA: Davis... | reverse complement strand
GTCAGCCCGATCATCGTCGGGTTCGTCCTCGCCATCCCGCTCGCCATGATGCTGGAAGCCAGCCTCAGCTTCCTCGGCATCGGCGTGCCGCCGCCGACGCCCACCTGGGGGCAGATGATCAACGAGGGCATCGACTACATGTTCTTCTACTGGCATATGGCCGTCTTCCCGACGGCGGCACTCGCCATAACCGTGCTCGCCACCTCGCTCTTCGGCGACGGACTGCGCGACGCGCTCGACCCTACCCTGAAAGGCCGCTGAACCGTGTCCGACAATCTCGCCCGGCATTTCCTCCTGCGCGAGGACGTGACCTTCCTCAACCACGGTTCGTTCGGCGCCTGCCCGCGCCCGGTGTTCGAGACCTACCAGGCCTGGCAACTGGAGCTCGAGCGCGAGCCGGTGGACTTCCTCGGCCGCCGGATCAACGACCTGATGCGGGTGCCGCGCGAGGCGCTGGCGGCCGAGCTCGGCACCGACACGGACAATATCGTGGGCCTCACCAACGCCACGACCGGCCTCAATATCGTCGCGCAATCGCTGGACCTGAAGCCGGGTGACCAGATCCTCACCACCGACCACGAGTATTCGGCGCTGGAGAAGACCTGGGCATATGTCTGCCGGCACACGGGCGCGGAGATCGTGGTGGTCAAGGTGCCGATGCCGCTCGTCAGCGAGGCGCAGTTCACCGATACGATCATCGCCGGGATGACGGACCGCACGCGGGTGCTGTTCCTCAGCCACATCACCTCGCCGACGGCCCTTGTCTTTCCGATCGAGCGCGCCGTGGCCGAGGCGCGCCGGCGGGGCATCTGGTCGGTCATCGACGGGGCGCACACGCCCGGACACATCCGGCTCGACCTCGATGCGCTCGGCGCCGATTTCTATTCGGGCAACTGCCACAAATGGCTGATGACGCCGAAGGGCTCGGCGTTCCTCCATGCCCGGCCCGAGGTGCAGGGCCTGCTCGATCCGCTGGTCATCAGCCATGGCTGGACGAAGACGTCCAAGGAACCCGGCGCCCGGGGCGCGTTCGGGAACTCCCCGTTCGTCGACGAGATCGAGATGCAGGGAACCCGCGATCCCTCGGCGTGGCTCTCCGTGCCCTCGGCCCTCGCCTTCCGCCGCGAGCATGGCTGGGAGGCGGTCGCCGCCCAATGCCATGCGCTGGCGCAAGAGACGGCGCGGCGGCTCGGCGAACTCACCGGCCTTGCGCCATTGAGCGCGCCCGAGTTCTGCGCGCCGCAGATGGTGGCGATGCCGCTGCCCGAGTGCGACACGGCAGAGATCCACAAGATGCTGTTCGACGTCTACCGGATCGAAATCCCCGTCTTCAAATGGCAGGACACCTGCATCGCGCGCCTTTCCGTCCAGGGCTACAACACGCGCGCGCAGATGGACCGGCTGCTGGATGCGCTGGCCGAGTTGCTGGACCTCGCCGCGCCGGCGCGGCAGGCCGTGCCGGGCTGACAAAGCGCTCGAAACGTGGTGTGTGAGCCGAACGGCCACGCACCGGGAGGACCTGTTGGCGGCAAAAGAGCAGAACGCCTTGCGCTACCTGGAGCCGCTGGAGGCGCGCACGCGCAACGTCGCCGTGCTCGACGCGCTCGCCGAGATGATCGAGCGGGCCGGGCTGCGGATCGGCGACCGGCTGCCGCCGGAAGTCTCGCTCGCAACCACGCTGGGCGTTGGCCGCTCGACCATCCGAGAGGCGCTCAACCGCTGGGAGGGCCTCGGCATCATCAAGCGCCGCCGGGGTGACGGCACCTACCTGACGGCGCGCGTACAGACCTCGCGCGGACTGGTGCCCACCATGGTGCGACTCGAGGGCGAGGCCCTGCTGAGGCTGATGGAAATCCGCCGCACCCTCGAGAATGACGTAGTGCGCAAGGCGACGATCAATGCGACGCGGGCGCAGCGCGAGGAAATCTCCCGCCTTTGCGACCTGCTGCTGATCGAGGTCAATGCCCGCCGGCCGTGGCGCGAGGCGGACCACGCCTTCCACGGGGCGATCTACGATGCGTCCGGAAACCCTATGTACGGGCAGCTGCTGGTCAACCTCGACCATGCGCTGGAACGCGGCGGGGATTCTCCGTTCGCCGCCGACGCCTTCGGCCTCGACTCGTTCCCGATCCACCGCGACCTGGCCGATGCCATCCTCGCCGAAGACGCCGACCTTGCCGTCTCGGTCATCAACCGCCTGCTGGATACCGTCGAGGCCGAGGTGAAGGCGATCATCCAGGGCCGATGAGCGATACCTAAGCCGGTGCGGATGCCCCGCGGCGGTTGGCGAGGGCAAGGCGCGCCGCCGCCGGATCCGGGGGAAGAACGGCGTTCTTGAGGGCGAGCGAATAGGCCTGGCTCGGGTTGTCGAGCACGTTCCTCGCCTCCCCGGATTCGATCACGTCGCCCCTGTGCATGATGATGACCCGGTCCGAGATGTAGTAGGCCGTCGCCAAGTCATGGGTGATGTAGATGATCGAGACGCCAAGGTCGTCGCGCAAGGTGCGGAAGAGGTTGACGATCGACATCCGCAGCGACGCATCGACCATCGAAACCGGCTCGTCGGCGACGATGAGCCTGGGACCAGGGATCAGCGCCCGCGCGACGGCAATACGCTGGAGCTGACCGCCGGAGAGCTCGTGCGAATAGCGCCCCCTCACCTCGGCCAGCGTGAGGCCGACATGATTGAGCGCCTTGTCGAGGGCTTCGTCGGCGGCGGTGCCGCTGACGCCGAGGAACCGGCGGGCGGTGGAATAGAGGAAATAGTCGAGGGTGGTCAGCGGGTTGAACGCCTCGAACGGGTTCTGGAAGATCGGCTGGACCTTGGCCATGAACGCAAGGCGCCGGCGGCGGCCGCGCAGTTGCGACAGGTCTTCGCCCATGAAGCGGATGGTGCCGGTCGTCGGCGTTTCATTGCCGAGGATCATGCGCGCGATAGTGGTCTTGCCGCTGCCGGACTCGCCGACGATGGTGAAGATTTCCGGCCGGGCGTCGTCGAGGGTGAAGGTTGCGCCCTTGACCGCCTGCAGCTTGCCGCGATCGAAGAAGCCACCGATGGAGAAGGTCTTGGTGACCTGATCGAGCTGGAGGAGCGCGCTCATGCGACTTCGGCCTCCCCTGCCCGCCAGCAGGCGACACGTCCGGTCGCACGCGGCACCAGCGGCGGGTTCTCGACCCTGCACCTGTCGATCGCCAGCGGACAGCGCAGATGGAAACGGCAGCCCGACGGCGGATCGCTGAGGTTGGGCGGCTTGCCGGGCAAGGCCTTGCGCCGCGAGACGTCGCCAAGGCGCGGCAGGCTCGATATGAGGTGCGCGGTATAAGGGTGCTGGGGCCGGGCGAAGACGTCGTCCGTCGGCCCCTCCTCCACCAGCCGGCCGGCATAGACGATGCCGATGCGATCGGCGATGGCGGCGTGGACCGTCATGTCGTGGGTGACGAAAACGACGGACGAGGCCATGCGCTGCTGCACGTCCTTGATGAGGGCCAGTACATCCTGCTGCACCAGCACATCGAGGGCCGTCGTCGGTTCATCGGCGATGATGAACTCGGGCTCGCAGACGGTCGCGAGCGCAATGGTCAAGCGCTGGCGCATGCCGCCGGAGAGCTGGTGCGGATAGGATTCGAGCACCCGCGGATCGAGGCCGAGGCGCTTGAGGTGCGCCTCGACCCGGCTGCGGAACTGCGCCGGTGAAAGCCCCATATGCTTGAAGGCGAAATCATCGAAGGCATGCCGGACCCTGCGGACAGGGTTCAGCACGTTCATCGAGCCCTGCATGATATAGGAGAGATGCCGCCAGCGCGCGGCCTTCATCGCCTTGGGCCTGGCGTAGACGTCGAGCTGCGACCCGCCGAAGTCGAACCTGACCGAACCGGACACCACCCGCAGAGGCGGGGAAATGGCGCCGGCGATGGTCTTGATGAGCGTCGACTTGCCCGAGGAGGACTCCCCGGCGATGCCGTAGATCTCGTTGCGGTTGATGGTCAGCGTCACGTCGTCGACGGCGCGCACCTCGCGCGACACGCCGAAATAGTTCATCTGGTAATAGGCCTTGAGGTTCTCGACCTCGAGGACCGGGCGGGTGCGGGTCGGCGCCGCGATGGTTTCTGCAAGCATGGGTCAGCCTCCCATCCGGCTCAGGCGGCTGCGCGGGTCGATGTATTCGTTGACCGAGATCGCGAGCAGGAAGAGGCCGAGGAACAGGATCACGATGGCGATGATGGGAAAGGCGATCCACCACCAGATGCCGGCGATGATCGCCTGGTGCTGGTTGGCCCAGTAGATCATACCCCCGATCGTGGGCCGGTTGATGTCGGAGAAGCCGAGGACCGAAAGGGTGACCTCGAGGCCGATCGCCCAGATGAGGTTGTTCATGGCGGTGAAGAACACCACCGGCATCACATAGGGCAGATGCTGGCGGATGAGTATCTGCGGCACGCTCATACCGGCGAATACGGCATGGCGGGTGAACTCGCGGTGCCGCAGGCTGAGGACCACCGAGCGGATGAGCCGCGCATCGTGGTTCCAGCCGAGAAGAGCCGCCGTCAGCGCCAGCACGGGCCAGCTCATCTGGTCGCGCATGACGAAGTAGACGAGCAGCAGGATCGGGATGTTGGGCAGCGCGATCAGCGTGTCGTTGAGGGTCATCAGCGCCTCGTCCCACTTGCCGCCGAGGTAACCCGAAACCATGCCGACGGTGACGGCTAGCAGGCGGCTGAGAATCGTGACCGTGAGGCCGAACGTCATGGTGTTCCAGATGGCCGAGCTCATCTGCCAGAGGACGTCCTGCCCGCGCGAGGTGGTGCCGAGCCAATATTCGGGCGACGGCGGCATATCGGGCGGCAGCAGATAGATGGCGGTATCGGGGTACGGCGCAAAGAAGTGAGCCAGCGCGAAGAGGAATATCCCGGCGGTCAGCGTGAAGCCGATGAGGAACTCGACGTTGTAGCGCAGGAGGTCGCGGAGGATATTGAACATCAGCCGAGCCTCACGCGTGGGTCGATCAGCGGATAGACGAGGTCGATGACGAAGACGGCGATCGCGACGGCGATGATCGACATGGTGGTGACGCCGAGGACGAGGCTGTAGTCGCCGCGATAGATGCCCTGCACCAGGAGCCGCCCCATCCCTGGATAATTGAAGAGGAACTCGGTGATGACCGCGCCGCCGAAGACGCCGCCGAGGCTCAGCGCCAGTCCCGTCACCTGCGGCAGGAGCGCGTTGCGTGCCACGTACTGGCTGAAGATCGTGCCCGAGGAGACGCCGCCCAGTTCGGCATAGACCACGTGGTCGTCGGTGACGATGTTGGAGACCAGCGAGCGCATGGAGATGAACCAGCCGCCGATGCCGACCAGCACCAGGGTCAGCGCCGGCAGCGTGCCGTGGAGGACGAGCGAGCGCAGGTACTCGAGCGTGAGGCCGGGCTGCAGGTTCATCTGCGCGCCGCCCGAGATAGGTAGGATCGGCCAGGCGTAGCCGAAGATCAGCAGCAGGACGAGCCCGGTGATGTAGGCGGGTACCGGATGCAGCGCCATGACGGCGGCGCCGGCGAGCTTTAAAGGGATATTGGATCGGAAATAGCCGGCGAGAGCGCCGAGGAGGTTGCCCAGTATCCAGGTGATGATGACGGCGAGGGTCAGAAGCCCGATCGTCCAGGGCAGCGCACCCATGATGAGCGACATCACGGGGGTCGGGAACGAGGAGAGCGAGGGGCCGAAATCGCCGCGCAGGACCCTGCCCCAGAACGAGAGGTACTGGTCGAGGAACGAACCCTGCAGGCCATAGAGTTCGGCCAGGGCTTCGCGCATCAGCTCGACCGAGCGCGGGTCGGTAGCGCCGAAATTGGTCATCAGCGAGACGGTCTGCTCGACCGGGTCCACCGGCGACAGGTTGGTGATGAGGAACGTCAGCGACACGCCCAGGAACACCACGAGGATGAACTGGAAGAAGCGCCGGACGAGGTACTTGGCGAAGCCGTCCATCTGCTCACCGCTGCTAGGAACAAAAGAACCGGGCGGCGCCGGCGCCGCCCGGCGGAAGGTCACGATTGCGGAGCGTTCGGGTTCGCCTGAAGCGCCACGATCATGTAGCGCAGGTTGGACCAGAACGGACCGGAGGCCGCATAGGGGTTCGCCGCGCTCGGGTAACCGGTCCAGTAGGTGGTGTCGAACGGAGCGAACTTGTTGTAGGCCATCAGCGGGATGAACGGCATCTCCTCGACGGCGAGCTGCAGGTACTCGATGCCGAGCTCGGTAACCTTGGGATCGTCGAAGGCGACGGTCCGGTTGGCCTCGATGATGGCGTCGAGCCGCTCGTCCTGCCAGCGCTGGAGATTGCGCGGCGGCTGCACCTCGCCCGAGGGCTTGATGAAGTCCGAGTGGTAGCTCTCGAGGAAGAACGAGAGGTCCGGGTGGCCGCCCCAGGTCTCGACAGTCCAGTAGATGGCCGCCTCGAAATCGCCGGCGCCGAGGCGCTGCCCGTTGGTGGGACCGGCGACGTCGACCGTCGTCTGGATGCCCTCCATCGACCATTGCTGGGCGATGATGGTGCCGGCACGCGCCAGCGTGGGGATGTTGTCGCCCTCGACCATCAGGCGGATGGTGAACGGCGTGCCGTCGGGCTTCATCCACTGGTTGCCCTGCTTGGCGAAGCCCGCCTTCTGCAGGAGCTCCGTCGCAGCCTGGATGTCCTGCTTCCACCAGCCGAAACCGAACATGCGCTTCAGGAGGTCCGGATCGTCGGGGATGTCCTCGCCCCATTGCGGACGTACGAGGGCGGCGATCTGGTCGGCGATGGTCGGATCATAGGGCTTGATGCTGCGCGAGCCGGTATCGAGCTCGAAATCGGTCAGCCACTGCTGCATCGGCTCATAGTAGTCCACGATCGCCGTGCCGGTCGGGGGCGTCGAGAGCGCGGCAAGGTTGGCAGCCCCGCGATAGGAGCCCATGGCGACGGCGCGGATGTCGATGAGCAAGGCCAGCGCCCAGCGCACGTCCCTGTTCTGGAACGGCTCGACCTGATGGTTGAAGAGCACCGACGGCAGCGTCGGGTCCGGATGGGCGAAGGGGAAGCCGTCGAACCAGTAGGCGCTGTTGGCGCCGGCCTGGCGGGCGATGGTGAACATGCCCTCGGGCGCGATATCGTTGATGACGTCGAGGTTGTGGTTCATCTGCTCGATGACGCGCGCGTCCGGGTTGCCGGCGTTGCGGTAGACCACGTACTTGACCTGCGGCGCCTCCTCCAGCTCCTGGCCGATGGAGGTGCGCTCCCAGTCGTCACGCAGCTTCCAGATCACCCAGTTGCCGGCCGTATCGTAGCTATGGAGCACATAGGCCGACAGCGACACCGGCGGGTTGTTGTTGAAGGCCAGCGGATCCTCGACGCCCTCGAACACGTGCTTGGGCATGATCCAGGCGGCGTTCCAGCGCACGGTGAAGAGCGTGTGGAAGCGTGAGTTCGGCGCCTTGAGGTTGAAGACGACGGTGCGCGGGTCAGGGGCTTCGATGCTCTCGACGTTGACCGTGAAGGGCGCGCTCCAGCCCATGCCGGGATGCTCGATCTGCGTCTCGACGGTAAAGACCACGTCATCGGCGGTGAACTCGACGCCGTCGCTCCAGTAGATGCCTTCCTTGAGCTTCACCGTCATCTGGGTGAAGTCGTCGTTGTACTGCGGCCGGTCGGCGGCGAGCGCGTTGGTCCAGGCGGCATCACCGGTGCCTTCCGGGTTTATGAACCAGAACGTATCGGCGGTCAGCTGCTGCAGGCCGTTGTTGCTGGCCCCGCCGCCCGGCGCCCACAGGTTGAACCATTCGGCGTTCTGGGCGGCCGGCCCCTGGATGATGAGCGCTTCATTGCGCGGAATGCCGGCGATGAAATCCTGCGCGGCGGCGGGCAGGACCGTCATGGCAAGGCCCATTGCAGCCGCGACCAATGTCTTGAGAATCATGGTCGTTCCTCCTGTCGCCCGCCAGCGGCGGGCTCGGCGGTTGTGGCAAGGAGCCTACCGCCTTCCCTCTTGGCAACACGGGCCGCACCATCCTCCAGCGCGTCCGGTCCGCATCCTTTATCGACAATTCTGGAGCCGAGAGCAATATGATTATCGACAAAAAGTGCAAATCTCCGCATGATCAGCCCGAAATCTCCGATCTTTTGCCAATATGGTTCGTCGGCATTATTGACAAAAATGGGCGACGCGATAGGTTGCGCCTCCATGGTGCAGCGGCCTCGGCCGCTTACGCAACCGACGACGCAAGGGTGGAGAAACGGGATGACAACGACGTATGACGTCACGATCGACGTCGACGCAGGACGCAGCCGCGGTGCCTATCGGCCGCTGTGGAACTGGTTCGGGTACGACGAGCCCAACTACACCTATACGGCGAACGGCAAGAAGCTCCTCAAGGAACTGGCCGAGCTCGGCCCCGAGCCGGTGCGCGTGCGCACCCACAACCTGCTGACGTCCGGCGACGGCAAGTACGCGCTGAAGTGGGGCTCGACCAACGCCTATACCGAGGATGCGCAGGGCAATCCGGTCTACGACTGGACCGTCATGGACCAGATCTTCGATGCCTATGTCGAGGCCGGGAACGTCCCGCTGATCCAGGTCGGCTTTACGCCCGAGGCACTTTCCGACGACCCGGGGCCCTACCGGCACAGCTGGTCGCTCGAAGACCGCTACGCGACGATCATGACCGGTTGGGCCTCGCCCCCGAACGACCTCAAGAAGTGGGGCGACCTCATTTATGCCTGGGCACGGCACCTGGCCGACCGCTACGGGGAGGAGAAGGTCCGCACCTGGCCGTGGGAGGTCTGGAACGAGCCGGACGGGCACTACTGGAAGGGCACCGTGCCGCAGTTCTGCGAGATGTATGCGGTGACGGCCAACGCGATCAAACGCGCCCTGCCCGGCGCCCGGGTCGGCGGCCCGCACACCTGCGGGGCGTTCAACAACCCCAAGGCGCAGGCGTTCCTGCGCGAATTCCTGCAGTTCATCGTCGACACCGGCACGCCCATCGACTTCATTGCCTTCCATGCCAAGGGCAACCCGGTGATCTGGAAGGACCATGTGCGCATGGGCCTTGCCAAGCAGCTGCGCGACATCGAGACCAATCTCTCGATCGTCAACGAGTTCCCGACGCTCCGGCACCTGCCGACGGTGATCGGGGAGTCCGACCCGGAGGGATGCGCCGCATGCTCGGCGCGCGTTCATCCGCAGAACGGTTACCGGAACGGTCCTCTTTACGGGGCTTATGTCGTTGAAAGCATGCTGCGCACGTACGAGATCTCGCAGCGCGCCGGCGTCGAGATCGAGGGCGCGGTAACCTGGGCCTTCCTCTTCGAGGAGCAGCCCTGGTTCGACGGCTTCCGCGACCTCGCCACCAACGGCGTCGACAAGGCGGTGCTCAACGCCTTCCGCATGCTCGGCATGCTCAAAGGGGAATGGATCGAGGCGAAAAGCGACCATGCCCTCGACCTGCAGTCGATCCTCGAACACGGAATCCGCGAGCAGGCGGACGTCAACGCCGTCGCGACGCGCGACGACAAAGGCGTGAGCGTCCTCGTCTGGAACTATCATGACGACGACGTCGAGGACGGGGCGGCCAACGTCTCCGTCTCGCTGGCAGGCCTGCCGGCCGGGACGCTGTCGCTGCGCCACTACCGCATGGACAAGGACCATTCCAACGCCTTCGGCGTGTGGAAGCAGATGGGCTCGCCGCAGGATGTCTCCGGCGCGGACTACGAGCGGCTCGAGGCAGCGGGCAAGCTCGCGACCCTCGAAACGGGCACCGTCGATACGCAAGGCGGCAAGGCCGACCTGAAGATCGACCTGCCCCGGCAAGGCGTGTCGCTCCTCCGGCTCGAGTGGTGACGCTCGGGCCAGCGGCACCTGGCGTCCGCCCTCCTCCCCGGCGGGCGCCGCTTGCTCAGCCCTCGACGAGATCGATGTAGCGTTTCTTGCTCGGCTGGAGGTGGTCGACGCAGAGCTGGGCGAGCACCCAGTTGTCGCGGCCCTTCAGCATTTCGATCATCAGCGCATGCTGGCCGTGGGCGATGTCGAGGGCGGCGCGGTCCGACATCGAATTGGCGCGCACGGGCAGGCTGAAGCGCATGTAGAGCTCGATGGTCTGCACCAGGTACTTGTTGCCGCACGCGCCGAAGAGGGTCAGGTGAAACCGGTCGTTGGTCTCGTGCACGCCGCGCAGATACCCCGCCTCGATGTGCTCGCCGTGCTCCTTGTGGATCGCGAGAAGCTCGTCGATGAGCGATTGCGGCGCGGGCAGCGGAATGAGGAGGGCCGCCTGCCGCTGCACCAGCTCGCGCACGTCGTAGATCTGGCGCACCTCGTCGGCGGTCAGCGAGCGGACCGTGGCACCCTTGTTCCGCTCGCGCACGACAATGCCCATCTGCTCGAGCTGGACGAGCGCCTGGCGGACGAAATGACGGGTCACGGGAAAACGGGAGAGCAGCGAGTCTTCGGTCAGGCGCGTGCCGGGCGCCAGCCGNCCGAAGATGATGTCTTCCTCGAGAGCGCGCACNATGCGCTCGTCCTCGTGCTCGATGGGGTCATGCTCGCTCAGCATCGCACATCCGGGTGTTGGGTCCGTCCTGGCTTTCTATCAGCTTTGCCGCCCGGCTTGAAATCCGCTCGATGCGTAGGCCGCTTCGACGATGCGGAGCGTTTCGAGGTTGTCGACCGGGCTGGTTTCGAAAACGGCACCGGTTTCAAGGCAATCGAGGAAGTGGGCGATCGCGCCGCTGTAGGCGGCCTGGTAGCTCGCTGCGGGATCGAAACGTTCGGCCCGCGAGCTGTAACCAACGAGTTGCAGGTCGGTGCCGTCGAGGTGCGCGGTGCCGTTTTCACCGTAGATCCAAAGCCTGTCGGCAGGGATCGGCGGCGCGCCGTGCACGGCGAGGTTGCCGGAGATATCGACCGGCACGCCGTCGGCGCGACGCCGGAGGCGAAGGATCGCCACGTCCTCGCCATCGATCTCGTCATTGGTGCGGGAGAGCCGCGCGCTTTCGAGATCGAGCTCGCCGAGGAGGAAGCGCAGGGTATCGATGTGGTGGACCAGGACCTCCATCACCAGCAGCCGATCGAGCCCACGAAAGAATGGCTGGCGCACGAGCGCAGGACGGGCGCCGCTGGCATCCGGCAACATGCCGCTGGAATGGACCTCGAGCCTCACGGCCCGCGCGTTGCCGAGCGCGCCCTCATCGATCCAGGAGCGCAGGCGCCGGTAATAGGGACGGAAACGCCAGTTCTCGTGCACCATCACCCGCGCGCCACCGATGTGGGCGACGAGCCCTTCGGCCTCGCCAAGGGTCGGCGCAAGCGGCTTCTGACAGAGCACGGCAAGGTTTCGCCGCAGGCCGCGGTGCACGTCTGCAACATGGCTTTCGCGCGGCGAGCAAATATCGAGGCAATCGAGGGATTCACCCTCGAGCATGGCATCGGCGCTCCCGTACACCGCCGGAATACCGAACGCCGCGGCCCGTGCCCTGGCAGCGTCGATATCGGGATCGCAGATCGCGACCACGCGCGCATCGCCGCGCTCCCGCCAGCCCGGCAGATGGTACTGCGTCACCCAGCCCGCCCCGATCATACCTACCTTCAGCATCCGATCTCCCGATCTTTATCAATAATATTGCATGTACAGCGAATTCGGCCAAGCCTTGCCGAAGCTTATGACTCAAGAAATTTCCAAGCTTCATACTTCCCGTGAAAGACCCCTGCCCGCCCTTTAGCCTGCTTTTTTATTGACAATCTGCCACACCCCTGTTGGAATGCCACTCAACACGAGACAGCGGAGATCCGCCGGGAGGTATGGTTTGACGCGCGGACTTCGCAGGCGCCTGACGAGCTATGGGGACGAGGAGTTCTCGCTCTTCCTGCGCAAGGCCTTCATCAAGGCCATGGGCTATTCCGACGACGCGCTGGATCGGCCGATCGTGGGAATCGCCAACACCTATTCGGACTACAATCCCTGCCACGGGAACGTGCCGCAGCTCATCGAGGCGGCCAAGCGCGGCGTGATGCTGGCGGGCGGCATGCCCATGGTGTTTCCGACCATCTCGATCCACGAGAGCTTCGCGGCGCCCACCTCGATGTTCCTGCGCAACCTGATGGCGATGGAAACCGAGGAGATGGTGCGCGCCCAGCCCATGGATTCGGTGATCCTCATCGGCGGGTGCGACAAGACGATCCCCGCACAGATGATGGCGGCCGCCAGCAGCGAGGTGCCGGCCATCATCCTGCCCACCGGACCGATGGAGACCGGCCACCACCGCGGCGAGCGCCTGGGAGCCTGCACGGATTGCCGGCGCATCTGGGGCCAGCACCGGGCGGGTGCGATCGACGGCGAGGAGATCGGCGAAATCAACGGCCGGCTGGTGAGCTCGGTGGGCACCTGCACGGTCATGGGCACGGCCTCGACCATGGCCTGCCTCGTCGAAGCGATGGGCCTGGCGCTGCCGATGTCCGGCTCTGCCCCGGCAACTTCCGCCGAGCGGGTGCGCATCGCCGAAGAGACCGGGCGGGCCGCCGTCGCCATGGCGCATGATGGCCTGACGACGGCGGAAGTACTCACGCCCTCGGCGTTGCGCAACGGCCTGGCCGTACTGCAGGCGCTGGGCGGGTCGACCAACGCGGTCGTGCACCTGGCGGCAGTCTACGGCCGATTGGGGAGCAAGCTCGATCTGGCCGAGCTCGACAAATTGGGCCGCGAAGTGCCGGTGCTGGTCGACCTCAAGCCCTCGGGCGTCGCCTATATGGGCGAGTTCCATGCGGCGGGCGGCGTGCCGCGGCTTCTTTCCGAAATCGCGGACATGGTCGACCTTTCCACACCCCGCGCTTTCGGCGGAACCATTGGAGATGCGGTGACCAGGCTGCCGGCGCGGCACGAAGACCGCATCATCCGGCGCCTCGACAATCCGGTGTCGCAGGCCGGAGCGATCGCGGTGCTCTCGGGCAATCTCGCCCCGCGCGGGGCCGTCATCAAGCATTCGGCCGCCTCCCCTGCCCTGCAGGTGCACGAAGGCCGGGCCGTCGTCTTCGATTCCGTCGAGGACATGACGCTGCGCCTCGACGACGATCAAACGCTCGCCATCGCCGCCGACGACGTGCTGGTGCTGCGCAATGCCGGCCCCAAGGGCGCACCGGGCATGCCCGAGGCCGGCTATATCCCCATTCCCCGCCACCTGGCGCGGCAGGGCGTCAAGGACATGGTGCGCATTTCAGACGCGCGCATGAGCGGCACCGCGTTCGGCACCGTCATCCTGCACGTGACGCCCGAGGCGGCCGACGGCGGCCCGCTCGCGGCCGTCAGGACCGGCGACCGCATCCGGCTCGACGTGCCCAACCGGCGGATCGAAGTGCTTCTCCCGCCCGAGGAGCTCGCGGCGCGCATGAGCGCGTTGGAGCCCTTGCCGCCCACCGAGCGCCGGGGTTATGCGCGCCTCTACCACGAGCACGTGCTGCAGGCCGACGATGGCGCCGATTTCGATTTCCTGCAGGACGGGGCCGATGGCTAGCACGCTCGAGCCTGCCCTCTGCCTGCCGCCGAGGCCCCTGCGCAATTCCGCCGGGCTTCGCCTGCCCGACGGCACCTGCGACAGCCACTTCCACGTCTTCGCCTCCGGCGCGCCGCTCGCGCCGGTCCGCAGCTATACGCCCCGGCTGGAGACGCTCGCCGGCTGGCTGGCGCTGGCCGAGACGTTCAACATCGCGCGCGGAATTGTCGTTCAGCCCAGCGTCTATGGCCTCGACAACCGGGTGCTGCTGACGGCGCTGACCGCCCGAGCGGGGCGCCTGCGCGGCATCGTCGTCGTCGACGAGACGACGCCCGATGCCGAGCTCGCCCGTCTTCACCGCCTCGGCGTACGCGGCATCAGGGTCAACCTGACCAACAAGTCGGGCATCGGGCTGGAGGCGATCGAGATTCTCAGTCCCCGCATCGCCCGGCAGGACTGGCACCTGCAATTCCAGGTCAGGCCCGACAGCCTCGATCTGGTTACCGGCATCACACGTAGGACGGGCATGGCGGCCGTGATCGATCATCTCGCCTTCATGCCGCTCGACGCGCCGGGCAAGACCCTGACCGCCCTACAGCGCGTGCTGGAGGGCGGACGGGTGTTCCTCAAGATCACGGCGCCTTACCGGCTACGCGACAATGCGCGCCGCGACGGCTACCGCGAAGTGGTGGCGGGGCTCGCCGCCTCGCATCCCGAGCGGCTGCTCTGGGGCAGCGACTGGCCGCATACCGAGCTTTTC
>Ga0065721_10051554_pt1 | contig 14271 bp, 10 predicted proteins | sample Mesricmetagenome_FD_59108 | JGI IMG/M metagenome (GOLD analysis project Ga0065721, IMG submission 59108) | Mesophilic microbial community from rice straw/compost enrichment Sample: eDNA_1 v2 (version 2) | ecosystem: Engineered > Solid waste > Grass > Composting > Bioreactor | place: USA: Davis... | reverse complement strand
GCCCTTCATTATATACAGGAATAATTATTGCTACTTTGTCACTCACTGAACGGCTACCATCTTCTCTCTACACGTTATTAATATAATAACGGAAACCCACCGTAATTACACTAGCAGTGAGTAATATTACCGGAAATACTCGCGCTGTAATCAAATATTTACTCTCTTCTAATCGGAATGCTTTATTATAGAACAATGGCACCAACAGTATAGCTAGAGGTATAAAGTACCTCCCTTGTAGACCTACGATGATTTTATATCCAACAGGGTTATAAAATAGATATAACACCGTGCTGACAGCAAGCCAAAACAACACAAAAACACAAATAACCAGTGCTTTCTGATTTTTTGTGAGCCACTCTTTTGCCTTATAGGACATTAGCAACAGTATAGTGAGTTCAATGTAGCCGAACACTACCCAAAAAGTTGACAATGGCGCGTCAACCCAACCGAAGTTGCCTATAAACGACCGTGTAATTTCATCACCCCACGTAAAGAAATATGTGTTCCACAAAGTATTTATGTAACTAAATGGATTCAGGAGCATAAACTTTAATTGTGCCGACTGATCTTGCTGGTTTGCAAATGTTGCAGCAGGATCGATATCACGAATAATATACAGCCATAGTCCGAACGCTAGCAGTGCTGTAAAAATTATGCCCAATCTCCAAGCATACGCCTTCACTCGCGAAGCAAATAGTTCATTTGGCAGCAGGAATAGTAGACCGAGCAATACAAACATAACTTGTTTGCTTAACACGAGTAATATAGCTACACACAGTAGTAAAATGAGCTGCTTAACTTTCAGTTGCTTCTTCTTGTGTAACAAATGAAGGATGTAGGTGATAAAGATTGCTGACAGGCCAGTAGCTGCAACATCTGTACTGAGAGACGCAGCCTGGAAAAGAGCCATAGGGAGCAAGCCTATAGCTACCATAGCCCATTTCTTTCTCGGGATTAATTTTATAGCCAGTGCAACACAGCTCGTCCATGCAATTAAGTTCATGATCCTGCCGCTGTAGAGCTGTAGTATGGGGGGTAAATTAAGTAACCTACCAGGCGTCATACCGATAACCTGCGGGACGTAAGACACTGGGGAATTCACTGCAGTACTTGCAAATCCCATAACTACCCTCTTGCTGTCGTCTTCGTTGGTCATCAATGCTGCTCTGGTCTTCCCGACGTCATATTTTATGTTGGATTTGAACTCCATACTCGGGTTTGTTGTAGTTATTAGTACCGTCTGTTTTACATCAACAGGCAGCTCACCCCCCGTAACACCTCCTATAGTGTCAACCGAGAAATTAAATTCAGATATTTGGTACGCCCTCAAAAAGTGACTTGCCTCATCAGGTGCTTGGAAAGGAGGTGTGATAAGTATAAAAACACCGCCAAATACCAGAGAAGTCGTGATAAAGAAATATGCCGGGGCATTCTTTATTTTTTGAACCAGCTTTGCTATTTTATGCATTTTCATTAATAAGGTTACCATACTGGCACCTGAAGGCTGTATTTCGCAGATACATTACTATTTTGCGATTGAGCCCGTTGGTAGCTGTGCTGCAGTGTAGGCAGTAACCGGCATCACGATACTATTGCCACCACCGTATCCTAAGAACGTATTATAACTCGTAAACGGCCTTTTCTTACCAGATTCTATGTAATATATCGTGCCGTCTGGTGTAAGCAGAAATCTTGACGCGCTCGTAGACAGCAGTTTTATGTTTGCACATGTCATTGGGTCGAGCGCCACATACGATAGGCCGAACTCTGCTTGCATGTTTGCAGTTACTTCATGCGCACCGTTGATGCTTCCGATATAGTTTTTCCCATTGCACGATATTCTTGTGGGTAGTACGTAGTTTGAAGTAGCGTAGCTATTCAGGACAGCATCTGGGGCAGTCGGTACACGAAGTACAATGCCTAGGTCAGTCGCGGCTGCGTAGGTAGTGAGTGGAATTTTCTTATTTAGGCCATCAACAAGATAGACAGTTCCGTCGTTCACATACTTCACTAGGCTGCCGGGCCCTAATACACGAGTACCTGTGGGGATTCTTGCTATATAGTCATTGCTGATTTCGGTTATTTGAGGATTTGGGTTAAGTTTTAGTAGATCATCCCATCCACCTATTGGTCTTTTTTGTTTATTGACAATATAATATACGGTACCATCAGTCGGGCTCTTCACTAGACCGTTATTTATTTGGCTACTCGTATCATTAGGTAGTTGATTTAATACTGCATCCGGTACCGTACTGTATGATGCCGTCCACCTTGCAGGATCCGTAATTTCTGCCTTGCCAGACTTAGTAAGTATGTATTGCTTTGTTGATGCATTATTTGTTATAAAGCCATCAAAATTTGCTTTAGATAGGTTGTTGATACTTTGCTGGTCAAGATACGCCACAGTGAGCTTTGATGCAAGAACTGATTGCTCGTAAATTCCGTTATTTAGGCTGTGTAGTGTGGAATTATAGTACAAACCCTTGTAACCGCTACCTCGCTGTCCAACTATAACATTACTTCTGAGTACAGGCTGGCCGTACTGCATGTGACTAATACCTGCTTCTGATAGTGCGTTATACGTTGTGCCTATCCCTTGTTCAACAAGGCTGGCCATATCGTAGACCTCACGTTTTTTGCCATTTTCTGCATAAAACAATTTCCCATTAGTGGTGCCGTATAGGCGTGTAACCAGCGGTCCTGTTGCAAGCGTTGATAATTGTGAGTCAGTTAGCGTAACAACATCGGCACAAGTGTACCCGTAATGCTCTATGAGCCCGCAACTAGTAAAAGGCAGCTTGATACCGGAGTCTACAAAGTAGACCGTACCGTCCTCTCCCCGAATCAGCCTTTTCAGCACTTGTCCTGTTGTTTTCGTTTCAAGATATTGCGGCGAGACGAAACCAACTGGGCCAAGGGGTGATATAGCATTCATGATATTAATGTCACTAATTGGGTATTTATAGTTGCCTACTATCAAATATACTGAGGAGTCATCTACTGTTCGCAAAAGATAACTGCCCCCATCTGTAGACCCAAACCAATCATTAAACAAGCGCCAAAAATTTCTATTCCCATATGCACTACAACTATCGCCTGTACCATACAAATTGTTGAGTGCAGCTTGATTCGGTTGGTATGGAGTATAGTTATATAGACCAGCTGTTGCCTGATTTTGTATATAAACCGTTGAACCACCACACGCCGCATTCGGATTATACCGAATGTAGTTGTTCATGTATGCTTTGTGGTTGTACCCACCTTGGTTATAATGCTTAAACTGACGTGCTGCAGCATAAACCTGGTTAAAGAACCCGTAGTATTCGGCGTCACAAGGCGCTGTGTCAGGGCAGCCATATCCTGTTGCGCTACGATACTGAATCGGCCAGGGCCAATCATCAGTTATAAGGCTTTGTTCTTTTTGTAATAACACCACTAAAGCCTTCGCATTAATCCCGCAGCTCTCACTTACGTAATATATTATTTCTGCTGCCGTCTGGTTTGATGCTGCTGTGTAGCCCTTACACAATCCTGATTCGGCTGGCCGCGTAGGGGTATTTTGTCTATAGTCCTTCAAGCAAACATAGGGCGGAGCTGCTCCGTTTGCTCGCCCCCAGTCTGCACGAGTAGGATACCCTGCTCTACCTGAACTTTTTGTGCCATAAGTATCACATGTTGGTACTTTTGCGTCTAAAAACCGTTGGATTTCGCCAATTGTCATTGTTGAGCCGCTAAAAAATGTAGAGTCGCTAATAATATTCCCGGCTCTAAACTCATGCCCAGAAAGCGCCTGTATGCGTTGTGGGCTTGCAAGCACAAGAAGGGCCAGGCTACTCAGCACAGCTAGACCGAATACTCTTAGAGGGTACTTCTTGCTCATGTTTTTATTTTACCTCAATATCCACTGCCGATGACAAACCTGCCGCAGTCTCAGAGTCATAAGATAACACCGCAGCCCAAGTACCTTTTGAAAGCTGTGAAGCCTGTACCACAAAAGGACTGCAGCTGGTTGAAGTCGCATCCTTTTTACTTTTAATGCTCGATGTGACCTTTTGCCGCCCCTGTCGTGTCAAGGTCAGTGTGCACTCGCCACTTTCCTCAATAATGCCCGGGACAAATCCGCCTACTTCTAAGTCAGCCCCCTCTTGCGCTTGCCCCCAATAACTTATCACCGGTTGCACTGCCTTTTGGACTGAGCCGTGGCTAGCCTGTTGTTCATCTTTTATGCGCCGTACAACTTCATCCTTGTTTTGGTCTGCTTGTTCTTGTTCTTCTTCTGTTGGTGGCTCATAGTTTATAGAATCTTGGAATTGCTTGTCCTTTTTGTTTGTAGTATTCAAACCAATATAATAATAAGCCACCCACGTAAAAGCCACCGCGACGATCAGCGCTACAACTATTACCTTTTTACCAACATTTTTTGTTTTTATCATAATGTGAATATATATACTCTAAGGAGTAAGTATAAGCATTATTTGTAAATAAAGCAAATTTCACCCATTTACTGCAAGGTGTTTTTTCGATTTGCCTCGAGCGAATGTCTTTGAATTGTGGAATTATCTCTTAAACCCACCCTTGTGGCCTTGTATACGCCGCGCCACTTCTCGATATGGTACAGTGGGTTCAATATCAACCAATAGACTTTTCTCTTTTTGCTGTATCCAGGGTCTCGAACAATACGTATAGAATCACCGACTATTCCTCGAGCCAGCATCAACATCACACTCTTTTTTGAAGGTGTTTTTTTTAGTATTCCTGTTTGTCTGAGCGCAAATGTTTCATCGAACATTCGCTTCTTGTATTCTCTTAATCGAAGATCGTTAGAATGGTGCACAATACCCCTTGGGGCGTATGCTTTATAGAACCCCTTCTCAATAATATCCCTTCCAAAAATCTGGTCTTCGGCATACGACACGTCCCTGTAAGGCACTTGCCCCAATAAGTAGCTTTTGCGCGCCGCAGAGTTTGCGTCTGAATAAAAGCATACTGCGTCGTAGATTGCTTGTTTATTTACAAACATATCCTTATAGAAAAGAGTTGTGCCATAGTCCGGACCGAACCCTGCGAAAACTTTCTGGATCTCGTATTTCAACAAGGGGAAGCAGTGTGGTCTAGGTGCCTGCTTCCCCATAACGCCAACTATTTTTTCATTAATTTCGAAAGGCTTCACCAGTTCATACAGCCAAAAACGATTCGCCGGCACAGCATCATGTGTCAGGTAAACCACAATATCGCCTTTTGCAAGTTCTGCAGCAAGCTGACGTGTCTTACCGTGTCCAAACTCGCTGTTTTCAATTTCATGCAAACGCACCTGCGGGAATTGTCTGATGATTTTTAGGGTTTTGTCGGTTGATCCTGAGTCTATAATAAGAACCTCGAACTCCTTGTCTATATGCTGTTTATAAATCTGCCTTAGTATTTGCTTGAGATATTTTTCGCCATTATACGTAAGTATTGTGATCGTTATATCAACTCTTTTGGTCATGCGTGCAGCCCTTCATACTGATCCGTTACGTATCTCCAGGTCGCTTTCATACCCACCTCCAAATCAGTCGTAGGACGCAGCCCAAACTCATTTGTAAACCGTGACGTATCGAGTGAAACTGTATGCACAAAAGTTGGAGGTGCTGACTCGTACTTTTTCTTGACTGGCGTACCGCTTACAGACTGTATATTCTCTATTATCTCATTGACGCTGATACTTTTGCCACTGCCGATGTTATATACATCGTGCTGGTTACGCTTATCGAAGACACTTGTAATCATAGATACTGCATCTTCCACGTATATATAGTCGCGAGCCATCGTTCCATCGCCCAATACTGTTACGGGCTTATTGTGGTACACGCGACCCATAAATATGGGTATAACCCCCTGCTTGCTATTGAGCGCTTGGCGTTCACCATATGGATTTGATATCCGGAAGGTGACTGAATCTAGACCGTATTTCACTTTGAAATATCTCAGGTAGTGTTCGATGGTTAGCTTCCCTATCGCGTATGGAGATACCGGTAAAGGAACGTCGTCTTCGGTACATGGTTTGTTGTATGTAGCGCCATAAATGGAACTTGTTGATGCAAAAACAACTTTCTTTACACCTTGTTCGATAGCTTCGCCTAAGAGTTCAACTGTTCTATGTATATTCGTTTCTATATCGATTTGAGGGTCGCTATCAGCGGTGATGGGTGTTGTAGTCGATATAAAATGAAATAGGTAGTCCACACCAGCTAACGCATGCCTTGTGTCACTCCTGTTTAGGAAGTCACCGTGGATGGTCTGTACGTTTTTGTAGTCTTTGTAAACCACCTTTTTGCTATGTCGGCCAAAGGCTTTCACGGTATGCCCTTTTTCAGCAAGCGCATCTACGATATGACTGCCTATGAAACCGTTCGCACCTAAAACCAGACAGCTAGCCACGTCGCATAGCCCCCTCAAATATACTCACAAACTTTTCTCCTGAGGTATCCCAATCTGCCGCCCTCACACTTTCCGATGCTTTCTGGGAGTATGTAGGGAGGTTTTGTTTGTCGACAACTTCTTCTAGTCTATCGGCGAGAGCCTGTGGAGTTAAGTCACAATATTCAATATATTTATTATTGGAAACCATTCTGTTGTTTTGCCCGTCATTTACCACTGGTATGACACCGCTTGACAAAAGCTCCAGGGGGAGTAAGGACATATTTGTTAACGACATTACGAGTGCGGCCGCACACTGATTGTAAATCTCATTCAGCTGGGATACGTTAAGGTTAGAGAGATTGGTATATGGGAATGGTATGTCATAATTTGACACGTCCCAGCCCGCAAACACAATGCCATACTCAGGTTTTTGCTTTGAAAAAATGTCTAGTGCCATTACCCCTAACTCAAATCCTCGTCGGGGTGTTACCGGCCGAGCATAGAAAAAAATCTGCTTTCTTTCTTGAGTATTAGTGATATGGTATACACTTTTCTCGGCACCAAAATCAAAGTGGTCGGTCTTCATACCATACTCCGTGTGCAGCTTATGCGCTAGCCAACCCCCGGCTGTTATACCATAAAAACCAAACTTATAAGTGTTTTCGGCTAAGACGGCCTCGGTTCCAGTCGGGTAAAAGTATGGTTCAAAATCCTGAACGAAGTAGAATCTGCGAGCCTTTGACCTATCAAGATACACAGGATAGGCTGTTTCCCACCCTGTAGCAAAGATTGCGTCTGTATCTTTATCTACTCCTTGCTCTGTATATTTAACTATTTCGGCATTTAGGCTTGGGTACGAGGGGCTAGTAGCGACAACTTTGCGTATAGCGACCAGGTCTATTGGCATATTACTGCTACTGTAGATATATATCTTTGCTTTATGACCAGATTTCTCTAAATAGTTAATAAATCGAAATATATTCTGATGTCCGCCACTAGATTCGCCAGGAGGGGACATGACCCAGGCAACAGAGTAGTTGCGCTTTTTTACTGCTTCTGGCTTGGCAATGTACGTGGGAGGATTTGACCAGTCTACCCTTTTTGCGTCCTCGTACTTAACAAGCATATGTATCTGTTGTTTTTTTCCTATAGACTGCTTCTTTGCGCGATTATCTATCTTCTGTAGAATGCGGATACATAGACTAAGTATGCCTTCTTGCCGTATCACGCTATATGCTTGTTTTATTCTTCTCATAATTGACTGTTAACTCCTTAAATCATAGCATACGTTCTCGATATAACCTGTTGTTTATATTAGTTGTTTTGACCACGTTTTTTTGAGTTTTGTGCTCGCCGCTTGACTCTTTGGTGAGCGGTAGCCACCTTCCAAACTGGCGATGCTTGTATTGCTTTTAGCTCCTTTTCTTTTGCGGCTATTATATCTTTCTGCCCATTTATGACCTGCCACATTTCGGATATTTTTTCATCTCTCTCTTGTATGCATGTATTTTTTTTCAGTAATAGTCTTTTCCCATACTCTGGGAACATATGAAGTGCTTGCCCTAGAAGATCTGTGCCGTGTTGCTGGTCTACTGCCATAAACGTCTCCAGCAGTCTGTCTATATTGTCATGTACTATTGCGACCTTGTCTGTATCGTTACTGTATAGCCTCAAGGCCTCGTGTTGCATCCTCAGGTGTGCAAGCCCATACTTCACCCAAATCTTGTCCCTGTTCGCGTCGTAATCCCACCATATACCACTCTTGTGCTTCCTGTAGACTGACATTTGTTGCTTCATGAACTTAAATTTACCGAACTTAGCATTGTATAGGTGTAGATACCAGTCACCGGGTGCAATATCTATAGGAAAGTCGTCTTTTTTGCGGATTCTGTACACCACAGAGTTTGTTGGGACAAAGTTCGTCTTTAGTAATTCTTCTGTTGTGTACCACTTAGTGTCATCAACGTCAGGGAAAGTAAAGCTTTTGTCAGGGTCATCCTGATATATAACTTTGACTTGATGGAAGCAAAATGAATATCCCGGATGTTTCTCAAGAAACTCTACTTGTTTTTGAAGTTTATGTGGGTCAGTCCAATAATCATCACCCTCACACAAAGCGATATACTTTCCCCTCATACGACGAATGCACCTAAAGCCATTCGCCTTAATACCAACATTGTAATCAGCTGTCACCACACGTATCACGTCAGGATATTTCCGTGCGTATTCAAAAATAATTTCCCGAGTCCCGTCGGTACTAAAGTCTTCGCCAATTATTAATTCAAACGGGAAGTTTGTTTTTTGCATCAGCACACTCTCTATGCACTGTTTTATATATGGCGCATGTTGGTATGTAGATGTTCGTACTGAAACCATTGGCTTCGGCACTGCCTTGAGCACGTTATTCGGCACTTCATAAGAGTCGGCTATCCTCTTCTCTAGCTCATCTTTAGGTAATATCATGTACTTTTGTGCCGTTACTATTTAGCAGATATTGTTTCACATGATTCCGTGTAAATCCATGCAAATTCCTGCCTGCCCGCCTTACATCTATATTGGTCTTATCTTGGTAGAGATCTATCAGGTAGCTTATCTCTGTATGGTCTATCCCTAACATACGTGCGAGTGCTTCAAAAGGAACAAGACCTGTAGGTATATCTTCTTCAATGTATCTTTTTTGTGGTACAGAGTTTTTTTGATAGGTTGGGGTTCTCAGAATGGTGTCGCTCAATGGCTCGCCTGGTATACGCTTGACTCCATAACTTATATCAAGCCAGTGCTGCGCAGATATAACTGCATTGGCGATATCTTTCAGATGAGACCGTCTAATCAATCGTAGTTCATCAATATTGCTGTGTGAAGCCTCCTCCTCGCGCAGCTTATTAATAAAGCGCGACCACTCTTCTTCTCGGGGTCTGCCTGCTAACCCATACGTTTCCAGACCAAGTCGATCGGCAATACTCAACCTGACTTGATCAATTTTCTCGATACACCTCCCTACTTCCAGATTTTTTCCAATACCGTCTATGTAGAATGCGTAGGGCCTATTTTCACGTTCTGCCTCTTCTATCGCAGAAAGGTTCATCAAGTAACCCGCGGGGTGGAAAACGGCACCAATGTTATTTAATGAGGTGGCCGCAGGAGTGTCACTTATTACCATCTGAGGAAACAAATTTTGCATCATGTCCTTTTGCTCAGTACTAAAATCACCTTCAAGTGACGCGATCCACGCCCTTTTTCTTCGTTTTATATACACAGAGCTATCGCCCAATGACTTACATGAATATGGTATGGTTGAAAAACTTAAAACTGGATAGCTCCGACCGACGACCTGCCATATGTATGGGACAGCGAGAGTTCGTGATGGTGATAGTACTATAGGTATATTTCTCTCACTTGATGCAAGCCCGTGGCTTGTTAGTTCGCGCAGGACATCAACATGGTAGTGTGATGGGATAGCAAGTATTATTACATCGCTCATATCAACTAGCTTCCTGGTGTCGTGAGTGACAATACTATCACCAAGTGCCACAAAGTGTGATGGTTCATGATTCTGGTTTGAAGGACGATCTAGCTGAATACCCTTTCGCTGTACCATCGCGCCTACTGTGCGTTTCCCGTTTTCGCTTGGTCGGGCATAACCCACTACACGATATCCTCTGCTTATGTAATCTGCCACGTATGCTTTGCCGCTCTGCGAGCTTACACCGTAAATGCCGATTGTAGGTCTACTCATCTAGTCACTGCCTCCAGTCATAGAGCATTTGTATCGAGTCCGAGCGACAGATAAATATATTTGGAGTACCATCTATATTATCTATATTTATTATATTATTAGCGAGTGGGCTGTCGTCGATATATACTATCCGTTCATGTTTTGTTTTTTGAATCAATTCATTAAGGCTAGGATGGAAGCCGGAAAAAAAAGTGGGCGAAATACCTATATCCTCAAGACTTTGGGTAGCACCACCAACTCCTACAATATTAATCCCGTGCCGTCTCTTTTGTAGTAGGTACGCTATTAATTGGGGATTACACGCGCGCCCCATTGTCGACTTTATATCTACCGCAACCACCGTGGGGTCGATAGTATGAACAAATCTGTTAAATAACACCCTGTCTAGCCCTTGGACTTCTGATTTTGGCCGTATCTCAAGAGGTAGACCCAGATAGTCCTGTATGGTTAGGAGTGGTAGATTTACACCATTCATCCTGCTCAACGCCATAGTCCCCGTAGCTTTTTGTGCTATCTCGAGCAGTTTGTAGTTGCCGTTACTATCCTTCTTGCACTGAAAATACCACATTCCACGAATGCCGAGGCTTGTCGATATGATTCGAGCAATCTCATCTATGATCTTGTCTTTCGTCACAGCAAAGGACTGTCGGTATATGCCCCCTCGGTATTTTTTCATGACTCTAGGCCCACAAAACAGCACTTCACCTGTGGAGTCTGTAAAGCAATCTATAGAATACTCTTCGCCAGGCAAATACTCGGTTATGATATAACTTTCTATATTCTGCGTAAGGAAAGCTTCTAGTTCGGCAACGGTAGTGATTTTTACAGAACCTTCCCCAAGTCTACCTTTTACAGGTTTAGCGAATGCGGGGAGTGTCGTCTTAGTAATATCTACGTATATCTTAGGGCAGAAATCATATCCAGCAAAAAATTCGTATGTACGCCTCTTGTCGCTGATAACCTCTACAGCCTTGGCACTTGGACCAACGGTGTAGCAGTTAATCTTTTCTTTATGTAATGATAAAAACCTCACTACCTCATCGTTGGTAGGAAATAATATCGAGATATTATATTTTTCAATAACTTGGTTAATATGGTTGATGAAATGTTCTTGATGTATATACGGAATGTCTTTGATGTAGTTCTTAAACACTAAAGCCCCGTGGTTCTGTTCGCTACTTCCGCCGTATACCTTGATGTCTTTATATGTAGACAGTGCATCTAATATTTCGATAGCATTTTCATTCCCGCAAGGGAATACCAATACCGCTGTGGGATCATGTGCTTTCTTACTGTAGTTTGGCGAGTCTTTCTCTTTCAAGCAGCACTCCTCCTGTCTCATTGTCAACAGCATTAAAAAAACCATTATCCATTGGTTTTGTAACCAACGACTCACTTTTGTAGCTAGGATGTACTATCCCCGGCGCAGCCACATATCCCTTATCTATAGCACTAAAGAGTGTTGTCGGGTTAGATAAGTACTTAGTGATGGGCGTCGACTTGGTGTATGAAGCATCAAGCTTAGCAATTGCTTCGATTAAAATTTCGGCCTCACTTTTTAAGAAGTCAGTGCGTTCAAGCACTAAGGGATCTTGTTCGTACTTGCGTAACTCTGCTTCATGATCACGAAAAATTTGTACGGCACGCCTGATTATCTTTGAACTCTCTATTATGTCTTCGACCGTGGCAGCGTGCACTGCCTCGCAGTAGCTAACTACATGAATTATGCTGGGGTTTAAATACATCTGAAGAAGTGTAGAACGGGCTAGTTGCCATTTTGCATATTCAAGATCTGTACTAAAGTGTTCGATGCCCGTTCTGGTTTCATGATGTATAGTTGCTGCTTTACCTGATGCGCTGACCATCTTCTGAGCTAGGCTTGTGCCTGTCTTGAACTTTGCCAGGTCGCCGTAGTCACTCGTCTCAGAAGGCTTATTGAACTGCATTTGGAGTATCATATTTTTCACTCCATTTTCTGCCATAACCGCACTTATAAGCGCATAGTCCGTTGCAATAATGGTGTCGTGCGCCCATCTTGATGACCATTGATTTGGATCATTCATCTCGACAGGTAGATTGAGGCCTGCAAGCTTTTTTACTGCGCTAATATGTTCTTTGATGGAGACATCTACTTTTGTAGGGCCCCTGCCGTCAAGTTCATTGAACCAAAATAATGGGATCGCTTGATGAGCACCCTTTAGCATCCCGACATCGATACATTCATCAATAAAACCTAGTAGGTTTGTTACATGGGCGTATGGCTTGACTGAAGGGAAATTTCCTCGTCGGCTAGCCATATACAGTTCCTTTAGATCGTTTTTGTTTTTGTATGGTACACCCCCGTCGTTCTTTCTGCCTTTGAACGCATCTGGATCGCCATAATACCTTTGTGATAAGTCTGATGAACCCAGAGATATCTCGTCGATGACTCGAGCCTCTGCCAGTGCTTTTATTCCCTCAACTGTGGGGGTAATAGTATCCGATGGCACTCCAAAGTGCGACCTTAATAATGGGATCTTGCTTTCCTGCATTCTCTTGATGAGACTATTTTTCGCGTCCTCACTGGGTAATGGCAAGGGAGAAATACTCTTATAATTATCCTTATCCACTACTTCGTGCGCAAGCTGGTCTAGTAGCTTTATCGAAGGCGGGGATAGCTCCTCACTTAGCTCATGTAGTATGTTCTGCTGCCTTAATCTGTCTACATCAAAAAAATCCAGTACCATTTTAACCTGGTCGACAGGGCTTTTTACTTGCGCAAATGTGAATATTTTACATGGCATCTCGCGCTGGTGAGCTAACACTAATGAAATCGTACCAGGGAGACCTGCGAACGCTATTTTTCTTTCATGCCCTTCTGCGTTTCTTAGCAAGCCGTTTTTTTCCATTAAACGTAATATTTGCTTCAGCTCCATGAAACCTTTCTCTGGAGTTAATCTGTAGCTAAAACCTATGTATTCAGGGTCGAAACTTGCAATCTCGGCAAGAATTTCATTTTGCGTAGAACCCACCTTACAGACAGTTGTCTCAAGGCCAGCCATCTGAGCTAATCTCGCCGCCTTATAAAGCCCCTCCGTGTGAGGGCAATCCCCAATATTTGCGCCCAGAAACCGGACCGGCATTATATCAAATCCCCTTGGTATATTTCTCTCAACATGATGGGCTTCCCTGCTATATCCTCAATGCCTATCGTATTAAGTGCCCTTTCTGTTTTATGCTTTAGCTCATCATGCGAATAAGCCTGTATAAAAAAAGAACCGACCCTATCTCTACTTGCATAACTAGATCCTACTTCGGATCCAGGCACTTTGTAGAATACAAAGTCGGTTATCGTACCATCATCAATAAGGGGCTCGACCCCTTTGACCCTCCCTAATGTTCCTGCTTTGGTGTATAAAAATGTTCTCGAATAGTACTTGGTGCTGTGTGATGGCTTAGCCACTGGTGCCTTCCCTAGGAATGAATCGACTACACAGTCGAGGATGTGCACCCCGGTAACATCCAAAAGTGTCTTATATTTTGAGCCGCCTCCAACCCGCGGAGAGAACTCGACAACATTTACCTCATCACCATTAACTATAACTTGCATAAGCAGTGGTGTGTTATCTAGTCCAAAAACCTTGGCTATCTTTTCTCCTAAGAATTGAATTTTTTTGACTGCTGCGGCTGATATTTCAGGCGGTATGAGAGTTTGTACTATAAGATTTACGTTTTCATTGACTGCTTTCTTTTTAAGGCGAGTCATCATGAGAGTTTTTACCTCACCATTAGAAATGAGCATATCGACACTCACCTCTTGCCCTTCCTTGAACTCTTCTATGATAGCCTTTTTTGATCTGCTTATATCTAGAGCAGAAATTATATACTTCTTAGCTTCCGTGAGCGAGTTTACTTTTCTTACACCATATGAGCCATTACTGTCTGCTGGTTTTACTATCAAGGGTAAATGAAAGTGTTTGAGATGCTCTTCTATACGATTTATGTCTGAGTCCTCTATGGACATGTGTTTTGCGGTGAGGATATTGTTCTTCCTCATCAATTCCTTCATCAATACCTTATTTGTAACTTTTAGAGCAGTTTCGTAAGTAAATGGTGCTGGCAACCCAAGTTTTTCCGAGACAAAGCATGCTGTC
>Ga0065721_10007694_pt1 | contig 14274 bp, 13 predicted proteins | sample Mesricmetagenome_FD_59108 | JGI IMG/M metagenome (GOLD analysis project Ga0065721, IMG submission 59108) | Mesophilic microbial community from rice straw/compost enrichment Sample: eDNA_1 v2 (version 2) | ecosystem: Engineered > Solid waste > Grass > Composting > Bioreactor | place: USA: Davis... | reverse complement strand
CGATGCGCTCGAAAGAAGCTGTTCTTTTCTCCCTTTGCGCCTCACCGTCTTCGCGTCTCTGCGTTCAATTCTTTCTTCCCTATCGAGAACCGTTTCGCATCGTGGGTATTGGCTCCTTTTACCGGCGCCGGGCAATCAGTTAATGACTGGTGAAGAGAACGCAGAGGCGGAGAGGCGCGGGGANGCAGAGAATGACTTCGCCTCTGAGACAGGAGCTAATCCTGCATTTCCTGTCGTTCCGGATCTTCATTCAGCACCGAGCTGTCGAACTGGCAATCCAGAACCAGCCAGAGGGACCGGGCATGTCGGAAAAACAGTGTGGGAAAGATCAGGCAGAAGGCGGCGAGTGGCCAGACAAGTGTTGAGCCGGGGATGTTGAACCGGAAGCGTCCGATCATGAACGCTGCAGTGGTGATCCACGCGGTCAATCCGTAATTGATGTACGTCGACCCGAGGTAAAACCCGGGGGGACGTTCAAATTTGAAGTGGCAGTGGGGGCAGGCTCCATTCATCTTGATGATGCCGCAAAAGAGTTTCCCCTGACCGCAGCGGGGGCATCGCAGTCGCAGCCCTCTCCAGACGAGAGTTTCAAACGTTGGACGCGGCCATCGGGAGTTCCCCGGCGCCGGCTCGTTTGATGTCTCTTCCCCAGTGGGGTCGGTCGGGGTGTTTTCAGGCATCAGTCCACACTCCACTGAACGGGGTCTGATTCCGACTCGCTGGCCCAGCAGGTCAATTTCGGAAACTCTTTCTGAAGGATGTCACTCAGGGCTTCCACACCATGCCGCTCGGTGGCGTAGTGCCCAGCGAGAATCAGTGCAATTCCCCGCTCCCGGGCTTCCAGAACGGTATGAAAGCGAGTCTCTCCTGTGATGAAGAGATCACATCCGGCGGAGATGGCATCATCCAGAAATTCCCCCGCAGCGCCACAGGCGATGGCAACGCGAGAGATCAATTTCTCGAGAGAACCGGTGTATTGCAGAGGGAGCTGCTTCGGACCCAGGCTCGTTTTCACCCGTTCCAGAACTTCGGAAAGTCGCTGGGGAGTCTTCAGGATTCCCTGACGTCCTTCCCCGAGATGCGGATCATCACATTGCTGGGAAACGCGAAGTGGTTGAATCGCGCTGAGGCCAAGCCGATCTGCCAGCATCTGGTTGATTCCCAGCTGTGCGCTGTCGAATGCAGTGTGGGGGCTGTAGACCCCAATCCCGGCCCGCAGCAGTGGAAGCAGAATGTTTCCCGGGGGGGACGACATCACCAGTTTCTGAACCGGTTTGAACAGGACCGGGTGATGAGAGACGATCAGGTCGGCCTTTTTCTCAATCGCTTCCTGTGCGACGTCAGATGTGAGTGTCAGGCAGGTCATCAGTCGCGAGACACTCGCTGATTCATCTCCGAGAAGCAGACCGACATTGTCCCAGCTGGCAGCCAGTTCCAGAGGAGCAAATTTCTGGAGAAACGCTGTGATGTTGTGAAGTGTTTCAGCCATATTGGATGCAGCACCTGAATCTGCGGGAATGATTTCAGTGTCGCTGATCCCTTTGGGGAAATCCAGCAGGCTCATTGCGATTCAGGACAATGACATTGGGCATTCTCAGAATCTGGCACAGCCGGACCTATGTTGACATCAGGGGATGGCCGGTATGATGTCTGCGGTAGGATCTCTGTTGGATTCCGTCTCCAGTGAAGTCCATGTCGAGATGGAACGCTCTTCCTGAAATCAGCATGTGATGATCTGAGCACCGTATGTTCCGAGTCAAAATCTCTGTACCGACCAACCTTTTTTCCCAGAACATCCGTAAAGCGATCGATGCTGCGATGGCGTTGCGTGTTCATGGGGTGCAGATCAATCTGTGGAATGAGGTCCGACCTGCGGAGTATGGCGAGACGGCACGTCGGCAACTGATGCATTACCTCAATGAGCGGGAACTTCAGCTGGCATCGACCCATTTCCCCCTCCGTAATCCGCTGACAGCGTCCGAGCGACTGGATGAGCGTATTGCCGCCCTACGGGAAGCGATTGANTTTTCGGGGAAACTTCGGGTTCGCACCCTGACTCTTCGTGCCGGNCGAATNCCCCCTCGGGATGACACGGAGACCTATAGCCTGCTTCAGCAATTGCTGAGCGACCTGGCCTCCTGCGGGAACCTGCACGGTGTTCAGCTCTGTCTGATNCCCTGTGGGGATTCAACGCGGATGAACTTCGAACACTCATTGATTCGATTCAGACCGGTCCTGTTGGAGTCGATGCGGATCTGGCGGTCTGGGTGATGAATGGACAGCCCGTCACCTCGCAGCTGCGAAGCCTGCACTCGCTGGTTGGTCACTTCGAGATCCGTGACGCGATTCGCGATGTGGATGGTCACGGCCGCGAAGTGGCTGTGGGGCGCGGAGAAATCGACTGGGATGAGGTTGCTGCGCTCATCGGAGAAATGGAGTACGCCGGCTGGCTCAACGTTGACCGTCAGGAGGGACAGGATCGCTCCGGAGATGCTGGCCGGGCGGTTGCATACCTGCGCCAGGTTCTTCGACTCTGATTCTTCGACGCTGGCGCAGGAGTTCCACCGACACGAGGACCACTGGACCGGGACGCCTGGGGTCATCCGGTTCGCAGGTGGTGGTAATGTTTCTCGCTGGCAGACATTCCTGCTGCCACTTCCTGCATGAGGATTCGCATCTCGTTTTCGACTTCGGTCGTCATGTTGACTTTGACCAGTTGTCGCTGAATCTCAGCGGCTCCAGAGTCGGACAAGTCCGCTTCTTCCAGCGACTGAAATCGATCTGCCGGATTCGGGGCAATCATTTTTGAGAGCAGCGTCACCAAGGTGCTGTTGCGTGCGACATCCTTGGGAAGCAATTCAGGAATCCGGTGCCAGATATCCTTCTTGACACTGATCAGCTCCGCGCCGTCGGCAACACCCGCAAACGGATATTTGCCTGACAGCAGCTCCAGAACGACATATCCCAGACTGGCCAGATCGGACAGGGGAGAATGCCGGTCTCCTTCGAGGACTTCAACAGCCGCATACCGTGGAGTCCACGTTGGACGGATCGGGTATTCCTTCTGCATGAAGGCTGATCCCAGATCGATAATTTTGCAGTTGCCGGTCTGCTTGACCATCACGTTTGCTGGCTTCAGGTCGGCATGAATGATCCCCTGTCGGTGAAGNGCTGCCAGACCTGCGAGACATTCGCGCANAATGGCAATNGCGACCCCCGGCTTCAGACGCGACTGAAATCCCGCATCNGTGATGATCACATCATTGATNTACGCCCAGCGGTCGTTACTGACCGTGCGTCGAATCTGCTTGAGCAGCTTGGGAGTGGTCAGGTGACGCAGGTCATAACCATCCACCCATTCAGAAACGAGAACGAGAATCCCCTGATATTCGACAACATTGTAAACGTCGACGAGATGGTCCTGTTGGATGCGCGCTGTCTCGACATTGACGCGGGCCATTCGGGCCATTTCGCGCCGATAGGTTTGCACATCCGGGTAGCCATCGGGGCGGTAGAACTTCAGGGCCAGCGGAAAATTGACACCAAATGCCCCAAAGCGATCCGCAAGAAACACAACCCCCTGTCCTCCTGCTCCCAGTCGGGAGAGGAGTCGGTATGTCATATCCCAGGTGACTTCTTTGCTGCTGACAATCTGCTGGTAACGCTGATACAGATCTTCCGACCGTTGTTGAACGGACAAAGTCGGTTTGGGAGAGGGTCCCGCATAGAAGTGTGTGAGATCGACTTCAGAAAAAAGTTCATCCTTGTTTGTTGTCATCGAAAATCCGTTCGAAGGCGAGCAACCGAATGGTTGGCGCATTCTATCGGCTTGACCGATTTATTTGGAGACTAGTTTATCGGGATTCAGTAGTTGGTGCGTACTCATCTTGGGTTTGAGAAGAGGCGTTCAAGATTGATGTTCATGCGATTGACATGGGGGCCAATCGAAACGTTCTCTTGAAGCTCCGGACGTTCTGGTCATGGGATGCCGCGGTGATTCTGTTGCGTTGACTCCGAGTTGTCAGGTGTGTCCCTAAATCATCAATCGTCCGGGACGAAGGCATCTCGGTGATGCTGAATTCAACGTCCTCTCGGGATGGTATCAGTTCAATGCAGCATTTTGATTCAACATGGTCAGTGCACGCCGAAGTTGCCCCGTCCATCTGGAGTAGTGAGCAACATGCGTGCTCAATCCGAGATTTTCAGCCTCTCTCTGGGCAAATCTCAGGGATTGCACTCCTTCTTGCCATCGTTGAACCTGAAGGAGGGTTTTTGCGGCCCGTTCCCGGCAAAGCATTGATGCGTAGCAATTCCCTGCTTGCCTGAAGTGATGGCACGCTGCAGAGAGCCATGGCAATCCGGCCGCCCCATTCAGCTGACGGGCGATCATCCATTCGATCTCCGCCTTCGCTTCAGGAGATGTCGTTTCCCGATGGATCTGATGAAGCAGCTGCAAGTCCGGAAGAACCTTGTCCGTTGTTCCCAGCAGCAGTGCCAGACGGGATTCGTCGGTGGGGCCGGTCAGAGGGCAACGAAAATAACTGGTCATCCCCCAGCTCAGGTATTGCCGGGCAGGAACTTGTTGATCGAGACGCCGATAGACGCGATTCAGGACAAAACAGAACCGCCATTGAAATTCAAAAGAAAAACTTCTGCGGGCCGTTTCAAGCCCTGTTTCATAAGTCGAGATCGCTTCCGGAAATCGGCCCTGATATTCCTCGCAAGTTCCTTTCAAAAGCCAGAACGCGGGAGAGGCTCCACCTCCAGAAGCCATCACGTTATCAAGGATGTGATGGACGTGGGAAAAATCAGCCAACTGAAGCGATTGCGTGGCGCGCACAACCCACACAGATTCGTCGCTGGTGCAGCTCGACGAAGTCGCAAAACTCATCCCACTTCTCCCGGTGCGGGATTGAAGCGGAGAGCGAAGTATGTTTCCCTGAGACAGGTTGATTTTTGCCTATTTTGACAATTGTGTCAATTGTGACTGTGGGGCGCCGCTACGCCTGTCAAGACGACACCGGATTTCTTGGTGTCAAAACAGTGCTGTAAGATATTGATGGAAAACATTTTAGGTATGTTTTAAGGCTGGGGAAGTCTCCCGGTCGACGTGTGCGTGGCAAGATCGGCGATCATGTGACGAGTCGCTGCCTGCACGGCTTCTTCCCATCGGGATTCGCCGAATTCCTCCGCGAACTTTCCTTTTTGATAGGCGAAAATGATCCCGCGAGAACTGTTGACCAGAGCACCGAATCCTTCGGGATCGAAGGCGCCCGCCACATCCTGCGATGTCCCCCCCTGGCTTCCGTAACCCGGGACGAGCAGCGGGACGTGGGGCATCACCTGCCGGAGGGTGTTGAGTTCCTGAGGGTAAGTCGCTCCAACAACCGCCCCAATGGGGCCATAAGCCGCGGATCCCTTGTGACGGGAAGAGAGTTCCTCAATCTTTTTCGCAACTGCGGTATACAGGAATTCCCCATCTGTGGTGCGGTCCTGAAAATCGCGTGCCCCCGGATTGCTCGTGCGGACCAGAACGTAAAGTCCTCCCCCCACCTGTACGCAGCGATTGACGAATGGCTCCAGCGTATCAAGACCCATGTACGGGTTTACGGTCAGTGCATCTGCTGCAAAGGGAGCGTTTTCCGCGGATGATCCGGCCAGATAGGCCGCAGCATAGGCTTCGGCGGTACTGCCAATGTCCCCACGTTTGGCATCGCAAATGACGATCAGGCCAGATTTTCTGGCATACGCAATGACGTTCGCAAGGGCCTGCACCCCTGCTGGTCCGCAATCTTCAAAGAATGCAGACTGCGGTTTGACCGCCGGGACGAGTGGCGCAACGACATCAATCACCCGGCAGCAAAACTCTTCATATGCGGCTGCCCGCTGATTCCATGTATTCCCCCCTTGCGACTGTGCTCGTACCTGAATCTCCGCCGGGAGTTGGGCCCACCGGGGATCAAGGCCGACTAAAGCGGTTGTTTGTGTCTTGCGAATGCGTTCGTGCAGTCGCTCGATATAGGACGTCATCAGAAAGCAACCTTGAATTGGGACTGTCTCACATAGGGAGGTCCGACAGATTACCGAGTTGGAAGGAGATCGGCCACAATTCGTCTGGACATAAACTGGCAATAAAAGGTCAAATCTGTCAGGAGAGCCCATTGATGGGCGGTTTTTGAATGTCATGGATGGAGAGCATGGACAGCTTCCCAAAACTCTGGCCTTATCTGCGCCCCTATCGCCAGCGACTGCTAGCCTCCATTGTGCTGGGGTTTGCCATTGCGGCCCTGTGGGGGGCCAACCTGACCGTTGCGTTTCCGATCGTCAAGCTCCTGATGGAGCACACCAGTCTCCACGAATACGTCGATCAGACCATTGAGGGAGCGACCCAGCGAAAAGAAGACCTGCTGAAAGATCAGGTCGAACTGGAGGGACTTCTGGCTAGTGTCTCCGAAGGGACGTCGGCTGCGGACCATGAACGTTCGGTTCAACTTCAGCAGAGTCTGGCAAAAAAAAGAAATCTTCTGGCGACAACAGAGAGAACCCTGTACCAGTTCAACTGGCTGAAGCTCTACGTTCTGCCCTATATCCCGAGGAATGAGTTTCAAACCTTCTGCTGGCTGATCGTCCTTCTCATCATCGCCACAGCGGTCAAGTCCGTTCTGATGTTCATTCAGGATGTCATGATTGGATATGTGGCTGAGTCCGCCATCATGAATTTGCGGAAGGATATGTTTAATCGTGTCTTGAAGCTGGATTATCAGTCGCTTTCAGCAGAAGGCCCCAGCGGGTTGATGTCGCGGTTCACTTATGATGCCGAACAGTTGTCGCACGGGGTCTCGATGCTGGGAGGACGCGCAATCCGGGAGCCATTGAAATGCGTGGCCTGTATGGCCCTGGCCCTGTATTTCAACTGGCGACTGACGTTGTTGTCGATCATCTTTATTCCGCTACTGGGACTCTTCCTGAGTCAAGTTGGCTGGATGCTTAAACGAGCTAGCCGTCGCATGATGGAGAGCATGTCGCAGATCTACAAGGTGCTCGAAGAGACCTTCGACGGCATGAAAATCGTCGTGGGGTACAACAGCGGGGCGCATCATGAAAAGTTGTTTGCCCAGCAGTACGATTCCTACTTCGGCAAGGCAATGAAAGTGGTGAAGATCGATGCTGCTGCCAAGCCGTTGCTGGAGCTACTCGGACTAATGGCTATGTTCGCAGCGCTGGTGCCCGGAGCCTACCTGGTCATGCGAGGGAAGACGGACATCTGGGGGATTCAGCTTTCGAAAACGGTGATGGATGGAGCTGAGCTGGGGATGATTTATGCCTTGCTGGCAGGACTGCTCGATCCGTGTCGCAAGTTGTCGGGAATTTTCCCTCGCCTGAAACGTTGCACTGCTGCCATTGACCGGATTTTCCAGTTAATGGAACAGGTGCCCCAAGTGACCGATCCTGTCGATGCTCCCCCCATGCCGCGACATCACAAGGAGATCGAATTCCGCGACGTGTCCTTCCGTTATTATCACCGGAATCCAAGTTCCCAGCGGGGACTTGTCCTTGAGCATGTCAATCTCAAGATCAAGTTTGGAGAAGTCGTTGCGATTGTTGGCCAGAATGGATGCGGGAAATCGACGCTGGTCAACCTGCTCCCCCGATACTACGACCCCGAGTCAGGGAGTGTCCTGATCGATGGTCGTCCGATGACGACAATACCACTTGCTGATCTGCGCAATCAGGTGGGAATCGTCACACAGGAGACGGTGCTGTTTGATGGGACCTTGCTGGAAAACATCCGGTACGGAAACGAGAAAGCCACACGGGCCGAGATCGAAGAAGCTGCACGACGTGCTCACGTGATGCCCATCGTCCAGTCCCTGCCGCAGGGGTTTGACACCCTGTTGGGAGGGAAAGGGAAAGACCTCTCTGGAGGACAGCGGCAGCGAGTTGCGCTGGCACGTGTGATTCTCCGGGACCCCGCCATTCTGATCCTCGATGAAGCTACCTCAGCAGCGGACCCTGAAAGTGAAGCCCTGTTGCATCAGGCACTCAAGGAATTCGTCAAAGGCCGGACGACCTTCATGATTTCACACGTCATGTCACAAAGCCTTCTCGACTTTGTGACTCGGATTGTTGTGATGGAGAACGGGAAGATCGTCGCCAGTGGAACTCATGAGCAGCTGCTGGAAACCTGTCCTCTTTATCATCGCCTGTATCATTCCCCATCGCGTCAGCTTGGCGGGATGAAGGCGGCAGCCTGATCGGCCGATGATGGTGCCAGATTGAAGTTTCCAGGCGGGTAAAGCGTCCACTTCCGACCACGGGGAAGAGCGTCTCTCCGGTCATGAATCCGGAACAATTTCATCCTTATCAAAGGCGACCTGAAAGACGGTTGTCACTCCATTCCCGCTGGGGGAATATCCTTTTCGGATCTGGACGCGCCAGAGCAGGTTGTCGGAGAGGGTGGTCACATTCTCGTCTGAGCTGGCGAGATAAGTTTCATAGGTCTCTCCAGGGGCAAGGACCTTTCCAAGCGATTGTCCCTGAAGATCCCATTCGCTATTCACCGGCAGCCGGTAAAGCTGAAGCATGAACTCACGCGGATTACGTGTCCCGGCGGGGATGATGTAATAGTTGGAGTATTCTTGCGGATGCCCGGATTTCTGAATCCATCGCAGGACGAGGCGACGGTCCAGCGGAGCGATGTGCTGATCTTTTGAGACATTCGTCAACCGCAAGTGCAGCTTCCAGACCGGATCGGATGGCGCGCGGGTCCGCCGCTGGTCTCCCGTGTAGTGCGTAAATTCAAGAGGACCGGTGGTAATCTTCAGAGGTTCAACAAGAATGTTTCCGAATCTCTGCTTTTCTCCCAGAGTGAGTGTATGGCCGGGGGGGAGGGTGAAATTTGGAGCGACGAACGTCAGCTCGTTGTCTTTCTGGGGGAGAATATCCGGAAGACTTTCCAGATGATGAGGGGTCTCATTGACCCACATCTGTTTGAGGACCAGAGCCAGAAACGCAATGGTGATGGCACTGGCATAGCTCGCCAGAATCACGAAAAGTTTGCTGGGACCTGTGGGGGGGGCATCCGGTGTGATTTCGGAAGTTGGGTTTCGATGACCGGCATTGTCCGGGGTGGCCTCGAATCGGGAAGGGGCGAGCTTGCTTCCAGACTCTTGTGAGAAAGATAAGCCCTCATATCCCTTGGGAAGTTCGTCGGCCCGAAGGACCTCGGTCCGGTTCTGATCTGTCTCCTCAGGAGTGGCCGCTTCATCGAGAATCGCTGAATCGGTTTCAGCGGAGGGAGCCGGGAACGCAGGGAGTTCATGCTCTGTCGGCTCTGGTTCGTATGGTGATCGAGGAGGTTTTGAGGGGGCTTCAAAGGTTGAGGGTGTCGTCTCCGAATCAGGAATCAGCAGATTGTCTGGTGGATCGGACGTCGGCGGCTGGGGTGGGTCACTTCCTTCCGGGTGTGGAGTCGGAACGGGATTAATTGAGGGTCGTTCGGAGAACTTCTCCGGGGGCCTTTTGTTCAGCCAGTCAAAATTGGGGGATGAATCGGATCCACTCATGTCTTGCATCTTCGTTGGGATCGGACGCTCGTCAACATGGCAGGGCGACCTTTTTCAGGACCAGCTCAATTTCAAGAGGGCTCCGCATCAGATCGGACTGCGGGGGAACCATCCTTTTCGGGTACAGTGTTCAACCAATGGGATCAGTTCCTGCAAAGGACCTTGAACCAGCCATGGATCCGGCATCCATGTTAATGGGCCAAAGACCGGGACATCCGTAAAGGAACCGAGCAATTGGGGATTGGTCTCCCGACTTTCATCTTCGTCGGATTGCACGGGATTCACAACTACACCGCACAAAGTCAGCCCCCGTGATTGAATGGATTCAATGGTGAGCAGGGTGTGACTCACCATCCCCAGCCGGTTTGCGGAGACAAGTAAGACGGGAAAACCCAGATCGGTGGCCAACTCCGCGACGGTCTCTGAATCCGTGACTGGGGCTCGCCAGCCACCCGCCCCTTCGATCAGAAGAAGATCGACGTTGTCTCTCCAGATGTCCACTCCCCGGCGAAGCTGACCTGCATCCACCGCTCTCCCTTCCCGGGCAGCAGCGACCGGAGGGGCCAGTGGAGCAATGAATTGCTGCGGGCAGATCCACTCCGCAGGGAATTGATTGTCCAGCGCCGCAGAGAGCTGTGCCACATCGGGCCAGAAGACTCCTTTCGGGGAATCGGAGGTCACTTCCGCACCGGAGCAGACCGGCTTGTAGATCCCCACGCGAATTCCGCGTTCTCTCAGGCAGCGTGCCAGCAGACAGGTGACGTGGGTCTTCCCGACGGAGGTGTCGGTTCCGGTGACAAAGATTCCGTTCATGGAGCCGATGTCCCTTCATTCTGAGAAGACGATCTGGACTCGTTCCGGGCCAGTTTTGGATCTCGATCTTGAGGGCGTCCCGGCGTGATCGATTTGTAAAGTCGCAACAGTCCCAGCAGGAGGACCAGCAGTCCGACGGACATCCCTGCCACAATCAACATGGCAATGGGGTCTCCAAAGAATCGGCGAATGGCAAACGTGGAAAGACGATCGTGAGGATTCGATTCCGCGAGTGAAAACTCCGCCATCCAGATCCATTTCCAAGTAAACAGGACGATGAGAGCCGCCAGTGCCAGAAACGGACCATAGGGAAGTGCCGCACGGTTTCCTCGTAGTCGCTCAACACCACCAATCCCCAGTGCCAGAACCGGAGCCAGTAGCGTAACGACTACGGCGGGTTGCCAGCCCATGTAAGCACCGACCATTGCCATCAGCAGTACGTCACCGGAACCGAGTGCGTTCATCCCGAGAATCCACGATCCCAGCCAGCGGATGCACCATGTCAAAACAATGCCGCAGATCATCCCTGAGACGCTCCACGCCAATCCATGTAGATGCGGGTAAGCGGACAGCCATGCCGGGAGATAAGGTCCAGCCAGTTGGGGAATTTCCTGATTCCAGTCGACCCAGACGTGGGCCAGCTGAAAATCTCCTGATACGAATGCCCCCAGCAGGGCAATGATGATTCCCAGTTTGCAGGTCCAGTCGAGAATCAGATAGCTCCGCATGTCCGTCGCGGTGATGATCAGCAACAGCGAGATCAGCGTCAGGTGATAGACGACGCGAGCCTCTTTCCAGAACGTCTGCGGAAGAACGTCCGGTGTGCTTTGCCACCCCCATGCGAGGGTTGTCCAGACAAAGAGTCCCCCAAGTATCGCACCAATGACGCCGAAAGCCCGGGGCCATCGTCCAGGGGCTAGTTCGAGATCACGCATCGCCTTGCGGGTCCCGAATCCGGTGGCAAGTCCGGTGAGCACTCCCAGCACGGGGGCCATCACAATGAGCGGCAGGTGAAACATCAGATGAGTGAAAGGGTGATGGTGGGTGAACCAGATCGAGAGAAGGCAGAGGACGCTCCGCTCCGTTGAATCAAACCAGTTTCAAGTCTTCGTAAATCGCCGAAATGATGTCCCGGAATCGTTGGTTATGTAGATCATCTCCCGGCATCCCGTTCGCAACGGCCGTCAGCACCAGTTTTCGTTCGGGATCGGCGAATCCAATACTCGATTGCGATCCTCCATGCCCGAAGGAGTTTTCTGAAGCATAACGTCCAAACCCGTAGGGGACCGTCTCTGCTCCGTAACGATTTGAGTTCACAATCATTCCGAGTCCGAAATCGACGGTGTGCTGAAAGGTGGCGTCAAACTCCCCAACGCGGGTCCGTGTCGTCATCAATGCGATGGATTCTGCCTCCAGAACCGGAATGCCACTTTCGCTGACCCCTCCGCGCAGCATCATCTCGTAGAAGCGGGCCAGATCCCGAATCGGGCCGCGGAGACTCCCTCCGGGGGCACAGTGGCGGCAGTAGAGTTCGGTGTTGGTCTCTGCAGGGGAGAGAACCCCCTCTTTCGAGACGTAGGTGTGTCCGAGCCGGGGACGAATGTCCTCCATCCTCTCTTCCGGGACCACCATCCAGGTGTCCCACATCCCCAGCGGTTCCAGCAACTCCTGTCGGACAATCTGATCAACGGAACGTTCCTGAAGATCGATTCGCTGAAGGATTTCCCCAAGGATAAACCAGCTCCGGGCGGGATCATAAGCACTTCTCAGTCCATCACCGCGGTCGCGACGGGTCCCGGATGTACAGATTTTCTCGATAATCTCCTGCCAGGACCGGCGCGGCCATCCGGTTGCGATCGGCTTCAAGGCTCCGATATGAGTCAGCAGGTCCTTGATGGTGATCTGTTCTTTTCCTGCTGCGGCAAACTCCGGAATAATCTTGCTGACAGGCTGATCAAGGTTGAGTTGTCCCAGTTCCACTCGTTGAAGAATGACCGCAGCGGTGATGGGTTTTCCCGCACTCAGCCAGGGAAGAATGGTCTCCGTGGAGAGGGGACGCCCGGGAGCATCTTCCCCAATCGCAGCATCGACAATGGGCTGAAAGTCCTGGGAAATGAACAGTTGAACCCCCCAATGCAGTCCGTTTTGAATTCCCTGCTGAATCAGTTGAGTTGCACGGGGAAGCAGTTCCTCAATGGGGGCGGTCATCGTGGTGGAACCTGAAATGGCAGGGCGAGTATATGCCGTTGGATGAGTGAAGGAGAAACCGAATGTGCCGGGAATCAGTCGTCAGTAGAAACGCTGATGGTCTCGGTGATTTCGATTGACTCATTATGTTGTATGTTGCTGGTAAAAGGGATTCAAACAGCCTGCTTTTGGGGCCATTGACACCATTCCACCAGTGGTCTCAATCTTTTCTGCCCCCTGCCGATCCGTTGGGAATTCCGTGCCACGGCGGGGAACGGGCCCTCATCTGAGCGGATTGTCTTTCCAGAATGGGAACATTCCTGATGGCAATGAATCATCGCAGGCGAACTGGAATCCTGTGGACGTGAGTCGGGATGCTCCCTCGTCTTTCCTTGCGTCGTCCTGCATAATACGACCTCTGTTTCTGCCTTCCCTCCCGACTGGCTGTCGGACAGCTCATGCCGTCAACGACCGATCAGGGCCCGTTCATGATTTCCGTAGTGATTCCTGTCTTTAACGAAGAGGAGAGCCTGCGCCAGCTCCACCGGGAGATCCGCCAGGTTCAGGTCCCCGGGCATGCCTATGTGGAAATCATTTTTGTGGATGATGGGTCGAACGATGGGTCGTGGGACATCATCAGGGGACTCTCTGCCGAAGATCCGCTTGTTCGCGGAATCCGGTTTCGTCGCAATTTTGGAAAAGCGGCTGCACTCACTGCGGGATTACAGGACATTCGCGGTGAACTGGTCATGATGATGGATGCCGACCTGCAGGATGATCCGGCTGAAATACCCAATTTTCTGGCGAGGCTGGAAGAAGGGTTTGATGTAGTGAACGGGTGGAAAGAGCGTCGTCTCGACCCGTGGCACAAGGTGTACCCGAGCAAGGTCTTCAACTGGATGGTGGGGGCCTTGACCGGACTGAAACTCAAGGACCATAACTGCGGGATCAAGATGTTTCGCAGCGAAGTTGCTGGGGAACTGCGCCTGTACGGTGAACTCCATCGCTTCATCCCGGTTCTGGCCCATTCCCGGGGATTCCGGGTGACACAGATTCCTGTTCATCATCGGGCCCGGCAATTCGGACACTCGAAATACGGGGTCAAGCGGTTTCTGCGAGGCTTTCTCGACCTGCTTACCGTCACCTTTCTGACGGGATATGCTCATCGCCCGCTGCATCTGTTTGGAGGCGTGGGGCTTTTCTTTTTCGTGCTCGGAACGCTTGGGTTGACTTATCTTGGGATCAGCTGGTTCCTGATGAATGTTGTTTCTGTGTGGACCCCGGTTCCCATCGGACAGCGACCTCTTCTGGTCTATTCCGTGGCTGCCCAGTTGCTGGGGGCACAAGCGATTTCAGTTGGGGTACTGGCGGAGCTGATCGTAGCGCATGCCAGCCATGATCGGGACAGTTACAGTATCCGGGAGCGAACGGGAGAGTCCACGACTCCGCAATGACCTTCGCGGATCGATGCTTTATGATGGCGGGAAGTGGGTGAGAAAAAGGTTCGTCAGAGCATTCAGTTTCGAACGAGACATTTCCCTCCCGGTGCAAAGGGATTAAACACAGTGATAAGGGAGACCCGGATGTCCATCTTGAAGTATGCGATGGTATGTGTCTGTCTGATTCCAACAGCACTTTTCGCACAGGAACCCTCCAGATCATTGTCATCGGAGGAGCAGGCACTGGTGGACCTGTTGTCAGGGTGTGT
>Ga0065721_10051553_pt1 | contig 14276 bp, 12 predicted proteins | sample Mesricmetagenome_FD_59108 | JGI IMG/M metagenome (GOLD analysis project Ga0065721, IMG submission 59108) | Mesophilic microbial community from rice straw/compost enrichment Sample: eDNA_1 v2 (version 2) | ecosystem: Engineered > Solid waste > Grass > Composting > Bioreactor | place: USA: Davis... | reverse complement strand
GCCCCGGCGAGCGTGTCGCTGACGATCCGCGACGTCGAGCCGCTCGGGCCGCACACGCTGGTGATCGGAACCGTCGGCGGCGCCCCCTTCACGGCGCAGGTCGCCGCCTCCTCGCAACACGCGCCCGAAGACACCATTTCGGTGCCGATCGACACCCATATGATGCATGTCTTCGACAAGACGACCGGCGAAGCGGTGCGGTGACGAGCGGGCCCTCGCAGCGAAGGTCGCCCGCGCGCCCGCACGGGTACCGATCGAGCGACGGGGAGTGATAAGGATCGTCGACGCCCGGTGCGTCGCCGGCCCCGTGGCCGGACGCGAGAGGACAGAGGCGGCGGCAGCCGCGAGAGGACGAGACCACGATGGAACAGCAGCGCGTGATCAGGCTGGCGCCGGAAGACAACGTCGCCGTGGCGATGACGGCGCTCGCCGCCGGCACCGCGCTTCCCGGCGGCGCGGCGGCGGCGTCCGCGATCGACGCCGGCCACAAGGTGGCGCTGCAGCCGATCGGCGAGGGTGAGGCCGTGGTGAAATACGGCCAGGTCATCGGCGTCGCGTCGGCGCCGATCGCGGCCGGCGCCCACGTCCACTCCCACAATCTCGTCTTCGAGAACGGCCGGCTGCCGACCGGCGGCGCCGTCGCTCCGCTCGCCCCGAAGCCGGAGGATTTCGGCCGCACCTTCATGGGCTTCCGCCGCGCCGACGGCCGGGCGGCGACGCGCAACTACGTCGGCGTCATCGCCTCGGTGAACTGCTCGACCACGGTGTGCCGGGCGATCGCCGACGAGGCCAACCGCACCATCCTGCCGCATCATCCCGGCATCGACGGCTTCGTACCGATCGTCCACGACCAGGGCTGCGGCATGAGTGCGACCGGCGACGGCATGCGCAACCTGCACCGAACGCTCGCCGGCTACGCCCGCCACGCCAATTTCGGCGGCGCGCTGATGGTCGGCCTCGGCTGCGAGGTCAACCAGCTGACACTCTACGGCCAGCGGCCGGACGACGCCCGGCGCCATTTCAACATCCAGGACGCCGGCGGCTCGCGCAAGGCGGTGGAGCGGGCGATGGGCGTGCTCGGCGAGATCGCCGAGGAGGCCGGCGCGGCGACGCGCGAGCCGATCCCGGTGTCGGAGATCGTCGTCGGCCTGCAGTGCGGCGGCTCGGACGGGTTTTCGGGCATCACCGCCAATCCGGCGCTCGGCGCCGCGGTCGACCTGCTCGCCGCGCTCGGTGGCACCGGCATCCTGTCGGAGACCTCCGAGATCTACGGCGCGGAGCATCTGCTGCGGGCGCGGGCGCGGGCGCCCGAGGTGGCGGCGCGGCTCGACGACCTCATCGCCTGGTGGGAGAAATACGTCGCGATGCACGGCGCTTCGCTCGACAACAATCCCTCGCCCGGCAACAAGCGCGGCGGCCTCACCACCATTCTGGAGAAGTCGCTCGGAGCGGTCGCCAAGGGCGGCCAGACGCCACTCAACGCGGTCTACGGCTACTCGGAGCGCGTCTCCGAACACGGCCTCGTCTTCATGGACACCCCCGGCTACGACCCGGTGTCGGCGACCGGGCAAGTCGCCGGCGGCGCCAACGTCATCGCCTTCACCACGGGGCGGGGCTCCTGCTTCGGCTGCCGGCCGGCGCCTTCGCTCAAGCTCTCCAGCAACTCCGCGCTCTACCGGGCGATGGAGGAGGACATGGACATCGACTGCGGCGTCATCGCCTCCGGCGAGGCGACGATCGAGGAGATGGGCCGGACGATCTTCGAACTGATCATCGCCACCGCCTCGGGCAAGAAGACCAAGAGCGAACTGTTCGGCTACGGCGACAACGAATTTGCGCCGTGGCATCTCGGCGCGACGCTGTGAGGTGAGGGGCCGGCCGGGAGCGGGTGGACGTGGTGAGGCCGGGGACCCCTCATCCGGCCCTTCGGGCCACTTTCTCCCCTAAGGGGAGAAGAATGGAGATCGCGAAGTCTCCGGTGGTCATTGGAACTCCGAGGTCGCCGCAGGTTATCTTCTCCCCACCGGGGAGAAGGTGGCGCGCAGCGCCGGATGAGGGGGTGCGGCCTCTCCCCGATCTCCAACGCCACCGAAGACACCAACGAGGACCAAACCGATGAAGACCCGCAGGATCGGCGCCACGGACCTCGAGGTCACCGAGCTCGGATTCGGCTGCGCGGCGCTCGGCGGGCTCTACAGGGCCTGTCCGCGCGAGGACGCGATGGCGGTGATGGGGGCGGCGTGGGACGCGGGCCTGCGCTATTTCGATACGGCGCCCTTCTACGGCCACGGCCTGTCGGAGCGGCGCACCGGTGATTTCCTGCGCGACAAGCCCAACGACGCCTACGTGCTGTCGACCAAGGTCGGCCGCCTGCTGTCGCCGGTGCCGCACGAGGCGGTGCCGGACCATTCCTACGTCGATCCGCTGCCCTTCGCCGTCTCTTACGACTATTCGCACGATGCGATCCTGCGGTCGGTGGAGACGAGCTTCGCCCGGCTCGGGCTCAACAAGATCGACATCCTCTACGTCCACGACATCGGCGCCTACACCCACGGCGCGGAGCTGACCAAGGTTCATTTCCGCCAGTTGATGGACGGCGGCCTGAAGGCGCTCGAAGACTTGAAGGCGCAGGGTGTGATCAAGGCCTACGGCCTCGGCGTCAACGAGGTCGAGATCTGCCTCGAGGTGCTGGCCCGCGCTCCGCTCGACTGCATCCTGCTCGCCGGGCGCTATTCGCTGCTCGATCGCTCGGCGGAACGCGACCTGCTGGACCGCTGCGTGGAAACGGGGACTTCGCTCGTCATCGGCGGCGTCTTCAACTCCGGCATCCTCGCCACCGGACCGGTCGAGGGCGCCCATTTCGACTACGGCCCGGCGAACCCCGACATTCTGGAGCGGGTGCGGGCGATGGAGACGGTCGCGGCCGGCCACAACGTGCCGCTGGCTGCCCCGGCGCTTCGGTTTCCGCTGCGCCATCCGGCGGTCGCCTCGGTGCTGACGGGAACCGCGAAGGTGTCGAGCCTGCGCCGCAACCTCGACCTCGCCGCGATGGAGCTGCCCGAGGATCTTTATGCCGCCTTCGAGCCGCTGGTGATCGGGCGGGACTGACGGGAGAAGGCGGGCGACGGGGAGGGGTCATGATGCGGATCGACGCCCACCAGCACTACTGGACGCTCGCGCGCGGCGACTACGGCTGGCTCGGCCCGCATCTCGCCCCGATCCACCGCGATTTCCTTCCCGCCGACCTCGCACCCCACCTCGCCGCCGCCGGCATCGACCGCACGGTGCTGGTACAGGCGGCGGACACGGTGGCGGAAACCGAATTCCTGCTCGACCTCGCCGCCGAGGAGGACAGCGTCGCCGCCGTGGTCGGCTGGGTCGACGTGCTCGCCCCGGACGCCGTCGACACGCTCGACCGGCTGGCCGAGCGAACCAAGTTCCGCGGCTTGCGGCCGATGCTGCAGGATATCGACGACAGCCTCTTCATCCTCGACCCGCGGGCGCTCGCGACCCTCGCCCACGCCGCGCGGGCCGGGCTCGTCTTCGACGCGCTGATCACGCCGCGCCATCTTCCGGTGATCACCGCGCTCGCCGACCGGCTGCCGGACCTCGCCATCGTCGTCGACCACGGCGCCAAGCCTTTCGTCGCGCGCGGCGAGACGTCGCCGTGGGCGGAGGACATGGCGGCGCTGGCGCGGCGGGACAACGTCACCGTCAAGCTCTCCGGCCTCGTCACCGAAGCGGGGCCGTCGTGGACGGAGCGCGCGCTCGCGCCCTACGTCGACCGGCTGCTGTCGGCCTTCGGGCCGGAGCGGACGATGTTCGGCAGCGACTGGCCGGTGTTGACCCTCGCCGGCGACTACGCCGGCTGGCTCGCCTCCGCCGAGACCTTGACGGCGGGGCTCGGCGAGGCTGAAAAGGCCGAGGTGTTCGGTGGCACGGCGGCCAGGATCTACGGTATCGCCGGGCCCTGACGCCAACGGGACGCGGCGCCGACGCTGGCGGGGAGGGACGCATGACGGATTTCGCGGGCAAGGTGGCGCTGGTGACCGGGACGACGGGGATCGGGCGGGCCTCGGCGCTGCGCCTCGCCCGGGGCGGGGCGGCGGTGATGGCGCTCGGCATCGACCGGGCCGCCAACGCCGAACTCGCCGACATCGCCGCGCGGGCGGGGATGACCTTCAAGGTGCGCGAGACCGACGTCTCGGTGCCGGGGGCGGTGGCGGCGGCGGTCGAGGAGACGGTCGCGGTCTTCGGCGGGCTCGACGTCATCGTCAACTCGGCGGCGATCCACCCTTACGGCGACGCGGTGACGACCGATCCGACGACCTTTGCGCGCTGCCTCGCGGTCAACGTCGGCTCGATCCACCTGACCGCCCATTTCGGCGTGCCCGAAATGCGCAAGCGCGGCGGCGGGGCGATCGTCAACATCTCCTCCGTCCAAGGCCACGCCTGCCAGAAGGGCGTCACCGCCTATGTCGCCACCAAGGGTGCGATCCACGCGATGACCCGGGCGATGGCGCTCGACTTCGCCGCCGACCGAATCCGCGTGGTCTCCGTCAGCCCCGGATCGGTGCGCACGCCGATCCTCGAACTCGCGGCCAGGACCTTCGACGGCGAGGGCGTCGACGTCGAGGCGGCCTTCCGCCGCTTCGGTGCCGCCCACCCGCTCGGCCGCATCGCCGAGCCGGAGGAGGTCGCCGATCTCGTCGCCTTCCTCGCCTCGGAACAGGCCGGCTTCATCACGGGTTCGGACCACAGGATCGACGGCGGCCTGACCGCCGGCATCGGCGTCGCCTGAGGGGCGGGGTACGGCGCCGGAACCTCCCGCGGCTTCACACGGTCCCCCGGCTGTGTCAAAGGAAGCGTCGAGACCGATGCCGTTCCCCGTTCCGAAGAAAGCGACCCGCCCGTCATGTCCGTGCTGAGATCGATCGTCAACGTGGTGCCGCCCATCCACCCCGACGGGACCAAGTTCATCGCCCTGTTCGCGGTGGCGGCCGTCGCGCTCGGCTTCGTCGCCCAGCCGCTGTTCTGGATCGGCCTCGCGCTCACCGTCTGGTGCGCGCTGTTCTTCCGCGATCCGATCCGGGTGACACCGGTGGCACGCGAGTGGGTGATCGCCCCGGCCGACGGGCGCGTTTCCAACATCGCCGTCGTGCCGCCGCCGCCGGAACTCGGCCTCGGCGACGAGCCGCGGCTGCGGGTCTGCATCTTCATGAACGTGTTCGATTGTCACGTGAACCGCTCGCCGGTGAAGGGACGGATCCGCCGCATCGTCTACACGCCCGGCAAGTTCTTCAACGCCGAGCTCGACAAGGCGAGCGAGTTCAACGAACGCAACGGCCTCGTCGTCGACATGGCCGACGGCACCTCGGTCGGCGTCGTCCAGATCGCGGGCCTCGTCGCCCGGCGCATCCTCGGTTTCTGCCGCGAGGGCGACGAGCTGTCGGCCGGCGACCGCTTCGGCCTGATCCGCTTCGGCTCGCGGGTCGACGTCTACCTGCCGCAGGGCACGGTCGCCCGCGTCGCCGTCGGCCAGCGCACCTATGCCGGCGAGACGGTGATCGCCGACCTTGAGAGCCGCGTGCCGATGCCGGTCGTCCGGGTGGGTTGATCTGATGTCGAGCCTTTTCCCGCCCTTCGATCCCTATGATCGCAACAGTCCGGACGGCGGGCCGCCGCGGCGGCGGATCGGCCGCCTACCGGTGCGCATGATCATCCCGAGCCTCATCACGCTGCTCGGCCTCAGCCTCGGCATGATGTCGATCCGGCTGTCGATGGAAGGGCGCTACGACGTCGCGGTCGGCGCGATCATCCTCGCCGGGCTGCTCGATGCGCTGGACGGGCGGGTGGCGCGGTTCCTGAAGGCGACCTCGCGCTTCGGCGCCGAACTCGACTCGCTGTCCGATTTCCTCTGCTTCGGCTGCGCACCGGCCCTGCTGCTCTACAGTTGGACCCTTCACGACGTGAAGACCTTCGGCTGGATCGCCGCGCTGTTGTTCGCGATCGCCGCCGCCCTGCGCCTCGCGCGCTTCAACGTGATGCTGACGTCCGAGCAGAAGCCGGCCTGGCAGGCGAATTTCTTCGTCGGCGTACCGGCCCCGGCGGGAGCCATCCTCGCCTTGCTGCCGGTGTCGCTGGCACAGGTGTTCCCCGACGTCGACCCGCCCGAGGTGGCGACCCCGCTGGTCGCGCTCTATCTCGTCTTCGTCGGCATCCTGATGGTGTCGCGGGTGCCGACGTTCTCGGGAAAGAAGATGGGTGGCATCCGCCGCGATCTGGTGATCCCGCTGCTGGTCGCCTTCGTGCTGCTCTGCGCGCTCGCCGTCAACTTCCCCTTCGAGATGCTCGCCGCCGGCACCCTGATCTACCTCGTCATGCTGCCACTCGGCTGGCGCAGCTGGAACAAGCTCGCCCGCCTGCACGGTGCGACGGCCGAGGCCGTGACGCTCGACCTCGCGCCCGACGAGGGCGAGGAGGAGGCCGAGAACGACGCCGATTCGCCGGGCGGCTCCACTTCCGGCTCCACTTCCGATCGACCCGGGCCCCGCTTCTGAGCGGAGCGAGCGTGCTCGCGGGCCCCCATCACGGCGGCGTGACGGGGTGGTCTTTACGGTGGGCATGATCTTGCGTTAAGACTTGCGCGACGGGGACGGAACGCGCGACGACGCACCGCTCTTCTCCAAGGCCCGCCCGGACGGGACGGCGGGACCCTACGAACAACCCATCGCGGAACCGCCCGAGGCCTTCGGGTCCGGCGCTTCGCGGTGAATTTCTGGCAGGGAAGGGCGTTTCGGCCGCCGAACCCATGGGTGCCAAAATTCGAGTTAACGTCTCGTTAATCACTGAATGATCATGGTGTTCCACGGGATTCGAGGAATGACGCGATTTGTTTCGATCTTTCGCGACAGCGATGGAGCGGGACGCTTCGGGGCCGGGCGCGTCGGTTTGAAGGTTTTCGACGAATGAACGAACGGGACCGGCTTGCCTCGGGCGGCGTATGCCGCCGGACCGCCAGGCGCAACGTCAAGCTCGTGGCCACGGCGCTGCTGACCACCCTGTGCCTCGCCGGCTGTGCCTCCACCCCCGGCAAGATTTCCTCCAAGACCGCTGCCGCGAAAGCCCAGGTCGATCCGAAATACGGCGTGAAGCCCAGCCCCCGCGTCGTCGCCGAGGGGCCGATCCCCAAGGGCGGCGGCCGCGAGATGGTCGGCAAGCCCTATCAGGTCGCCGGCAAACGCTACGTTCCCAAGCACGACCCGAACTACACCGCCACCGGCCTCGCCAGCTGGTATGGCGACGCCTTCCACGGCCGCTACACGGCCAACGGCGAAATCTACGACATGACGCACCTGTCGGCCGCGCACACCACGATGCCGCTGCCGTCCTATGCCCGGGTCACCAGCACCGACACCGGCCGCTCCGTCATCGTCCGCGTCAACGACCGTGGCCCGTTCCACGGCAAGCGCATCATGGACCTTTCCAAGCGCGCCGCCGACATGCTCGGCATCCGCCGCGCCGGCGTCGCCAAGATCAAGGTCGCCTACGTCGGCCCGGCGCCGAAGGAGGGCGACGACACGCCCTTCCTCGTCGCCTCCTATCGCGGCCCCGCCGCCCCCGCGACCGTCGACGCTCCGGCGACGATGATCGCCCGCAACGACGCGGTGCCGGGTGTCACGGCGAAGCCGGCCCCGGCGCGGTCGGCTCCGGCCGCCGTCGCGGTCGCCGCCCCGGTCCAGGTCGCCACCATCACGGCGATCCCGCGCGAGCGCCCGACCGCGAGCTTCGAGACCTACGCCGTGGTCGCCTCGGTCGATCCGGCCGACGCCTTCTCCTCTTCGGTCGCCGACACGATGATGGCGTCGGCGGACGTGCCGACGCTGACGGTCACCCGCGCCGCGGCTTCGGTCTCGGCCACAGGCTTCGATCCCTCGCTCGTCCAGAAGGCGAGCCTCACGGTTCCCGCCCCGGAGGCGGCGCCGGTCGCAGCGACCGTTCCAGTGGCCGCGCCCGCAGTCCAGGCCGGTGTTCCGGCAGGTGCGGACCAGATCGAGATGCTGATCGACCAGCAGTCCGCGCCGGGCGCGGTGCCGCTGCCGCCGACGGCGCCCGTGCTGGCGATGACCAATTCCTACGCCGCCGACCGCATCGACCAGGCCTATGGCGCCTTCGCCGGCTTCGACGGCGGCCTCGCCCTCGCCGATGCGCCAGAAGCGCCCGCCGCCACAGCCCCCGCCGCCACGCCGTCGGCCGCACTGCAGGCCGCCCTCGTCGAAGTCGGCGTCTTTGCCAACCGCGACAACGCCGGCCGGCTCGCCGAGCGGCTTTCCTCCATCGGTTCGGTCGACCTCTCCTCCGTGGTCTCCGGCGGGCGCGAACTGACGCGGGTCCGGATCACCGCGCTCGCCGCGGGCGTCAGCCCGGCGATGGCGGTCGAGGCCGCCGTGAAAGCCGGCGCGACGGGCGCTTTCGCCCGCAACTGAGGGGCCGCTCCATGAGAGGCGGGAGATCGGACGCCGGTCGGCGCGTCGCCCGTCCCGCCGCGGTCCGATCCCTCACCGCGCGCGTCGCCATCGCGTTTCTCGCCCTGCAACTGGCCGCCGGCGCCGGTCCGGCCTCGGCGCTCCAGACCAAGGCGCCCCGCGCCCTCGTCGTCGCCCTCGACAGCACCTCCGTGCTGGCATCGACCGGGCACGAGGAGGCCTTCGCCCCCGGCAATCTCGCCAAGCTCGTCACCGCCGCCGTGGTCGCCGAGGCGATCGCCGCCGGCGAGACCACTCCGGACACGCGGTTCGCCGTCAGCGAGCACGCCTGGCGCACCGGCGGCGCCCCGGCGCGGGTCACCACCATGTTCGCCGCGGTTCGCTCGCAGGTGGCCGTCGCCGACCTGATGCGCGGCCTCGTCGTCCACTACGCCAACGACGCCGCCATCGTCCTCGCCGAAGGCATCGCCGGCGGCGAGGCGGCCTTCGCCGAACGGATGAACGCGCTCTGCGAGCGGCTCGGCATGGCGGGCAGCCACTTCGCCAACCCGACCGGATTCCCCGACCGCGCGGCGCGGACCACCCTGTCCGACATGGAGCGGCTGGTGAGATGGATGCGGGCCGAACATCCCGATCTGCTGGCGCTCTACGCCGTGGACGCCTTCACCTGGAACAAGATCACCCAGCGCAACAAGACCGACGCCATCCGCGACGTGCCGGGCGTCGTCGGCCTCTCGCTGGCCTACGAGGAAAGCGCCGGCTTCGGCGGCGTCCTTCTCGCGGTCCGCGGCGAGCGTGCGGTCTTCATCGGACTGAGCGGGCTTCCTCGCGAGGAGGATCGCAGGCGCGAGATCGCCGTCCTCGTCGGCGCCGTCTTCGACGGCTATCGCACCGTCGAGGTCTACGGCGCGGGCGAGAGGGTCGGGACGGTGCGGCTGCACGGCGGAGCCGAAGATCAGGTCGCGGTGGCGTCCGATGCCGCGGTCAGGGTGACGGTTCCGATCGACGAGGCCGAGGCGATCTTCGCGCGGATCGTCTACGAGGGACCGGTGCCGGCGCCGGTGAGGCGCGGCCAGCCGGTCGGCGAACTCGAGATCGGGGCGGGCGGTCAGGTGCTGCGCCGGGTGCCGCTTGTCGCGGCCGACGACGTTCCGCTCGCCGGGCTGAGCAAGCGGGCGGGCGACGGGGTGCGCGAGCTGATGTTCGGCTGGTGGTGAGGCGGAGCCGCGGCGGGACGGCTGCGAAGGGCTTTGCAGCACGCCGGCGAGCTGACATATGGTCCGGCGGGGAACGGCCGGCGACGGCGGGGCCGGGGACGGAAAGGTTGGACGTGAGCGGGCAGGGCGGCTTCTTCATCACCTTCGAAGGCGGGGAAGGCGCCGGCAAGACGACGCAGATCCGTCGTCTGGCGCGGCTGCTCGCCGAAGGAGGCCGCGAGGTCGTCGTCACCCGGGAGCCGGGCGGTTCGCCGCGGGCCGAAGCCATCCGCGAGCTGCTGCTGTCGGGCCGGGCGAAGCCGCTCGGGGCGCTGGGCGAAGCGCATCTCTTCGCCGCCGCCCGGATCGACCACGCCGCCGAGACGATCCGGCCGGCGCTCGAGCGGGGCGCCATCGTGCTCTGCGACCGCTTCCTCGATTCGACCCGGGTCTACCAGGGCCTCGCCGGCGGCCTCGACGCGGCGACGATCGCCGCCCTCGAGACCGCCGCGGTCGGATCGCTGCGGCCCGACCTCACCCTCGTGCTCGACCTTCCCGTCGCAGTCGGCCTCGGCCGTGCCGGCCGCCGGGCCGGCGCCGCCGACCGCTTCGAGGCCGACGACGTCGCCGTTCACGAGGCCCGCCGCGCCGGCTTCCTCGCCATCGCCGCGGCCGAGCCGGACCGCTGCCGCGTCGTCGACGCTTCGCGGGACGAGGAGGCGGTCGCCGCCGACATCGCCGCGATCGTCACCGCCCGTCTCGCCGGCGCGCAGGAGCGGGCGGATGGTTGAGACCTCCGGCCTGCCGCCCGAGGCCGACGCCATCGAGGGCGTGCCGCTGGCGCGCGAGCAGCCGGACGTCATCGGCCACGACGACGCGGCGGCGACGCTGGTGGAGAGCTATCGCAGCGGGCGCATGCACCACGCCTGGCTGGTGACGGGGCCGAAGGGTATCGGCAAGGCGACCCTCGCCTTCCGCTTCGCCCGCTACGCGCTGTCCTCGCCCGACCCGGCGACGGCGGGCGCGGCGATCGCCGACGTCGATCCGCGTGTCGAGGCCATGGTCGCGCGCGGCTCGCACCCGAACCTCCTGCACCTCGCTCGTGGGCTCAACCAGAGTCGCGACCGATATCTGACGGTTCTTTCGGTGGACGAGGTGCGCCGGACGCTGCCGTTCTTCGGCAACAGTTCGGCCGTGCGCGGTCCGCGCGTCGCCATCGTCGACGCGGCTGACGACATGAACGTCAACGCTGCCAACGCCTTGCTGAAGATGCTGGAGGAGCCGCCGCCGCGGGCGATCTTCCTGGTGCTCTGCCACGCGCCCGGCCGTCTTCTGCCGACCATCCGCTCGCGCTGCCGGCGGCTGGCGCTCGACCCGCTCGGGCCGGACGACCTCCTCGCCGCGCTGGCACGCCTCGGCTTGGAGGTGCCGCCCAGTGACCGCGACCTGCTGCTGCGCATGGCGGAGGGCAGCGTGCGGCGGGCGGTCGAGTTCCTCTCAGGCAACGGACCGGCGCTGGGCGCCGCCTTCGACGCGCTCGCAGGGGCCTTTCCGTCCATCGACCGCAAGGCGCTGCATCGCTTCGCCGACATGGCCGCCGGACGCAAGGGGCAGGACGAACTCGGCCTCGTCGGCGAGCTGGCCCGGGCCTGGCTCAGCGACCGGCTGCGGGCGCGGGCCGGATCGCCGGCGACGGCGCTGATGCCGCTGACGACGGCCTGGGGCCAGGTCGGCACCGTGCTCGCCGAGACCGAGGGCCTCGGCCTCGACCGCAAGCAGGCGGTCGTCGAGATCGTGCAATCCCTTGCGGACTGTGCCCGCGGCTAGTATCGAGGGGCCGCGCCGCAGGCCGAAGGCCCGGGACACCCGCGCCGGCGCGCAGAGGAAAGCCCCAGCCGACATGAAACCGACCTTCTACGTGACGACCGCGATCTCCTACCCGAACGGCGCGCCCCACATCGGCCACGCCTACGAGGCCATGGCGACCGACGCGATCGCCCGGTTCATGCGGCTGGACGGGCACGACGTCTATTTCCTCACCGGCACCGACGAGCACGGCATCAAGATGCTGCAGACCGCGAGGCGCCTCGGCCTCGAGGCGCGCGAACTCGCCGACCGCAACGCCGGCGAGTTCAAGGCGATGGTCGAGATGCTCGGCTGCTCCAACGACGACTTCATCCGCACCACGGAGCCGCGCCACCACGAGGCGAGCCGGGCGATCTGGGAGCGGATGAAGGCGAACGGCGACATCTACCTCGACAGCTACGCCGGCTGGTATTCGGTGCGCGACGAGGCCTTCTACGGCGAGGAGGAGACCGTCGTGCGCGACGGCATCCGCCTCGGCCCGCAGGGCACGCCGGTGGAGTGGGTCGAGGAGAAGAGCTACTTCTTCCGCCTCTCGGCCTACCAGGACCGGCTGCTCGCCCACTACGAGGCCCATCCGGAGTTCATCGGTCCGGCCGAGCGGCGCAACGAAGTGGTGAGCTTCGTCAGGGGCGGGCTCAAGGATCTCTCGGTCTCGCGCACCACCTTCGACTGGGGCATCCCGGTGCCGGGTGACCCGGAGCACGTGATGTACGTGTGGGTCGACGCGCTCACAAATTACATCACCGGAGTCGGTTATCCTGATGAAAAGTCTGATCTTTTCCAGAAATATTGGCCGGCCGCCCTGCACGTGATCGGCAAGGACATCGTCCGCTTCCACACCGTTTACTGGCCGGCCTTCCTGATGTCGGCCGGGGTCGAGCTGCCGAAGCGGGTCTTCGCCCACGGCTTCCTGTTCAACCGCGGCGAGAAGATGTCGAAGTCGGTCGGCAACGTCGTCGGGCCGAAGCAACTCGTCGACGACTACGGCCTCGACCAGGTCCGCTACTTCTTCCTGCGCGAGGTCTCGTTCGGCCAGGACGGCAACTACAGCCACGAGGCGATCGTCGCGCGCATCAACGCCGACCTCGCCAACGACCTCGGCAATCTGGCCCAGCGGTCGCTGTCGATGATCGCCAAGAACCTCGACGGCGTGCTGCCCGAGCCCGGCGCCTTCGCGCCGACCGATCTCGCCATCCTCGAGCGGGCCGACGCCATGCTCGGCCTCTGCCGCGAGGCGATGGCGACGCAGCAGATCCACGGCGCGCTCAACGCCGTCTGGGCCGTGGTGGCCGAGGCCAACCGCTATTTCGCCGGCGAGGCGCCCTGGGCGCTGCGCAAGACCGATCCGGCGCGGATGGGCACCGTGCTCTACGTCACCGCCGAAGTGATCCGCCAGGTCGCGATCCTCGCCCAGCCGGTGATGCCGGCCTCGGCCGGCAAACTGCTCGACCTGCTCGCCGTCGACGCCGAGGCGCGCGACTTCGTCGCCCTCGGGCCGGGCGGCCGCCTCCCCGGCGGGCGAACCCTCCCGGCGCCACAAGCGGTGTTCCCGCGCTACGTCGAACCTGCCGTCGCCGCCGACTGAGGCCGTCCGCGGGACCAGACACGAAGGCTCCGCGGTCGGCGACGATCGCGGGGCCTTTTTCGTCGGGGACGGGGCTGGCGGCGCGCGGGCTTTCGGCCCGTCGGCCACCGGTCGCGGGAGCGCGGCCAGGTCGGCCGGCGGCACTGGCGCGGATCCGGTGCGGACGCGAGGATCGCGGCGAACACCCGCGGCCTCTCGACAGCCGCAGGGCCGGGGGCTATCTGAGGCATGACTTCCGCCTAGAGCCATGCTCCAGCCAGGGAACGCCCACCTTGATGGTCCGCCTCGTCGACAGCCACTGCCATCTCGATTTTCCCGATTTCGCCGAGGAGCTCGACGCGATCGTCGAGCGCGCCCGCGCCGCCGGCCTCTGCCGGATGGTGACGATCTCGACCCGCATCCGCCGCTTCGACCGGCTGAAGGCGATCGTCGACACCTATCCCGACGTCTACTGCTCGATCGGTACTCATCCTCATAACGCACATGAGGAACTTGACGTAAAAGTTGATGAAATCGTCGAGATTTCCAAACTTGAGAAAGTGGTTGCGATCGGCGAGGCCGGGCTCGACTACTTCTATGACAACGCCCCGCGGGAGGCGCAGGCTCAGGGGCTGCGTACGCACATCGCCGCGGCGCGGATGACAGGCCTGCCGCTGGTGATCCATTCGCGCGACGCCGACGACGACATGATCGCGATCCTGGAGGAGGAGACCGCGAAGGGCGCCTTCCCGGCGCTGCTGCACTGCTTCTCCTCCGGACGGCGGCTCGCGGAGGCCGGCGTCGCCCTCGGCCTCTACGTCTCCTTCTCGGGCATCCTGACCTTCAAGCGGTCCGAGGAGATCCGGGCCATCGCCGCCGACATTCCGGCCGACCGGCTGCTGGTCGAGACCGACGCCCCCTATCTGGCGCCGCTGCCGCACCGGGGCCGCCGCAACGAGCCCGCCTACGTGGTCGAGACCGCGAAGGTGCTCGCCGAGGCGCGTGGCACCGATCTCGCCTCGATCGCCGAGCAGACCACCGAGAATTTCTTCCGCCTGTTCGCCAAGGTGCCGAGGCCGCAGGACTGATGCCGGCGCTGCACCGCTTCACCATCCTCGGCTGCGGCTCCTCGCCCGGCGTCCCGCGCATCGGCGGCGACTGGGG
>Ga0065721_10005348_pt1 | contig 14277 bp, 5 predicted proteins | sample Mesricmetagenome_FD_59108 | JGI IMG/M metagenome (GOLD analysis project Ga0065721, IMG submission 59108) | Mesophilic microbial community from rice straw/compost enrichment Sample: eDNA_1 v2 (version 2) | ecosystem: Engineered > Solid waste > Grass > Composting > Bioreactor | place: USA: Davis... | reverse complement strand
GTCGTGGAAGTCGTTTGAACCTTTCCTGTGACCGGTAATGCCTGGGAAAGGCCATAAGCCTTTAGTCCGTAAGCATATGGCAGCGACCATGCGGTAATATCATAAGTAAATGAATCTGCCAGTACGGCTTTCGGTTCAAACAAAACTTTTACCAATGCACTCTTGGGTTGCAGCCCTGGAACAACAATATCGCCATCAGCAATCGTAAAACTTTCTTCCTTACCGGTTTCGTAATTGTATCCTTTGAAAGAACCATTCTTTGTGGTTCCATACTGAATTGCATTGCGATCCAAAACTTCCAGCAAACGATGAACACGCTGGATATCTTTTTCCTGGTATTTGATCACATATGATTTCATAGTGCCAACACCACGGGTTGTTGCTTCGTTGAAATATTTCTGAAACTCACTCACCAGCCGGTTCGCATGGCTGGAAGCCGTTTCAATGGTACTCAATCCTGTAGTAAAATGATGAACGGCTCTGTCGGTGAGCGTGAGTGTATCACCACCTGCTTCCATTTGAATACCAAGACCAGCCATTCCGTGTCCGGCCTGCTCATAGGTCATGCCAATTGCGCCATTGTAGATCGGATAGGTATCGCCGTAAGAAGGATAAAACAGATCAAAATACTGACGTGTGAAATACAACCATCCTTCCCGGTCAAAATATCCGGCATGGTTGCGGCCGATGATGTGTTGAAATTCTCTTTGCCAGTTTGTAATTACCTCGTGATATGGTTCTGCCGCCGGCGCAAAATAATACGGAGCATCAGGGTATTGCTCATGAAAATCTACATGAATTTGTGGCAGCCATTTGTTATACAGCGCTACTCTTTGTTGCGATTCAACCTGTGTTTGCCAGGCCCAGTCGCGGTTCAGATCATAATTATAATGATTGCTTCTTCCGCCCGGCCAGGGTTCCTGGTGTTCGCGGGCATCTATGCCGGGGTTGTAATTTTTTCCTACAACTGAATTATACCAGTTCACATAGCGGTCACGGCCATCAGGATTAAGACAGGGATCAATCAACACCACTGTGTTTTGCAGCCATGCTTTGGTTTTTGTATTGGAAGGATCAGCCAGTGCATACAGTGTCAACATCGCGGCCTCTGAAGAAGAAGCTTCGTTACCGTGCACATTGTAACTAAGCCAGACGATCGCTGGAGCTGAAACATTTGCCTTATCACGATCGTTGCCGATGCCGGCCAGTTTCAGGTTATTGATACGAATCTGTTCGAGATTGTTGATGTTTGAAGCGTTGGACACATATGTGATGAGCAATGGTCTGCCCTCAAAGCTTTGTCCATATTCCTCCAGTTTCACCATGGAGGGAACTTCAGCGGCCACATGCCTGAAATATTCCACAATACGCCAGTGTGGCGTGAACTTCGTTCCAACCTTGTAACCCAAAAACTGTTCAGGAGATTTCAATTGAGCGTAAGCGTTGCAGGCGATCAGCAACAATAAAATTGATCCAAAGCGTTTCAGCATGTTGAAAAGTTGAAGCAGCAATATTAACCCGAAAATACAAACCAGCTAAAACAAACGTCCCGGCCGGAGCCGGGACACCGCCATCGGACAGTTTAGGTTCGACTAGATGGCAGTAAAAATTTGAGTGTCTTTAAAGATAGGCATTGCTACCTTAGTGTTTGTAACTTTCGATCAATTTTTGATATGAAGCGGATCAGTGGTTTTCTCTTTCTATTATTCCTGGTTGCCTGTCAGCCTTCAAAGCAACTTAGTCTTGCCGGTCAGATCAATCCTTACCAGTATTCCATCACCAAAAAGCAAATCTCAAAAAACGGAGCCGTGGTTTCTGCCCATCCCCTGGCAAGCGAAGTGGGTGTGATGATCATGAAAGCTGGTGGCAATGCAGTTGACGCGGCGATCGCCACACAACTCGCACTGGCGGTGGTGTATCCCGGCGCCGGTAACCTTGGCGGCGGTGGTTTTATGGTGGCCAGACTTTCATCCGGAGAATTTGTTTCGCTGGATTACCGTGAGGTGGCTCCCTCGGCGGCACATCGTGACATGTATCTTGACAGTGCAGGCAATGTAATTCCGGGAAAAAGTATCAACGGTCATCTTTCCTGCGGTGTTCCGGGAACGGTTGCCGGACTTTTCGAATCGGCGCGATATGCGCGTTTGCCTTTCAAAAAGCTGATCCAGCCTGCAATAGAACTTGCGGAAAAAGGTTTTGTGATCACAGAAAGAGAAGCTAATGCACTCAATGCTATTCAAAAAGATCTGAAAGCTTACAACACTGTTCCCAACGCATTTCTGAAACCAACCGGATGGAAAGCGGGCGACACATTAGTGCAAACCGATCTCGCGAAGACTTTAAAAAGAATTCGTGATAAAGGGCGTGATGGATTTTATCGGGGCGAAACAGCCAGACTGATTGTGGAAGAAATGCAAAGAGGCGGCGGGATCATGAGTTTGGCAGATCTCGAATCATACACCGCCAAATGGCGTCAGCCACAAGTATTTTCATATAAAGGATATACAATTATCGGTATGGGCATGCCGAGCAGCGGCGGCACTTTATTAAATCAAATGATGAAAATGGTGGAAAACAGACCACTGGCTTCATTTGGATTTTTATCTCCCGACGCAATACAATTGATGGTAGAAGTAGAAAGAAGAGCCTTTGCTGATCGCGCTGAATATATGGGCGATGCCGATCATGTGCAGGTGCCGGCATGGCTGACCGATGAAACATATTTGCGCAATCGCATGCGTGATTATGTTCCGGGAGTTGCAGGAAACAGTCAGCACATCAAAGCCGGCGTGTTGCACGAAAGTGAACAAACAACACATTTGAGCGTGATCGACAATGAAGGAAATGCGGTTGCAGTTACTACCACACTGAATAATTCATATGGCAGCAAAACAGTTGTGGGCGGCGCAGGATTTCTACTTAATGATGAAATGGACGATTTCAGTGCAAGACCGGGCGTCCCCAACATGTATGGTGCTCTCGGTGGTGAAGCCAATGCTATTGCACCGGGAAAAAGAATGTTAAGTGCCATGACACCAACTGTTGTATTAAAGGACAATCAACCGTTCCTGGTTGTCGGTACACCTGGGGGCACAACAATTCCCACATCGGTTTTTCAAACCCTGATCAACATTATTGAATTTGGAATGACTACTGAAGATGCAGTATATCAACCCAAATTCCATCACCAGTGGATGCCCGACCGGATTGATGTGGAGCGATCTTTTCCCCAGAGCACAAGAGATGCATTGAAGCAAATGGGTTACAAGATCGCTGAACGTTCCTCGATTGGACGAACAGAAGTGATCAAAGTCTTACCCAATGGAAGTTTTGAAGCCGTAGCCGACAATCGTGGAGATGACGCTGCTGCCGGCTGGTAGCAAACAAATTATCATCATCAAAAATTTTCAATATGAGCCTCGCGAAAGAATACCTGTCATCGGTGATCAAACGATTCAGGGAATACAGAGACCTCGGGCAAAAAACCTTTGACCAGTTGGATGATCAGCAAATGTTGTTTACGCCTAATGAAACTTCGAACAGTATCGGCGTTATCATTCAACATATGCATGGTAATATGTTAAGTCGCTGGACCAGTTTCCTCACCGAAGATGGTGAAAAGGAATGGCGCGACCGCGATGGAGAATTTGAACCACGCACGCTCACCAAACAACAATTGATTGACCTCTGGAACGAGGGCTGGGATCTGGTATTAAACACGCTGGAATCCTTGCAGGAAGAGGATTTGACGCGAACCATCACTATCCGGACACAGCCTCTTTCCGTGGTAGATGCGATCAACCGGCAACTGGCTCACTACAGTTCTCATGTTGGGCAGATCGTGTACCTCGGAAAATGGCTCAGAGATCAGGAATGGAAAACACTTTCTATTCCCAAAAAGGCTTCCAGACAGTTCAACCAGCAAATGAAACAGTCCCGGCATTGATATTTTGATTATTTTGGCGGCTTTTGAGCCCAGTGCAAAAGACTGACGGGAAGCGGGCCACGAACGAACCACCATTTTTTCCACGACTGACAATGTCAAAAACCGTATTCGGAATTCTGCTTTCGCTGGTCTGTATGTCGTCCCGCGCACAGGTAAAATTTGTTGCTTTTGCCGGGCCGCAATCCACTTCGGTGCTTTATAAAGTCCGCGATGCCAAACAGGACGCGGAAAGAAAATGGGGCTTTCAGGCCGGAGCCGCGCTGAAAGTGCCGTTCGACAACCAGTTATTCTTCTACCCTACCATCTATTACAGTCGGAAAGGCTATCATGTAACGCTTCGCGATACTGCATTTCCCCCCAGTGTGTATGCATTAAACAACAACACAATCATGCACACGATGGAGATCAGTCCTATGTTTCACATTGATTTCAGCAAGCAGGCGTCGCACGCTTTTATACGTTTCGGACCGGCGATTGATATTGCATTTTCAGGAAAAGAACGATTTGATTCCGTATCACCTTCCGGAACGATCTTTAAGGTGTCGCGTCCCATGACGTTCAGTTTTGGTGATTATGGACGGTTTTCCGCATCTGCCAACATTCATCTGGGATATGAAAGCAGTCAGGGCTTTATGGTCTATGCATTCTATGCGCATGGTATCGGCTCAATGAACAATGCTGATTATGGACCCAAAATATTCCATCGAATTTTTGGACTCTCCGTTGGGTGGACTTTTGGCGGTCATAACCCGCTGGTACATGATACAAGAGTGATCGACAAATAACCAGGAATTATCATTTCCAACCTTTCACAATTATTTGCGTCCTTTTGAATGGTATCTGATTTGTGTAGACTTGATGATATGCTAATTTTACACAAACCCATTCAAATCTGAGGAAGTTCCGTAAAATATTGCTCCGCGTGTTGCTGGGTATCCTCCTTCTGATCATCGGCCTATGGTTGACACTACAAACAGAATGGGGGCAGAATTTGCTTGCCAGGCAAATCACCAAACGACTTTCCAGAGATCTGCAAACAAAAATCTCGATCAAACGAGTCAGCTTTAATCTTTTCAACTTCAATAAAATGGACCTGGAAGGTGTGTTGGTGGAAGATCAACACCGCGACACGCTTCTCTACGCAGGTACTTTTCAGGTGCGCATCACCGACTGGTTTTTTGTGAAGGATAAAGCTGAATTGAAATATATCGGACTGGAAGATGCCATCATTCATATTCATCGCCAGGATTCAATCTGGAACTACGCATTTCTTGAACAATATTTTGCATCAACAGATACGTCTTCAAAGAAAAATGCAGGTATTGAGTTCGATCTGAAAAAAATAGTGATGAAAAACGTCCGCTTTGTGAAGCAGGATGCATGGCTGGGAAATGATATGACAGCCAATATTGGCGGACTCGACCTGAATGCGAACCAGATCACCATCACAAACAAAACAGTTGATATCGCTGATGTACGCCTCGACAACCCTGAATTCTGGATTTACGACTATCAGGGAAAAAGAGAAAAGAAAACATCTTCACAGGAAAAGTCATCGGCGAAAGAAGACGGATGGAATATTCGCTTTGGTGATGTAGCCATCAACAATGGAAGATTCAGGAACGATAAAGTAACGCAGTTCACCACACTCAGTTATTTCGACGGAAAACATATTGATTTCCGCGAAATCAATGGTACACTGGAAAATGTTGGCTGGACAAAAGATACGCTTACCGGAAACGTGAATCTTTCTACTGTTGAAAGAAGTGGCTTTATTGTAAAAACACTAAAAGCAAAAACCACCATTCATCCACAGGCGATGATCTTCGATGATCTTTATCTCGAAACCAACAGAAGTATTATCCGCAATCATTACTCCATGCACTATGAGTCGATTGGTGATATGAGTGATTATTTGCGTAAGGTGACAATGAATGTTGACTTCGACAAATCTTCCATCTCCAGTGATGATATTGCTTTCTTCGCGCCGGCACTAAAGACCTGGAAAAAAAATATCAAAATTGACGGGAAGATCAGAGGAACTGTGGATGCGATGGCTTCAGACGATCTTGAAATCTGGGCCGGAAACCAAACCTACATTCGCGGTTCAGTGAGTTTGATCGGACTTCCTGACATCAACAAAACACTGATCAACCTCGAAGCGCAGGATCTTCGAACAACCTACAGAGATGCGGTGAACTTTATTCCCGCCGTTGCCCGTATTCATACACCTAATCTGAAAAAAATCGATTACCTGCGATTCAAAGGGACCTACACCGGTTTTATCAACGACTTTGTAAGTTATGGTACCATTCAAACCAACCTGGGTACACTCACCACTGACCTTAACATGAAATTCCCCGTTAACGGAGAGCCGCAGTACCTTGGCAAACTTTCTACGCAGGGCTTTCAGTTAGGTCAATTCATTCACAGTCCTACGCTTGGTCTTGTTGCATTTGACGGAACGGTGCGCGGAACCAGTTTCGACTGGAGAAAACTCGACATGGAATTGAATGGCGTGGTGCACCGCATTCAGTACGAGGATTATACTTATCAAAACATTACAGTCGAAGGCAAACTCGCCCGCCGCCTGTTTACCGGTGATTTTGAAATCAGAGATCCCAACGCAGATCTGCACCTCAATGGAACAGTTGATCTCACCGGTCCGAAACCGTTGTTCAATGTTACGGCAGATATCAACGATGCGAATCTGCAACAATTGCAAATTTCTCCGCAGGATATTCGGCTGAAAGGAAAATTCGATCTGAATCTCGAAGCCAGCTCTTTATCCGATATGCTGGGCACGGCAAGCATTCGCGAAGCAACATTGTATAGCAATGGAAAAGAGATCAATGTAGACTCTCTTGTTGTTTCGTCCAGCTATGTAGATGGTTTAAAAAGACTGAGAGCCGTGGCCAATGAATTTGATGCAACCATTGATGGTGATTTTGATTTGGCTGCATTGCCTGATGCATTCACACTTTTCCTGAGCCGCTATTACCCTGCTTACATCACACCGCCACGTTCTGTAAAACAACAGGTGTTTACTTTCAACATCAGTACCGGATCGGTTGATGACTATGTAAAACTGATTGATCCCAGACTGAGTGGATTTAACAACAGTCATATTACCGGATCACTGAACACACAGGCCAACACAATGACTGTTGATGCCGACATACCGTATTTCAGTTTCAGGCACTATCAGTTTTCAGATGTACAACTCAAAGGGAACGGTGATCTCGACAGTCTTACATTAACAGGGCGAACAACCAATACTCAAATTGGCGATAGTCTGTTTTTTCCACAAACCACATTTAGTATCACTGCACGCAATGATGTTTCAGACATTGTAATCAACACAACTTCCAATCAGGCCATCAATCAGGCGAATATTTCTGCACAGGTGAAAACATACGAAGATGGCGCGTCGATCACATTTAATCCTTCCACATTTTCTGTAAACAGCAAAAACTGGACGATCGATCAGGGAGGAGAATTACATTTCCGAAGCAATACGGTGGCAAGCGGAGAAGTGGTGTTGCGGGAATCCAATCAATTGATTCGTTTGTGGACAGAACTCGATGATGTATATCCCTGGAACAACCTGCGTGTGAGTTTTGAAAACATCAACCTGGGTGATATTTCTCCCTTTATTTCAAAAAAGAATCGTTTTGAAGGAATTGTTTCCGGTGAAGCCACCGTGCAGGATCCGGAAAATCGTTTTGAAGTAACAGGAAATATTCGCGCGAGTGAGTTGCGCATTGACAATGATTCAATTGGTCGGTTTGATGTGATAGCAACATATAGTAAGACAACGGAAATGTTCACAGCAAAAGGGAATAACGTCAATCCCGAACATCGCATTGACGTGGATGTGGCGATGAATTTCAACGACACGACCAACAATTTCCAGGATCGCATCAATACGCGCCTCACCAATTTTGAAATGAAATACCTGAATCGCTTCCTGGGTACAATTTTCTCGGATGTAACAGGATACGTTACGGGTAATTTCGACATCATTGGTGAAGGAAAAGAGCGGGACTTTATCGCGAAAGCGAAAATTCGTGATGCAAGTTTCAAAGTCAATTTCACGCAGGTGCAATACTGGATCAACGACACAGAATTTGAAATGAAAGCCGATCTGATTGATCTCGACAGCATCCGCATCAGAGACCGCAATGGAAATACAGCACTTGTATTAGGCTCCATCAAACACGAAGGTTTCCAGGATATGTATTATGATATCGTTGTNAAAACAGAATCCGACCGCATGGAAATTCTGAATACTACGTACAACGANAACCAGCAGTTTTACGGAAAAGCCAAAGGATCTGGTGTGTTTGTACTGACNGGTCCTCAGTCAGACATGCTGATGGATATCAACGTAAAAGCTTCTGAACTNGATACTTCATATATCACACTTCCGCCATCAAAGAGCAAGGCAAGCGGACAGGCAAGCTTTATGGTGGAACGCAAGTACGGAAGAGAAATGATACCGGGCAGCGAAGGTGCGCCCACGAATCTGAACTATACCGTGCGGGTGCAGGCCAATCCAAAAGTGAATGTGGAAGTACAACTGGATGAACTTACCGGTGACGCCATCACTGGAAGAGGAACCGGTAACCTGCTCATTACTTCAGGTACTTCCGCACCACTCACATTAACCGGACGATATGATATTGAAGGAGGAGAGTACGTGTTCACGTTCCAGTCTGTTTTCGGAAAAAAATTCACGGTGAAGGAGAATGGTAACAATTATATTGAATGGAATGGTGATCCTTACGAGGCAACAGTTCATCTTGATGCCATCTACACGGCAAGAAATGTAAGTTTTGCTCCACTCGCCGGAACATTGTTTGCAAGCACCGCGGGTTTACAATCAACGCGCGATGATGTTGAAGTGCAAACCACTTTGACGGGAAATCTTTTCAAACCCGATTTCAGATTCAAACTGAATTTTTCTGACAAACCAATTTACAATACACCTGAATTCCAGTTTGCGCTGCAGCAAATGGAAAGCAATCAGAATGAATTGAACAAGCAGGTAACGTACCTGATTGTACTGAATAGTTTTGCACCGTTTGAAAGCAATGTAAGTGGCGGTATCAATCCGTTTGGCGAATTTACCTACAGTACCATTTCAGGTTTGTTGTTTGGTGAATTGAACAAGCAACTGAACAAAATTCTTTCGGGCATTTTGCCGAACAACAACTTCACATTGAATTTCTCGGGTTCTTTATACAATCGAAATCTTATTGGACAACAACGCGGATTACAACTGCCCACTACGGGAAATGTGAATGTAAACCTGGGCCTGCCATTATTTGACGACAGGGTGAATATTCAATTTGGTGGAACGTTAGACGTTCCGCTGCCGGGAGATATTCAACAAACGGTGAGAATTTATCCTGATATCACCATTGAATTTTTAATCAACAAATCAGGATCATTGAGAGCGAACATATTCTATCGGGAGAATATCGACTTCCTTACCGGCAATACGGGTGTGATCCCCAAACGTTACGGAGCCAGTATCGGTTATGGAAAAGAATTTGATGGTTTGAAAGACCTTCTCAAAAGAAAGAAACCGAAAAAGGAAGCCCGTGCTCCCGAAAAAGATTCAGTGAATACAACCGAATAACCAAAGCATCAAAAACTTAGATCGTGTCCCAGCTTGTCTCTTTTGGTCTGCAGATATTTTTCGTTGTGCGGATTGGGATGCACTGAAATCGGAATATTCTCTACAATCTCGAGGCCGTAACCAATCAGACCGACTCTTTTCTTCGGGTTGTTTGTCAGAAGCCGCAGTTTTGTAATACCGAGATATCTGAGAATTTGCGCTCCGATGCCATAATCGCGCTGATCGGTTTGGAAACCGAGGTGCAGATTGGCTTCAACAGTGTCCATTCCTTCTTCCTGCAGGCGATACGCTTTTAATTTATTCAGCAGACCAATGCCTCTTCCTTCCTGATTCATGTAAAGAATTGCGCCTTTTCCTTCCTCGTTCACAGCTTTCATGGCCTGGTGAAGTTGTTCACCACAATCGCAACGCAGTGAACCGAGAATGTCGCCGGTGAAGCAGGATGAGTGTACGCGGACCATAACAGGTTCACCGGGTTGCCAGGAACCTTTCACGAGGGCCAGGTGTTCGTTGGTAGAATTTTTTTCCTGAAACGCCACCAGTTTGAAATGGCCATATTGTGTGGGCATGTCTACGCGCACAATTTCTTCGATCAGCGAATCCCTTTTGATCCTGTATTCGATCAGATCTTTGATGGAAACGATCTTGAAATCAAACTTTTTGGCGATCTCCATCAATTGTGGCAGGCGTGCCATGGAGCCGTCATCGTTCATGATTTCAACGAGGACGCCTGAAGGTTCAAATCCGGCGAGACGGGCGAGATCGGCAGCCGCTTCTGTATGTCCGGCTCTTCTCAACACTCCACCTTTTTTCGCGCGGAGCGGGAAAATATGACCGGGTTTACCGAGATCCTCTGGTTTTGTGCCAGGATCAATCAGCGCCTGGATAGTTTTGGCCCTGTCCTGCGCCGAGATACCGGTTGTGCAACCATGTCCCAGCAGGTCCACCGAAACGGTGAAGGCAGTTTCGTGCAGCGCTGTATTATTATTGACCATGAGTTCCAGCCCCAGCTCGTCGCAACGCTCCTCGGGGAGGGCGATGCAAATCAGGCCACGGCCGTGTTTGCTCATAAAATTGATCACTTCTGGTGTCACATTCCGGGAGGCGGTAATGAAATCTCCTTCATTTTCACGGTCTTCATCATCAACGACCACCACCAGTTTACCCATCCGGATGTCCTCAATCGCACTTTCTATAGAGTCAAGCATTGAATTTTTTTGTAAAAATAATACGTTGAGACCGCAAGAAGTGTTGCTTTCTTGCCAATCCCGCTAATGCGTTGTGTTTCAGGCTTACCTTTGCCGCTGAGAGATCATGAAATGTTAAATATTTGGACACATTTAGTTAGCATCCCTCTGCTTTCTTTGAAACCAAAACCGCTTTTTATGTTGAAGAGACTCTGCCTGTCCCTGCTCGTTGCCTTTTTTGCGACCAGTATGCAATCCGCATTTGCACAGGTAACCACCAGCGCTATTTCAGGATTCGTAAGGGCAGATAACGGCGAAGGAGTTGTGGGCGCGAGCGTTTCGGCCCTTCATGTTCCCACTGGAACCACCTATTCAACTATTACAAAAACAGGCGGCAGGTATGACCTGAACAACCTGAATCCCGGCGGACCTTACAGGCTCACCATCACACATGTTGCGTTTCAATCCCTGTCGAGGGAAGATGTTTTCCTCACCCTGGGAGAAACATCCAGCCAGGATTTTTCCCTTACCCCCGGCAATACCGAAATGAGCACCGTGCTGGTAGCCACCACGGCGCGCGGACGCACAGGTGGCGGTGTTGAAACCAATATTGGAAGAGACCGCGTAAACAATCTTCCTACCGTTGGCCGCAATATCACCGATCTTTTGAGAACTGTGCCTCAAACCCGGCTCACATCTACTGAAGGAGCGATCTCCATTGCCGGACAAAATAATCGTTACAATGCATTTTATATTGATGGTGCTTTGAATAATGATGTATTCGGACTTGCCGCTTCCGGTACCAATGGCGGACAGGCCAACATCCCTCCCATCTCACTCGATGCTATCGATCAGATACAGGTTTCCATTTCACCATACGATGCTTCACTGAGTGGATTTACAGGTGGTGGTATCAATGCCATCACACGTTCGGGTACAAATGACCTCAGTGGATCAGTCTATTACCTGCTGCGCAACCAGGATCTGGCAGGTAAAACACCAACGGGAAACAAATCAGCGGCCACAAAACTTCCAAAGTTCAGCGATAAGACGGTGGGTTTTCGTGTAGGCGGACCGATTGTAAAAAACAAAGCATTCTTCTTCGTAAATGCGGAAATTGTACGCTTCGAACGTCCCCAGGTTTTTGATGTCAGTCGCTATGGTGGCAATACTGATCTTGCAGGACTGCTCGCACTGGCCGATACACTGAGAAAACGTTATGGTTACGAACCCGGAGGATTTATCAATAATCCGGAAGAAGTAGAAGCCAACCGCATTGTTACCAAGATCGACTGGAACATCAATCCGAAAAATCGTTTATCATTTACCTATCGCTGGAATCAGGGCGAACGTTTCAATGTGAGTTCGAGCAGCACATCACGCATTAATTTCTATAACAATGGTTATCGTTTCCCTACTGAATCGCACACGTTCACAGGAGAATTGCGTAGCAATTTTGGAAAAGGAAGAAGCAACCGTTTGTTGTTGACATTTGCTGATGTAAGCGATGACAGAGATCCGATTGGAAGTCCGTTCCCACGCGTTACAATTAATGATCCTTCCACTTCTTTCCAAATTGTTTTCGGACCTGATAACAGTTCCACTGTTAATTTGCTGACGCAAAAGAATTTCAATCTGCTTGATATTTATCGCTTCACCATTGGCAAACACAGTCTCTCTGTAGGAACCGATAATGAATTGAACAGCGTGTACAATGCTTTCATTCAAAACACGTTTGGCAATTACACTTACAACAGTCTTGCCGATTTTTACAACAACGCACAACCTGCATCTTACTCGGTTGGTTACTCATTGGTTGATGACAAGACTGATGAAAACACCAGGGCAGCTGCGAAATTCAAAACGCTGCGCATGGCGCTGTTTGTGAATGATGAATTCAAACTGAATCAGAATCTGACAATCAATCTCGCGCTGCGTGCCGACAAGTTTACATTCCTTACCAAGCCTGCTGCTGATACTTTCACAAACAATACTGCGATTCCAATTTTTTCTCAATACTGGGATCTGAAGGGCGCACGTTCCGGACAAAGACCCAGCATACCGGTGTCAATTTCTCCAAGGGTGGGAATCACCTATCGCATTCCTGAACAAAAGATCACCATTCGTGCGGGAGCCGGATATTTCACAGGAAGAATTCCTTTGGTATGGCCCGGTGGTATTTATAACAACAATGGAATATTCCAGGGAGGATTCACTGCAAGTTCCAGTAGCAATGCAGCAGCACTGAACACCATTCGTTTCAGACCTGATCCTTTTGATCAATGGAGAGCTTCGGATGTGGGCATCACTATCAGCAAAGGTGGTCTCAATCTGATCTCAAAAGAATTCAAACTGCCAAAAGTATTCCGTACATCACTGGGAATTGACAAGCAATTGAACAAAGGATGGAAACTTACATTAGAAGGCATTTTCACGAAAAACGTGAATGAAATTTATTACACCAATATCAACATCCTGCCGCCTGTAGGTACTTCGCTCGGACCCGGTCCGCGCAGCGTTTATCCTACACCGTTGAACATCCCGATCTCAGGCGGAAGCAATCCTTACGACAATGCAATCCTGTTGTCGAATGCAGATGGCAACAAAGGTTATTCTTATAACATCACAACCACGGTTGACAAACGTTTCTCAGATGGGTTTTCATTCAATTTAAATTATAGCTACGGTTCTTCAACTGTGATTCATGAACAAACCAGTTCAGTTAATCTTTCACAATGGAGATTTATTGAAACCGTAAATGGCAGAAACGCTGTAACACGCTCTACTTCAGATTTTTCTCCCGGACACAGAATATTTGGTTTTGTCAGCAAAAAATTCACTTACCTGAATAACAAACTGTCAACAACTGTTTCACTGGTGTATACAGGACAATCAGGACTTCCGTTCAGCTACGTGTATGGACAGGGAAGCAGTACCAATCCCGGACCCGTAAGAGATGATCCCTCCGGAGGGAATGATCTGTTTTATGTTCCCACGGCTGATGATATTCAAACCTATCTCGCGAATGCGCAGATCGTAAGTAATACGGTTGCAGGTGTTACCTACACGCCCGAACAACAGGCGGAGGCTTTGGAGAATTTTATTCAAAGCAATGACTACCTGAATAAACGTCGCGGACAATTTACAGAGCGAAATGGAGATCGTTTGCCATTCACAAATATTCTTGATCTGAGAATTGCGCAGGACTTCAATCTGAAAGTTGCAGGAAAGACTTACCAGTTGCAGGTAACGTATGATGTTTTCAATTTCACAAACATGCTGAATCGCAAATGGGGAAGAACATATTTCCTGAATAATGACAACTTCGCGGTGATGACATTCGCGGGTTATGTGAACGCCCAAAGCAATTTGACACCGACATATCGTTTCAACCCAACATTGGCACAACCACAATCGGTATCCAATGTGAGCACATCATCTGCTCCAAGTTTTAGTCCAAGATGGACAAGTCAGTTGGGAGTGAGAATCAACTTCTA
>Ga0065721_10051552_pt1 | contig 14279 bp, 13 predicted proteins | sample Mesricmetagenome_FD_59108 | JGI IMG/M metagenome (GOLD analysis project Ga0065721, IMG submission 59108) | Mesophilic microbial community from rice straw/compost enrichment Sample: eDNA_1 v2 (version 2) | ecosystem: Engineered > Solid waste > Grass > Composting > Bioreactor | place: USA: Davis... | reverse complement strand
CCGCCGTTATCGGCGCGGCGCATGGGCGCCGGCCGGCTCGGAGCCGAGATCGTTGCGAGTTGGGCGAGCGACGCCTGCGAGCTGGTGTTCTCGGCGCGCGATGCAGCGGCGGCGGGAGCCGAAGGCTGCACCGGTGCGGTTTCGGTTTCGGCCTGTCGTGTCAGCGGCTCGGGCGCGGACTGCGCAGGGGCGGCGACGGCGGGGGTCACCTGACCCCGCATCACGACACCCCCCGACTGCCCACCTTGAGGAAGCGCGGGAGCTTCGGACGACCCCTTCGTCACCGGTGCAGAAGCCGCCACGGCCGGCTTGTCCTGCGGATCGGCCAGGGCGTGGGCGGACGGCGTCGGCGAAGCAATCCGTGTTGCGGCGGCGCGGGCGGGCTGAGGCGCGGGTGAATGAGAAGGCGACGGGTCCGACGACACAGTCACGTCTTCATTGGGCTTGGTGACCGACGCCGTGGTCTCGGCCCGGGGGGCGGGCGCTGGAGAAGATACTGCGGCGGCCGCTGAACCCACGGGGCTCTCTTCCCCCTGGACCGGCGCGGCGGCGGCGGCCACGGGGGGCGTGGACGCATCAGCAGGGACGTCGACCGGCGGCGCGCCCGGCTCCGGAGGCGTCAGAACAGGGGGCTGGGTCTCCCGCGATACGACCGGCGCGGCGGGTTGGTCGCCGTCCGACGACGAAGAAGCGGCCGAGAGGGGGGCAGGCGGAGCCGGGGCGACCGGAGGCGCGACGACCGGCGACGCTTCCGGCGATACGGCGGCGGGCGCCTTGTCGCCGTCGTCAGCCCGGTCTTCTGGGCTCTCGGCTTCGGCGCTGTCGGCCGATAGCGCCTGCTCTTGTGCCGGGGGCGCCGGCGCGGGGGGCACGGCCGGCTCTGCTTCGACATCCGTTGCAGGATCGGCCACGGGTGTTTCGGTCGGCGCGGCGGCGAGGGCGGCAAGATGGACGTGGCGCAGCAGGCCGGTCCCGGGCGCCGCCTCGGTGCCCGGGACCGGCGTTGCGGTCTCGCCGACGGTCGCGGGCTGAGCGGGTTGATCCCCCGCCGCCTGGATCATGCGGGCGAACGCCGCGGCGAAGTCGGCGGCGACATCGGCCTGGGGGGCGCCGTCGCCGGACGCGGTCGCGCCGGCCCCGGCGGGAGCCGGGGTCATGGCGGCGAGGAAGGCGGCGGCGGAGGGCATGGGCGCGCAGGCGGCTTTCTGATCAAAGGGCGGCGCCTGCTGCGCCTGAGTGTTCGCCATCGCCGTCGCAAGGGCCGGGCCAATCAGGAAAAGTCATATAATTCAGATGGAAGAGGGTCGTCAGCCTCCGCGTTCGCCTCGGACTCGCCGGCCATTCTTGCCGCGCACGACGCAAATTTGCCGAGCGCCGTCACGTCAGCCCTGATCGCCGCCGTTCCTGTGGCCCGAGGTTTGCGGAGGGGAAGGTCATGAGCGCGTCCCGCGAACGCATATCGAGCCTTTTCAAGGCGTTGCCGCCGCTTCCGTCGAAGCGCGACGGGCAAGAATTGCGCGTGGCCGGGCAAGGCTTGCCGGGGGAGGTGCTGGCGTGTCGTTGAACTCGATCATGAACATCGGCGTCTCGGGCCTTCAGACGGCCCAGAGCCAGCTGCGCGTCGTTTCCGACAACATCTCGAACGTCAACACGCCCGGCTACATCCGCAAGGTGGTGGATCAGAGCGCGGCCGTCGCCAACGGGCTCGGCTCGGGGGTCGAGGTCACGCGGGTCCGGCTGGCGACCGATCGCTTCCTCCAGGCCGCCAGTCTCAGCGCCAGCGCCGACTCTGCGCGCTATGAGGTGCGCAACGAGCTGTACGACCAGATCCAGACGGCCTTCGGCGACCCCAGCGGCGACGGCGGCCTGTTCGGCGACATCGACGGGCTGTTCGCCAACTTCGCCTCCCTGGCCGAGATGCCGACCTCCTCGCCCGCGCGCCAGGACGCCATCTACAAGACCCAGGCGCTGTTCAACGAAGCCAAGTCGATCTCGCAGCGCATCCAGTCCCTGCGCCAGGAGGCGGACAGCCGACTGAGCGGCGCGGTCGCGGCGGTCAATCCGCTGCTGGAGGAGATCGACAAGCTGAACAAGACGATCGCCACCGCGGCGGTCACGGGCCAGGATGCGACGGGCGCCGAGAACGCGCAGCTGAACCTGATCAACCAGCTGTCCGAACTGATGGACGTCAAGGTCGAGGCGCGGTCGAACGGCGGCGTCACCATCCGCACCAACACCGGGGCGACCCTGGTCGGGGACGGCCACGCCACCCTGTCCTATGCGCCGGCGGGGACTGTCGGAGCGACCACCACCTTCAACGACATCTGGCTGACCGAACCCAGCGGGGCCAAGTCGCTGGCGCTGGAAGGCATAGGCTCGGGCCAGATCCGGGGCCTGGTCGAACTGCGCGACAAGGACGCCCCGGCGGCGGCCGAACGGCTGGCGGAACTGACCGCGCGGATCGCGGACGAACTGAACCGCGCGCACAACGCCAGCACCAGCGTGCCGGCGCCGACCCGTCTTCAGGGCCGCAACACGGGCCAGACGCTGGAGAACGCCCTGACGGGCTTCACCGGCACGACCACCATCGCCGCGGTCGATGCGAACGGCGTGATCCAGCAGCAGGCGGAGATCGTCTTCGCGGGCGGGACCATGACCATCAATGGCGTCGCCGCCACGCCCGCGACGTTCGAGGCGGTCCTCGAGGCCCAGCTGGGCGGAACGGTCGACGTCGGCTTCGCCAACGGGGCCCTGAGCCTGCAGGGGATGGGCGGAAACGGGGTGGCGATCACGGACGACGCCGCCGATCCCAGCACCAAGAACGGCAAGGGCTTCTCGCACTGGTTCGGTCTGAACGACCTGGTCGTCAGCGACACGCCGACAACCTATGAGACCGGCCTGACCCTGGCGTCGCAGCACGGATTCACGCCGGGCGAAAGCCTGACCTTCCGCTTCACCGGCGAGGACGGGGCGCGGATGCGCGACATCGCGGTCGCCGTGCCCGCCGGGACCGGCACGATGGCCGAACTGCTGACGGCCCTGAACAATCCGGTGACTGGCGTGGGTCGCTACGGCAGCTTCAGCCTGGACGCCTCGGGCGCGCTGAGCTTCAAGGCCTTCGGCAGCCCGGCGCCCGCCATGTCGGTGGTCCGGGACACGACGACCCAGGTTCCTTCCGGACTGTCCGCCTCCACGCTGTTCGGCCTGGGCGGCACGTCGGCCGGGCGGGCGGAGGCCTTCTCGGTTCGCCAGGACATCCAGCAGGACCCCTCGAAGCTGGCGCTGGCGCAGCTGAATCTCTCCGCCGCCGCCGGAACGTCGGCCCTCAGCGCCGGCGACGGTCGCGGCGCCGTCGCCCTGTCGGACATCGGCAAGCGGTCGGTGAGTTTCGCGGCCGCCGGCGGTTCCGCGGGCGGGTCCAAGACGCTCTCGGGCTACGCCGCCGATTTCTCGGGCGACATCGGCAGTCGCGCCGCGGCGGCCAGGAGCCGGTCCGAAACCGCCTCGGCCGTCCTCGAGGAAGCCAACAACCGCCGCCAGGCCCAGGAGGGGGTGAACATGGACGAGGAACTGGTCAACATGACCACCTTCCAACAGGCCTACAACGCCTCGGCCCGCCTGATCCAGGCGGCCAGCGACATGTACGACACCCTGCTGGGGATGCTGCGATGAACCGGGTCGCCACCTTCTCGAACTACCAGTCGGCGCTGCTTGATCTGATGAGCGCCCAGTCCCGCGCCCAGCAGGCGCAGGAGCGGATCGACAGCGGCCGGATCGCCACCGACTCCGCCGGCTATGGCCGCCAGTCGGAATCGATCACCGCCCTGAAATCGACCCAGGCGCGGCTGTCGGGCTTCGTGGAGGCGGGCAAGTCGGCCGCCGGGCGCCTGGACGCCCAGGACCTGGCGATGAGCCAGGTCTACGCCGGCGGGGACGGCGCGCGTCAGGCGATCGCCAACGCCATGTCGGCGGGCAAGCTGGACAATCTGATGAACGAACTGGGGCTGCAGTTTCAGACGATGCAGTCCGGATTGAACGGCTCGTTTCAGGGCCAGTATCTGTTCGCCGGAGGCCGCACGGACACCGCTCCCGCGACGGCGACCAGCATGGCTGATCTGACGGCGGCGGCAGCGGTGGGCGACGTCTTCGTCAACGACACCCTCAAGCACAAGTCGCGCATCGACGAGAACACGACGCTGGAGACCGGCTTCCTCGCGAATGACCTGGGCGCGGGGCTGTCGGACATTTTCCGCAACATCCAGGCCTATCAGGAGGGCACGCCCGTCACCATCGACGGCGTCACCTACACCCCCGCCGGCCCCGGCACGCTGACCGGCACGCCTACCGCGGCGGTGCAGCAGTTCCTGACGAAGCAGCTCGGCGAGCTCGAGGCGGCCAACAAGGACGTCACCAACCAGAGGGCCAAGAACGGCCTGATGCAGAACCACGTCGAGGAGGCGCTGGATTCGCACGAGGCGCAGCAGACCTCGCTGGACAAGCTGATGATCGACAAGACCGGCTACGACACCGCCCAGGCGATCACCGACCTGCAGCTGGCGCAGGTGGCCATCGAGGCCTCGGCCCAGGTGATCAATTCCCTGCGCGGAACCTCGCTGCTCGATCTGCTCCGCTAAATCCGAAACGGCTCCGCTGGACGGGCGTGCAGCGAGAACATAACATGAACGCGTGCCCCGTCTCGACCTTCGCCGAAAGCTGTCCGTCCTCGCCGATGCGGCCAAGTACGACGCCTCTTGCGCCTCATCCGGCACGTCGAAGAGGGATTCCGTCGGCGGTCGGGGCGTCGGCTCGACCGAGGGCATGGGCATCTGCCACGCCTATACGCCGGACGGCCGTTGCGTCAGCCTGCTGAAGATCCTGCTGACCAACTTCTGCATCTACGACTGCGCCTACTGCATCAACCGGGCGTCCTCGAACGTCGAGCGGGCGCGGTTCAGCGTGCAGGAGGTCGTCGACCTGACGCTGAACTTCTACAAGCGGAACTATATCGAGGGGCTGTTCCTGTCGTCCGGCGTGATCCGCTCCGGCGACTACACGATGGAACAGCTGGTGCGCGTGGCCCGGATGCTGCGCGAGGAGCACGACTTCCGGGGCTACATCCACCTGAAGCTGATCCCAGAGGCCGATCCCAGGCTGGTGGAGGAGGCCGGGCTTTACGCCGACCGCCTGTCCGCCAACATCGAACTGCCCCGCGACGAGGCGCTGGTGCGGCTGGCGCCGCAGAAGGACGTCGGCGTCATCAAGAAGGCGATGGGCCAGGTCCGGCTGAAGGTCGAGGCGGCGCGGCCGGCCAAGACCGACCGGGCCCGGCCGCCCCGGTTCGCGCCGGGCGGCCAGAGCACCCAGCTGATCGTCGGCGCCGACGGGGCGCCGGATACGGAAATCCTGGACCGCAGCGCATCGCTGTATGGCGGCTACGGCCTGAGGCGGGTCTATTATTCGGCGTTCAGCCCGATCCCCGACGCCAGCTCGGTCCTGCCGCTGTCGAAACCGCCGCTGATGCGTGAACATCGGCTGTACCAGGCTGACTGGCTGATGCGGTTCTACGGCTTCTCGGCGCCCGAGATCGGGGAGGGGGCGGTCGGCGGCATGCTCGACCTCGCGGTCGATCCGAAGCTGGCTTGGGCCCTGAACCGCCGCGCCGCCTTTCCCGTCGATGTGAACCGCGCGCCGCGCGAGATGCTGTTGCGCGTGCCCGGACTGGGGGTGAAGGCGGTCGACCGGATCGTCTCGGTGCGGCGGTATCGGACCTTGCGGCTGGAGGACGTGGCGCGGCTGACGCGGTCGGTGGACAAGGTGCGGCCCTGGATCACGGCGCTGGACTGGACGCCGGGCGGGTTGACGGAGGCCGAGGACCTGAAAGCGCGCCTGGCGACCCCGGCGCCCGAGCAGTTGAGCCTGTTCTGATGCCGGCGGCGGAACTGGCCGGCGAGATCGATTTCGACGGTTGGCGACGGGCCGCACGGGCGTTCCGTCTGTCCGGCGTCGAGCCGGCGGCCGCGCGGTTCGTCGTCGCGGGCGGCCAGGGCCAGGGCGGGCTGTTCGACGCCGCGCTGTCCGCTGAACTCCGCGTCCCGGCCGAGAGCGGAGACTTCAGCGTGCCCCGCGCCTTCGTGGACCTGGCGCAGGACGTGATCCTGCATCGCTCCGCGGATCGCTTCGATCTGCTCTATCGCCTGCTGTGGCGCTTGCGGGACGAGCCGGACCTGATCCGCGTGATCTCCGATCCTGATGTCGCCGACGCTGTGGAGCGGGCCAAGAACGTCCATCGGGCGGCGCACAAGATGAAGGCCTTCGTCCGCTTCCGCCGCGTGGAGGATGCGGCGGGTGAGGCCTGGGTCGCCTGGTTCGAACCGGCGCATCGGGTGGTCGAAAAGACCGCGCCCTTCTTCCAGCGGCGCTTCACGACCATGCGCTGGTCGATCCTGACGCCGGAAGGCTGCGCCTTTTGGGACGGCGAACGCCTGAGCTTCGGGCCTCCGGCGACGCGCGACATGGCGCCGGGCGACGACGAGGTCGAGGAGTTCTGGAAGACCTATTACGCCTCGACCTTCAATCCGGCCCGCCTGAAGGTGAAGACCATGCAGGGCGAGATGGCCAAGCGCTACTGGAAGAACCTGCCGGAAGCGTCGGTCATTCCGGAACTCGTCGCCGCGTCGCAGGTTCGGACCGAAGCCATGGTCGCCGCGCCCGCCTCCGAACCCAACGCCCGTTTCGCCCGCGCCGTGGCGAAGGATGTCGAGCGGCCCGCCGACGATGTGGTCCCCGACAGCCTGGCCGACCTGGAGCGCGCCGTGCAGGGCTGCCGCCGCTGTCCGCTGTGGCGTGACGCGACCCAGGGCGTGTGCGGCGAAGGGCCGAGGTCGGCGCGGCTGATGATCGTCGGCGAACAGCCGGGCGACCAGGAAGATCTGGCCGGCCGACCCTTTGTCGGACCGGCGGGCCAGGTGCTGGACGCGGCTCTCGGGGAGGCGGGGATCGACCGGTCGGACGTCTACGTCACCAATGCCGTCAAGCACTTCAAGCACGAGCCGCGCGGCAAGCGTCGGCTGCACAAGACGCCGAACGCCGGAGAGGTGACCGCCTGCCGCTGGTGGCTGGACGCGGAGCGTCGGCTGGTCCGGCCCAGGGTCGTGCTGGCCCTGGGGGCGACGGCGGGTCTCGCCCTTCTGGGCCGCAAGCCGGCCGTGACCCGGGAGAGGGGTCGGCCGATCGCGCTGGAGGATGGCGCGACCGGGGTTCTGACCGTCCACCCCTCCTATCTGCTTCGGCTTCCCGATCCGGCGGCCAAGACCGCGGCGCGCAAGGACTTCGTTGAGGACCTCAAGGCCGTCCGCTGCCTTCTCGACTGAAAAGCGAACGAAAATCGGGCGCCCGCGTTTGGGATGCGCCGCCAGCGTGGCGGTTCGCAAGGCAGGAGCGGGGGAGGAGATGGGCGACGAGGGGCGGACCGAGGGGCGTGTGAAAGTCATCACACGTTGATTTCCATCGGCAGCTCGACCATTAGCGTCGCCTTGATTTCAGCACGTCGCGCCGGGCATGGCTGGTCGACGGCTGAACGACCGTGTGAGCGATGAACCAGGCGGACTATGAAATCCGGGACGGAGGGGACGGCGCGGCGACGCTGCGCCTGACCGGCGACTGGACGACCACCGCCCTGGGCCGCCTGCCGCAACGCCTCGAGCGCGATCTGGTCGGCCGCAAGATCGACGGGATCGACACATCCGAGCTCGGCAAATTCGACACGGCCGGCGCCCTGGCCCTGGTGCAGGCGTCGCACTGCGGCGTTCCCAAGTCCGCCTGGAAGGATCGTCCGGAGGCGGGCCGCATCTATCAGATGATCGAGACGCTGGAGCGCAAGAGCGCGCCCCCGCCTCGACGTCAGGACGCACTGACCCGCACCTTCGCCAAGATCGGCCGGGGCCTTTACGATTTCGGCGGCGAGGCGCTGCTGTCGCTGGCCTTTCTGGGACGGCTGATGGCCGCCGTGGTCGAGGCGGGCAAGCACCCCGGCGCCATCCGCTGGCCCGCCTGGATCAGCCAGGCCGAGCGCGCCGGTCTGGACGCCATCCCCATTGTGGTCATCACCAACTTCTTCATCGGGGCGGTGGTGGCCTTCATCGGCGCGGACCTGCTGACGGACTTCGGCGCCCAGGTCTTCGCGGTGCAGCTGATCGGCGTGGCGGTATTTCGCGAATTCGCCGTCGTGATCGCCTCGGTCCTGCTGGCCGGCCGTTCGGCCTCGTCCTTCGCGGCCGAGATCGGCTCGATGCGGATGAACCAGGAGGTCGACGCCATGCAGGTGATGGGCGTCAATCCGTTCCAGGCCCTGGTGATCCCGCGCCTGGCGGCGCTGGTCGTCATGCTGCCCCTGCTGACCTTCGTCGGCATGCTGGGCGGGCTGTTCGGCGGCCTGGTCGTGTGCTGGAGCTCGCTGAACCTGGGGCCGGCCTTCTTCTTCCAGCGGCTGCTGGAGGACGGCATGATGGCCCAGCACATGATGGTCGGCCTGGTGAAGGCGCCGGTCTTCGCCCTGGTCATCGCCGCCATCGGCTGTCGCCAGGGGATGTCGGTCGCGGGCGACGTGGAGAGCCTGGGCCGGCGCGTGACCGCGGCCGTGGTTCAGGCCATCTTCGCCATCATCTTCCTGGACGCCGTCTTCGCCCTGGTCTTCCTGGAGCTCGACATATGAGCGGGTCCGAGACGCTGATCGAGGTGCGCGGACTGCTGAGCCAGTTCGGCGACCGCACGATCCACGAGAACCTGGACCTGGACCTGGAGCGGGGCGAGGTCCTGGGCGTGGTCGGCGGGTCCGGCACCGGCAAGACGGTGCTGCTGAACACCATCATCGGCCTCAAGGAGCCCGAGGGCGGAACGATCCGCCTCTTGGGCTACGACCGCGGCGACCTGACCGGCGACCAGGCCGCCGATATCGAGCGGCGCACGGGCGTGCTGTTCCAGCAGGGGGCCCTGTTCTCCTCGCTGAGCGTTCTGGAGAACGTGGCCTCGCCCCTGGTCGAGCACACGAAACTGCCCAAGGACGTGATCTACGAACTGGCGGAGCTGAAGATCGCCATGGTCGGCCTGAAGCCCGAGGCGCACCATCTGAAGCCCGCCGAGCTGTCGGGCGGCATGAGGAAGCGCGTCGGTCTGGCCCGCGCGCTGGCGCTGGACCCGGAGCTGCTGTTCCTGGACGAACCGACGGCCGGGCTGGACCCCATCGGTGCGGCGGCCTTCGACGAACTGATCCGCAACCTGTCGGACGACCTGGGCCTGTCGGTGTTCATGATCACGCACGACCTCGATAGCCTCTACGCCATCTGCGACAAGGTGGCGGTGCTGGCGGACAAGCGGGTGGTGGAGAAGGCCACGGTTCAGGAGCTTGAGCGTTCCGACCATCCGTGGATCAAAGAATACTTCCTGGGACCGCGCGGACGCGCCGTCACCAAGGCCGCGTAAGGAGAGCCGGTATGGAGAGAGACGCCCATTACGCCGCCGTCGGCATCGCGACCGTCGCCCTTCTGGCGGCGCTGGCGGTGTTCACCATCTGGCTGGCCAGACTGCAGTTCGCCAACGACTACGACCTGTACGACATCGTCTTCTACGGGCCGGTCAACGGCCTGTCGGAAGGCGGAGAGGTGCACTTCAACGGCATCCGCGTCGGCGAAGTCACGGACCTGGCGATCGACCAGAGGCGGGGCGACCAGGTGATCGCGCGCGTGCGGGTGGACGGCGAGACGCCGATCCGCGTGACCTCGCGCGCCCAGCTGGAGCCGCAGGGCATCACCGGCCTGAACTACATCCAGATTACCGCCGGGGCGCCGGACAGCGCCCTGCTGAAGGACCAGTATCCTGACAACGTCGTGCCGGTGATCCAGAGCCAGCCGTCGCCCATCGCGGAACTGCTTAGCGGCTCCGGCGCCGTGCTGGCCCAGACGGTGGACGCCCTGAACCGCATCAACCGCGTCATGTCCGACGACAACATCCGCAGCTTCTCGACCAGCGTGAAGAACGTGGAGGCCCTGACCACCGAGCTTGAGGCCCGCAAGGGCATGTTCCAGGAGCTGGAGGCGGCGATCAGCAACGCCAACAAGGCCATCCTGGAATATCAGGGCCTGGCCGCCGACGCGCGTCAGGTGGTCAACACCGACGGTCGCGAAGCCATCGCCAACATCAACCAGGCGACGGCGGAGGCCCGCCAGGCCATCGCCTCGGCCAACCGGTCGGTGACCGGCCTGGAGCAGCCGCTGGATCAGTTCGCCACGTCCAGCCTGCCGCAGCTCAGCCGCACGATCGAGGAACTGCAGGAGGCGACGCGCTCGCTGCAGTCGCTGATCGACGACGTGCGGGCCAGCCCGCGCGATTTCATCGGCCGCCCGCAATCCAAGGAACTGGAGGTTCAGCCTTGATCCGTTCGCTCCTGACGACGGCCGCCGCCGGCGCGGCCCTGATCCTGGGCGGCTGCCAGCTGCTGTCGACGCCCGATCCGGTGCAGCTCTACCGGTTCGGCGCCTTGCTGGACGCCCCGGCCGCGGCCGGGGAGACGCCCGCGCCGCTGCTGGTCTCGATCCGCCGCATCGAGTTCCCGGACGCCTCGAAGGACGACCGCATCCTGGGCGTGACCGGAACCCAGACCGCCTATGTCGGGGGCGCCCGCTGGGTGTCGCCGGCCGAGACCCTGTTCGACGACAGCCTGCAGGCCGCCTTCGCCGCGCGCCCCGACCAGGTGAGGGTGCTGGACCGGCGCGAGCCGGGCACGACGCCGCTGGTTCTGCGCGTCACCGTCTCCAGCTTCGAGGCGCGTTACCTGAACGGGCCGGAGGCGGCGCCGACGGTGGTGGTGACCGCCCGCGCCCAGTTGCGCAACACGCCGGAGCGCGAGCGGGGATCGGGCCCCATCCGCCCCGAGGACGGCCGCACGGTTGAGCGGGTCTTCACCGTGTCCCAGCCGGCGGCCGAGAACCGGATCGCGACCATCGTCGACGCCTTTGACATCGCGACGCGCGACATCAACACCCAGATCGTCGACTGGACGATCCAGTCCGCGCCCGCGCCGCTGGCGACCGCGCCGCGGTAGGGGTCAGCCGAGCCCCGGGGCGACGGTGTAGGTCGCCTCGGTCTTGGCCGCGACCTCGTCCAGGGTCACGCCGTCGGCCAGTTCGACCAGCTCCAGACCCCCGCCGTCCGGCCTGACGTCGAAGACGGCCAGGTCGGTGATAATGCGGTCGACCACCCCCGCGCCGGTCAGCGGCAGGGTGCAGGCCTTCAGCACCTTGGACTGGCCGTGCTTGTTGGCGTGCTCCATGACCACGACCACGCGCTTGACGCCCGCGACCAGGTCCATGGCGCCGCCCATGCCCTTCACAAGCTTGCCGGGGATCATCCAGTTGGCGATGTCGCCGTTCTCGGCCACCTCCATGGCGCCCAGGATGGACAGGTTGATGTGGCCGCCCCGGATCATGGCGAAGCTGTCGGCGCTGCTGAAGTAGGACGACTCCGGGATCTGGGTGATCGTCTGCTTGCCGGCGTTGATCAGGTCGGGGTCTTCCTCGCCCTCATAGGGGAAGGGGCCCATGCCCAGCATGCCGTTCTCCGACTGGAGCGTCACGGTCATGCCCTCGGGGATGTAGTTGGCGACCAGGGTCGGGATGCCGATGCCCAGGTTGACGTAGAAGCCGTCCTGCAGCTCCTTGGCGGCGCGTTCGGCGAGCTGTTCACGGGTGCGAGCCATTATGCGGTCTCCCGGCTGCGGACGGTGCGCTGTTCGATGCGCTTTTCGGACACGGTCTGGATCAGGCGGTCGACGTAGATGCCTGGCGTGTGGATGTGGTCGGGGTCGATGGAGCCGACGGGCACGATCTCTTCTACCTCGACGACCGTAACCTTGCCGGCCGTGGCCATCATCGGGTTGAAGTTGCGGGCGGTCTTGCGGAAGACCAGGTTGCCGCGCTCGTCGGCCTTCCAGGCCTTGACGATGGACAGGTCGGCGACCAAGCCGGTCTCCATGACATAGTCGCGGCCATTGAAGTTGCGCACCTCCTTGCCCTCGGCGACCAGGGTGCCGACGCCCGTGGCGGTGAAGAAGGCGGGGATGCCCGCGCCGCCGGCGCGGATGCGCTCGGCGAGCGTTCCTTGCGGGTTGAACTCCAGCTCAAGCTCGCCGGCCAGGTACTGGCGCTCGAACTCCTTGTTCTCGCCGACGTAGGACGAGATCATCTTGGCGATCTGGCGCGTCTCCAGCAGCTGGCCCAGGCCGAAGCCGTCGACGCCGGCGTTGTTGGAGATGACGGTCAGGCCCTTGACCCCGCTGGCGCGCAGGCCGGCGATCAGGTTCTCGGGGATGCCGCACAGGCCGAAGCCGCCCGACATGACGGTCATGCCGTCGAAGGTCAGGCCCTCGAGCGCGGACGTGACGTCGGCGTAGATCTTGCGCATCGCTCTCCCTCTTTTCATCGCCTGATGAATATTGGCGTGTTGGGCCACGCCTACCCCGGAGGCGGGGCCGGGGCAAGCCGCCGATCACGCCAGATTTCAGACGGGGTCGGGAAAAACACAGTCTGAATAGTCTGAATTGTGTGAAGTCGGCCCGATCGCCCCGCTTCCGATCGGAAATTGGGTGGCGGTGCGGATGCGGCAAGGGCGGAGCCTGTATTCCCCCTCCCGCTTGCGGGAGAGGTGTCGCGTCGATCGCGTAGCGATCCAGCGACGGAGAGGGGAGTTTTCGTGAACTTCCCCCATCGTCAGCCGTCTCGCTTCGCTCGACGAGCTGACACTTCCCCCGACAAGCGGGGGAAGGTTCGTGCAAAAAAGCCCGGACGATCCGCCCGGGCCTTTCCGGTCTCAGTTGACCGTCGCCTTGACGATCTTGCCCGGGGCGCGGGGCGGTTCGCCCTTGGGCAGGGCGTCGACGTGTTCCATGCCGGATTCGACCTGGCCCCAGACGGTGTACTGGCGGTCCAGGAAGGTGGCGTCGTCGAAGCAGATGAAGAACTGCGAATTGGCGCTGTTCGGGTCGGAGGTGCGCGCCATGGAGCAGACGCCGCGCACGTGCGGCTCGGCCGAGAATTCCTGCTTCAGGTTCGGCTTGGACGAGCCCGAGGTGCCGGTGCCGGTCGGGTCGCCGCCCTGGGCCATGAAGCCGGGGATGACGCGGTGGAAGACGACGCCGTCGTAGAAGCCTTCGGAGGCCAGTTCGGTGATGCGGGCGACGTGGTTGGGGGCCAGGTCGGGACGCAGCTTGATGACCACGTCGCGGGCTTCGCCGTCGCCGGTGTCCAGGGTGAAGGTCAGGGTGTCGGCCATTTCGGTCGTCCTCTCGGGTGTTGAATCGCAGCGGACATAGCCCGCAACGCCGGTCGGGGCTATGTGGGAACGATGAGCGAAGACGAAAAGCCTCAAGAGCGCCGAAGGATGGTGCGCCCGCCCACGGGCGGCACGGCCGCCGGACGCGGCATGGGCACGAAGATGAAGACGGCGGACACCAAGTCGATGTCCAGCCAGCAATGGATCAAGCGTCAGCTGTCGGACAAGTGGTCGGAAAAGGCCCGCGCCGAGGGCTGGCGCAGCCGCGCCGCCTTCAAGCTGATCGAGATCGACGACCGGTTCCGGCTCATCAAGCGGGGCAGCCGCGTCATCGACCTGGGCGCCGCGCCGGGCGGATGGGTTCAGGTGGCGCTGGACCGAGGCGCGGCGGCGGTGGCCGGGGTGGACCTGCTGATGATCGAGCCGATCCCGGGCGCGACCCTGCTTCAGGCGGACTTCACCCATCCAGGGGTCGATCAACAGTTGATCGAGGCCATCGGCGGGCCGCCCGACTTGGTCCTGTCGGACATGGCGCACAATACGGTGGGCCACCGCCAGACCGACCACCTGAAGATCATCGCCCTGATCGAGATCGCCGCGGACTTCGCCATCCGCACCTTGCGGCCGGGCGGGAATTTCGTGTCCAAGAACTTCCAGGGCGGGGACGCCGGCGGCGTGCTGGCGCGCCTGCGCGAGGAGTTCGAGACGGTGAAATACGTCAAGCCGGCGTCGAGCCGGAAGGACAGCGCCGAGGTCTTCCTGGTGGCGCTGAACAAGCGATGAGCGAGGCGGCGGTCCGGCAGGCGTTTGCGGACCAGAGCGTGATCTGCACCGCGGCGGGCGCGCCCTTCACCGGGCGGCTGTGTCGGCTGGTCGGGGAACGACTGACGCGCGAGGGCCGGGTCGGCCGGCGGGTGCTGGGCTGGACCGGCTCGCCCTCGCACCAGGGCGACGCCCTG
>Ga0065721_10051551_pt1 | contig 14279 bp, 9 predicted proteins | sample Mesricmetagenome_FD_59108 | JGI IMG/M metagenome (GOLD analysis project Ga0065721, IMG submission 59108) | Mesophilic microbial community from rice straw/compost enrichment Sample: eDNA_1 v2 (version 2) | ecosystem: Engineered > Solid waste > Grass > Composting > Bioreactor | place: USA: Davis... | reverse complement strand
GCGAGCCGTTCCGGCGACGCTGTCGGAGAGGCTGGTGAAGACGAAGCTGTCGGCGCCGGAGCCGCCCGTCATCAGATCGCGTCCGCTTCCGCCGATCAGCGTGTCGGCGCCGGAGCCGCCGTCGAGCGTGTCGTTGCCACCTTCCCCCCTCAGAACGTCGGTGCCCGCGCCGCCCTTGATGGTGTCGTTGCCGCTGCCGCCGTAGAGCTGGTCGCGATCGTCGCCGCCGTCGAGCAGGTCGTTGCCTTTGCCGCCGCGCAGGACATCCTTGCCCGCCTTGCCGTAGAGCTGATCGTCGCCGTCGCCGCCGGTCAGGCGGTCGTCGGTCGAGCCGCCATGCAGGATGCCGCCGCCATTTCCAAGGGTGTCGACGATGCTGGCGTAGTAGCGGCCCCCGTCGGTCGTCGTGGTCCCGTTGCCGGCGTCGTCGGTCGCGGTGACCGAGACCGTGCGGAAGCTCCGCTCGGTGACACCGGTGGTGAAGGCGAAGGACGCCGACCAGACCCCATCCGTCTCTTCCGCCATGACGGAGGCGGGGCCGCCGAAGCTCGAGAAGTCCACGGTGACCTTGTTGATGTCGCCGTTGCCGTCGCCCGTTTCGGCGTCGTTCCAGGTCACGGTGACGGTGTCGCCGATGCGGAAGCTGCCGCCCGTCCCGCTGCCGCCGGTCACGGTGATCGCGGCGTCGGAGACGATCGGGGCGGCGGTGTCGACGGCGACGAGCGTGTCGTCCTGCCGGACGGTCCGATTGCCGGCGTCGTCGGTGACGGTGAGCGAGATCCGGTCCATGACATCGACCGGGTCGGCGCCGATCACGAGGCTCGCCGTCCAGATGCCATCGGTCTCGGTGGCCGCGACGGCGGCGCCGCCGCCGAAGGCGGACAGATCGACGGTGACGGCGGCGACGTCGTCGTTGTCGTCGCCGAGGCTGGAGTTGTCCCAGGTCACCGTCAGGGTGTCGCCGGCGCGATAGGCTCCGCCCCGGCCGGAGCCGCCGGAGACGGTGATGGCCGCCTTGCTCACCACGGGGGCTTCGGCGTCGACCGTGAATTGCGCTCCGTCGACGAGGCGGCCGACGTTGCCGGCGTCGTCGACGGCGATGAGGGTGACGCTCGCCCCGTCGACGTCGATCGCGGCGTCGGTGATCTTGTAGGTGGCGAAGTAGAGCCCGCCGGCGCTGGTGGCCAGTTCGACCCCGCCGCCGAACATCGTGAAGTCGACGCCGACGCCGAGGAGGGTGTCGGTGTTGGCATCGCCGCTCGCGGTATTGTTCCAGGTGACGAAGACCGTGTCGCCGATCCGGAAGGCACCGTCGGTGCCGCTGGCGCCGGAGACGACGAACACCGCGTCGTCGGTGATCGTCGGTGCGACGATGTCGACGACGGCGTCGGTGCCGTCGCCGGTGGTGGCGGCGTTGCCGGCGTCGTCGATGGCGGTGACGGAGACGTTGCGGCCGGTGGCGTCGATCACGCCGTCGACGAGGGTGTAGCTCGCGCTCCAGACGTCGCCGAGCTTGACGGCGGCGACGGCCGCCCCGCCGCCGAACTGGGAGAAGTCCACGGTGACGGCGGCGATGGTGTCGGCGTTGTCGTCGCCGCTCACGCCGTCGTTCCAGGTCACCGTGACGGTGTCGCCGATGCGGTAGGCGCCGCCGACACCGGTGGCGCCGGCGATCGAGATCGCCGCATCGGTCACGGTCGGGGCGACGGTGTCGACGGTGGCGTTGGTCGTGTCGACGGTGGTCGTGCTGTTGCCGGCGTCGTCGGTGGCGGTGACGGCGACGTTGCGGTTGGTCGCGTCGATGGCGCCGGCGGTGATGGTGTAGCTCGCGGTCCAGCTGCCGGACCCATTGGTCGCGGCGACGGCGGCGCCGCCGCCGAACTGGGTGAAGTCGACGGTGACGGTTGCGATGGTGTCGGCGTTGTCATCGCCGGCGGCGGTGTCGTTCCACGTCACGGTGACGGTGTCGCCGACCTTGTAGGCGCCGCCGGTGCCGGAGCCGCCAGAGACCGTGATGGCGCCGTCGGTCACGGCCGGAGCGACGTTGTCGACGACGGCGTCGGTGGTGTCGGCGATCGACGCCGTCCTGTTGCCGGCGTCGTCGACGACGATGATGGAGACGTTCCTGTCCGTGCCGTCGATGATGCCGGCGGTGATGGTGTAGGACGCCGTCCAGATCCCGTCGAGGTTGCTCGCGGGGCGGGCGTTGCCGCCGCCGAAGGCGGTGAAGTTGACGAGGACGGCGGTGACGCCGTCGGCGTTGTCGTCGCCCGCCGCGGTGTTGTCCCAGGTCACGGTGACGGTGTCGCCGATCCGGAAGGCGCCGCCCGTGCCGGTGCCCCCGGAGATCGAGATGGCGGCATCGGTCACGGTGGCCACCTGATTGTCGACGGTGGCGTTGGTGGTGTCGGCCGTGGTCGTTGTGTTGCCGGCGTCGTCGGTCACCGTCACGGAAACGTTGCGGTTGGCGGCGTCGACGGTGCCGGCGGTTATCATGTAGCTCGCCGCCCACATCCCCGAGAAATTGGAGGCGGCGACGGCGGATCCGCCGCCGAACTGCGAGAAGTCGACGGTGACGCCGGCGATGGTGTCGGCGTTCGCGTCGGTGCCGGCGTTCCAGGTCACCGTGACGGTGTCGCCGATCTTGTAGGCGCCGCCGGTGCCGGATCCGCTCGAGATCGAAATGGCGCCGTCGCTCACGGTCGGGGCGACGGTGTCGACGGTCGAGGCCGTGTCGTCGGCGGTGGTGGTGGAGCCGCCGGAGGTCGTGGCCGTGACGGCGACGCCGGCGTTCGTGGTGTCGATCGCGCCGCCGACGATGGTGTAGGTCGCCGTCCAGATGCCGGATGCGTTGGTCGCGGTCACGGCCGAGCCGCCGCCGAAGGCGGTGAAGTCGACGGTGACTCCGTCGATCGTGTCGGTGTTGGCGTCGCCGGTGACGGTGTCGTCCCAGGTGACGGTGACGGTGTCGCCGATCCTGAAGGCGCCGCCGGTGCCGCTCGCGCCCGAGACGGAGATGGCCTCGGCGGTGACCGTCGGGGCGGAACTCGTCGAGAAGGTCTGCAGGAAGATGCCGTTGGAGCTGCCGTCGTAAGACGTGAACGTGACGATGGCGGTGCCGTCGTCGCGCAAGGTCACGGCGGGATCGGTCTGGTCGCCCGCGTCCGTTACGTTGACCTGGAACTCCTCGCCGTTCATCGTGCCGTCGGCGAAGTAGCGCTGGGCGAAGACGTCGTAGTCGAACTGGTCGAAGTTGAAGGCACGCCATACGACGATGAAATCGCCGTCGGAGTCCATGGCGATGGCCGGGAACAGATGGTAGCCGCTCGTGGTGGTGTTGACGATGAATTCCGAGCCCTGGGGCGCGCCGTTGGCGTCGTAGCGCTGGGCCTTGACATTCATTATGCCGTTCGTGTCGTCCTCGTACCAGGCGACGACGAAGTTGCCGGCGTCGTCACTGGCGACCACCGCATACTGCTGCCGGCCCTCGGTCGTCGTGTTGACGAGGAACTCGCCGCCCTGGGGAACGCCGGCGGAATTGTAGCGCTGGGCGTAGACCCCGGTGTAGCTGCCGTCCTGATAGGCCGAATACCAGGTCACGACGAAGTCGCCGTCGGCGTCCATCGCAACGGAAGCCCGCGCCTGCTCGTTCGTCGTGAAACTGTTGACGAGGAACTCCCCTCCCTGCGCGACACCGTCGGCATCATAGCGCTGGGCGTAGATGCCGTAACCGCTGCCGTCCTGGTTGGCGGACTGCCAGACGACGACGAAGTCCCCGTCGTGGTCCATCGACACGGCGGGAATGCCCTGCGCGTTAAACGTCGTCGTGTTGACGAGGAACTCGTCACCGTTGGGCGTGCCGTCGGCCGCGTAGAGCTGGGCGTAGACGCCCCGGCTGCTTCCGTCCTGGCCGAAGGACGACCAGGTCACGACGAAACGGCCATCGGGAGCCATGGCGACGGCCGGGTCCGCCTGCGTGCTGCTCGTGTAGGTGTTGACGCGGAACTCGGATCCGACGGTGTTGCCGCCGGCGTCGTAACGCTGGCCGTAGATGCCGCCGCCGCTGCCGTCCTGACCGCTGGACTGCCAGACGACGACGAAGTTGCCGTCGGCGTCGGAGGCCACGGTGGGGGTATTCTGCTCGGCGGTGGTGTAGGTGTTGACGAGAGTGTCGGCCATCTCGTTCTTCTCCAGTCGGAATTGCTGCGCCTCCGCTTGCGGAGGAATTGTTCTCGGTCGAATCAGGATGTCGGCGGCGCCCAGAAGCCCTTTCCGGGCAGGGCGAGCGCGGCGCGGTGGGCGGGGTCCGTGTGGCCGAGCAGGCCGTGGCGGCCCGCGCCCGGCAGCAGGGCGAGGTCGGAGATCTCGTCGAGCCCCTCGGCGAACTCGATCATGCCGAGGCGGCGGCCCGAGGAGAGCTGAACGAGGGCGAGGCCGCAGACCGGCGGCTGCGCCCTCCGCTCGATCTCGAGCGGTTCGGCCCCGGCCCCCGCGCGGTCGCGAAGCCGCGACAGGCCGACGAACAGGAAGTCCCCGTGGATCGCGAGGCCGCGGGCGAAGCCCGGCAGGCGGGCGAGGACGTCGCCTTCGCCGGTGTCGGGATCGAGCCGCAGGATCTCGCCGCGTCCGGAATCGAGGACGTGGAGAGCGCCGCGGTGAAGCCGCGGCGAATGGGGCATCGACAGGCCGCCGCGTAGCACGCGGCCGTCCGGGACCGACAGGACGACGCCGCCGTCGAGGCGGCCCGCCCGCCAGCTTTCCGGCCCGTCGCCGGTGCCGAGGGCGGTGGCGAAGCGCGGGGCGCCGGCCTCGTCGAGGGCGAGGCCGTTGAGGTGGCAGCGGTCGTCGGCCTCCAGCGCCGAAACGAAGGGTGGCGTCCACAGCGGCGTCAGGCTGGCGGCGTCGTCGAAGCGGGCGAGGCAGGAGAGGCGGGTCGCGGCGCCGACCACCGTCTCGCCGGCGAAGGCCGGATCGTGGAGATCGATCTCGCCGGTATAGCGGACGGAGCGCGGCAGCCAGAGATGGTCGTAGCCGCCGGGGACGCGGTCGTAGCGGCGGCCGAGTTCCGGGCTGTCGGCGAAGACGACGAGTTCGTCGCGGCAGGCGATCGCGAGCCTGTTGCCGGCGGCGGCGAGGCCCATCGGCTTGTCGAAGGCGCGCGTGAGAAGCGACAGCCCGCCAGATGCCGCCGAGAGGACGGCGACGGCGGACGTCTTGTAGCTGGCGACCGCGATGGCCACCCGAAGGCCGCGCAGCACGCTCTCGAAAGCCCCCGAGGCGGTGACGCCGATCGCCGGCGCCGAGGGGGCGCGGCTCTCACCGCCCATGGGAGGGGCTCCGGGGCGTGCGCGGCCCGGAAGCGCGGGCGGGCCGGCGAGCGAGCGCCTCCACCCCGGCGGGCAGGCCATCCATCGGGGCCTTCGGCCTTCTCGTTGACATCACGGACGCATCCTGCGGTTGGCACTCCCGGGAATGTTCACGCCCGAGGTCTGTCGCCCGATGATCGTCGGAGACGGTAAAGGGACCCTTATCGATTCAGGCGAAAATGCGGATTCTCTTGAAAAGGCGGCGGTAGTGGGTTGCGCAGGACGGCATCCCTTTAGTTGTGGACGGCAGCCGGCAGCGCCGCGGCTCCCGTTCCCATCTCGGCGCGATGCGCGCCGGGCGGCGATGGCCGTCGCCTCGTGGGGCGAAGGGCCGCGTCGCGACGGTTCTGCGGAACGCGGCGCAGCCGGCTCACCGTCGCTGTTGCCAGAGACACGACGAATGGCTATGGTTTGTTCGTGATTTGTACCTAATCCGATTCGCGGGTCGCAAGGGCACGACCGGGCGAGGGTCCGGTTGCGCCCGGCAGTGGTGCGGAAACCGGCGAGAGAGGTTTGGCGGGATGTTGACCCAGAAGCAATACGAGCTGCTGATGTTCATTCACGAACGTCTGCGCGAATCCGGGGTGCCGCCGTCTTTCGACGAGATGAAGGACGCGCTGGACCTGCGCTCCAAGTCCGGCATCCACCGCCTGATCACTGCTCTCGAGGAGCGCGGCTTCATCCGCCGCCTGCCGAACCGGGCGCGGGCGCTCGAGGTGATCAAGCTTCCCGATTCGATGGGGCCGGGCCTCGCCGCGCGGCCGCGCGGCTTCTCGCCGAGCGTGATCGAGGGCGATCGCGGGCGGGCGAAACCGGCGGCTCCGCCGGCACCGGCGCCGAGCCTCGACGGTGGCGGTTCGCTGGAGGTGCCGGTGATGGGCCGCATCGCCGCGGGCGTGCCGATCTCGGCGATCCAGACCCATTCGCACACCATCCAGATCCCGGTTGACCTTGTCGCCGCCGGCGAGCATTTCGCGCTCGAGGTCCGTGGCGATTCGATGATCGAGGCCGGCATCCTCGACGGCGACACCGTGGTGATCCGCAAGACCGATTCCGCCGACGCCGGCGACATCGTCGTCGCCCTCGTCGACGACGAGGAGGCGACGCTGAAGCGGCTGCGCAAGCGCGGCGCCTCGATCGCCCTCGAGGCGGCCAATCCCGCCTACGAGACGCGGATCTTCGGCCCGGACCGGGTGCGGGTCCAGGGCAAGCTGGTGGCGCTGCTCCGGCGCTATTGAGCGCGTCGTCCCGCTGCGGGCGGTGTCGTCCCCACCGGTTTCCGATCGCGGGTCGCGGAACCGGGTGGTTCCGGCGCGCGTCGTGCGGCCGGACGCCGCCGTGTTTCGCCTGACACCTCGTCTTCAGCGCGAGGCGGGCGAGTCCCGCTTCCTCACCCCCACCCGTCATCCCGGCCTTCGAGCCGGGATCCGGCGGTCGGCAGGGAAACGGTCATTGGTTCACGACGGCCCTCGCGGAGCCGCCCTCGCACCCTTGCCGGCCCTTCCCTCGCGGAGAGCTGGATCCAGGCTCGAAGGCCGGGATGACGGGGAGGAGAGGTGGGAGGGGCTCGGCGGGACGGGGTACGCGGCGAGGAATTCGCGACGATCGCGCCGGGCAGGGCCGGGCCGGGTCTTTCAGGACGATCTCGCGGGGCCAGATGAAGGCTTTCGGCACAAGCACTGTCGGCCGGGCCTGCAGGCCAGACGACGACGGCGACAAAATCCGCAAAGCCGAAGCTTCGCCGGCTCAGGGATCGAGTTCGGTGTCCCAGTAGAGGAAGTCGAGCCAGCTGTCGTGGAGGTAGTTCGGCGGGAACTGCCGGCCGTTGTTGTGAAGGTCCTGCACCGTCGGCGGATAGGGCAGCTGGGCGAGCTGGAGCCCGGATTCCTTCAGCGACTTGTTCGCCTTCCTGAGATTGCAGGGCGAGCAGGCGGTGATGACGTTGTCCCAGGTGGTCTGGCCGCCGCGCGAGCGCGGGATCAGGTGGTCGAAGGTCAGTTCGTCCCGCGAGCCGCAATACTGGCACTGGAAACGATCGCGCAGGAAGACGTTGAAGCGCGTGAAGGCCGGGTGGCGCGAGGGATGGACGTAGGTCTTGAGCGAGACCACCGAGGGCAGGCGGAACTCGAAGGTCGGGCTGCGGACCACCGTGTCGTATTCGGAGACGATGTTGACCCGGTCGAGAAAGACAGCCTTGACCGCATCCTGCCACGACCACAGCGACAGGGGATAGTAGCTGAGCGGCCTGTAGTCCGCGTTGAGCACCAGGGCCGGATGTCCGTCCGGCGAGACCGCGATCGTCACCTCTCGCTCTCCTCACCCGAATCTCGTAGGTCCCCCCAGAGATTTCGCCCGCATATTGTATAGCGTCTGTGTCACGTCTGTGAAGCGCGTCTAGAATTCTCCTAACGGGTTAGGTGATATGAAAAGGCATATCTCCGACCAAGAGGACACGCGCCTCACCTGAAAGGACTGCGCCTGCCCCATGGTGCAGAAGCGGATCAGTGCTATCTTTGATTGATGAATTGTAGGTGACGCAAGCTGCGGTAATATACTCAGGAGTATTGACATTCATTGAACTCGGTGCAAGCGGAAGGCAAAATATGTCAGAAACAACCCTGCAAAAGTACCTCTCGTTTACTACTGCTTTGGAACTGCAGAATCGAATTCGTGGATTCCGATCAAATAATCTCCATGAGATGACGGAAAGGGAGATTCTTGGAGAAATTGAGTCGGTCTTTCGGGTCAATGACAAAACGGATTTGCACTATGCGATTTACATTGAAACCTACAAAATTCCGAAGTGCACGAGATTTTACAGGGTCAGAGATCTGAGCCAAGACGATTTTAACCTTCCTCTAAAGGGAATGGCAATGACTGCAGACGCTTGGGAGCCTCCTACCCAGTTTGCTGTAGCGCAGCGAATTAACAAGGCAGGAGAATCCTTACTCTATACGGCACTGGATCCAGCCACGGCGATATTAGAGAAGAACGTACAGGAGAACACGATATTTTCACTTATAGTTTATGAGTCAAATGAAGCCATCAATACAATACCAATAGCGGCACCTGTTTTTCCTGCTGAGCTAACGGATGAAGAGCGCATAAAGTACGGTCTTTTGGTGGACTTCCTAAGCGTTGAATTTGGTCGAGAACACTCGGATGGGCTTGGTCATATTTACACGTTGTCCAATTTGATCGCTAAGTGGTTCTATAATGCGCCGCAGGAAATTCAGGATGCTTGGCAGTATGTTTCGACGAAGACACGCACCTGGAGGAATATTTGCTTTCGAAGCGACGCGGCGCATCAAAAGCTAGATTTGGTCGGAGTAATTGTTTGTCGATACAATGAGAGGAACGGCGATAGTTTCAAAATTTACCCACATTATGTTTTGAGTGATTTATTCTCGAACGGCATTCTCTCCGAAATGCCGATAGTAGATGTTCGTCATCGATTCAAGGAATTCAATTTTGGTTAGTTTTCCACTGATACTAGTGGAGTGTGAGAAGAAATTTCCCCAGATTGCGAGAATTTTAACTTTCGGTGATGGCTTGCCTCTGAAGGCATTGTGTCCCTATTTTCGGTTCTCCCTGTCCGACGCCCTGCGGGTGAAGGCGACGAAGGCGCGCGAGGGGAGGATGCGCTTCAGAATTCCCATCACCACGGTCGGCACGGTAACGGCGTAATAGGGCTTCGGCCGCGGGCTCTCGACGGCGTGGATCAGCGCCTTCACCACCGCCTCCGGCGGCAGCTTCCAGGTGTTCTCGCCGCCCTTTTCCATGCGGGCGAGCCGGCGTTCGTAGTCGTCGCGGTGCGGCGAGGCGGCGATGTCGACGTTCCTGTGGAACATCTTCATGCTGGTCGGCACGAAGCGGGTGGCGATCGGGCCGGGGCGGATCGAGGCGACGTGGATGCCGGCCTCGACGAGTTCGAGGCGCAGGGTGTCGGTGAGGCCTTCCAGGGCGTGTTTGGAAGCGGTGTAGGCGCCGCGGTATTTCATGGCGATGAAGCCGAGGACCGACGAGCACTGGACGATGCGGCCCGAGCCGCGCGCGCGCATCGCCGGGATCAGCCGGCAGGTGAGGTCGTGCCAGCCGAAGACGTTGGCCTCGAACTGGGCGCGAAGGACGTCGGGACGCAGGTCTTCCACCGCGCCGGGCTGGCCGTAGGCGCCGTTGTTGAAGAGCGCGTCGATCCGCCCGCCGGTGGCCGACAGCACGGCGTCGGCGCAGGCGGCGATCGAGGCAGGATCGGCATAGTCGAGCGGAACCGCGGTGACGCCGTCGATGGCGCCGAGCATGGCGAGATCCGCCGGCTGCCGGGCGGTGGCGAAGACCCGCCAGCCGCGGGCCGCCATCGTCCGCGCCGCCGCCAGCCCGATGCCGGAGGAGGCTCCGGTGACGAGAATGATCCGCCTGTCGTCCGCACGCGTCATGCCGCCGCTCCTCTCGTCCGATCCGCGCCGCCCGATCCGTCCCGCCGGGTTCCGCCGACGGCCGGCCGTCCTTCGTCACATGAAGACGTCGCGCAGGTCCAGCGTGCTGCGCACGCCGATGTCGTCGAAATGATCCTCGAGGAAACGGGAGGCGGCGCGGCGGCCGATCTCGCGCAACTCGCAGAAGAAGGCGAAGGAGGTGTCCATTTTCGACGACGCGCCGAAGGCGGCGAGCTCGTCGGCGCCGGCGATGCGGTGGACGCGGTTCTTCTGGTAGTTCATCCGGTCGAGCCGGTGGTCGTCGACGAGGCGGTTGACGAAGTCGATGGCGCGCAACTCGCGCAGCAGCGAGGCGTTGAAGGTGATCTCGTTGACGCGCTCGACGATCTCCTGCGCCCCGCGCGGCACCTCGCGCCGCTCGATCGGGTTGATCTGGACGAGCAGGATGTCGGCGGTCTCGGTCTCGCCGAAGAAGGGGAACAGGGCCGGATTGCCCATGTAGCCGCCGTCCCAGTAGTGCTCGCCGCCGACCTCGACGGCGTGGAACAGGAAGGGCAGGCAGGCCGAGGCCATCACCGCGTCCGCGGAAAGATCGGCGTTGCGGAACACCTTGATCTTGCCGGTGGCGACGTTGGTCGCCGAGATGAACAGCTTGAAGGCCCCGCTCTCGCGCACCCGGTCGAAGTCGACCTGGCCGGCGAGGTGGTCGCGCAGCGGATTGATGTTGAGCGGGTTGAGGTCGTAGGGGCTGGCGACGCGCGAGAGCACGTCGAAGAAGGGGAAGCGGGGAACGTCGAACGGCAGCTTCCAGGCCGAGAACCACATTTCGATCAGCGGATTGGCCGAGGACCGGCTGTCGCCGTCGCGGCTGACGGACCGCCAGAACCGCTCCAGCGCCTCGCGGGCGCCCTCGACTCCGCCGCGCTCCAGCCCGTCCGCCAGCACCACGGCGTTCATCGCCCCGGCGCTGGTGCCGGAGATCGCCTCGAAGTCGATGCGGTCGTCCTCGAGGATGCGGTCGAGCACGCCCCAGGTGAAGGCGCCGTGGGCGCCGCCACCCTGGAGCGCGAGGTTGACGACGACCCGCCCGTTCGGCGCCGGCCGGCGCTTGGCGGCCTTGGCACCCTTGCCGAGCGAGAACAGCTTGCGGATTCCCGCAGCGGTCATCACTGCGCGACCCAGCCGCCGTCGATCGATAGGATCGCACCGGTGATCGAGCGGGCCTGGTCGCCGGCGAGATAGACCGCGAGGGCGGCGACCTCTTCCACCGTGACGAATTCCTTGGTCGGCTGGGCCGACAGCATGACGTCGCGCTTGACCGCCTCCTCGCTGATGCCGCGGGCCTTCGCCGTGTCGGGGATCTGCTTTTCGACGAGCGGGGTCCAGACGTAGCCCGGCGCGATGGCGTTGACGGTGATGCCGTCGGTCGCGACCTCGAGGGCGATGGTCTTGGTCAGGCCGGCGATGCCGTGCTTGGCGGCGACGTAGGCCGACTTGAAGGGCGAGGCGGTGAGGGCGTGGGCGGAGGCGGTGTTGATGATGCGGCCCCAGCCCTGCGCCTTCATGTGAGGGATCGCGGCGCGGCTGGTGTGGAAGGCCGAGGAGAGGTTGATCGCGAGGATCTGGTCCCACTTCTCGACCGGGAACTCCTCGACCGGGGCGACATGCTGGATGCCGGCGTTGTTGACGAGAATGTCGAGCCGGCCGAAGGCGTCGTGGGCCTCCTTCACCATCGCCGCGATCTCGTCCGGCTTCGTCATGTCGGCCGCCGAATAGAGGACGCGGACGCCGGTCCTTTCGGCGAGCCCGGCGCGGGTCTTCTCGATCTCGGCGGCGTCGCCGAAGCCGTTCAGCATCACCTCGGCGCCCGCCTCGGCGAAGGCGGTGGCGATGGCGAGCCCGATGCCTGAGGTCGAGCCGGTGACGAGGGTTGCCTTGCCTTTGAGCATCGGAAATCTCCTTCTTGAAACAGGATCGTTCGGGTCGAAACCCCGGGGAGGGGAGCGTCGGGTCGCCGGGAAGGAAGGAGCGATCGGGGCGGGGACCGGCGGCGAACCGCGGGGAGTGTGCACTGCAATAACTAGGACCGCCAGTGCGGCGATCCAGAGGCCGGCGTTCACTTTGTCTCGACCGGGACGAGCGGAGGCGGGGAGGGTGCGGCGGGCGGGGCAGCGAAATCGGGTCGAGGGCGCCCATCTCGCCTCGTCATCCGATCGCCCTGCGATCCGGCAGGATGCCGCGCGGGGGCTCCGCCGACCGTGCGCATCGATCGTGAGGTGCGGCTCGATCGCGGCCCCGGTGACGGGCCGCCTTCCGCCGCGGCGCCGGAGCCTCTATATCTTCGCCGCGCCCCCGACCGTTCCGGAGCCCGAGATGACCGACCCGCTGAGCCTCAAGCCGCGCCGCCGCTCCGTCGCCGTTTCCGTCGGCGGGGTGATGGTCGGCGGCGACCATCCGGTGGTCGTGCAGTCGATGACCAACACCGACACCGCCGACGTCGACACCACCGTGCGCCAGGTCGCCGAACTGGCCAAGGCCGGCTCGGAGCTCGTGCGCATCACCGTCGACCGCGACGAGGCGGCGGCGGCGGTGCCGAGGATCCGCGAGCGGCTGGAGCGGCTCGGCGTCTTCGTGCCGCTGATCGGCGACTTCCACTACATCGGCCACAAGTTGCTGAAGGACCACCCGGCCTGCGCGGAGGCGCTGGCGAAATACCGCATCAATCCCGGCAACGTCGGCTTCAAGGCCAAGCGCGACACCCAGTTCGGCGAGATCGTCGAGCTCGCCATCCGTCACGACAAGCCGGTGCGGATCGGCGTCAACTGGGGCTCGCTCGACCAGGAACTGCTGACGAAGCTGATGGACGAGAACAAGGCGGCCGGATTTCCGATGACCGCCGCGGAGGTGACGCGCGAGGCGATCGTGCAGTCGGCGATCTTCTCCGCGTCGCGCGCCGAGGAGATCGGCCTTTCCCGCGACAGGATCATCCTGTCGGCCAAGGTCTCCCAGGTGCAGGATCTCATCGCCGTCTACGGCGAACTGGCGAAGCGGTCCGACCACGCGCTTCACCTCGGCCTCACCGAGGCCGGCATGGGTACGAAGGGCATCGTCTCGTCCTCGGCGGCGATGGGCATCCTGCTGCAGCAGGGCATCGGCGACACCATCCGCGTCTCGCTGACGCCCGAACCCGGTGGCGACCGCTGCCGGGAGGTGCAGGTGGCGCAGGAGCTTCTCCAGGTGATGGGCTTCCGCGCCTTCGTTCCCGTGGTCGCGGCCTGTCCGGGCTGCGGGCGCACCACCTCGACCGTGTTCCAGGAACTCGCCGAGCGGATCCAGAGCCAGATCCGCGAGGAGATGCCGGTGTGGCGGACGCGCTATCCCGGGGTCGAGGCGCTGAAGGTCGCGGTGATGGGCTGCATCGTCAACGGACCGGGCGAATCGAAGCACGCCGACATCGGCATCTCGCTGCCCGGCACCGGCGAGACCCCGGCGGCCCCGGTCTTCATCGACGGCGAGAAGGCGGTGACGCTGCGCGGGGCGACGATCGCCGAGGATTTCCGCCAGCTGGTGCTCGACTACATCGAGAAGCGCTTCGGCACGGGCGGCGCCGCGAACGCCGCGGAATAGGCCGCCGGGCAGGCCGGCCGACGCCCGGTCGGGCTCGATATCAGCGGTCGCGGGCGGCGACGAAGCGGGCCGTGGCCACCAGGGTGTCGGCCCGGGCGCCGAAGGGGGCGAGCAGGGTCTCGGCTTCGCGGACGAGGCCGGCGAGAAGCTCGCGCGCCGCCTCGACGCCATGGAGCGAGACCAGCGTCGCCTTGCCGCGACCGGCGTCCTTGGCGGTGGCCTTGCCGAGGGTGCCGGCGTCGCCCGTGACGTCGAGCAGGTCGTCGGCGAGCTGGAAGGCGAGGCCGAGGATTTCGCCATAGCGGGTGAGCCGACGGCTGTCCTCGGGCGCGGCGCGGCCGAGCAGGGCGCCGGCCTCGACGGAAAAGCGCAGCAGCGCCCCGGTCTTCATCGCCTGGAGGTCGCGGATCTCGGCTTCGGCGAGGTCGCGGCGGCGCGCATCGAAACGGCCCTCGGCGGCGAGATCGAGGATCTGGCCGCCGACCATGCCGCCGAGGCCGGCGGCGCGGGCGAGGCCCGTGACGAGGGCGAGGCGGATCGCCGGATCGGGATCGGCCTCGGGCCGGCCGGCGAGATCGAAGGCGAGGGTGAGGAGGGCGTCGCCGGCGAGGATGGCGGTCGCCTCGTCATAGGCGACGTGGACCGTCGGCCGGCCGCGGCGCAGCGCGTCGTCGTCCATCGCCGGCAGGTCGTCGTGGACCAGCGAATAGCAGTGGACGCATTCGAGCGCGGCCGCCGCGAGCAGGAGGTCGCCGGCGCCGTCGCCGAGGTCGCGGCCGAACAGACGGGCCGCCTCGACCACGAGAAACGGCCTCAGGCGCTTGCCGCCGCCGAGCACGGCGTGGCGCAT
>Ga0065721_10000335_pt1 | contig 14279 bp, 14 predicted proteins | sample Mesricmetagenome_FD_59108 | JGI IMG/M metagenome (GOLD analysis project Ga0065721, IMG submission 59108) | Mesophilic microbial community from rice straw/compost enrichment Sample: eDNA_1 v2 (version 2) | ecosystem: Engineered > Solid waste > Grass > Composting > Bioreactor | place: USA: Davis... | reverse complement strand
ATCGAGCTGCTGCCGGTGCATGCTTTCGTCGACGACCAGTACCTGCTGGACAAGGGCCTGCGCAACTACTGGGGCTACAACTCCATCGGCTTCTTCGCCCCGCACCCGCGCTACCTGTCGGGCAGCAGCATCACCGAGTTCAAGCAGATGGTGGCGCGGATGCACGACGCCGGGATCGAGGTGATCCTGGACGTGGTCTACAACCACACCGCCGAGGGCAACGAGCTGGGCCCGACGCTGTCGTTCAAGGGCATCGACAACGCCGGCTATTACCGGCTGGCCGACGACCGCCGCTACTACATCAACGACACCGGCACCGGCAACACCTTCGACCTGACCAACGCCGGCGCGCTGCGCATGGTGATGGACTCGCTGCGCTACTGGGTGCGCGAGATGCGGGTCGACGGCTTCCGCTTCGACCTGGCCACCATCCTCGGCCGCGAGCGCACCGGNTTCGATGCNTCCTGCAGCTTCCTCGACGCGGTGCGCCAGGACCCGATGCTGGCCCACGTGAAGCTGATCGCCGAGCCCTGGGACATCGGCCCGGGCGGCTACCAGCTGGGCAACTTCGCCCCGGGCTGGGCGGAGTGGAACGACAAGTTCCGCGACAACGTGCGCGCGCTGTGGCGCGGCGACCCGGGCCAGCTGGCGGAGTTCGCCACGCGCTTCACCGGCTCGGCCGACCTGTTCGACCACCANGGCCGCAAGCCGTACTCGTCGGTGAACTTCGTCACCGCGCACGACGGCTTCACCCTGCGCGACCTGGTCAGCTACAACGACAAGCACAACCTNGCCAACGGCGAGGAGGGCCGCGACGGCAGCGACAACAACATCTCCTGGAACCACGGCNCCGAGGGCGAGACCGACGATCCGGAGATCAATGCCCTGCGCGCCCGGCAGATGCGCAACCTGCTCGCCACCCTGCTGCTGTCGCAGGGCACGCCGATGCTGCTGTCAGGCGACGAGTTCGGCCACAGCCAGCAGGGCAACAACAACGCCTATTGCCAGGACAACGAACTGACCTGGCTGGACTGGGAGGCGGCGGCCGCCCCGGCGGCGCAGCAGCAGGCGGCCTTCGTGCGCCGGCTNCTGCGCCTGCGCAGGCATTACCCGCAGCTGCGCCGCCGCCGGTTCTTCATGGGCGAGTACGACCGGTCCCACGGCCTGCACGACATCGGCTGGTTCCGTCCCGATGGCAGTGCGATGGAGGAGGGCGACTGGCACGATGGCGAGCGCCGGGTGCTGATGGCCTGCCTGGACGGGCAGGCGCCCACCAGCGGCCTGCACCAGCCCGAGCGCGAGGATTCGCTGGTGTTCCTGTTCAATGCCGGCGATGCCCCGCAGGAATTCCGCCTGCCTGAGCGGCTGCACACGCCGCGGCTGCTGGCCGGCACCGCGGAGGAGGCCCCGCAGTCGGTGGAGGGCGCCTGGCAGCTGCCGCCGCGCTCCCTGGTGCTGCTGGCCGTGCGCGTGGACCAGCCGCAGCCTGCCGATGCNGAGGATGCNGGNCAGCCTGCGTCCTGACTCAGGGCGCGCCGTCGTCGGGCGCCGCTTCTTCCGGGACTGCTTCTTCCGGGACCGGCGCGTCCGGGACCGTTTCGTCCGAAGCCTCCTCGTCCGAAGCCTCTTCGCCCGGGGCCCAGCGGAAGGCGAGCAGGCGGTTGTTGCGCAGCAGGGGCACCAGCAGCAGCTGCCGTTCCGGCAGGTAGAGGTGGTCGGCNGTGCCGGGCATCAGCACCAGCAGTTCGGTCACCGTGCCGTCNGCGGCCACNTGCAGCAGCCGTCCGGGCGAGAAGTCGGTAACGGTCCAGCCGCCCCGTCCGTCCGGTTCGATNCCGTCGATGTGCCCGATCGGGGCATCGCCGATGCGGCCGGCGTGGCCNTCGGCGAGATCGAACGTGCTCAGGTGGCCGGCCTTGCCGGTGGNNGGCACTTCCCAGCTTCCAGCCAGAAGGCGCTCGCCATCGGCGCGCAGGCCATTGAAGTGGCCGCTGTTCTCCANGTCGACTTCGACCCAGGGCGTGAAGCCCTCGGGCGAGAGCCGGTAGATCGTGGCCAGTCGACGGCTGTAGACATAGACATTGCCCGCNGCATCGGCGGTGCAGTCGTTGAACTGCCCCGGACCGCCATCCCGCGGCCAACGGCGTGCGACGATGGCGCCGTGCTCCAGGTCGATCTCCACCAGTGCATCGTCGTCGCCGACGTAGAGGCGGCCATTGGCCAGCGCCAGTCCCTTCGGGTTCTCCAGGCCCTGCACCCACTGCAGGTCGAGGATCCGGCCTTCGCCATCGAGCCGGCTGATGAAGCCGTCGCCCGGCGCGGCACCCTCGCCATGCGTACCCATGTTGGAGACATAGAAGAGGTCGCGGTCGGCGTCGTACACCACCGACTCGGGTGCGGAGAAGCCGGTGGCCTGCCACAGCAGCGCCGGTTCCGGCAGCGACGGCGTCGCCACGCAGGGCAGTGCCGGCAGCACGAGCAGCAGCGCCCACGGACGCAGGCATCGGAACGTACGGATGGACATGGACGGCCTTCCGGGGTGGCGACGGCGGGAGGATACCCGCTGGCGGCCCGCCTTCGCGCGCCCGGGCAGGGGGGCGGCGGCTGCGGCTAGACTCTGCGCCGGAAGGCGCGGGAGGGCCGCGGCCGATCGAGGGANAACGCATGGGAGCAGGAAAGGTCTGCCTTGCACTTTGCCTGGCCGCGCTGGCGCTGCCGGCGGCGGCGANGGAGAAGTTCGCCTGGCCGGAGGGCCGCAGGGCCGCGGTGAGCCTGGCCTACGACGACGCCCTGGATTCGCAGCTGGACAACGCGGTGCCGGCGCTGCAGAAGTACGGCCTCAAGGGCACGTTCTACATCGTGCCTGCGCGCGAGCCGGTACGGGCGCGGATGGAGGAATGGCGCGAGGTGGCGCGCATGGGCCATGAGCTGGGCAACCACAGCCTGACCCATCCCTGTTCGGCCCACGGGCCCGGTCGCGAATGGGTGCCGGCGCACCAGGACCTGGACCGGATGAGCCTGGCCCAGATCAGGGAGCAGGTCGAGGTCGCGGACGTGTTCCTGCAGTCGCTGGACGGCTACACCGGTCCGCGCACCTATACCGCCCCCTGCGGCGACCGCAACGTGGCCGAGGGCAACTACATCGAGGCCATCGCCGACCGCTTCGTCGGCATCAAGCTGGTCGGCGGCGACGTGGTGCCTGACATGGACGCGCTGGATCCGGCGGCGGTGCCGGCGGCGGTGCCGAACGGGGTCACCGGCAGGCAGCTGATCGCCCTGGTCGAGGAGGCCGGGCGCAAGGGCACGATGATCGGCTTCACCTTCCACGGCATCGGTGGCGACTACCTGTCGGTATCCAAGGAAGCGCACGAGGAACTGCTCGCCTTCCTGGCCGCCAACCGCGACAGGTACTGGACCACCACCTTCCTCGAGCAGATGCAGTGGGTGCGCCGGCAGCAGGAGGCGCGGGGAAAGAAGCAGCGTTGATCCCGGCCCCTCCTCCTTCCGGGGGGGAGGGGTTTGGGGAGACGGTCGGGGTACCCGCGACATGCGAGGTAACCGCACACCCCGGTTCCGCTTCGCGCCCGCGGCCGCGCATCCCACCCTGGAGGGAAAGGCGGAACTCAGGCCCGCGACTTGCCCGGGCGCGAGGACTTGGCCTTCGTTGCCGGTGCCTTGCGTGCNCGCGGCGCGCTCTTGGCCGGACGCGCGCGGGGCGCGGCCGGGGTGCCTCCCGGCGGCGAAGCGGTGGCGGACGCCGTTGGCGCGTGGCCGGGAAAGCCGGGCACCAGTCCGGGCAGCGCATCCCAGCCCTGGAAAAGCGCGCCCCACATCGGGTTGTCGACCGGGAAGCCCAGGCCGGCCTCGTCGAGGGCGGCGGCGGTGTCGCGTCGCCACTCGCGCATGGCCTCCTGCAGGCCGCGGGCGAAGGCGGCCTGGACCGCCACCGAAACCTGCGCCGCGGCCTGCTGGTCGCCGAAGCGCTGCTGCACCTGGCGCCAGAACGCATCGGCCGGCAGCGCGGCAAGCGCCTGCCAGTCGTGGCGGCCGAGGCTTCGCAGCTCGGCGTCGCGTTCCAGCAGTCCCTCCTCGACCAGGCGCTGGCCGAAGTCCAGCCATTGCCTGCTGCCGTCATGCAGCAGCTCCGCAATGCGTGCCTGCAGCTGCAGGTTGGCGCGATACAGCGCCTGCGGAAGCCCGTTCGGTCCTTTCATCGGAATCCTCCTCCATGGTGCGGGCGGCGCGTGCCGCGAGGTCAACCTTCGAGGCCGGTGCACATGCGTGCGGTGCTTCGGCCCGGCGGCCGGAACGCTGGTCGCACGCATCGCCACCGTGTGCGCCACCGGGCCGCTGAAGGAAAAGGCCCGCGGGCACCGGCGGCATCGCGTCCCGGGCGTTACCAGCGAGCGGAGCGCCGTCAACGCCGTGGACGGTCGGGCGGCAGGCGCTCGTAGTCCTCGGGCACGGCGTGGTTGCGCTCCGGATCGGTGTCCGGCATGTCCGGACCCTTCTTCCGCCCCTCGTTGTTGGCGTACCGGTCGGGGGTATGCGGCTTGTCCTGGTCCGCGGCGGGGCGCTTGTCGCGGGTGCTGTGCGTTTCGGGCGGGGAAGAGGGACGGGTCATGCCGGGCTCCAGGCTGCTGTCGCGCGTTTTTCGCGCACCAGCCGACATGAGCGCACGGCAGGCGTAAGCGCAGCGGCAAGGCCGCGGCCAGGAACCGTGAACGGGTGCCCGGATCAGGAAGCCAAGGCCAGGGCGGCGACCTCGACCGTGGCGCCGGCGTCCGCGGGCGCCACGGATTCCTGGATCGCCCACACCTCCACCCGTTCCGGCTCGCACATGCCGAAGGTGCAGCTGGTGGCGACGTCGGCGGCGTCGCGGCCGCGCGCGACCGGGATGCGNTCCGGGCAGGCCGCGCCGGTACGCGGGTCGAACGCCTGCCAGCGCCCGTCGATCCAGGCTTCCATCCAGGCGGCGAATGCAGGCTCCGGGCNCANTCCNGCGGTGGCGGCCGGATAGCCCGCGCAGTAGCGCGCGGGAATGCCGACGTTGCGGCACAGGCCGATGGCCGCATGGGNGAAGTCGCGGCAGATGCCACGGCCTTCCTGCAGCGCCCGCANCGCGCCGCGGGTGAAGTCGACGCTTTCCGGCGCGTACTCGATGGTGCGCGCAACGTGGGCGCAGATCGCCCGCACCCGGACCCGGTCCGACGGGAGGTCCGCGAACCGCAGCTGGGCGTGGCGGGCCAGCGGCCGGCCTTCGCAGTGGCGGCTGGGTTGCAGGAACATCCGGGCTTCCTCGGGAAGCGGCTGTTGCGGTCCCGGGCGCCAGCCAGCCGCGGCGTTGTCGGCGAGCAGGGCATCGCCGCGCAGCACCAGCAGCCCGGCCGGCGCCAGCAGCCGCCGGCAGCTGTTGCCGAAACGGTCGCGGTAGCGATGCAGGGCGACCTCCGGCGAGGTCCACACCGCCGGACCGGAGATCAGGCGGTGGGCGTGGCTGTCGTGCACGTCCAGCATCGCCACCATCGGCGTGGGCTGGGCGAAGCGGTAGGCGATCTGGAAACCCAGCCGGAGTGGCATCGGCGTGGCCCGCGGAAAGAGGGATGGCCGAATTGGGCCGGGAAAGCGCGCAAGGCCGCGTGAAGCACGCCGGCAGGGCGCGACGGCGGCTTCACGCCGGCGCCGGCAGGTTCGGCCGGAGACACTTGCGGAGGAACCATGGAGCACCGGCGACTGCGCTTCGGCCGCGGCTTCCGCGTCCTTTTCGGCCACCGCCGGGTGCAGGCGGCGCAGATGGTGCTGCCTCCCGGCGGCAGCGAGGGCGGGCCGGGCAATCGCCACCGCGGCGCGGACCAGTGGCTCTACGTGGTGTCCGGCAGCGGCCTGGCGGTGGTCGACGGCCGCCGCCAGCGCCTGGGCCCGGGCAGCCTGCTGCTGATCGAGCGCGGCGAGGAGCACGAGATCCGCAACACCGGCACAACCCCGTTGCGGACGGTGAACTTCTATTCGCCGCCGGCCTATACCGCGGGCGGCGACGAGCGTCCTGCCGGCCGCCCGAGCTGAGGCTCAGCGCACCGCGACCACGCGGTTGCGGCCGTCCTGCTTGGCACGGTACAGCGCACGGTCCGCGCGCTTGAGCAGGCGCTCACCGTCCTCGCCCAGCTGGCGCACGGCCACGCCCGCGCTGAAGCGGACTTCGATGCGACGCTCCTCGTGCGCGAGCGGACGACCGGCCAGCTCGCGCTGCATGCGCTGCACCAGCGCCAGCGCCTCCTCCAGGGAAGCGCGCGGCATCAGCAGGACGAACTCCTCGCCGCCGTAGCGCGCGATCGCGTCTTCCTTGCGCAGCCCGTCGCGGAGCACCTGCACCACGTGGCACAGCGCGGCGTCGCCGCCGGCGTGGCCGTGGGTGGCGTTCAGCTTGCGGAACTCGTCCAGGTCCACCACGGCCACCGCGACCGGCCAGGCCTCGCGCTCGGCCTGCTCCAGCACGCGGCCGTAGAGCTCCTCGAAGCCGCGGCGGTTCAGCGCGCCGGTGAGCGGATCGCTGCTGGCCAGCTCGCCGATGTCGCGCAGCCGCGACTCCAGCTCGCGCACGCGCGCCTCGGCGGCCTCCACGTCGGCGCGCGCTGCCTGCAGCTGTTCGTGCGAGCGCAGCGCCTGCTCCTGCAGGCGGCGGGTGTCGTCGAGCACGTCCTCCAGGCGGTGGCCGAGGTCGGCGATGGTGCGCGCCTCGCGGATCGCCGCCAGGTGCGCCTGCAGCCGGTCCTGGAACTCGCCGGTCTCGGCGGCCATGCCGTCCAGGCCCTCGACGAAGGAGGCCATCATGACCCGCATCGCGTCCTTGGACTGCTCGATGCCCCGGCGCAGCAGCCCCTGCTGGTAGGCCAGCTCGCGCAGGCCCTGGCGGGTCGCTTCCAGCGCCTGGCGGTCCGGTTCCTGCGCCAGCAGGTTGCGCACGGCGGCGACCTGGGCACGCAGCCAGCTGCCGTCGTCCAGCAGCTCGAACAGGTTTTCCAGCAGCAGGTCGAACAGTTCCAGCAGCAGCGCCTGCTGTTCGGCGGCCTCGCCGGCGTGCACGCCGACCTGGTGGCATAGCTCGCGCACCCGCGCCGCCAGCGGCGACAGGTCGGCCCCCGGCGACCAGCGCTTGAGGTCGCCGGCCACGGCGGCGGACTCGTCGGCCAGGACCGGCAGCGGACGCAGCAGCGAGGCCAGGGCGACGCCCACGGCCTGGCGCAGCAGGTCGCGCAGCTGCTCGGCCTCGGCGGCCGAGGGTGCGTCCAGCGCCGCCGCGAAATCGCGCAGGTACTTGTCCAGGAACTGGCGCAGCACGCGCGCGACGGTGGCCCAGTCGGCGTTTTCGGTGGCCGAGGCCAGGCGCCGGCCGAGGTCGCCCAGCTCGCCCGGCAGCGTCGCCATGCCACGGGCGAACACGGGCAGGACGTTGCCGGCGTCGGGGGCGAGGCCGTCGCTGGGGGCGGACCGCAGCGCGGGCTGGCCGCTTGCGGCTCCGCGGTCTCGGAAGGACATGCGCATGCTTCTCGGGCTCTGGGCCCGGTTGGGGTAACGCCTCGTTAACGGCGGCACGCCGCCGGGATTTAGCACGGGACGGACCTTTCCACGGGCGCCGGCGCCGGTTGTGCGAGGCTTGGCCCCCTCACCCACGACAGGAGGACCCATGGACATCGGCATGGTCGGGCTTGGCCGGATGGGCGGCAACATGGCCTTGCGCCTCAAGCGCGGCGGGCACCGGGTGGTCGGCTACGACCCCGGCGCCGCCGGTCGCGGCGCCGCCGCGGAACTGGAAACGGTGGATTCCCTCGAGGCCCTGGTCGCCGCACTGCCGGCGCCGCGGGCGATCTGGCTGATGGTGCCGGCCGGCGCCCCGGTGGACGCCACCCTCGACCTGCTGCTGCCCCTGCTGCAGCCCGGCGACGTGGTGGTCGACGGCGGCAACTCCAACTACCGCGACAGCGAGCGTCGCGCCGCGCGCTGCCGCGACGCCGGCGTGCACCTGCTGGACTGCGGCACCAGCGGCGGCGTCTGGGGGCTGCAGGAAGGCTACAGCCTGATGGTCGGCGGCGACCCCGGGGCCGCGGCGCGGCTGCGTCCGGTGTTCGAGAGCCTGGCTCCGGCGCCGGATCGCGGTTGGGGCCATGTCGGGCCCAGCGGTGCGGGGCATTTCGCCAAGATGGTCCACAACGGCATCGAGTACGGAATGATGCAGGCCTACGCCGAGGGCTTTGCGATCATGCAGCGCAAGGAATCGATGGCGCTGGACCTGGCCCAGGTCGCGAAGATCTGGCAGCACGGCAGCGTGGTGCGTTCGTGGCTGCTGGACCTGGCCGCCGACGCGCTGGAACGCAACCCGGGCCTGGAGGGCATCGCTCCCTACGTGTCCGATTCCGGCGAGGGCCGCTGGACGGTGGCCGAGGCGATCGAGCTGGACGTGTCCGCGCCGGTGATCACGCTTTCGCTGCTGGAACGCCTGCGTTCGCGCGAGAACGATTCCTACGCCGACAAGATGCTGGCCGCGCTGCGCCAGGGCTTCGGCGGGCACGGCGTGCGCAGCGGCTGAGGCCGCTCAGCCCGCCCAGGCGAAATGGACCTCGCGGCGTTCGGCGTCGCTGCGCTGCGCCGCATCGATCAGTGCCATCACCAGCAGCGCGCTGTCGCCGGTCACCGGTGGCAGGCCGCCGCGCACGATCGCGTCGCGCACGCCGGCGTAGTAGGCCGGCCAGTCGCCGCGCAGCGCCGGGGCGGATGCGTCCTCGGCCACCGNNCCGTCGTCGCCGACGCGGAGCAGCACGCCCGGGCGCGGGTCCTGGCCCCATCCATCGCCGCTTCCCGGGCGCAGGCCTGAGCGCAGCGCNTCCTCCTGCGGATCGAGCCCGTGCTTGATCCAGCTGCCACCGGTGCCGTGCACGGCGAAGCGCAGGCCGTGCCCCGGCACCAGCGAGCCGGCGTGCAGCAGCACCCGCAGCCGCGGATAGCGCAGCTGCACGTGGAAGTAGTCGACCGTGGAGGCGCCGTTGCGCTGGATGCCCAGGTCCGCGGTGACCGCCAGGGGTGGCCCGAACAGTTGCAGGGCCTGGTCGGCCAGGTGTGGCCCGAGGTCGTACCACAGGCCGCCCCCCGGCCCGGCGCGGTCGCGCCAGCGGTCCGGCACCAGCGGACGGAAGCGGTCGAAGTGCGAATGCAGCTCGGCGACCTCGCCCAGCGCACCGGCATCGAGCAGCGAGCGCAGGGTAAGGAAGTCCGCGTCCCAGCGCCGGTTGTGGAATACGGACAGCACGAGGCCGCGGGCACGCGCCTCTTCCACCAGGCCGCGGGCCTCGTCCAGGTGCAAGGCGAAGGGCTTGTCGACCACCACGTGCTTGCCAGCCTGCAGCGCCGCGCGCGCGATCGGAGCGTGGCTGTCGTTGGGCGTCGCCACGACGACAAGGTCGATCGCAGGATCGTCCAGCACCTCCGCCACGCCCGCGCACGGGCGTGCCTGCGGGTGGTCGGCGGCGATCTCGGCGGTGCGGCTGGAAACGATGCTGTGGAGGCGCAGCCCGGGCGTGGTCGCGACCAGCGGGGCATGGAAGACGCGGCCGGCGAGCCCATAGCCGACCAGCGCGACGTTCAACGGAGACGATGGCATTGGAAGCGATTCCACTCGATGCACCCGGCGATTAGACGTGCGTCCTTGCGCAGCCGCAACCGATTCATGGGCGTGAACCAATCACGAATCCATTGCACGCGGTTCACCTCGACTGGACGTACCGCTGGCGGAGACTGGCCGCCCGATCAGCCAAGGAGGTAACCCATGCGCAAGAACGCTTCCATTCTCGCCGTCGCCCTGACCGCCGTGATGTTCTCCGGTGCCGCGATGGCCGCCGACAACGACCCGCAGAAGAAGAAGGCCGCCGACGCCGATTCGAGCCAGCCGGTTTCCGATACCTGGATCACCACCAAGGTGAAGTCGAGCCTGCTCGCCGACAGCGATGTGGCCGGCACCAAGATCGAGGTCGACACCGTCGACGGCGTGGTCTTCCTGACCGGCAACGTCGAGAGCCAGGCCCAGGTCGACGAGGCCAAGCGCATCGCCGCCGAAATCGACGGCGTCGGCAAGGTCGACACCACCAAGCTGAAGGTCTCGGCCCAGGCTTCGCGCTGAGCCAGGCTTGACGCACTTGCCGCTGCGCCCCCGCCCACGGGGATGCAGGCAGGGCGCGGGACCCACGTCCCGCGCCTTTTTTCTTGCCGGATGCAGGCGCGCGGCCGGGGCGGGGAGATGCCGCAGCGGCCACTCCGCTAGAATTCCCGGACCCCCGCACCCCATCCGCCGATGCCGACCACCCTCCCCGCCGACCCGCGGGTCGAATCGCTGATCCAGCGCATGACGCTGGAGGAGAAGGCCGGCCAGCTCGGCGTCTTCGCCGACATGGTCCGCCCCTTCGCGCCGGACGTGAATCCCGAGACCAACGTGCGCAACGCGGCGGAGGTGCTGGAGCAGGTGCGCGCAGGCCGCGTCGGCACCCTGTTCAACGGCGTCGGCGCCGCGGCCGGGCGCGAGATCCAGCGCGTCGCGGTGGAGGAGAGCCGGCTGGGCATTCCCGTGCTGCTGGCTGCGGACGTGATCCACGGCATGCGCACCGTATTCCCGATCCCGCTGGGTGAGGCGGCGAGCTTCGAGCCGGAGCTGGCCGAGCGCACNGCCCGCGCCACCGCGGTCGAGGCCACNGCCGCCGGCATCCANTGGACCTACGCGCCGGCAGTGGACATNGCCCGNGACCAGCGCTGGGGCCGTGGCGCCGAAGGCGCCGGCGAGGACGTCTACCTGGGCTGCCGGTTCGCCGCCGCCCGCGTGCGCGGCTTCCAGGGCGGCGACCTGCGCGCGCCGGATTCGCTGCTGGCCACGGCCAAGCACTTCGTCGCCTACGGCGCGGTGACCGCGGGCCTGGACTACAACTTCGTCGAGATCTCCGAAGGCACCCTGCGCGACGTCCACCTGCCGCCGTTCAAGGCCGCGCTCGATGCCGGCGCGCTGGCGGTGATGACCGCCTTCAACGACATCAACGGCATCCCGGCCAGCGCCAACCACGCGTTGCTGACCGGCGTGCTGCGCAACGAATGGGGCTTCCCCGGCGTCGTGGTGTCCGACTACACCGCCGACATGGAGCTGCTGGCCCACGGCTACGCCGCCGACGAGGCCCATGCCACCGAACTGGCCTTCACCGCCGGCATGGACATGAGCATGCAGAGCGGCTTCTACGCCGCCCACCTGCCGGCGCTGGTGGAATCGGGCAAGGTGCCGATGGAGCAGCTCGATGCCGCGGTGCGCCGCGTGCTGCAGCTCAAGGCGGCGATCGGACTGTTCGATGATCCCTACCGTTGCCTGGACCCGGCACGCGAGGCCGATACCTCGCTTCTGGCCGGGCACGAGGCCCTGGCGCGCGATGCCGCGCGGCGCGCGATGGTCCTGCTGAAAAACGAGGGCGGGGTGCTGCCGCTGCGCCGCGACGCGCGCATCGCCCTGGTCGGGCCGTTCGCGCGCGATATGGACAACATCGAAGGCTGCTGGACCCTGTTCGGCGACCGCAGCCGCTACGTCGGCCTGGAGGCCGGCATCCGTGCCGCGCTGCCGAAGGGCGCCGCGCTGCAGGTCGTGGACGGTTGCGGCCTGGAAGCGCCGCTGGACGGTGGCATCGAGGCGGCGGTCGCCGCCGCGCGCGAGGCCGACGTGGTGGTGCTGGCGCTGGGCGAGCCGCAGCGTTACAGCGGCGAGGCGCAGTCGCGCGTGCGGATCGAGCTTCCGCCGGTGCAGCAGGCGCTGGCCGAGGCCGTCGCCGCCACCGGCAAGCCGGTCGTGGTGCTGCTGCGCAACGGCCGCGCGCTGGCGCTGCAGGGCGCCGTACGCGACGCGCAGGCGATCCTGGTGACCTGGTTCCTCGGCAGCCAGACCGGGCATGCCGTGGCCGACGTGCTGTTCGGCGACCACAGCCCCTCCGGGCGCCTGCCGGTGAGTTTCCCGCACGATTCCGGGCAGCAACCGTACTTCTACAACCATCCGCGGACCGGACGTCCGGAGTTGCCGGACATGAAGGAATTCAAGGCGCGTTGGCGCGAGCACCCGCATGCGGCGCTCTATCCGTTCGGCCATGGACTGACCTACAGCCGGATCGAATACGGCGCGACCAAGGTGGACGCCGCCGCGGTGCCCTGGGATGGCGAGGCGGTCGTCCGCGCCAGCGTGCGCAATGCCGGCACGCGCGCGGTGGAGGAGGTGGTGCAGCTGTACGTCCACGACCGCGTCGCCGGCCGGGTGCGGCCGGTGCGCGAGTTGAAGGGGTTCAGGAAGCTGCTGCTGCAGCCGGGAGAGTCGTGCGAGGTGGAGTTCCGCCTGGCCCGCGCGGACCTGGCCTTTACCCGCGCCGACGGCACCCATGGTGCCGAGCCGGGCTGGTTCGACGTGTGGGTGGCGCCATCGTCGGTTGCAGGAGAGCCGGCGGCATTCGAACTGCTGGCCCCGGCGGANCGCTGACCGCATACGTGTCGCGCCGGCAGTGCCGGCGCGACGGTAGGTGGCCACGGATTGGTCCGCGTTGCGGACTACATGCCGTGCGGATCGGCACCGCGCTCCCAGGCGCGCTGGATGGCCAGGCGCGCCCGCGACCAGTCCAGGCGGGAGCTGCCCTTGCGGCCTTCCCATTCGCGTCGCATCTGGTCTTCGGCGGCGGCGAACTCGGCCGCGGGATCGCGACGGCGGAAGGCGTAGCCGGTCTCGTATGCCGCGGCGTAATCCTCGTAGGTGTCGCCTTCCAGGTAGTACGGTTCGCTGCGGTACTGCTGGTTCCAGTAGCCGGAGTCGGGGAACTGCTCGGTGGCCGTGCGGCCGGGGACCTGGTAGCCGGGCGTGCTCATCGGCGTTTCTCCTGTTCGGTTGGATGGATACCCAACCTATCGGCTGCGCCGTTAAAGCCGCCGCGCCGGTGGGTGATCGCGGTGTTAGGCGTTCAGCTGGCTACGCTGCTGCCCTCGTAAGGCATCTGCGTGGCGCCGGCGCGCTGGATCGCCGCATCCGCGATCGCCAGTTGCTCCTCCTCACCGTCCACGACCAGCAGCACCTGGCCGCCTTCGATCGCCTCCTCGAACTTGCGCCGCACCGGGTCCTGCACGGTGGCGCCCATCAGCGCCGAGGACCAGCTGCCTACCGCGGCACCGACGCCGGTCATCAGCGCGGCGCCCGCGAGGGTGATGCCAAGCGGCGGCACCGCCACCGCGACCAGCCCCGCGACCAGTCCCATCGCGCCGCCACNGGCCGCGCCACGCAGCGCCGCCGGCACCATGTCGGTGTGCGCCTCGCGCAGGTCGTCGGGTACCGCATCCATTTCGATGTCCGCGCGCGCGATCAGCGACAGGTCGTCGCGGTCGATCCCGGCATCGCGCGCNGCGCCGAGCGCGGCCTGCGCGGCCGCGAGATTGGGGCTGCTGTATATGTGCCGCTGTTTCATCGCGGTTCCTCCGTATCGTCCACGGAAGAATGTCGGACCCGTGCGGTGACACCTGCGTGAGCGGGCGCCGCCTGCGTTCAGGCTGCCTCGACAGGCGGCGGCTCTTCCGGATCCCCCGCATCCGGGCTGTGGCGCGCGACGATGCTGGTCGCGGCCAGGTCGCCGGTGACATTGCCGGTGGTGGCGAACACGTCGGGGATGGTGTCCACCGCCAGCAGCAGGCCCAGGGGTTCGAGCGGCAGGCCCATGGACTGGGTCACCGGCAGCACCGTGGCCATGAAGCTCACCTGGCCGGGCAGGCCGACCGACCCCAGGCTGATCACCACCGCCAGCGCCGCGCCGGCCGCCAGCTGCAGCGGGGCCAGCTCGATGCCATAGGCCCAGGCCACGAAGCAGGCGGCGGTCACGTACTGGATCGGGCTGGTGATGCGGAACAGGGTCACCGCCATCGGCAGCACCAGGCCGGCCACCGCGCGCGGGATGCCCAGGCGCTCGCGCGCGCTCTCCAGCATCGCCGGCAGCGTGGCCAGCGAGGACTGGGTGCTGGCGGCCACCACCTGCACCGGCAGCGCCGCCCGTGGCGAAGGCCAGCGGCGAGCGTCCCGGCGAACAGTGCCACCAGCACGTAGCAGATCGCCGTCGCGCCGAGGTACAGCCCGCACTGCAGGCCGATGTAGCCGGCCAGCGCGCCGACCACGCCCAGGCCCGCCTGCGCGCACACCGCCAGCATCAGCGCGAACACGCCCAGCGGCGCGGCCAGCAGCACCCAGTGCACGA
>Ga0065721_10051550_pt1 | contig 14280 bp, 10 predicted proteins | sample Mesricmetagenome_FD_59108 | JGI IMG/M metagenome (GOLD analysis project Ga0065721, IMG submission 59108) | Mesophilic microbial community from rice straw/compost enrichment Sample: eDNA_1 v2 (version 2) | ecosystem: Engineered > Solid waste > Grass > Composting > Bioreactor | place: USA: Davis... | reverse complement strand
CAGGTTTTTTCTTGCTTGTGGGGAAGTTAATTTGAAGCCGGATTCGTCTCTGCCAATGGCGGTGACGAAAACAAAAAGCCACCGTCATTGGCGGTTCCGAATTGACCGTCAATGAAAGTGACCGATGACATCAAGTCTAGTGGAACCCGCGCGTGGCTTAAACGACAAATACCTAAGGACTTGATGGTATATTAAGCAGTTTGCTCTATCTCGGAAAAGGAATGATTATCAGCATTTAGGAATGATTATCAGCACTTAGGCAAGCTGCATGAGGAATCTTTCTTCCGATCGCTCTCGCAGAGGGATGCTTGGATTTCCTTGGACCTTCAATGGTAACCATCCCTCTGCAAAGGCGACCACTGACGTTTCTCCAGTTCGATTTCCTCATTCCGCTTGTTTGGTGTGATTCTCTTGTTAGCTCAGGAAAGAAAAATGCGCCCTGCCATGGTTAAACTTGGCGGGACGCTATCTTTTTGATCCTATTGCTTCTTTCGAGTACTTCTCTGTTCCTTTACTTTCTCCATCATCTTTTCATAGTCTTCTTTGTATCGTTTCAAGGAGCGTTGAACGTCTTCAAATTCCTGCATAATACCGCGTTGGCTGGATTGAGCATGGCAATAGGACCAATCCAAGTTGTCGTATAATACGCCCATCATCTTTGTCGCCCACTCTAACGAACGCATATCGGAAGTGGCGGCAAAAGACTCGATCCTATCTAGAATAATGTCTTCCATTCCTTGAACGTGTACAGTAAGTCCGGTTTCGTCGACTTCGTAGTCCAGGACCCTGTCGTAGGATCCTGAATATTTGCCGGATGGAAATTCTACGATTGAATGAAACTCTGGATGATAACAATCCTTAGAATCTACTTTCACATAACCGATTCGTTCCATTACCCGATACGGAAAGTCTGTGTTCACAGCTATCATATCTATATCCCTGCTTTTGTATAGACCTTGCGTATAAGTTGCAACAACAAGTCCGCCGACGACGATTGGCGCTGCAACATGATTGTCTTCAAATATCTTCGTGATGATACTTGCAAGAGCAAGATCCTGTCTCCACGGGTCTGAAATCTTCTTGATCTTTTCCAATAGTTCCAACAGTTCGGGCGCTACATAAATTTCTTCCACTTGGACACCAACTCTTGTTTCGGTCTAGAAAATTTAGTGAGATCAAGATGCTTTGAAATCCACTGCATTTCCACTGCAATTACCCGGCTCCTCTGTACGGTGTCTCTCGGCTTTGTGTCCGGCAAATTGGGGATAGCATGTTCGAAGAAAGTGACGCGATCTTTTGTCTTATCGAGAATGTCATTCAGCAGTTTTTTTTCAGACATCCGCAGCTCCTCCTGCTTATAATCTATTCCTATTCATTTTCTCCGCCATATTACAAACACATACTTTCTTTTATTGTATCATGGATACGAAATCGTTTGGCTGAAAGTTTGCAGAGTTTGGATCTTAGGCCCGTATCTTGTTGTTTTCCTTCATTTTTTGCATGCCAACATGATTTTCCATGTTGCCGCATTCATTTACAGAAAGCCGAGAAGGTTGTATAGTGTAAATACCTTTGGGCGAAAGTCCGAATTGTTGTTTCGCAATTATTGTAAGCGGTTTCTTGGCGGGCGGGGCGAGGGACGGACGGCAAAATATATGCTGCACAAAACGAGGGATGGCCATGTTGAAGCTGATGATCGTAGATGACGAACTGTTGATGAGAATTGGCATCAGATCCATGATCGATTGGGAGGCGCATGGGTTTCGGATCGCCGCCGAGGCGGCCAACGGCAAGGAAGCGCTCGAAATGGTCCGCACGGACATGCCGGATTTGATCATAACGGATATTAAGATGCCCGTCATGGACGGGCTGCAGCTGATCCGCGAAACGTCGAAAATATCGGCAGACTGCAAATATGTCATATTGAGCAACTTTGACGAGTTTCGATATGTGAAGGAAGCGCTGCAGCTTGGCGCCGTCGATTATTTGATCAAAAGCGAAATTACGCCGGAGGCGCTGACCGAGCTGCTCGCCGGCATTCGCCGGAAGCGGGAGGCCGGCGGCGGAGGAAACGGGACGCGGATGCTGACGGCGGACCTTTCGCTGAGCTTGTCCCACTTGAAGGAAAGCTTGTTCAAGGATCTGATCAGCGGCTTGCAGGGAGAGAAGGAAGCGGCGGCGAAGGCGGAGCAATTGCATTCCCGCGTCCGATCGGAGCCTCTCGCGGTCGTCAAGCTGCGCATCGACCGGTTTGCGGAGGTGCGGCGCAAATATGTGGAGAAGGACGAGAAGCTGCTGCGGTTTTCGGTGCTCAATATTTTGGAGGAAATTATTCCGGGCAAGTGGAACAAGGAGCTGGTCGTCGAAAGCTCCTCCGAATATTTGCTGATCGCCAATACGCCGGGTGCCGATGCGGCCGCCGTTCGAGCCGATGTCGGCAAGCTGTGCGGAGGCATTCAGCGGACGATGAAGGACTTTATGAATCTTTCCATTACCGTCGGCGTCAGCACCGTCGTTCCGGGTTTCCGCGGCTTGCGGGCGGCGTACCGGGAAGCGGACGACGCGCTGCGGCGCAGCTTTTTTGCCGGGCGCGGGCAAGTTTTGTTTTACGAAGACAAGGGGGATTGGCCGGAGACGGATGCGTCGCCGGCGTCGAGCGAACCGGACGGGACCGCCGGTTCCCATGCGGCGAACGAAGCGGAAGATCCGGCGCTGAGGCACGCGCTGGACAGCGGACGCGAAGAGAAGCTGGCGGCGTTTTTTGATTCGTTCCGGGATAAGCTGGCAGACAAACGGGCCCATGAACGGACAATTCGCGAGGCGTATATTCGGCTGACGGAAATTGTCAGCGCGCATACGGCCCATCTTCGCGCATCTCGCCTGCCGGGGGCGGACAAGCTGCCTTACGAAGCGGTGCTGGCCGCCGAAACGCGGGACGAGGTGCACGACATCGTGCTGAACTATGCGAAGCAATGCATGGCGGCGGACAGCCGGCCGGCCGAGCAGCGGAGTTATGCGGATATGGCGGTCGAGATGATTCACCGTTACTACGCGGAAGATATATCGTTGCAGAGCGTAGCCAATCAAATCAACGTCAACCCGTCTTATTTGAGCCGGCTGTTCAAGCAGGAGAAGGGCGAAAATTTTATTTCATTTCTGACCCGGGTACGCATCGAGCGGGCGAAGTCGTTTTTGGAAAGCCGCCATTATAAAGTGTATGAAGTGGCGGATAAGGTAGGGTATCACAATTACACGTATTTCAGCAAAATATTCAAGAAGGTCGTCGGCGTCAGCCCGGAAGAATACCGGGGTTAGTCGAATCGCGGCGGCCTTGGAACGCGGGGGGGCGACGATGGGAAAACGAATGCCGTTCATTAGCATCAAATCCAAAATGCTGGTGATTTGCCTGACGGTCGTGATTGTGCCGATTTTTGTGATGACGGTCATGTCCTACGCATCCTCCCAGCGGCTGCTGGAACAAAAATATACGGAGCTGCTGATGGATATCGCCAATCAGACAAACGTCCGCATCGACGAATATTTGAAGGAAGTGGAGAAAATATCGCTTGTGGCGAGCTTCGGCATGAACAGCAGCGTCAAGGCGGCCGCCGAAGACAACTATCCGCTCCAGGAATATTTGCGGGACGACAACGAAGAAAACGAAAATATGGCTTACGGCATGCTCATGAATTACATTATGATGAAGGATCGCGATATTTCCTTTTATATCTATAACCTGAACGGCGGGCAGGACTTGTTCGTCAGCACCGATCTTCCTTACGATTACAGCTACAACGCGAAGGAAGAGGAATGGTTCAAGTTTTTTCAGGCGTCTAACAGCAAAATGATGACGCTCGATACGCATGTGGACATGCAGACAAAAAGCAGGAAGCTGGCGATCGCCCATGCCCGCAAAATATTGGATATGGACAGCGGCACCGTGCTCGGCATTATGGTCGTCCGCATCGACCTCGGCGTCATCGACGTCGTAAACAGCCGGCTCCAGCAGTCGCTGCGCTCCCGGTTTACGATCGTGGACGAAGCGGACAACATTATTTACAACGCCGACACGAGCCTGATCGGGCACAAGTTTTCGGACACCGTGCGGCCCGACGAGCGCGACCATCTGATCGTCACCAGCCGGTTCGACCGGCAGCGGTGGACGACCTATTTGTATATGCCGATGAGCGAGCTGTCGGCCGAAGGAGATCTGCTGCGGCAAAACATTTATTTGCTGGCGGTCTTGATGCTTCTGTTTCTGGCCATCATCTCGATTTATTTGTCCAGCGTCATTACGCGGCCGATCAAGAAGCTGATGAACAACATAATACTGGTGGAAAAAGGGCAGTTCGAGCAAGTGGAGGACATCCGCTCGCGCGACGAAATCGGGTTGCTGGCGGCCCGCTTCAACCGGATGTCCCGCGAGCTGAAAGGGCTGGTCTCGCAAATACAGCAGGACGAAATGGAGAAAGCCGCCGCGGAAATTCGCGCGCTGCAATCGCAGATCAATCCGCATTTTCTGTACAATACGCTCGGTTCGGTGAAGTGGATCGCCTCGATGCAGCAAGCGGACACGATTGTGGAAATGACCGAGGCGCTGATCGCCATGCTCCGTTACGCGGCCCGGGCCGAGGGCTCGCTTGTGTCGGTTCGCGAGGAGCTCGACAACTTGCGGAATTATATGACGATCCAGCAGGTTCGTTATTACAACCGGATTCGGATGGACATCGAGGCGGACGAGGCGCTGCTCGAGAAACGAATGCCGAAGCTTATTCTGCAGCCAATCGTCGAAAACGCGATCTTTCACGGACTTGCGGAAAAGGAAGAGGACGGCGTCGTCACCTTACGAATTGCGCGGGAAGGCGGCGGATTTGCCATCGACGTGCACGACAACGGCGAAGGAATGGACGAGGAAACGCTGCGCCGCATTCAGACGTCGCTCGCGGGAGCGGCCGAGGGCGAAAGCATCGGCTTGCGCAACGTGCAGCGCCGCATACAGCTGCATTACGGAAATTCGTACGGCATCGCATGCCGGAGCGCTCCGGGAGAAGGGACGACATTTCGCATTCTTTTGCCCGGCGGGGAGAACGAGCAGGACAAGAAGCATCAAGACGCATCCTAAGGGAGTGGTTCGGGTGGCCGGAAGGACAAAGCTATGGCGTTCGTTCATGATCGCGGCCGCAATCGTTCTGCCGGGCGGCTGCGCCGCAAGCGATGCGGCCAAACCAACCGAAACGGCGGCGCCGCCAGATCCGGTGGTGTTGCGGTATACGAGCTTTATGCTGGATTCGTCGCATACGGGCAGCCGTTACTTTGACGCGATCGCCGCCTTTGAAGCGAATAATCCGGATATACGCATTGAAGTCGACTATATTCAGAATATCAACTATTTGGCGGGACTGAAGCTGAGATTGCTCGGGGGAGAGCGGATGGACGTGTTCGACGTCTGGTCGCCGAGCTTGTTCGAGGAGCTTCGGCGGCTGGAGGATGACGTCTATCTCGATTTAAGCGGAGAACCCTTTTTGAACGATTTCGTGCCCGCCGCATTGGAGCCGGTTACGATCGGCGGCCGCGTCTACGGCGTACCCGGCTTGATGCATACGGACGGGCTTCTCTATAACAAGTCGATGTTTCGGGAGCTGGGCCTCTCGGTTCCCCAAACGTGGGACGAATGGATTCGGCTGTGCGAAACGTTGAAGGAACGCGGAGTCATTCCGATCGCGCTAAATTCCGAATGGTGGGTGCCGCAATTTTTTTTCGGTTCGCTCATGTCCAATGCCGGCGCCGACGAGACGTGGACGGCGATGCTGGAGGCAGGCGCGATAACCGCCGATCATTCGACGCTTCTCGAGGCGATGAAAATGACGAAGGAATTGATCGACCGCGGCTTCGTACCGGAAGATTGGGAGCAGTTGAAGCACGAGCAGTCCCGGGATATGATCGGCGAAGGCAAGGCGGCCATGATCATTTCCGGGACGTGGGAGCTGCCGGATTTGGCCGCCCGCAATACCGAGCAGGAAATCGATTTTATGATGGTGCCCGGCAAGGAGCGCACCGTGCCGAACGTGAACATCGGCTCCTATAAAGTGATCAGCGCCGGCAGCGAGCATCCTGAAGAAGCGAAACGGTTTCTCGCCTACATGAACGGGAAGGAGAACCAAATCAAGCCGGCGCGCGAAGTACTGGCGGTGCCGTCCATCGCCGACGCTGCGGTCGACGACCCGATTGTCCGCCGCATCTCCGAGTTTGTCTCCCGCGAGGACGCCAAAATTTATTGGCCTCACACTGTATCGACGGAGTCGCTTCAGGTGGAGCTGCTTGAGGGACTGAACGAATATTTGCGGGGAGCCGATCTGGAGCGCGTAGCGGCCAAGATGCAGCTTGCAATCGACCGCGCCCGGGAACGGCGCGGCGGAATGTAACGGAAAGAGGCGAACTCCGGCGCGGCGAAATGCCGCAACGGGGAAGCCTCTTTTTTGCGCTTGTTGCACTTTTTTTGCATGCTCGGATACTTTTTTTACTCTGCATCTTCGTTTTTGGTCGATCGGGAATGAACGCGTAAAGAAAGGAACATGAACATGTCAAATGCGTTTCTATCGCCGAAGCGGTTATTTTTTTACAATGAACTCGTACACAACCAAACGATAAACGGGGGGTTCCTATGAGTAAAAAGTTACTGGCTGCCGTAATGACGCTCACGCTTATTCTGCTGGCCGCATGCAGCGGCAATTCGCCGAACAAGCCGAGCGCTCCAAACGCGTCAGAGCCCGAGCAAGCGGTGAAGGAAGACGGCGAGGTCGATTACGCCTTCGGCGCCTACAGCGAACCGATTACGATTCATACGGTCAGAGCCGAATATTCTTCCGCGCAGTTTCCGGAAGGGGACGATATGAGCAACAACGTTTGGACGCGAGCCTACAAGGAGCGGTTCAATATCGAGGTCGTGACGGATTGGGTCACCGACGAATACGATACGAAGCTGAATCTGGCCATTTCGTCCAATCAGTTGCCCGACGTGTTCCACGTCAACGCTACGCAGCTGCAGCAGCTGATCGAAGCGGACATGATTATGGATTTGACTGAAATTTTCGACAAATACGCATCCGACCGCGTGAAAGGGTATATGGAAGCGGACGTCTCGAGCTACGAATCGGGCAAGAAGGACGGCAAGCTGTACGGCATTCCGCAGCTGCATTGGGGCTTCATCGATCAGCCCGACTTTATCTGGATTCGGAACGACTGGAAGGAAGAGCTGGGACTCCCGGATCCGAAAACGATGGATGACATCAAAAATATCGCCCTGAAATTCAAGGAAGCTTACGGCGGTTACGGCATTGCGGTCGACCAGACGCTCGATTACTTGAATTTGCTCGCCATCGGCTGGGGAGCGCATCCGGACATGTGGATTCCGGGAGACGACGGCAAGCTGGTCTACGGCTCGGTGCAGCCGGAAATGAAGGACGCGCTGGCGGCCTGGGCCGAATGGTTCAAGCTCGGCATCATCGATCCCGAGTTTCCGATCAAAGATTTCAGCGCTATGAACTCGGGCATCGTATCCGGCAAAGCCGGGGTGCAGCCGTATTATCAATGGTGGGGATACAATCCCGGCGTCGATACCGTGACAAATCAAGGCAAGGATGCGGTGTTCTATCCGTACCTGATTCCGACCGTCGACGGCCAGACGGCGACGCAATCCGTCTTTTTCGCCAACGGCGCTTACACGGTGGTAAACAAGCATTCAAAGCATCCGGAAGCGGCCATCAAGCTGCTGAACTTCTATGCTTACATTCTCGACGAAGGCGCCGGCAAGGAAACGCCGGAAACGCTGTCCGCCATGCTCGACAAAGATATTGCGCATGTGACGGGCGCCTTCAAGATCATTAATCCGATGACGGACTACGAGCAGTTCGAGCGGGTAAGCGAAGCGCTGCAAACGAACGATACGAGCGCCTTCACGACCAGCGGCATGTGGCAAAAATACAATAACAGCGTCGAGTTTATTAAAAATGCGACGCCGGCGGCAACGGGCGACTATTTGCAGCAAGGTTCGCCGAAGCCCGCGTACGGCTTGGCCAAGTCCATCCTCGACAACGAACAGTACATCAAGACGGCCATGTGGGGTGCGCCGCCTAAGGAGCTTGTCAAGTACGGCTCCACGCTGGACGATATTTTGACCGAAGGTTTCACGAAGATCATTATGGGTTCGGAAAGCATCGATTATTTCGATACGATCGTCAAAAACTGGCATGCGGCCGGAGGCGAGGAAGCGACAGCCGCGGTGAACGCCATGTACGGCCAGCAATAAACCGGCAGGTATGAGTCAGGGAGGCGGGGATGCGCTCGCCTCCTTTGCTGTAACGCGGATGCCGACGACGATCCGAGCCGGCATACCGGGAACGGAGGAATGGAACATGATCAAAAAGTTAAAACAACAAAGAGCATTCCACTTGATGCTCATTCCGAGCGTTATTCTCGTTTTTATTTTCAGCTACATGCCGTTTTACGGGATGATTATCGCGTTTCAGGACTATAATCCGGGTCTCGGCTTCGGTTCGCCTTGGGTCGGCATGGAAAACTTCGAGCATGTGTTCAGGCAGCCGAACTTTGTCCGTACGATCTGGAACACGCTTTATATGTCGGTCTTCAAGCTGATCGGAGGCATCGTCGTGCCGGTCGCGTTTGCTTTGCTGCTGAACGAGGTGGTCCGGGCCGCGCTGAAGCGGACATTCCAGACGCTGGTCTATATTCCGAACTTCCTTTCGTGGGTTATTATGGCCGGCATTATGATCGATATTTTGGGCTCGGACGGCATCGTCAACTCGTTTCTCGGCCTGCTCGGCATGAAGCCGGTTTCGTTTCTCGGCAATCCTGCTGTCTTCCCTTGGACGATGATCGTGACGGACGTCTGGAAAGGGTTCGGCTTCGGCACCGTCGTATATCTGGCTGCGTTGACCAGCATCGATCCGGGTCTGTACGAAGCGGCTTTGATCGACGGCGCCAAACGATGGAAGCAGACGATTTACATTACGCTGCCGCTGCTTGCTCCTACGATCATTTTGATGACGGTGCTGTCGCTCGGCAATATTTTGAATGCGGGATTCGACCAAATTTTCAATCTGTATTCGCCGGTCGTCTACGAGACGGGCGACATTATCGACACTTACGTCTATCGGTTGGGCATTCAACAGGCGCAATATTCGGTGGGCGCCGCGGTCGGATTTTTCAAGTCGATCATTTCTTGCATCCTGGTTGTCGTTTCCTATGTGCTGGCTTATCGCGTCGCAGGATATCGCATCTTCTAAGGGGGGATTATCGTGGTTCAAGACCGCAGCCTGGGGCGGAAGCTGTTCCAACTGTTCAACTATACGGTATTAATATTGACTTCGCTGTTATGCGTGCTGCCGTTCGTCAACTTGCTGGCCGTCTCGTTCAGCAGCAGCGCCGCGGTATCGGCAGGGGATGTCGTATTCTGGCCCGTCGGATTCAACACGAAGGCTTACGAGTTTGCGCTGGAAGGCGGCGAATTTTTCCGTTCCATGTGGGTTTCGTTCCAGCGCGTCGTGCTCGGCACGCTCGTCAATCTGGCGCTGATGGTGCTGGCGGCCTATCCGCTGTCGAAAACAAAGGAAAAAGTGATGGGCCGCGGCATCTATATGGGATTTTTTGTCGTCACGATGCTGTTCAACGGCGGATTGATTCCGACGTATTTGATCGTTGTCAAAACGGGGCTGATCGATTCGATTTGGTCGCTGATCCTGCCGGGAGCGCTGCCCGTCTTCAGCATGATAATTCTGATGAACTTTATACGAGGTTTGCCGGAGGAAATCGAAGAGTCGGCGACGATCGACGGAGCGGGCCCGATGCAAATTTTGGTTCGGATCCTGCTGCCGCTGCTCAAGCCGGCGCTGGCCACGGTCGGCCTGTTCAGCATCGTCGGTCATTGGAATTCCTGGTTTGACGGCATCATTTATATGAACAACACCTCCAATTACCCGCTGCAAAGCTATTTGCAGACCCTGCTGCTCAGCTTCGAGCAAATTATGCAAAGATCGGGCAACGACTATACGCAGCTGCTGGCGATGATGAACGTACGGACCGGCCGCGCCGCCCAAATGTTTTTGGGGGCTCTTCCGATCCTGGCGATTTATCCGTTTCTGCAAAAATATTTTACGACCGGTCTCGTGCTCGGCAGCGTGAAGGGATAACGATCGCGCAGCTCCTTCAAGAGGACGGCAGGCTCCCTTCGTATGGCGAGGGGGGCTGTTGGTTTTTAGAGGGACATTCGCTTCAAGCGCCTGCCGAAACATCATTTATTTTATATGCCGCATCATTCAGGGAGTCGAATAAGGGATCCCGTACAGACGGGCCGTCCGATATTGTCCCGGCGTCATTCCCGTTTGCTTGCGAAACATCCGTATAAAATAATTGACATTGTCAATGCCGACTTGGCGGCCGATTTCGGCGACGGACAGGCCGGTGTTCTCCAGCAGCGACTTGGCCCGTTTCACTTGCAAATGATGCAAATATTGCAGCGGACTCATGCCGGTATACTTCTTCAGGCACCGGGCGAGGTAATATGAGGAGAAGGGGGCGAACCTATGAGATTCCGCCAGATATACCTGGATTTCCACACCTCTGAAGCGATTGCGCCGATCGGAGCGACAAAAAGCAGTTTCAGGAGATGCTGAAGCTGGGCCGCGTCGATTCCGTCACGGTGTTCTCCAAATGCCATCACGGATGGTCCTACCACCCGACGGAGGCGGGCGAGATGCATCCGGGGCTGAGCTTTGACTTGCTTGAGGCACAGATCGAGGCCGCGCATGAAATCGGCGTGAAGACGCCGGTCTACCTGTCGGCCGGACTGGACGAAAAGCTTGCCCGGCGCCATCCGGAATGGCTCATCCGCGACGAGAACGATCAGACGAGCTGGGCGAAAGGGTTTATGCAGCCGGGCTATTACGAATTTTGCTTGAATTCCCCTTATCTCGCCATGTTGATGGAGCAGATCCGCGAAACGGTGTCCCGATACAAGCTGGACGGACTGTTTCTCGATATCGTCGGCGTGCGCCCATGTTATTGCCATCACTGCACCGAAATCGTGCGGCGGGAAGGGAAGGATCCGCGGGACAAGGAAGCGATGCGCGGGCGCTGGGAGCATACCTACGCCAATTATGCGGCCAAAGTGAAGGAGACGGTCGAAGCGCTCAAGCCGGGGCTGCCGATCTTTCATAATAACGGGCATATTTTGCGCGGCCGCCGCGATCTGGCGTTATACAATTCGCACCTGGAGCTGGAATCGCTGCCGACGGGCGGCTGGGGCTACGACCACTTCCCTCTTTCGGCCAGATACGTCCAACCGCTGGGCCTCGATTACCTCGGCATGACCGGGAAATTCCATACGTCCTGGGGCGAGTTCGGCGGCTACAAGCACCCGAACGCGCTTCGTTACGAAACGGCGCTCAGTCTGGCGCAGGGCGCCCGCTGCTCGATCGGCGACCAGCTGCATCCCGACGGCCGCATGGACGAGGCGACTTACGCTTTGATCGGCGCGGCTTACGAAGAGGTCGAGCGCAAGGAGGCCTGGTGCGCCAACGTAACGAACGTCGCGGATGCGGCGCTGCTGTCGCTGGAGGCGGCGGGCGTGCATCCGAAGGCTAATGTCGGGCTGCGGGAGACGCATTCCGACGCCGGGGCCGTGCGCATCCTGCTGGAAGGGAACATTTTATTTGACGTGATTGATAAAGAAAGCGATTTTTCTCTTTACAAAGTGGTGATTTTGCCGGATTATGTAGCGGTAGACGACGATTTGCGAAGCAAGCTGGACGGCTACTTGCGGCAAGGGGGCAAAATTGTCGCGACGGGCTGGTCCGGACTCGATCCGGAAGGCGGCGGCTTTGCGGTCGACCTGGGGGTGCGCTATGCGGGATTAAACCCGTACCGGCCCGATTATTTCCGTCCGCTGTTCAAGCCCGCAAGCCTGGAGCATGCCGCCTTCGTTTTTTATTCCCAAGGACAGAAGATCGAGCTTGAAGGAGGCATCGAGCTTGGCTGCCGCGAACAGCCGTATTTCAAGCGCGATTTGTTCACCTTCTCCTCGCATCAGCATGCGCCCAGCAGCCGGGAGTACGGCGGTCCGGGAATGACGGAGAGCGCAAACGGCATCTATATCGCTTGGAACGTGTTCGACGACTACGCGACCAAAGGCAGCCTGATCTTGAAGGAAACGGTCCTGTACGCGTTAAGGCGACTCCTTCCGGACATAACGCTGCACACGAGCTTGCCGGCGCAAGGGGTCGTCACGCTGCAAGAGCAGAAGAAGGAACAACGGCTGGTCAATCATTTGCTTTACGCTTCCCCGGTGCGCCGGGGCAACGGTATCGAAGTGATCGAGGATATCGTGCCGCTTTACGATATCCGGATTGCCATCCGGACATCCCGTCCGGTGAAGCGGGTGTACCTTGCGCCGCAGCTGGCGACGCTTCCCTATACGGCCGCAAACGGAACGGTAACCTATACGGTGCCTCGACTGGAGTGCCACCAGATGGTGGTGCTCGATTACATGGATGAATGATGGTTGCAGTCAAGCTGCGGAAAGGATGAGCAGAATGGATTTTACGCCGCTGTCCCAATATATCGACCGCATTACGGCATGGCGCATTCCTTGGGCGGAGGTTATCGTCATGCATCGGAACGAAACGGTATTCCGTTACCGCAACGGTTATGCCGACCTGGAACGGCAAACGCCCGCCGACGAACGTAATTTGATCCATATTTATTCGATGACGAAAATCATGACATGCACAGCGGCGCTCCAGCTGGCGGAGAAGGGGGCGATGCTGCTGAACGACCCGCTCTCGGCCTATTTGCCGGAGTTTGCCGATATGACCGTACGGCGGACGCTGCCTGACGGAGAGACTGCGATGGATCGGGCGAAAAAACCGATTCTGGTGCGCGACCTGTTCACGATGACGGCCGGTTTCTCGTACGACCTCGGAGCCCTGTCCATTCGGGAGGCGGTCAGCCAAACGGCCGGCGAGCTGCCGGTCCGCGATTTTGCCCGGGCGCTGGCCAAGGAGCCGCTGCTGTTCGAGCCGGGGACAAGATGGAACTACAGCTTGTGCCACGATGTGCTCGCCGCGCTCGTCGAGGCGGTGGACGGAAGGCGATTCGGCCAATATATCGCGGAAGAGATTACGGGTCCGCTGGGGATGCTCGACACGGGCTTCGATCTGTCCGACGAGCAGCGCAGCCGTTTGGCTCCCCAATATGAGTTCAACGAATCGCTGGGCAAGCCCGTGCGCAAGGACGGGAACGGCTTCCGGATCGGCACGGCATTTGAGAGCGGCGGGGCGGGATTGATCTCTACGGCAAGCGATTACGTCCTGTTTTTGAACGCGCTGACGAATATGGGCACAAGTCCGGACGGAACCCGCATCCTTTCGCCGGCGTCGGTGGACCTGATGCGGACCGACCATCTGACGGACAACATGCGAAACGATTATTCCTGGGTGCAGCTGCACGGCTACGGCTACGGGCTCGGCGTCAGAACGCATACGTCCAAAGCCGAAAGCGGCTGTCTCAGCCCGCTCGGCGAGTTCGGCTGGAGCGGAGCCGCCGGATGCCTCGCCGTCATCGATCCGGCTTCGGAGCTGACCGTCATGTACGCGCAGCACCTGTTGAACAATCAGGAGCACTACGTGCACCCGAGATTGAAAAATATTGTGTATGGCTGCCTGTAAGCCAATGGCTTGCAGCATGAAGCCGGGTCCCGAGCGTATCCCTGCACCGGGAGTTGCCGGCCCATACCCATCACGCACCGGCCGCTTGCGAAAGCGGCCGTTTTTTTTCTGCCGCCGCCGCTTTTGCGTACCTCGATTCATAGTTGATTTTGTCGAAAATTGATGGATTAATATGTAAATTAATGAAATTGAGACGGGCGATTACATTAAATTATCTAAATAATTATTTTTAACATTTCGAATCTTTCTTATAATTTGTTGTTATTCCCCCACTTCACCATTATAATAATAACCATAATAATACTTCAAAATGACCTTATACAGGGGTGGCCAATGGCACAAATCATCGACGCAACGAACTACACCTATTTTTTTGAACATCATCCCGAAGCCGTTCTGGTAGCCGACTATTTAGTTGCTCCTGAAAAAGTCAGATTTTGAAAACGAGAACTTTGGTGGGCTTTGGTTTTGGAGGGCGGATTCACCCCGCGCCCCTCGTTTGCCTTAGTTTTGGAGCATTTTTGCGGCTCTTTGCAGGTTG
>Ga0065721_10001287_pt1 | contig 14283 bp, 15 predicted proteins | sample Mesricmetagenome_FD_59108 | JGI IMG/M metagenome (GOLD analysis project Ga0065721, IMG submission 59108) | Mesophilic microbial community from rice straw/compost enrichment Sample: eDNA_1 v2 (version 2) | ecosystem: Engineered > Solid waste > Grass > Composting > Bioreactor | place: USA: Davis... | reverse complement strand
CGCGGCACGGCGCGTGCGGTGAAACGAGTGACCCGCAGCACCAAGACCAAGACGAAGTCGGCACGCTGAGCCCGCCCTGCGGCAAAGCCGCCCTGACGATCAAATTTCGTCACCGACGCTGGAATCTGCGCCGCACCGTGATATCTATGCCTCGAACGTGACAGTGCGGACCTTGAATCCGCATGCGAAAGGAAAAATCATGAGCGGTATCGCCGAATTCATCGACAACGAAGTCAAGTCCAACGACGTCGTCCTCTTCATGAAGGGGACGCCGCAATTCCCCCAGTGCGGCTTCTCGGGCCAGGTCGTGCAGATTCTCGACTATCTCGGCGTGCCCTACAAAGGCATCAACGTGCTCGCCGACGCGGATCTCCGCCAGGGCATCAAGGACTATTCCAACTGGCCGACCATTCCGCAGCTCTACGTCAAGGGCGAGTTCATCGGCGGCTGCGACATCGTCCGCGAGATGTTTCAGTCGAGCGAGCTGCAGCAGCATCTGACGGAGGCCGGCGTCCCGGTTCGCGCTGCGTAAGGCGCTTAAAAAAACAGACACAAGAGGCGGATTTTCCGCCTCTTTTCATTTCGGACGGGAGGACCGGGATGGCTGAGGAAACCTATCGGGGCTTCGGCGACAAGGCGCTGCCCTTCCTCAAGGCGCTCGGCTTCCACCAGAGCCGCGACTGGTTCAACGAGAACCGCGACATCTATCTCGANCATCTTGACGAGCCGCGTGGCCTTCTGATCGACGNTCTCGCGAGACGGNTGGCCGAGGAGAAGATCCCCCTCACCTGCTCACGCAAGACCTCGGTCTTCCGCATCAACCGCGACGTCCGCTTTTCCAAGGACAAGCGGCCCTACAACACCCATGTCAGCGCCGTCGTCACCCGGACCGGCGCCAAGAACGACCAGGGCCTCCTCTACGTCCACATCTCGCCGGAGGAATCGTTCCTCGCCGCCGGCTTCTACCAGATGGAGGGCGAGGAGCTCCGCGCCTTCCGCGCGGCGATCGTCGAGCGTAAGGCCGAGTTCCTCGAAGCGATCCGGCCGCTGCAGGCGCTCGGCTTCGTGCTCGACGCCAGCGACTGCCTGAAGAAGATGCCGCGCGGCTTCGAGGACGTCGCCGACCCGTCGACCGCGGAAATCCTGAAGCTCAAGCATCTGACACTCTCGCGCCGGTTCGGCCCGGAGCGACTGGAAGGCACGGCGCTTCTCGACGACATGGTGGCGACGGCGCGGGCCGCGCTCCCCTTCCTCACATTCGGATGGCGGGTCANCGATCCGATCCGCGCCGCGCGGGACGANCGCGANCGCATCTGAAATCTTGTAGGAATTCGGTCTTGCTCCGCCTCGCCGGCGGGACTAGACCGGGTGCNGCAGATCGGCGGGCAGCAAGCATCTGCGCGTTTTCACCTCCGCGCAGGACATGCCGGAAGGCGGGTCGCGACCGTTCTGCTTTGTTCCCAGACCAGGTTTTCCGCGCGCCCGCGCCGGAATGCCGCCATGGCCGCGAGGCCATAGGAGCCGCCATGCCCAATGACCTGCCTGCCGCAGCCTCGCGTGTGAAGCCGATGAAGGCGGGCATCCGTTTCGCCGAGTTCATCGCAATGATGGCGCTGCTGACCTCGATGGTCGCGCTCTCGATCGACATGATGCTGCCCGCCCTGCCGGCGATCGGCGCCGACTACGGACTCGCCAACGAAAACGACCGGCAGCTCGTCATCGTCGTCTTCTCGATCAGCCTCGGCATCTCGCAATTCTTCTTCGGCCCGCTGGCCGACCGGTTCGGACGCAAGCCGGTGGCGATCGCCAGCCTTGTCTTTTATGTCGCCGCCTCGATCGTGGCAGGCTTCTCGCCGAACTTCACCACGCTCCTCGTCGCGCGGGCCTGCCAGGCAATCGGCGCTTCCGGGGTCCGGATCACCACTACGGCAATCGTGCGCGATTCCTTCGAGGGCCGCGAGATGGCCCGGGTGATGAGCTACATCTTCACCACCTTCATGGTGATCCCGATCATGGCGCCGATGGTGGGCCAGCTCATCCTCTTCGTCGCTGAATGGCACGCAATCTTCCTCTTCCTCGGTGTCGGCACCGGGCTTCTCGCCCTGTGGGCGGGGCTCCGGCTGAAGGAGACGCTCGACCCGGCGCACCGCCGCAGCCTCGACCCCGCCACCTTCGCCCGCGCCGCGCGCGACATCGCCACGAACCGCATCGCGGCCGGCTATGCCCTCGCGGTGACGCTGTTCTACAGCGCCATCATGTCCTTCATCGTCTCGATCCAGCAGGTCTACGACACGATCTACGGGCTCGGGACGTGGTTCTCGGTCGCCTTTGCCGCCAATGCGGTGGGCATGGCGATCGCAAGCTTTCTCAACGGCCGCATCGTGCGCCACGTCGGCATGCGGCGCATCTCGCACTCGGCGATGCTCGGCTATGTCTGCTTCGCACTTACCCTTCTGGTCTGGAGTCTCATCGAGACGCCGCCCTTCGCCGCGACCTTCGGGCTGATCTCCGGCGCGCTCGTCTGCTTCGTCCTCGTGGTCGGCAATTTCAACTCGATCGCGATGCAGCCGCTCGGCCACGTCGCCGGGACCGCCGCCTCGCTGATCGGGACGATGACCTATACGGTCGGCGCAATGCTCGGCGGCATCGTCGGCGCGGCCTTCGACGGCACGGTCACGCCGCTCGCCTTCGCCCTCACCCTCTTTTCGGTGGTCTCGGCGCTGATCGTCAGCGTCACCGAGCGCGGACGGCTCTTCGGCGACGACCAGCACTGAGGCGGATGCGGCTCCGGCCAGATCAGATGATCAGGTTGCCGATGATCTCGTTGTCGGTGATGTCCTGGTAGCGCATGCCGGCGGCGTCGAAGGCCGCCCTGAGCCGGACGAAATTCTCCGGCCGCTTCGTCTCGATGCCGATCAGGATCGAGCCGAAATTGCGCGCCGACTTCTTCAGGTACTCGAAGCGGGCGATGTCGTCGTCGGGACCGAGCAGTTCGAGGAAGTCGCGCAGCGCGCCGGGTCGCTGGGCGAGCCGCAGGATGAAGTACTTCTTCAAACCCTGGTAGCGCATGGCGCGCTCCTTGACGTCCGGCAGCCGCTCGAAGTCGAAATTGCCGCCGGAGACGACCACCACGATGTTCTTGCCGGCAATCTTCGCCCGGTCGACGCTGTCGAGCGCCGTCAGCGCCAGCGCGCCGGCGGGCTCGAGAACGATCCCCTCCGTGTTCAGCATCTCGATGATGGTGGCGCAGATCGCGTTCTCGGGCACAAGCTGCACCTGGTCGGGACCGAAGCGCCTCAGGACATCGAAGGTGAGCGCGCCAACCTCGGCCACGGCCGCGCCGTCGACGAAATTGTCGACTTGGGCGAGGCGGACGCGGTGGCCGGCGGCGAGACTCTCGCGCATGCTCGGCGCGCCGGTGGGCTCGGCGAGAAGGAAGGCGTCGTTGCCGATGAGGCCCTCGAAATAACGTACGACCCCGGCGGAGAGGCCGCCGCCGCCGACCGGCAGAACCATCAGGTCGGGCACCTCGCCTTCGGGAAGCTGCGCAGCGATCTCGGACGCCACCGTCGCCTGCCCCTCGATGATGTCCTCATGGTCGAAGGGCGGCGTCATGAAGGCGTTCTCGGCGATGGAGAAATCGCGCGCCGCCTCGTAGCAGGTGTCGAAGATGTCGCCGATCAGCCGGATCTCGATGAACTCGCCGCCGAACATCCGGGTCTTGTCGATCTTCTGCTGCGGCGTCGTCACCGGCATGAAGACCACGCCGCGCCGGCCGAAATGGCGGCAGACATAGGCGAAACCCTGGGCGTGGTTCCCGGCCGAGGCGCAGACGAAGCGGTCCGGTCCGCCGTCTCGGGCGATCGCCTTGGCGATGAAGTTGAAGGCGCCGCGAATCTTGTAGGAGCGGACCGGCGAGAGGTCCTCGCGCTTGAGCCAGACCCGGGCGTCGTAGCGCGCGGACAACAGGTCGTTGAGCTGCAGCGGCGTCTCGGAAAAGAGAACACGCATGGCCGCGAGCGCCTCGTCGACGTGCGCGCGGAACCCGGCGGGCGATTGAGTTTTGGTCATGTCCGGTCTATTGCATGGCGGCAGCCGGTTGCCAACCGCCCAGTCGGCCGGAACCGCACTCGAAGAGGTACGGCGTGAACGGCCAGACGATACGCTCGGCGATCTTCATCGCGGCCATTTCCGGCATCTACATGGCAGTCGCGATGTTCGTTCCGGCCATCGTCGACCTCTATTATTCCAACGATGACTGGAAGCTGTTCGCACTCTGCGCCTTCTTCATCGGCGGCGCCAGCTTCGCCGCCGCGCTCGCCACGCGCGGCAACCCGGCTCCCTTCTCCAAGCGGCTCGGCTTCCTCGTCGTCAACCTCCTGTGGCTGACGCTGACCGTCATCGGCGCGATCCCGTTCTATCTCTCGCCGCTCGGGCTTTCCTTCGCCGACGCCCTGTTCGAATCGACCTCCGCCGTCACCTCGACCGGCGCCACCGTCATCAGCGGCCTCGACCACATGGCGCCCGGCATCCTGATGTGGCGCTCGCTCCTGATCTGGATCGGCGGCGTGGGCATCGTCGCGCTCGGCCTCCTCATCCTCCCCTTCCTGAGGATCGGCGGCTTCTCCTATTTCCGGATGGAATCCTCCGACACCGGCGAACGCCCCTTCGCCCGCTTCGCCGTGTTCGTGCGCGCCTTCTTCGCCATCTATATCGGCCTGACGACGCTCTGCGCGATACTCTACGGTACGTTCGGCATGGGCGTGTTCGACGCCGTCAACCACGCCATGTCAACGATCGCCACCGGCGGCTTCTCGACGCGCGACGCCTCGTTCGCCGCCTTCGATTCCCTGCCGATCCTCTGGACAGCCACCATCTTCATGACGATCGGCGGCATGCCGTTCTCGATCCTGATCCTGTTCGCCGTGAAGGGCAGGCTCGATTCCCTGCGTGACCCGCAGATCGCCACCTACCTGATGATCATCCTGATCGCCACGCTCGCCGTCACCGTGGCCCTGAGGGTGAGCACCGGCGGCAGCTTCGCCCAGACCTTCTCGCACGCCGCCTTCAACGTCGCCTCGGTGGTGACGACGACGGGTTTTTCCAGCGCCGACTACACCCAGTGGGGGTCCTTCGTCGTCTCGCTGTTCTTCTTCCTGACCTTCCTCGGCGGCTGTTCGGGCTCGACCTCCGGCGGGCTCAAGGCCTATCGCATCGTCATCCTGATCGGCGCGGTGCGCGCCGGCATCCGGCGGCTGATCTATCCGAACGCGATCCACTCGATCCGCTACGGCGCGATGACGGTGGAGGCGGACATGGTGCGCTCCGTCCTCCTCTTCCTCGGTCTCTACATCTTCCTCTGGGCGGCCGGCTCGATCGCGCTCGCGGCGACCGGTCTCGATCTCGAGACCGCGCTCTCGGGATCGATCACCGCGCTTGCCAATGTCGGCCCCGGCATCGGCAGGATCATCGGCCCCTCCGGCAATTTCGCCGTCCTCTCTGACACATCAAAACTGATCCTGTCGGCACTGATGCTTCTCGGGCGTCTGGAAATTTTTGTCGTCCTCGTGCTCTTCTCGCCGGCTTTCTGGCGCAGCTGAAGCAAATCCACGCAAGTTCCTTGCAAGGCGTTAGCCGTTGCTTAACCATGTTCGTCGGATAGTCGCCGGCAGAACGGGGACCGCCGCCATGCACGCATTGAAACAGAGCCCGGCGCACGAGCCGGTGGACGTCGGGGAAGAGCAGGCAGACACCAGCAACCGCAGCGACCGTGACGTGGCGACGCTCGAACGGGCGATGAACCTGATCGGCGCCCAGGTCGGCGAGCTTTCGGTCAACATCGCCGACACGTCCGGCATGATCAGCGACGTCTCGAGCCTCCTGACCCGCCAGGCCGACGAATTCCACGTCCTGACAGGCGAGGTCGACCAGATCGTCCGGTCGAACCGCACGGTGGCCGGCGCATCGCAGACCGCGATCGACGCCGCGCGCGAGACGCGCGAGGGGCTGGCGGCGACCACCGAAAGCATTTCCGGCATCCTCGTCAACGCGGTGGCGGACATCAAGTCGATGGCCAACAACGCCACCGAAGTCACGCAGGTGCTGCACGACGTCTCCTCGCAGATCAAGGAGATCCACACCTTCTCCGAGGCGATCCAGGGGATCGCGACCCAGACGCAGATGCTCGCCGTCAACGCCGGCATCATGGCCGCCCATGCCGGCGAGGCCGGACGCGGCTTCGCCGTCGTCGCCGACGCCGTCAAGCAGCTCGCGGACAAGACCGGCACCGTCTCGCGCGACATGGTCACGCGGCTCCAATCGCTGCGCGCCATCGTCGACAAGTTGCAGAAGCAGAACGTCGAGAACGAGCAGGTGGCGACCGCCGCCTACGAGCGCTCGACGGAGATCGACACCGAGCTCGGCAAGTTCACCGGATTCGGCCAGAGCGTGGCCGGCATGATCCAGGAGATCGAGCGCATCACCGGCCCGGTCGAGGAAACGACGGCGATCTGCGCCCGCGTGCTCGACAAGGTCTCCGCCCTCGACAAGCAGGTGCACAATTCAGCCGATCTCCTCTCGAGCGCGTCGTTCAAGATCGACCGGCTCGTCTCCTTCTCGGAAGACGTGATCGGCCATCTCGCCGCCTCCGGCATCGAGACCGAGGACACCCCGCTGATCCGCCGCTGCATCGAGGCGGCGGGTGAGATCGGCGCCATGTTCGAACACGCGATCGACACCGGCTCAATGTCGATGTCCGACCTGTTCGACGAGGCCTACACGCCGATCGCCGGCACCAATCCGGTGCAGCACCTGACGCGATTCACCCGCCACACCGACAGGATGCTGCCGCCGCTGCAGGAGGACATCCTCACCTTCGACCGCCGCGTCACCTTCTGCGCCGCCGTCGACCGCAACGGCTACCTGCCGACGCACAACAGGATCTATTCGCAGCCGCAGGGCGATGACCCGGTCTGGAACGCCGCCAATTGCCGCAACCGACGCATCTTCAACGACCGAACCGGGCTCGCCGCCGGCCGAAACCTGAAACCCTTCCTGCTGCAGACCTACCGGCGCGACATGGGCGGCGGCAAGTTCGTGCTGATGAAGGATCTTTCCGCCCCGATCTTCGTCAGGGGCAAGCATTGGGGCGGTCTCAGGATCGGCTTCAAGATCAACGCCTGAGCCAATCTAAGCTGCGTCGGTTTCCTGCCGTTTCAGGCCTCCCCGCCGCCCGCCGCAGCGACGAGCACGGCAATGACCGCCCGCGCATTCGCCATCGCCTGCGGGTCGCGGCGGGTGAAGGCGGTTACGACCGCGCCCTCCGAAACCACCATTACCTTCGCGGCGAGCGCGCCGGACGGGTCGAGATCGCGGAAGAGATCGGCGGCGAGCGCCTCCATCCGCGCCTTGTGTGCGGCCGCGGCGAGGCGCACCGGATCGTCGGCGCCGGCATATTCGGAGGCCGCCTTCATGAACATGCAGCCGCAGAAATCGGCCGAGCGTGTCCAGGCCTCGGTGGCGGAAAACATCGCCCAGTAATGAGCGTGGCGCGGCAGGTCGGGCCGCTCGCGCATCGAGGCGTCGACCGCCGCCCGGCTCGCCGCGTAGAGCTCGTCGCTGCGCCGCCTCAGGACCTCGGCGATCAGGTCCTCCTTGGTCGCGAAGTACTTGTACATCGTCGTCTTCGAGACGCCGGATTCGCGCATGATCAGGTCGATGCCCGTCTGATGGTAGCCGTGCGCGTTGAACAGGCGCCGCGCCGTTTCGATCAGATGCTCGCGGCGAGGCTGGGTGCTGCGGGTCATGGGCCATCCTTTCGTCCCAGCGATAGTTGACGTGAACAGATTTGTCCACTACACGAAGAGTGTACAGATTTGTTCACTCTCGAGGAACCAGCGATGACCACCCTCTCCCCCGTCACCAAGGGCGTGCACCATGTCGGCCTTTCGGTCTCCGATCTCGACAAGGCCGTCGACTTCTTCGTCTCGGTCCTCGGCCACGAGAAGGTGGCGGAGAAGCCAGACTATCCTGCGGTCTTCGTCTCCGACGGCACGACGCTCATCACGCTCTGGCAGGTGGAGGATCCGGCGGCTTGCATCGCCTTCGACCGGCGCCGGAACGTCGGCCTTCACCACATGGCGCTCCGGGTCGGCGACGATGCGGCGCTCGACGCCCTCCACCAGCGCGTGACGGCGGCGGGCGTCGAGGTCGAATTCGCGCCTGAACCTTTGAAAGGACGCGGCGTGCGCCACATGATGTGCAGGATGCCGGGCGGGCCGCGCATCGAGTTCATCGCCGCCTGACGCCACCCTCAGCCCAACCCGCAGGAGAACAGCGATGTCGAGCGACGCCCTGCCGCGCATCTTCCACGACGGCGAACTCGCCGTGCAGGCGCGCATGGGCGTCGTTACGGCGATCCGCCCCTTCGCCGAGCGCGCCATCCGCGACTTCATGCCCGATCAGCATCGCGATTTCTTCGCGCAGCTGCCCTTCATCCTCGTCGGCGCGCTCGACGGAGCGGGCCGACCCTGGGCGACGGCCGCCTTCGGCGCTCCGGGCTTCGTCTCCTCGCCGGAGCCGCACTCGCTCGCGATCCGGGGAACACCGCTTCTCTCGCGGGACGTCGGGCTGCGGCTCGGAGCCGGCGATCCGGTCGGCCTCCTCGGTCTCGAACCGCCGACCCGGCGCCGCAACCGCATGAACGGGACGATCACCGATGCGGGCGGCGCGCTCGTCGTCGCCGTCCGGCAAAGTTTCGGCAATTGCAAGAAGTTCATCCACGCACGCGACCTCGCCTTCCATGCGGACGCACAGCCCGGGCCGCTGGAGCGAATGCGGGGACTCTCGCCCCGGGCGCGCGCCCTCGTCGCGAACGCCGACACCCTCTACATCGCGTCGCGCAGCCCGCACATCGACGGCGGGGCCGAGGCCGGCCTCGACGTCTCGCATCGCGGCGGACGCCCGGGTTTCGTCAGGGCCGGCGAGGATGGCCGCATCTCGTTTCCCGACTTTGCCGGCAACAATCTCTACAACACCGCCGGAAACATCGTCGCCGACGGCCGTGTCGGCCTGTTCTTCGCCGATTTCGACACGGGCGACGCGCTGTTCGTCACCGGACAGGCAACGATCGACTGGGACGGCCCGCGTGTCGCCGCGCTCGACGGTGCGATGCGCATCTTCGACGTCGAGCCGGTGGAGGCCATCTACGCCCCCGGCATCCTGCCGATGACCGGCCCCCTCACCGAGCCCTCCCCCGTCGCCGCCGCGACCGGGATCTGGCGCTGAGGGAAGCGCTCCAGCGTGGAGCAGGCGGCCTCTTGCCGCCGCAACACGCCCCTTGCCGCGTCAGTACCGCGCGAGGACGACCCGCGAGACGGAACTGCTGATCAGCTCCGACCGGCTGATCGTGTCGTTGAGCCGGCTGAGGTCGGCGGCCGTCGGCACGACCACCTCGGCGATCGCATCGACCTCGCCCGCCATCGACACGACCGAGGACACGCCTTCGAGCGAGGCGAGCCAGCGCAAGGCGCGATCGCAGGGGCGCTCGGCGATGGTGATGAACAGGCGCGCATGGACGATGTCGCTGCCCGGCGCGATCTCCACCCGGTAGCGCTGGATGACTCCGTCGCGCTCCATCCTGGCGATGCGCTCCTGCACCGCCGACCGCGACAGGCCGATCTCGCGGCCGATCGCCGTCGCGCTCATGCGCGCGTTCCTGTCGAGGAGGACGAGAATGCGTTTGCTGGTCCTGTCGAGTTCCATGGGCTCGCCCTTGATTGCCGTCATGCTCCGGCGTCTGCGCAAGCGTGTACGGAGCAGCACCTTGCCTGTCCAGACTGCCGGCGAGAAACCGCGAAACGCCGGGATGATCCGTCGTTTCGCGGGGCGCACGGCACGGCGTCGCGGTGTAGAGGTCATGCCGACTTCAGCACAGGAGCAGGACATGAGGAAGATCGCAGCAACGGACTTTACCGGAAGCCGGGCCTGGGAGGCCCTCGACATCGAACGGATCGACGGCGCCACCGTCCGTCTCCACTGGACCGACCAGCCGTACAAGTGGCACGTCAACGATGGCCCCGAAGTCTTCGTCGTCCTCGACGGCGAGGTCGACATGCACACGCGCGAGAATGGCGAGGAGCGCGTCCAGAGGCTGAAAGTGGGCGACATCTTCCACGCCGGGGACGGCGACGAGCACGTGGCCCATCCCGACGGCCCGGCGCGCGTGCTGGTCATCGAGCGGGCGGGAAGCGTGTAGCCGCATAGCCGCCCCGCGCGTGCATCGGAACCATGGCGGAACGGATGACTTTTCCAAATTCGGCTGTGGTGCGGACGGCGGGGATCGAACCCGCATGACCAAGGCCGAGGGATTTTAAGTCCCTTGCGTCTACCAGTTCCGCCACGTCCGCACGGCCCGAAGGCGTAGCCGACCGGGCGGGATCGATCAAGCGGAAGCGGAACGGGGTGAGAAGATCGCGCAGGTTGAGAGACGACAAAGCCCCGATCGCGGTACGACGCGATCGGGGCCTTCGTCATGCGAAGCAACAAGCCGCCTCCGCCCCTTGCCGGGACGGAGGCGACGCTGCGGCTCAGCCGTGCAGTTTCTTGGCGATTTCCGCGGTGCGCTTGCCCTGGAAGCGGGCGCCTTCGAGCTCCTGCTGCGAAGGCATGCGCGAGCCGTCGCCGTCGGACATNGTGGTCATGCCGTAGGGCGCGCCGCCGCGGACGACGTCGACGCCCATCTGGTCCTTGTAGGCATAGGACAGGGGGACGATGATCATGCCGTGGTGCTGCAGCGAAGCCTGGGTGGTGAGGAGCGCGATTTCCTGGCCGCCGTGCTGGGTGGCGGTCGACACCATCACCGAGGCGACCTTGTCGATGAGCTTGCCCTCGGCCCAGAGCGGGCCGGTCTGGTCGAGGAAGTTCTTCATCTGCGCGGCCATCATGCCGTAGCGGGTCGAGACGCCAAAGATGATCGCGTCGTATTCGACGAGCTCGAGCGGCGAGGCGATCTCGGCTTCCTGGTCGAGCTTGTAATAGGCGGCCTTGGCGACGTCTTCCGGCACCAGTTCCGGCACGCGCTTGATCGTCACGGTCGCGCCGGCCTCGCGCGCGCCCTCGGCGGCAGCCTTGGCCATGGCTTCCATATGGCCCCAGCTCGAATAATAAAGTACCAGTACCTTCGTCACGGCAATCTCCTTTCGGTCGTCAGTCGGCCCACGGCCGCACGGATGCGATCTAGATAGAGGATTGGCGTCGCGCCGGAAGGCGCATATCCATTGACTGTTTGTTCAATGGACCCTGCATTGTCGACGATGGGAACCGGCCCGGCCGCTTCCCGGCGTCGCCTGAGGTCTCGCCGGTACGCCGGCAGGAAGGTTTTCATGTCGTCAGCGCGCATCGTCACCGCCGCCGCCCTCGCCATCGGCGACGAGCTCCTTTCGGGGCGGACCAAGGACAAGAATGTCGGCCATCTCGCCGAATTGCTGACGGCCGCAGGCGTCGACCTGAAGGAGGTCCGGATCGTCCCCGACGACGAGGACGCGATCGTCGCCGCGCTGAATGCGCTGAGGACGAGCTACGACTACGTCTTCACCTCCGGTGGCATCGGCCCGACGCACGACGATATCACCGCGGACGCGGTGGCGCGCGCCTTCGGCCTGCCCTGCATCCACGACCCTGCGGCGATGGAGATGCTCGCCGCGCACTATGCCGAGCGCGGGATGGAATTCACCGAAGCGCGCCAGCGCATGGCGCGGATGCCGCAGGGCGCCCGCCACATCGACAACCCGGTCTCGCGCGCGCCGGGCTTTGCTGTCGGCAACGTCTTCGTCATGGCCGGCGTGCCCTCCGTCTTCCAGGCGATGCTCGACGCCGTGCTGCCGACGCTTCCTACCGGTGCGAAGGTCGTCTCGCGGACGATCCCCTCTCCCTTCCCCGAGGGCGAGATCGGCGGGCCATTGACCGAGGTCGCCCGCGCCCATGCCGACGTCAATATAGGCTCCTATCCGCGCTATGATGGCCAGCGCTTCACGACGGAGATCGTCGTGCGCGGTCGCGACCCCGAAGCCGTGGAAGCCGCGCAGATGGCGGTAAAGGCGATGATCGCGGACATCGCCGCGAGCCGCGGCATGGCAGCGGGCGTGGAACCCGGGTCCACCCTTTCGGCTTGACAAGGATCAAGGCGGGGCGGCCGCGCCCCCGCCATGATCAACGGCATTCGACCGCCAACCCAAATGGGAGACATGCGATGACCTACAGGACCATACTGGCCGTTCTCGCCAGCGAGAAGGACGTCGAACCCCTCACCACAGCCGCGACCAGGCTTCCCGGCGGCCGCGACATCCACCTGATCGGCTGCCACGGGGAGCCGTCGCAATTCGTCGTTCTCTCCGCGCCGATCGATGTTCCCGACGTCGCCACGCTCACCGCGCTCTACGAGCAGGCCGACAGCCGCATGAAGAGCGTGGGCGATGCCTTCACCGCGGCATGCACCCGCGAGGGCCTCTCCTACGAATGGCGTCCGGTGCGCTCGCCGGGCGGGGATTCGGCCACCTCCGCGCTCACCACGGCGCGCACCGCCGACATCACCATCGTGCGCCAGCCCGATACCGCGGCCGAGGACGTGGCCGTGCCGAATTTCGAGAGCCTGCTCTATGACGGCGGCCGCCCGGTCCTGATCCTGCCCGCCGACGGCCGGATTGCCGAGGCGGTCAGCCGCGTCGTCATCGCCTGGGATGGCTCGCGCGAGGCCTCGCGCGCGGTCCAGGATGCGCTACCCTTCCTCAAGGCGGCAAAGGACGTCGAGATCGTCATCGTCGATGCGGAGAAGCAGCCGAACCTCGATGCGCCCGAGCCCGGCGCCGACCTCGCCGCCAGCCTGTCACGCCACGGCGTGCATGCCACCGTCACCAAGCTGTCGCGCGGCTCGCGCTCGACCGCGCAGGTGATCGAGGAGCAGGTCGTCGCCGCCAATGCCGACCTTCTCGTCATGGGCGCCTACACCCATCTCAAGGTGCGCGAATGGCTCTTCGGCGGCGTCACCCGCGCCTTCATGGACAAGGTTCCGGTGGCGACGCTGATCTCGCGCTGAGCGATTTCAAGGCAGGCGGCGGGGTTCGTTTCCGAACCCCGCCGTTTTTGCGCATGCCGACACGCGGTCGGTTCCCGCCCTTCCCTTCACGTCAGACCCATGCGCGAGGCATGCACAGCAGCCTCGGCGCGCGACGAGATTCCGAGCTTGGCGTAGATCGACTTGATGTGGGTGGCGATGGTGGAATGCGCCACGCCGAGGATCTGGGCGACTTCGGGAACGCGCTGGCCGCGGCCGATCAGCGAGAGGACCTCCTGCTCGCGCTCGGTCAGAAGGCTCTCCGGCTCGGTGTTCGGCCCGGTCAGACGGAAATGTTCCATGATGCGGCGGGCGATCGGCGGCGAAATAGCCGGCACGCCGGCCTGGATCGCGGCGATCTGGCGGACGATCAGCTCCTCCGGCTGGTCCTTCAGCAGATAACCCTGGGCGCCCGCCGCGAGCGCGGCGACGATGTCGCTGTCGGCGGCCATGGCAGTCGTCACCACGCCCACCGTCGCCGGCGACTGGCTCTTCAGGTAGCGGAGCACGCGGAACCCGTCGCCGTCCGGCAGGCTCAAGTCGATGAAGGCGAGGTCGAAGCCGGGATTGTCGGCCTTCGGGCCGATCGCCCCCAGTGCCTGGCGCATGGTCGCCGTCTCGGTCACGGACAGCCTGGGGGCGACCGGCGACAGGGCCTGCCTGACAAGTCTCACCACCCATTCGCGGGTCTCGCGCACGTCCTCGACCACGAGGATGCGCATCTCGCCCGAGGCTTCCTCGGCGTTGCCCGTCGCGTCGTTCATCTCTCCCCCATCGTATCTGCCCCGGGTCGGGTCGCCGTTGCCCCGGCGGCGATCGGCAACGCCAGCTCCACCCGGCAGCCGCCATTGCCGGCCCTCGACCAGGCGATCGTCCCGCCCAGGCTCTCTGCGCGGGCGGTCATGTTGTGGAGCCCGTTGCCGGCGGCGCCCTCGCCCGGCTCGCAGCCCCGGCCATCGTCCTCGATGACGATGTCGAGCCGGTCGCCCCCGCTCCGTGCCTCGACGACCACGCGGCCGGCGCCCGAATGCTTGACGATGTTGCTCACCGCCTCGCGCAGGATCGAGCGCAGCGCGTGGCCGCGCTGGACCGGCAGGTCCCCGTCGAGCGCGTCGGCGCGCCAGTCGAGCGCGATGCCGGCGAGCGCCAGCCGCTCGGCCACCTCGCTCTGCAGG
>Ga0065721_10051549_pt1 | contig 14285 bp, 11 predicted proteins | sample Mesricmetagenome_FD_59108 | JGI IMG/M metagenome (GOLD analysis project Ga0065721, IMG submission 59108) | Mesophilic microbial community from rice straw/compost enrichment Sample: eDNA_1 v2 (version 2) | ecosystem: Engineered > Solid waste > Grass > Composting > Bioreactor | place: USA: Davis... | reverse complement strand
CTCCTCGGCTTCCTGTCCCGCCACAAGGGCGAAAGCGGCATCGTCTACTGCCTTTCGCGCCGGAAGGTCGAGGAGACGGCCGCATGGCTTTCCGCCTCGGGCGTGCGCGCCCTGCCCTACCACGCCGGGATGGACAGGACGGCCAGGGACGCGAACCAGGACGCGTTCCTGAAGGAGGACGGCCTCTGCCTCGTGGCCACGGTCGCCTTCGGGATGGGAGTCGACAAGCCGGACGTGCGCTACGTGGCGCACCTCGACCTTCCCGGATCGGTCGAGGCCTACTACCAGGAGACGGGCCGCGCGGGCCGGGACGGCCTGCCGTCCGAGGCATGGATGTGCCACGGAATGGCCGATGTCGTGCAGCGCAGGCGCATGATCGAGGAAGGCGACGCGCCTGACGCGATCAAGCGGATCGAGAGGTCGAAGCTTGCAGCCCTCCTCGGCATCTGCGAGACGGCGGAATGCCGCCGCCAGGCGGTGCTGGCCCATTTCGGGGAGAAGCACCCCGGCGGCTGCGGGGCCTGCGACACCTGCCTGAAGCCGGTCGAGACGTGGGACGGGACCGATGCCGCGGTGAAGGCGCTCGCCGCCGTCTTCCGGACAGGGCAGCGCTACGGGGCGGGACACGTCATCGACGTGCTTGCCGGAAAGAGCACCGAGAAGACCCGCCGTGCGGGACACGACGGCCTGCCCGTCTTCGGCGCAGGCAAGGACATTCCCGCCAGGACATGGCAGTCGGTGTTCCGGCAGCTGCTCGCCTCGGGGCTGCTGCGGACAGACCAGGAGGCGCACGGCGCGCTCATGCTCGAGGAAGGAGCGAGGGCCGTCTTCAGGGGGGAGCGCAAGGTCACCTTCCGGAAGGACAGGGCGGCGAAGTCCGGCCCGGCTGCGAAAAGGCCTGCCTCCGCCGCCCCCCTTGGTCCCGCCGAGGCCGAGCTGTTCGAGGCCCTGCGGTCGGAACGGCGCGAGATCGCAAGGGAAATCGGCGCTCCGCCCTACGTGGTGTTCAACGACGCGACGCTCGTCGAGATGGCGATGCGCCGACCGGCCGACCTCGAGGCGTTCGCGGCCCTGCCTGGAGTCGGGCAGGCGAAGCTGGAGAAGTTCGGCGAGCGCTTCCTTGCCGTCATCGCCGCCGCGCAGCCGGGTCCGTCGGCCCCCTGAAAGGGTTCCGGCGAAGGCCAAATCGGTTGACAGGGACGAGTCCTTGTCTTCCCATGTATAGGATTCATTCGCCAACGGGATGGACGGGATGCACGGAAGCGAATTCTTCGTATTGCACGCGGACAGCCCGTTGCCGGGCTATCCGATCGGGAGCCTCCCAGCCCACGTCCCTTCACGGCTGGGGTTCATCGACCGCCTCTACCTCGCCCGCAGGAAAGCTGCCGCGGCCACGCTGGTTACGCTCGTTTCCGCAGCCGCCGTCGGTGCGGCGGGGTTCGGCGCATGGAAGGTCCAAGTCCCGATGGATGACGGGCGTTCTCCTGTCGTCGCGCCAGAGACTTCGAAGGCTGAACAGCCGTCTCCGGTAGCCACGGAAGGGGCCGACGAGATCGAAGAAGCCGCGGAACGCGCCGTCGTCCGGGTCACGGCGGTCGCAGGCGCAGGATCCGGCGAGGAAAAGCTCGCGAAGCGAAGGCAGGAGGCGGCGGCCGCCCTTGCCCGTTCGGGCGACGGGCGCGAGGCCATGAGCGTCGTGAGGTCGATCGAGGGCATCGCTGACGAGGTCGAGGCGCGGCAGGCCAACGCGTCTCCGCTGCAGGCGGCCGTTGCGGCCGTGGAGAAACCGACGGCCGCGCCCGACGCGTCCAAGCTGGAGGCGGCGTTCTCGAGCGTCGAGGACAAGGTGACCGCGCTCGAATCCTTCCTGGCCGAAAGGCCGGCCGTCACGGCTCCGGACGACAGGTCGGTCGCGCTCGAGGTAAGGGTCGTGGGGGGAGAGGGGCAGCCCAGCGCTTTCTGGCGGCGCTCGGAGTCGGGCGAGCAGCAGCATTTCGCCATCGTGGAGGCTGTCACGCAGGACGGCTCCGCCTACCCCTGGGAAGTCACGGACATGGACACGGGAAGCGCCTCACGCCGCAAGCGATGGGCGGTTCAGGTCACGGAAGCCGAATACGCCCGCATCGCCGCCGAGAAGGCGATCGGCCACACGCTGCCCGACCCTGTCGCCGGGACGAAGCCCGCGGGATCGACCGAAATCGAATGGCGCATCGGCGTGGTCGGCGGCGCGCTTGGGGAATGGGAGGCCGGGAGCCGATGATCACTGGCGCGCGTCTGTCCGACATCCTTGCGTTCAACAGGGGCATCGTCCAGGACGAGATCCTGAAGGCCGCGTCATTCCTGCTCGACATCGATCGCCGCCTCGCCGCGATGCGCCTCGACGAAGCCCGCGCTTGGGGCAGTTATGCCGGGGGAAACGCCTCCGACGAGAAGCTTTCCGAAGCGGTGGAGGGGCTGCGCAGCCTCGCGGCCGCACGCCGCAAGCGTGTGGCCCAGGCCATCGAAGCGGCGCGCGAGGCCGACGTGGAGGCGTCCGCGCTGAGGCGGCCGCGTGCGGAGGCGGCTTACCGCCTCGCCGAGGCGAAGGCGGCGTTCGAGCTTGCCGAGAAGGCGGCCATGGAAAGGGCTGCGTGCGACCCGGAAACGGTCAGGCTGCGCGAGGCCGCGGAGGCGGTGCGCCTGCACAGGAAGACGGTCGAGGGATGGATGGGCGAGGCTTTCGCGTCGTCACGGCCGCTGCTCGAGCCGTATGACGCCGATCCGGCGTTCGCCTACCTGTCCGGCCGGGGCTTCGGGACCCCCTCGTACAAGGCAGGTCCGCTCGCCCGGCTGCTGGACCGGAAGCTTGCCCGGAAGACCGGATACGCCGCCGCAGCCGAGGGGCGCGCGAAGGTTGCCGGGTATCTGGAGGCGGCCGACGGGTGGATCGCCGAATGCGACGCGAGGCTCGCGGCCATCGCCGCCCGGCTGCAGGAATCCACTGACCGGACAATGGCGGAGATAGACGGGCCCCGCTCGGTCCTGGCGGCGGCCCTTAACGAGGAAGACGCTGTCTCCCGCCGCGCGGAAGCAGTCGAGTCTGCCCGCCGGGAGGCCGTGAACGTCGTGCTTCAGGTTTCGCTGGGCAGGGACGGTGAATGCCGGGCCATGACGAAGGCCCTGGCAGCCCTCATGGCGAAGGAGCGTTCCAGCGCGATGGTCCGCGCCGCGGCCTCGCCGGAAGGCCCGGACGCCGCGGCAAGCGCCGAGCTGGACGCGATAGTGCGCGCGCGCATCGGCCTCTCGATGGAAGCCGACGGGCTGCGCATGCACCTTGCGGGAGCGGCCGCGAGGCTGAAGGCGGTAGAGGAGGTCCTGACGCGCCTTGCCCTGCGGGGCTGGGACAGCCGCGGAACCATTTTCGGGCTGGACGAGCGCACCATGCTCGCGCACGACCTCTCCATGGGCAGGATCGGGGTCGACACGGCATGGACCGAGATCGAAGAGGCCCTCGAGAACGACCCTCGGACGACGCTCGCCGCCTGACCTGCTAGCGCGTCACGACGTAGGTCTTTTCCGGAACGGCGTCGGTCGCGCTGCCGCGCCAGTGGGGCGACCACCAGTAGACGCCGCTCTTGCGGACCTTGAAGTGTCCTGTGACGAGGTGCCCGCGGGCTGCCGCGGCCGTCCGGCCCTGCGACTCGTAGGCCCGCTTTCGTGACGGGGACAGGTGGATGCGCACGATGCGGTGCTCCGGCAGCGGCGCCTTGCCCTTCTTCTCGCGCTGGCGGTTGAGCTTTTCCGGGGCAGGCACGACCTCCGTGTCAACGGCGTTCCGGCAGTTCAGCAGGATGAGCGCCGGGAGGACCTGCAGGGAGAAGAGCCTGAACATCTCCAGTCCCTGCGCCTCTTCGATCTGCTCGACGTTGTCGATCCCGGTCATGGCGACGAGGTTGCGTCGGACCCGTGCCACGTCCGGATGGCTCATGGTGGTGAACCTGGTCCTGATCTCGGCGTCGGCGGCGGCTTCGGCGGGATCGGAATGCACGAGGCCGAGATGCTGCTGGACCTTCCCCTTCGCGATCTTCGGGGGTTCCTCCCTGACGAAGCCGGGGAATGGCGGTGGGGGCATGTCGCCGAACCCGGCGAAGGAGAAGGAAGCGCTCACAGGACAAAGGTCGGTGAGCCGCTTCCCGTCCTCTGTACGGTCGGTATGGGCGTATTCGAGGACGATCCCGACCGGGGTCGACGACAGGAGGAAGCCGGACCGCTCGATCATGACCACCGTCCTGGGCGGCGCGCGGTTGGGGCTGCCGAGATCCTCCATGGCGCGCCGCACGTCGGCGTTGGAGAACTCGATCCACATGGGGTCCGTCGGCAGACGGGCGAAGGCAAGCGCCGCAAGCACCGAGGACGGCTTGGAGAGCGCAACGCTTGCCGCCATCGCGCATGCCTCCGCGCTCAGCACGTAGTGGGTCGCTCGCTTCAGGCGCTGCCTCAGCCCGTCCATGCTCAGGTCGTGGCGATAGCCGTCTGGATAGACGAGCCCGGTCCGGCTCTCCTGGATGTCTGTCGCAAGCATCGTCCCGTCCCGCTTCCGGTTGCGGCAGGACTCGTAAGGCGGACGATCCCCTGCGTCAAGCGGATGGAACGCGCGGGCGCGCGGACAGGAGGCTCGGCCGTCGCCAAAAAAAAGGCCGCCCCGGAAAAGGGGCGGCAGGACGGGAGGAGGAACTCACGCATGCGACTGGAAGTCACCGAATCCTTTATCGCATGTATGAATCCTTCGCGCAACGGATTTCTGCTATTTTCCTTCAAGGATTCGATTGAATTCAGCGAGGGGCGTGCTATCCTCGTCAACACGATTGGCTGGACAATTCCGGAGGCGTCTCCAGTGACTTCGATGAACTACGTGCATCTGGTGGGCGTGCTGACGAAGGCTCCGGAATTCCGCGAGACCGCGGCCCGCAAGCCCTACGCGAGACTTTCGGTCGAGACCGAGACCTACAGGCGCGTGAATGGCGAGCGCCGCCGCATATCCCACCTTCACACCGTGGTGTGCTTCAACCAGTTCTCGCTGCCCGTCCTGCGCGGCATGAAGGCCGGCCAGAGGGTGAAGGTCCTGGGCGAACTGACCTATGACCGGGGCGGAAAGGCCGAAGTCTGGGTGCACCAGTATTCAGGCGAGGTCGGCCCGATGGACGCTCCCGACGACGCCTCGGCGAACGAAGCCGCGCCGGCGCGAGCGGCGGATCAGGCGCCCTCCGCGCCCCAGACCAACGCCAAGCCGTCGGGAGGCCTCGGCCGCCTTCCTCAGGCACGTCCCGTCCAGGACAGCGAGCCCAATCCGGCTCCGGAGGAGCGAAGCCAGCCCAGGCGGCTCTCGGACGACGACCTAGACGACGAGATACCGTTCTGAGGAATCATTTCCTATTTTGAGAACGGAAGCAGTACGTTCCGGCGGCACTTGTCAAGGCCGTCGGCCCCTACATATGGACAAAATATTTTTGCCAGGCACGATATGTGGAGAATTCCGCTCCTCGCGGCGGCTCGTAAACATGCTTTTCCCTCCCGCGAGTTCGCGAACGGGCTCAATTCGGCGGGCCAACTCCTTGGCTGAAAGGAGCTTTCCGTAGCCAGCCAGGGTTCCTTTCATGCCGATTTGTCCTTCAGCAAGAACGGGCCCAACCTGATGTTCTCGCCCCGCAGAAGGGGCCGCCGAATCCACGAACGAACAGACCGCACGAGACCACGAAGAGGAACGCCATGCGCATCGAGAGACGCTTCACCGCCGCCGGCCAGGGACCATACGCCGCCATCGCCTTCCGCGCGGCGAGAAGCGAGATCCGCAATCCGGACGGCAAGCAGGTGTTCCTCCAGGAAAACATCATGGTCCCCGAGCAGTACAGCCAGGTGGCCAGCGACGTGATCGCGCAGAAGTATTTCCGCCAGAAAGGCGTGCCCTCCCGCCTGCGCCGCGTCCACGAGGAAGGCGTTCCCGCCTGGCTGCAGCGTTCCGAGGCTGACCTCGAGGCACTCGCCGAGCTGCCGGAGGAGGAGCGCTACGGCGGCGAGAACGACGCGCGCCAGGTCTTCAACCGCCTTGCCGGCACCTGGACCTACTGGGGCTGGAAGGTCGGCTACTTCTCCACGGAAGAGGACGCGCAGGCCTATTACGACGAGATGTGCTACATGCTCGCCGCGCAGATGTGCGCGCCGAACTCGCCGCAGTGGTTCAACACCGGGCTGCACTGGGCCTACGGCATCGACGGCCCGGCGCAGGGCCACCTTTACGTCGACCCGTTCACCCATGAGCTGACGGTCTCCCAGTCAGCCTACGAACATCCGCAGCCGCACGCCTGCTTCATCCAGTCCGTCAGCGACGACCTCGTGAACGAGGGCGGCATCATGGACCTGTGGACGCGCGAGGCTCGCCTGTTCAAGTACGGGTCGGGCACCGGCTCCAACTTCTCGGCCATCCGCGGCGAGGGAGAGAAGCTCTCCGGCGGCGGCAAGTCGTCGGGTCTCATGAGCTTCCTCAAGATCGGCGACGCGGCGGCCGGATCGATCAAGTCGGGCGGCACCACCCGCCGCGCGGCCAAGATGGTCATCGTCAACGTCGACCATCCGGACATCGAGAAGTTCATCGACTGGAAGGTGGTCGAGGAAGAGAAGGTCGCGGCCCTGGTCGCCGGCTCGAAGCTGACCTCGCAGAGGCTGACGGCCGTCATGCAGGCGGTCGCCGCCGGGGAAGGCGAAGGCCGCTTCGACCCGAACGCCAACGCCGCCCTCAAGGCTGCGGTGAAGGACGCGCGCCGGGCCATGATCCCCGATTCCTACATCCAGCGCGTGCTGCAGCTCGCCCGGCAGGGCTTCACGGCCATCGAGTTCCGCACCTACGACACCGACTGGGATTCGGAAGCCTACGGCACCGTGTCGGGCCAGAACTCGAACAACTCGGTCCGCGTTTCAGACGAGTTCCTCGAGGCCGTCGAACAGGGCGGCAAGTGGAACCTCGTGCGCCGCATCGACGGCGGCATCGCCCGCACCGTCGACGCCGCCTACCTCTGGGACAAGATCGGCTACGCCGCATGGGCGTCCGCCGACCCGGGCCTGCAGTTCGACACCACCATCAACGACTGGCACACCTGCCCGGCCGACGGCCCGATCAACGGCTCCAACCCGTGCTCGGAATACATGTTCCTCGACGACACGGCGTGCAACCTGGCCTCGATCAACCTGATCAAGTTCCGCAACGCCGACGGCAGCTTCGACGTCGACGGCTACATGCACACCGTCCGCCTGTGGACGCTGGCCCTCGAGATCTCGGTCGCGATGGCGCAGTTCCCGTCGCGGGCGATCGCCGAGCGTTCCTACGAGTTCCGCACCCTCGGCCTCGGCTTCGCCAACATCGGCGGCCTGCTGATGTCGCTCGGCATCGCCTACGACAGCGACACGGGCCGCGCCTACGCCGCGGCGCTCTCCTCGCTGATGACAGGCCTCGCCTACCGCACCTCGGCGGAGATCGCCGCCGAGATGGGCGCGTTCCCGGGCTACGCCAAGAACCGCGAGCACATGCTGCGCGTCATGCGCAACCACCGCCGCGCGGCCTACGGCGTGGGTCCTGACGGCCACCCTGACTACGGCGCCTACGAGGGCCTCTCCGTCCTGCCCGTCCCGTTCGACGCGGCCGCATGTCCGGACGAGAGCCTTTCCATCGCCGCCCGCATCGTGTGGGACGAGGCGATCGAGAAGGGCGAGCAGCACGGCTACCGCAACGCCCAGGTCTCCGTGATCGCGCCGACCGGCACGATCGGCCTCGTCATGGACTGCGACACCACCGGCATCGAGCCGGACTTCGCGCTGGTGAAGTTCAAGAAGCTGGCCGGAGGCGGCTACTTCAAGATCATCAACCAGGGCGTGCCGGGCGCGCTGCGGGTGCTGGGCTACAGCGAGTCCCAGATCGCCGAGATCGAGGCCTACGCCATTGGCCACGGCAACATCGACCAGGCTCCGGCCATCAATCCCTCGACGCTCGCCGCCAAGGGATTCGACGAGGAGGCGCTCGCCAAGCTGAAGACGGCCCTGAAGTCGGCCTTCGACATCAAGTTCGCCTTCAACCGCTGGACCTTCGGCGACGAGTTCCTGACGGACAAGCTGGGCGTCCCTGCCGAGAAGCTGGACGACCCGTCCTTCGACCTGCTCTCCTGGCTCGGCTTCACCAAGGCCGACGTGGCGGCGGCGAACCTGCACGTTTGCGGCGCGATGACCGTCGAGGGCGCTCCGTTCCTCAAGGAAGAGCACCTGCCGGTGTTCGACTGCGCGAACCTCTGCGGCTCGCTCGGCACCCGTTACCTGTCGGCAGAGAGCCACATCCGCATGATGGCGGCGGCGCAGCCGTTCATCTCGGGCGCGATTTCCAAGACGATCAACATGCCGCGTGACGCGACGGTCGAGGACATCAAGGCCGCCTACATGCTGTCCTGGAAGCTCGCGCTGAAGGCGAACGCCCTCTACCGCGACGGGTCCAAGCTCTCGCAGCCGCTGAACGCCGCCCTCGTCGAGGACGCGGAGGACGAGGCCGAGGAGGCCCCGAAGACCCAGGTCGAGATCGTAGAGAAGGTCGTCGAGCGCATCGTCGAGAAGGTGGTGGAGCGCCATCCGGGACGCCGCAAGATGCCGAACCGCCGCAAGGGCTACACCCAGAAGGCCTCGGTCGGCGGACACAAGGTCTACCTGCACACGGGCGAGTACGAGGACGGCAAGCTCGGCGAGATCTTCATCGACATGCACAAGGAAGGCGCCGCCTTCCGGTCGCTGATGAACAACTTCGCCATGGCGATCTCGCTCGGCCTGCAGCACGGCGTGCCGCTCGACGAGTTCGTGGACGCGTTCACCTTCACTCGGTTCGAGCCGAACGGCATCGTCATCGGCAACGACGCGATCAAGAACTCGACCTCGGTGATCGACTACATCTTCCGCGAGCTGGCGATCTCCTACCTCGGCCGCAACGACCTCGCCCACGTGATGCCTCAGGACATCACCCCCGACACGATCGGCAAGGGCGCCTCGGAAGGCGGCGCGGGCGACGTGGTCGACAGCGTTGTCCAGAGCGTCGCCTCCACCGGCTTCGCCCGCGGACGGCTGCCGCGAATGAAGCTCATCCAGGGCGGTCTCGACGGCCAGCAGGAAGCCGTGGCCAAGGCTGATTCCCCGGTCGAAGCCCTTTTCGAGCAGCACGGTTCGGCGGCGGTCGCCGCCCAGCCTGCGGCCCAGGCTCCGGCCAAGCCCGCGGCGACCGACCACGCGTCGATCGCCAAGCTGAAGGGATTCACCGGAAATTCCTGCTCGAGCTGCGGAAGCTTCGAGATGCGCCGGAACGGAGCCTGTGAGTTGTGCGGAAGCTGCGGTGCCAGCAGTGGATGTAGTTGATATTATTGGATAATTTTCCCCTGACGCGTCACTGAATCTCGCTCAACGTCAAGGTAGACTGCTCATTCGACACGCGAAGTCTGCTCACCCGGCCTGAACGGGTCGGGTGAGCCTCAGAAAAGCTACCGGGCGCTTCGGCGCCCGGTTTTGCGGAGATGCCTGGCGATGTCACTGCGGATGATCGAAACCGCTTCCCGCCTTCACGACCCAGCGAGAAACTGCCCCCTTTGCGGACGCAAGTACGGTCGGGTTGCGCAGACCGAGGAGCACATCTTTCCGCTCTGGCTGCAGCACCGACACAACCTCCTGACGCAGACCATCCACATCCCGAACGGGATCACCAAGAGGTACAACTCGGTCAAGCTAGAGATCTGCCAAAAATGCAATAACGAACGTTTCGGCGAACTGGAGCAAAGGATCTCTGCAGCAGCAAATTTTCCCTCAGGCGCTTTCCAAGGTCTCGAAAGCGTTTCTGATGCGGAGCTCGCTGTGTGGCTGGGAAAGATATTTCTCTTGCTCAACCGCAAGTCCGGCAGTTACCAAGACTTCCGCCTGCGGGACGCGCCTGAGAAGGATACTGTCCTGCCCAAGGAGCTTCAGCCTGGCTTCGGATATCTAGGAGTGCTCCTTAACGCCTACGCTCTCAACAAGGGCTGTTACAGCTGCTATTTAGATGACCCGGCATGGCCTGCGTTGTATGGACCGCCCTTTTCACTCTATCGGTTCCGGATAGACACTAGGAGCACCCATGGAGCGTACGACTACAGCGACAATGCGATCGGCCTCAGTGCGGCAATTCGCTTCGACGACATCGGACTCATCTGTCTCTTCGACGGGGGCTTGTGGCGGCGGTGGCTAGGATACCGAACCGAGTTCATAGGAGATAAGCCGTTACATCCGGTGCAATTCCGGGAACTCGCCGCGCTCATGTACTATGACCAATCTGTGCTCGATCCGTCAGCACGCGGCGTGCAGTACTACTGGAATCGGCCGCTCAATAGCGTAATCGCGCAGACGATGGTGCCACGGTTCTTAAACCCGTACCGGGACGAACACCACGACCCGGAACGGCGCCTTGCCTGCGTCGCGCACTACACGGGGGTCAAATTGGACGCGTTGCGGGGCGATGCTCCAGGCGAAATCCGATCCACCCTGTTCAATGAGGACGGATCATTCTTCAGCTACCCAGTTACGGAAAACGAGATCGCATCTCTCCCGTCAAACGCAATTCATTTACCACCGGGGCAGCGCCAGAAAGGATGGCGAGCAGCCGAGAACCAGTAGTCCCGGAGAATGCCTCGAGAGCTGAAGTCCAGTCCAACGTTCCCGGAAAGGGCCCCCTTAACGAAAGGCCAACGGTGGAACAGCTACGAACAGGTCCGAAAGGATTCCGCGGTTGCCCTACACCACCTACGCCATGGGTGACGTCCACGGCCGCGCCGACCTGCTTGCGCCCCTCCTAGAGGCCATCGCCCAGGATGCCGAGGCATCCGGCGTTGAGCCCCGCGTTCTTTTCCTCGGGGACATCGTCGACCGTGGCCCATCGAGCCGACAGGCGATGGATCTCGTGTGCGAAACCTTGGAACGCTGGCCGCGATCCCGGCTGGTCCGCGGCAACCACGACGCCTACTTTCTCGACTTCATGACGGCGGACGCAGTCGACGAAACCAAGTTCGACAAGTGGCTGATGCGCCTCGGCGGCTACGCGACGCTAAGCTCCTATGATCTCTTGTCAGAAGGCAGCATTGCAGGCGCAGCAGCACGCTTCCGTGCACAGTTTGCCCGTCACCTCGAGGTGCTTCGCGAAGCGGTGCCGATCGTGATCGATGCACGGATGGCCTACGTCCACGCAGGCATCTCACCTTCCAGAGTGATCACAGACCAGGACCCACAGGTCCTGATGATGATCCGCGAGGGATTCCTGGACTATGAAGGCGATCTGTCCCACGTCATCGTTCACGGCCACACCGTAACGGCCAGTCGTCTACCCGAACAAACGCGGACACGTATTTCAATCGACACCGGCGCCTATGCTACTGGCCGGCTAACATGCCTTGCGGCGTCTGCAGACGAGACCAAGCTCGAGTTTCTGACGGCGACGGAAAACGCCAAGACTGTTCACGTGACGCGTAGAAGCGCATGCTAGCGATCGCAATTCTTATCGAATGAATCGGGCGGAAAGCTGTATGTTTCGTTCGATAAAACAGCCTACTCCGGAGCGATCTGGAGGACTATTTCGTGACTCATAAGATTCCGGGTAAGCGAGGGCGGGCCAGCTAGCCCGCCCTCTGTTCGGCATCGAGGACCAGCTTCAGCCGCGGCTGCTGGGCGACTAGATCGCGGAGTTCGTCACCCGTGAGGCTGCCCTTCGCGAGCAGCGCCTCCGCGATGCGCTCGACCTCCTGCCGATGGTCCTCGATGATCTTCTTCGCCCGGGCGAACTGTCCGGCAAGGACCTTGTCGACGCGCACCTGGAGGTAGCGGTCGAGCCGCAGCGTCGCGAACAATTCCTCCTCGTCACTGGAGGACAGATAAACGCAGCCAAGGAACACCACGACGCACGGAGCCCCTCCAGCCTCAGGCGTTGACCATCGAGCCGTTGCAGGCTTCGAACGCCTGCCGGTCCTCGGTCGAGAGCTTTATGAGGCCCAGTTTCACCCATCTGACGTTGACTGGGTGATCCCACTTCATGAGGGATCGGCGACCATGCCTCGCCTCATGCTCGAAGGCTTTTTCAGCCCTGATCTCCAGATCGCGATAGGCTGTTGCGATCTTGGCGTCCGATGACTTTCGCAGCCTGCCTCCGAAATCATCAATGAAACTCTTCAGCACGGAATAGCTCCCGCGCTCTTCCGCGATAAGCATTGCCTCCAAAACGGTCCCGTCATCCTCTTCGGGTGACCGCTCCCACTGGATTCCTGATGCCGTATTCATTCCCGCTCTCCGTCCGACGACGCTCCTGTAATCAGGGTGCCTGACGGCCGGAGCCGGCGCAAACAGGGAATGTCGTTAGATTCTGAGCAGACTTCGTGCGAGCAAATGATGAGGCGGCGTGAAACACCGCCGAAAAAGATGACGCTTTTCCAGTGGCTTACATGGCAAGGTGAGCGAGAATTACTGACGCGTGAGGCTTGCCCTTGGGGAGGATTCGTCGGAATGTGCGCGCCATCGAAAACGATTGGGCGCAAGGAAACGATGACCGACCACAGGAAAGCGATAGAGGAACGCATCGCGTACCATCGCGAGGAAATCCGGAAGCTCGAGACGGCCCTCGAGGTGATTGCCGGACTCGAGACGGAAGCGAAGCCGAAGGCGGCGCGCAAGGTCGAAACCCGGGCGAAGCAGAAGGCAGGAAAGAAATCGGCGGCCGCCACGCAGCGCGGCGGCCTATCCCCGGCCGAGATGCGGGAGAATGTGATGAAGGCGCTGAAGGAGGAAGGCGGCCCCATGACGAGCGCCGAAATCGCCGCGGCCATCGGCATGGACGGCAGCCGGCAGCCCGTCTACCAGGCGCTGCACACGCTCAAGTCCTCGGGAAAGGTCGCCCGGGATGGCGACGGCCGCTATACGGCAAGCGCCGTATAGCGGCCGTCTGGGGACTACCGCGCCTTGGCCTTGGCGGCGGCGGGCCTGGCTACCGCCGCTGGCCGTGCCGACTGGCCCTTCTTGCCCTTGCGAGCCGCCTTGCCGTCCTTGCGCCCGAGGCCCATCGACATAGCCAGCTTGGAACGCTCTGAGGAATAGGCCGGAGCGACCATCGGGTAGTCGGGCCTCAGTCCCCATTTCAGCCTGTATTCGTCCGGCGTCATGCCATGGACGGCTGCCAGGTGTCGCTTGAGCGACTTGAACTGCAGGCCGTCCTCAAGGCACGTGACATGGTCATGGGAGACGGACTTCTTGACCGGAACGGCAGGCTTCCTCGGTTCGGGTTCCTCGGCCGCAGGAGGCGACGAAAGCGTCTGCAGCGACCGATGCACCTCCGTGATCAGTTCGGGCAGCTGGCTGGCCGGAACCGGGTTGTTGGAAACGTAGGCCGCCACGATTTCGGCGGTAAGGTTCACCGCTGGGTTGTCGAGATCCTGCAATGCCGTTTCTCCTTCTGGAGCCTAGTCACAGCCCGGCATATAGCGCGGTCCGTCCGATTGCAAACCCAGGAAGGATTGGCGCCGGCGGGATGCGGTTTCATCATCGGAGGAAACGCGTGCGGGGCAGCGGTGCTGGCGAGGGATATCGGGACAGGTGGCGAGCCGTCGCTCGCAGTGGCATTCGGATGCGGCGGCGCGCGGGGACTCGCGCACATTCACGTCATCGAGGCCCTTGACGATCTGGGATTGAGGCCTGCCGCTGTGGCGGGGTCGTCCATCGGATCGATCATGGCAGCCGCCGTCGCGGCGGGTATGACCGGTCGCGAAATACGCGAGCACGCCCTCTCGGCCACGGGCAGCCAGCGCAAGCTCCTGTCGAGGTTCTGGAAGACGCGGCCCGCCAGCATCAAGGACATCATCCTCGGCGGCTTCAGGGTGGGCCAGTTCGACCTGGAGAGGATCCTGCTGGGATTCCTTCCCGACGCGCTTCCCGACTCCTTCGAGGACCTCACGATCCCGATGATCGCCGTCGCCGCCGACTTCTACGCCGCCAGCGAGGTCGTGATGGCCGAAGGGCCGCTCCGCTCGGCGCTCGCCGCATCGTCCAGCATTCCCGCCGTCTTCCGCCCGGTGCGGCGCGACGGACGCGTCCTGGTCGACGGAGGGATGCTGAATCCAGTCCCCTTCGACCACCTCGAGGGCCTTGCCGACGTCGTGGTGGGCGTCGACGTGGCTGGCTCGCCCCAGGGCGACGGGTCGCGCCTGCCCACGGCGGTCGAGGCCCTCTAC